>Ga0169931_10009566_pt1 | contig 13947 bp, 12 predicted proteins | sample Kivu_15m_20L_FD_129675 | JGI IMG/M metagenome (GOLD analysis project Ga0169931, IMG submission 129675) | Freshwater microbial communities from Lake Kivu, Western Province, Rwanda to study Microbial Dark Matter (Phase II) - Kivu_15m_20L... | ecosystem: Environmental > Aquatic > Freshwater > Lake...
GGCAACCTGGTTACGGCTCCAGTGGGGCTCGAACCCACGACATTCGGCTTAAAAGGCCGACGCTCTGACCAACTGAGCTATGGAGCCCTATATGAGTACTCATATAGGGCTTTTTAAAAATTATTTATCTCTAATCGAAAATGAATCTATGTTAATTGTGTGAAAGCTAAGTATTCTAATCACTAAACCACATAGGTAATTAGATCTAAATCTAATTACCTAATTCATAAATAAGTATATTACTATTTTTGAAATTACCATATAGAAATTCATTTTTACTTTTTTTTAACAATTTTTTTATTTTTATATATAATTATATATATTTTTATAAATTATATGTTTATAATTTATAAAAATATTATTCTTCGCTGTTCTAAGAGACAGCTATGTGATGTTATTTGCACAGACTTTATTGATTTTGTTTCTAAATTCAAAAATGGAGTATTACTAATAGTATCTCTGATACGAGTATTTCTAATACAGAATATTATTACAATCTTTATTACAATCCTGACAATACACAACCTATTCAGAACAATCAAATAGAAATTGATTCTTCATCTTTCGATAAATCATCTGATTCTTCTAGTTATGCTAGATTTTCTTACAATAGCGACAAAGATAATGAAAATGTCAGAAAATCTATTAACAATCGACAAGTAAGAGTTATAAAATCAGTTTCTGAAACTAATTATTCCTCATCTGATAATGATTCTTATAACAGTTCCTCATCGGCGAAGATTATAAACCATCATTCTATCAAAAGAAAACCATCGAAAAAGAAGCGAATGATGTATATTATTTTAACGAAAAATTTAGAAATAATACATGTTATATATCAGATTATGAAAATCAGAAAAAAAATAACAAAAAGAGACCATCTTTGGAAAAGACTTCTGATTCTAAAAGGACTAAACAATAATTTTTTTTATTTTTTTACGGTCTAGTAAGAGATGCAGAAGTTAAAATGCCAGTTTTAGGATCTATAGTGATTCCATTATCTAATATTTTCCGACTATCGAGGCAATTATACGCTCCATATGATGTTATATTTCCTGTTGCAACTATTTGATAATTAAATGGTTTTCCATATTCTGCCGGAACAGATGAAGGATTAACAGTTATAGTGGGTGGAGATGGAACCACAACACACAAAACTAAATTAGCATAATCTGTTCCATAATCATTAGATGCAGATAAAGTGAGAACTAATTTATCAGTTCCAGGAGGGCAAGTTACATCAGTCATGGCACAATCTGGAGGACTACTACTTCCTAAATTATTTTGATTTTCAGTAACAGGTTGCATATTTTGTCCAGTTGTGGGATTTAGATCACTCATAACTTCCAAATCGTTAATTGGAGAATTTGCATTATAATTATTAACATCGCGTGATTTATATACTGTTCCAGATACAACATTATCATTTAAGCTTATACCGTCTGGAAGAGATTTAGTATCACATTTCACAGCTCCAAATTTTATAGGCCCCTCACCAGTTGCAGTTATATCATATTTAAATGGTTGGTTCTCAACAATATTTTGTACCAAATTTCCAGTTATAGATGGTGGTAGTTCAGTTCTAGGTATATTAATAGTTATATTTTGTGTACCATTACCATATTTATTATGTGCTGTTATTGTTCCATTAAAACTTCCACTAATTTTTGGCGTACCCGTTATTAATCCTGATGTATCTATTTTAAGACCTAAAGTTTCTGGAATAGTTATTTCAAATTCTGTTGGATTATTTGTAGCAACTACTTGAAAACTAAATGGAGAATTTATTTGGCCACTTAATTCATCAGAGCTAGTTATTTTTGGTCTTCCATTTACAGTTACTCCTACTGCAACTCCAATAGCTATAATAATTATAATTATTATTATACATATTATAATGGCTATACTACCACCACTCATTTTATAAATAATAAAAAAATATTAAATAAATAAAAAATATTTTTTATGTATATAAAAAAAATATGATAATAAATATACAAATAGATAATTATTTATATGATTTTGAATCTGATAATTTTGATGTATTAAAAAAATTATTAAGCGATGGTAAAATAAAAAAAGATAAAATATTAAATATAGATTATTTTACAAAATTTTATAAAGATAAACATAAAGTTAATGTATTTTATAATTTTGGAGCTAATATTTTTATGTATAAAAATTTAATACATTTAAGAGATATAAACTATTATAAAAAATATAATATAAATTTTATATATAAGTTTTTGAAATTTATTTCTAAATTTGAAAAGAATCAAGTTATAAATAAATTAGCAAAACTTGGTAATATTTATTGGATAATATTAGCTTTAGAAAATGATTATTATTTAACAGAAAAAGTATCATATATATTATGTAAATATAATAATTTTGATTGTTTAAAATATTTAAAAAATTATAATTGTATTCTTACATTAGATGCTATGAATATAACTATATATAATAATAATTTCGAAATTTTAAATTATCTTCATGAAAATAACTGTCCTTGGGACGAATCATCTTCTTCTATAGCAGCATTATATGGTCATCTAGACTGTCTTAAATATTTACATGAAAATGGATGCCCATGGAATGAAGACACTTGTTATAATGCATGTAAACATGGAAATATTGATTGTTTAAAATATGCTTATAAAAATGGTTGTCATATAAATAAACATGCATCAAGTATTGTTATATTAAATAATAATATGAATTGTTTAAAATATCTTCAAAAAATAAAAAAATTATCTTATGAAGATGCATATTATGCTTCGGTAAAATACGATAATATCAATCTATTAGAATATTTACATAAAGATGGTCATTCTATAAATAAACATGTAGTTAATAGAGCGATTAGGCGAGGAAGTATAGAATGTATAAGATATTTTTATAATAAGGGATATATAACTAACAAAAAAATAATAAAGTTATATAAATTATCAGAATGGTTCTAAATTAACATCTAAAATTATCATCAACTGATAATAAATTTCCCTCTAATTTTTTATTTAATAAATCATTATCTAATAAAAATTTATAACACGTTTTATATATAACTTCACTTATATGTGGTTTATATATAGGACATTTAATTTCATATAAATATTTTAAACAATCTAAATTATTAAATTTTATAGCTAATTTGAAACAATTTTCATTCAATGAACATGATAGAATCTTCTCTTGTAAGTATTTAAGACAATCTAAATGTCCTCCAACTATAGCTCCAAAACAAGCCTTTTCATCAAATATATAACCATTATTTTTGGCTAATTTTATAAATTTTAATTCTCCAGTTTTAGCTATTTCGTAGAGAAAATCTGAATTTTTTGAATATTTTAATATTTCCAAATATTTATATATATAATATAAATTATATTTTTTATAAAAATCTATATCTTCTATTTTTAATAGATTTTTATATTTTTTTAATTTAGCTCCTAAAAAATCATATAATAATACTTTATATTTATCTTCATTTATACTTTTTATATGTTTTATTTCATATATTCTATCTAAAGTTATTATTTCATTTTTATATAAATATGATAAAAATTTAAAATCATTAATATCTAAATTATATATAACATTTCCTATTTTAAGTTTAGCAAACATTTTTATATCTATAAAAAAATTATTTTTATAGATATAATATTTTTTTATGTATAATTAATTCTCCTATATTTATGATATTTTCTCATCATATTTTCTTCAGTTAATATATCTTCTAATACTACTATAGACATTGCGTCATCAAATTCATCAGTAATATCTATTTCAGTCGGATGATTTATTATTGCTCTAATCCAACTATATGCTATTAATACAAATTGAATATAATCCTTATTATCTTCATCTATAGGTTCATTAGATGTAAATAAATATTTGTATTTTTTTAAATGATCTTTTAATAATTCCATTTCATGATTATTATCTACAGCTCTGGTAAAAATAAAACCATTTTCTCCCAAATATTCTTCAAGATTATATGAATTTCGAATTATTAATGTTTTATTTTGATAATACACCATTAAATCATAAAGTTCCTCTGGAATCATATTTTTTAATGGTTCGTTTATTCCATTGTCTCCATAATATAAAATAAACATAAATATATTGATAAACCACATTTTTTATATCATAATTTTTTTTATTTTTTATTTTTTATTTTTTAATTAAAAAAAAGATGACTCACGGATGTGGTTGCAATCTTCAAAAAGAACCATCTGTTGTTGTAGCCGACAATAATAAAGTCACACAACCGGCGGTTGTTGTCGAAGCTACGAGAAAACAAGCTGGATGTTCTAAGAAGCCTCACTTTGAGAAGGGTATTCATTTAATTCATAGAATCGGTGATATTAAAGATAAGTGCAATTGTTTAAAGTTTGATGATCATTTAAAACAGAGAGCAATTATAGTTAGTAGCAAGGGTAGAAGTATTGTAACGAGAGATCAGACTATTCATAAGCATGATGTGTCTTATTAAGATAGATCTCTAAAAATAGCAGAATAAACATTTTGATTATCTTTATAAAATTGTATTAGAATTTTATCAAGTTTCTTTTTATATGCAAACATAGTAGTTTTTATAACTCCAAATATTTTTTCTGTATTAAAATCGTCTATATTTAGTTTCTTTTTTTCAGTAATATGTAATATTAATCCTCCAGCTATTTTTTGTGGTAATATATTTTGAATATTATTGAATTTTTTATCATCTAACCATAATAAAAACTTCTCACATAAATAATTAATTTTCATTTTTAATTTATTAGATAAACCTAAATTATCAGAAAATATGTCGATAAGTTTATTTATATTAAAATCTATTATTGGTATTTTATAATTTGTATTTATTTCATAAAACATTCCCAAGGATTTATTGACTATTTTTATATCAAAACCATGCAAATATGCTATTTGAATAGGCATAACTATATATCCACATTCTATATATGCATAATATAAACAGAAAAAAATTAAATGATCTCTTTTTGATTTTTTGATTATATCTGTATTCATATGTTTAAGAATTTCTATAGATTTAGATATTATATCTCTACTTATATCAAAAGAATAAAATGATTGAATTATACTTTTTTTATCTATTGTGCGTTTTTTTATGGATTTTTCTATAAACATGACATTAGCAAGTTCTTCATTCATTTTTTCGATGTTGTTATCAAAAATTATTTTTAATATTATTTAAAAAAAATGGAAAAATCTGTTTCTATTTCAGTAGATTTCGATTATTTATATGATCCATTGATTTATAGAAATTTAATTCATATATTTCCTAATATTCAATTAAATTTCTTGAGAGAAAAAAATACATTATCATTTAATATACCTATAAATTTTAGTGAAGATTTTATAAGAAAATTGCTAAAAAAATTAATTTTTATGTGTCCGGCAGATTTAGAAAATGATTTTATAACATTTATAGCATTTAGAAATTGTAATATAGATGCTTTATTAATAAATAATGTTTGTTTTAAACCATTAAGTATCAACATAAAATCTATGTATAATTTTTATATTGAACGTGATAATTTATTATCTAAAAAAGCAACAAAATATTCTAACATTTATGATAAATTAATCGAAATAAACAATTTAACTTTATATAATACAAAATCTATATATAATTCTTCAGATGTTTATTGGTGGTTTAATATGCCCAAATTTATAGATTTTTTTAATAAAGACGATCAGACTCCTTATATAACTTTTCCAAATAATATAAATGTATCGAGTCTAACGTGTAAAAAAATAATAAAAAATAGAACTATATCTATAGAATGTTGGACAAAAAAACAATATTATGAATATAAGAAAATGTTTAATTTATAATTTATTATAAAGTCGCTTTATTCCTTTGATTTTTAATGTATCTGTTGATAGAGTTTTTATTATATTATTTATATTAAATTTCTTAATTATAAATAATAAAGTCATATAATATTTTTTATTATTATTTGTAAAAAATTTATATTTTATATATTTTCTATTAATGAAGAATAAATAGCTAATATTTTTTTTAAAAAATCTGTTTTTTTTATCTGATAGATCTAAAGTTTTTTCTACTTTTTTTAATAAATAAGATAGAATTAAAAAATTATGATTATTAAAACTTTATATATAAATATTTTTAAAAATTATTTTTAGCATTTTTAAATATTAAAAATAATTTTTTAAGTTTATTTATAAAAACATGAATTGTGAAGAATATTCTAACAAAAGAAAAATAGTTTTAACTAAATTAAAAGATGAATGTACAAAATATAATAAAATAGATAATGAAAAATTATTTGAACTTAGTAATATTTTTGTGAGACTTCGCAATCAGATCTCGGAAAGAAATATAGATGATATAGTACAAGATATATTATCTGAATATGATAATATTCAGAAGGAAAAAAAATCACAAAGAGATGTAAAATTTTTTAAACTATTATTAAAACCAAAACCTAGAGTTAATGCTGAAAAATGTAAAAAATGTACAAGTACTAATACATCATATAGTATAATTCAAATAAGAAGTTCTGATGAACCTATGACAAAAATAATAACTTGCCTAGATTGTGGTTTTACAATAAGAGAAGATGCTTAATAAAAACTATATAAAAAATTATTACGTAAAGATAATAGTTTAAAAAATATACTTAGTATTTAGAATTAATATCTAAAAAAATAACTTATATATTCTTGTGAAAAAAGTTATTTAGATAAATTATAAATAGAATTAAAAATAAAAAATATTTTTTATATTAAAAATGTTAGTTAATGTCAAAATTGGAAAACAATTTTATTTATTAGATAGTGATGATTTTAAAGTTATTGATTACTTAGTTAAATCTGCAATTTTACCAAATAATAATATGGAATTACCTAATTTTAAAAAATTTAAAGAAAATTATCATAAAGTTGCTGTATATGATTATTTAGATGCTAGAAAATATATGTATAAAGGTTTATTGCATCCAAAAATTAAAGATATAAGATTTTATAGAAAACATGGATTAGATGTTATCGCTGATTTTTTAGAATTTATTAGTAAACTAAAACCAAAAGATATTAAAACAGAAGTTCTTAAATCTGGAAAAACAGAATGGTTAAAATATATATAAAAACTAATTAACTATTATTTAAAAATAAAATTTTTAAAATTAAAAATTTTATTGATAAAAAAAATGTTTAATGAAAAAGATAATGATGATAATGTTTCACAGGGTGCTGAATTATCGGGAAAACTGTTAAAAGAATATGGAAAAAGATCTTCTCGATCATCATTTAAAACTAATTTTAAATCTACTACAGATGATTATAATTATATAGTTATTCCACAAAAATATCCTGATTTTATAACTAATTATTGTAGAATATTAAAAGATTTAAAACAAGACGATAGTATGTTTATCAGTCAGATCTTAAATTCTTCAGATATGGTAAGATTATTTATTCCTATATGTTTAAGATTTTCTAGAGAAATAAATAATACGATAGTTATGGAAAAAACAAATTTTTGTGAATTTATATTAAGACATACACATATTTTTTTACAAGACATGTTTAGAGTAAAAAGACAAGATTTAGATACTCTTTTTTATTATACACCAATATCAGAATTAAATGAAGATGATGGTTCATATCCGTATTATTTAGTGATGGTTTTTCCAAATATAACGGTCACTGTCGATGATTTAAAATCAAAAATAATAAAAAAATATCAAGAGAGTTTAGATTCGCAAATAGTAAATTCTAATGAATATTTACAAGATATATACTCAGAATTAATAGATGATGAAGATGATTCTATTATTTATTATGAATTTTTTGATAATTTTCCTATGTATGGTTCCGGTAAAGATGTTTCAACAGAAAAACTAGATTTATATGGAATAGTTCCGTTTGATATTATAAATAATAATTTAAAAATTTATGATAGAATATTAGATAATCACTTTTCATTAAAATTAACTAATTTAATTCCAAAATCAAAACACATTCTATACTCGGAAAAGAAATTATCCTCTGATTTTTTTTCCGAATATATTAATGATATTTCTGGATTATTTCCATTTTTATTTGATATTAAATTTATTTTAACCGAACTAACAGAGATTAAAAAAAAAGTAGCAGATAAATCAACAGTAGAAGAAGAACATATAGAATTTACTAATCCAGATGAAGAATTTATAAATATAGATGAAGAATCATTTTTTACATCATTAAAATTAGCGAATAAATTTTTAAATATGATATCTAATTCTTATTTTAATAATCGTAGAGAATGGATAATAATTGGAAAATCGTTATATTCTATAGGAAAATTAAGCGAAAGTGAAGAAGAATCTTTGAATTTATGGGCTAATCAAACTAGTAAAAGGCCATTTCCAAAATGGTGTAAAAAATATGATAGTGTAAATTTTAAAGAGTTATGTAGCACTAAATTTATTAAATTTAGAAATTTAGAAAAAAATACATATGGCATGAGAGATTTAGCTCTCATGGCAAAAAGATCAAATGATGATGAATATGACGATTGGGAAACTACTTGGGTTTGTCATTGTATAGAAAATATGCAGTATTGTACAGATATTAATATCGCAAAATTATGTTTTAGATTTTATAATCTTCGATATATAAATAGCGGAGTTGGATGTAAGTGGTTTGAATTTAATAACTACTCTTTAGAAGAGATAACTATAAATAAATTAATTCCAGTATTAACTGGAGATTTTTTTAAGAGATTAACATCCTTATTATGTATATATGAACAATCTAATAAAACGATTAATATGCCTCAGAGACGAATTATGGGAAAAACAACAAATGAAAAAAGTATATATTCAATATTACCAGAAATAATAAAATTTATTCAAAATTTACCATCTATTAAGAGAGTAGTAGAATCAATGGCATTTATGTTTAGTAGTCATATAGATGATCTTGATTTTAATCATAATTGTCATTTTAATCTATTTGCAGTAGGTAATGCAGTATTTGATTTTGGCAATAAACATACAACTACAAGATTAGGATATATAGGAGATTATATAACAAAAAGATCTAATGTACAATATAATTCTGGATTTTCGGAAAAACATCCGCATGTAATTCTTATTAATACGTGGATATATCAATTATTCTGTGATAAAGAAACATCAGAACATTTTAAAAAAGTACTAGCATCTTTTCTTTATAGTGGTAATAAAGATAAACTTATTTATATTTTTTCTGGACCAAAATCTAATAATAGTAAAACTTCTTTCATGAATATTTTAAGAAAAGTTCTTAATGAAACTTGTTCTGAACAAAAAGCTGAATATTATACAGAGAGAAATTTTGATGCGGATAAACCATCACCATCAACATATAGAGTTCATGGAACAAAATTGGCTATAACACCAGAATTATCGGCTAGTAGACCAATACAAAATGATATAATTAAAAAAATATCTGGAGGTGAAAAATTACAATATAGAAGAATGAGAAGTGATACAGTAATTACATTCACACCAAGTTTTAAATCTCTATTTAGTTTAAATAGTCCCGCATTTTTTTCAGAAGATGTTGATATGGCTATATATAACAGAATGTGTGTTTATCCATTTGATAGTATATGGTCAGATAATTTTCCAAAAGATAAAGAAGAACAATATAAATTAAGAATCTTTGAAAGAAAAGATGATTTTGAGAGACATTGTGAAATTTATGCTTCTGCTTTATTATGGATAATGATAAATTATTATCCTATATATAGAGCAGAAGGAGTTAGAAAATTTCCTGAAGCGATGATAAAAAAGAAAGAAGAATATTTCAACTCTATAGATATAGTTCAATGTTTTATCAATAAATGTTTGGTTAAATCAGAAAAAGGTAAAATAATAGAAGATAGATTATTTGAAAAATTCAAAGAATGGGTAGAGAAAAATTTCCCAGGAAAGAGACCAATGACTAGTATTGCATTTGAGATCTCTGTTAAGAGAATATTGGGAGAATCATCATATAATAAAGAAAAAACTGGAGGTATATGGATAGGTATTAAATTTACAACTAAAAAATAATATAATAATTAATTATTATATTATAAAAAATAAATTTACAAAGAATGATGTCTCTTTTGTAAAGAATTTTCTCTCTCATTTCTATATATCTCATTATGAAACATAATTTTTTCATTAATGTTTTTATTCAGATTTGTCATTAATTCGTCAAAACTTGGTAATTTAATATCAGATCTAGGAGTTTTTATAGTAGAAATAAGAATCATTTCAGGAGTTTTGTGTTCATAACAATATGTTTCATTTTTTGATGTACACATAAATTTAGATTTTTTATTACAATTTAAATGTTTACATCTTAAATTCTTAATATTTACCATTCCAGATTTCATGTGCTTAATACAATATTTTGATTTCTCTTTTTCTATATAATTATATAAAGCTCTAGATGTACAATTTATAAAATGACATTTCTTATTTATAACGTCCACCATATCTGGGGCTGCATGCTCGCGACAATAAATTCTTTTTTTTTCTCCTAAATAATTATATGATGGTTGTTTAATACAATTAGGATATTCGCATTTTTTACATATAAAATTAATCATATTAAATTTTCTGTGTTTATAACAAAATATTGGTTTTTTTTCTCCTTCATAATTATAAGATGCTCTTATATTACAATTATCTTTATAACATTTTTTGTTAAAAATATCATTCGGTCGTGGTTTTCTATTCATAAAAAAATTTTTATTGTCTATTTTCGTTGAATGATTAAAACTTGATGCTTTAGTAAAAAGTTTATCTATACATCTTTCATATTTTATATTTATCATTTTTGGAGATTTATGAATCGAACAATATAATAATTTAGTTTGACCTTTATAATTATATAATGCACACCTATTACAATTAGCAGAGATACATCTCTTATTTACAACATCTCTCATTCCTAATAATTTATGTTTACTACAATACCTCTGAGTATTTTTGTCATAACAAAAAACTCCAGATTTTCCACAATTAGGACACAATTTTTTCAAATTGGGCATTTTATTTATGTTTTTTATTTTATTCATATTTTTCATTTTTATTTTTTTAATCATTTAAAAAGTATCTATAATTATGTATAAATTTTTCATATTCATTTTTTATTAAATTATTTTTCATTCCAATTTTCGTATCATAATAAATATTTTCTTGTGTTTCTAACCATATTGATGATTTTATCGCTAAATCAATATCTTCAGGAAATAAATATTTAATATGATTTATACCAGAGTTTTTTTTATATTTATTTATATAATTTAGAATACTTTTAAGTTCCTCTCTCCATAATATAAATTCTACTACATTATCTAATCCACTGTCTTTATAAAAACTCAAATCTTCATATTTTATTAGATCAACATATATATCTGGTTTAGCTCCTAAATAATCATATACTAATACTTTTTCTCTATTTTTTATAAAAGAATTAAAATTATCTATATTTATAATTTTATCAGAGGTAATTAACTGATTTTCTATTAAATTTTTAAGAAGAGAGTAATCATCCGAATTAAATTTATAAATAGCATTACCTATTCTTACTTTTAACAACATAATTATTTTTTATTTTATTTAATTTTTATTTTTAATTATTTTTTATTTTTATTATTTTTTATTTTAGTTTAATATTTCATTTATATATTCAAGTATATTTATTTGTTTTTTTCTTAAATTATTTCAGTTATTTCTTTTTTATCTAATGTTATATTAGACATTATTGCTTTTAAATGAAAAAAAATCATTATCTCTATCGTTATTATTTTTTAGTATAAATCATAAAAATTTAGATCGAACAAAAAATGAAATTATCCCAAAAAATCAAAAATTGTCATTATGATTGCTGTGGGAATTATCTATATCTTAGAGAATGAATATTGGCAAAATTGTTATAAAATTGGTTCAACAATTGATATAGAAAGAAGATTAAAAAATTATAAAACACATAATCCTAAAGAAACTATTATTAATTATTGTTTTTATATAGAATCAGAGACAGAATATGATGATATAATTAGAATAGAAAGATTTATTCATTCTTATCTCAGAAATATGAATATTCAAAACGATATAACTGGAGGAACAGAATTTTATAATTTTGATAATAGGTTAAATATATTTTTTGTAATAAATGAGTTATTACAAAAATATGTCGATATAAATCAAAATATAGCAATTTATGATGAATTAATGAATAAACAAAAATGTATAGAAATAAAAGATGAATTAAAAAAACAAAAATATATATCTGAAAAATCATTCGATGATATAGAAGACGATGTTTTCGATATATATGAAAAAAAATATAAAATAGTAGAAAAATATAATTTACCAATATCTAATTTACGCCTGAGAAAATATCAAAAAGATGATTATAAAAAGATATTAGATTTTTTACTATCTGAAGATATTATGGCTGTTGTATTATTACCTCCGGGATATGGAAAATCAGTACTCTGTTTATACACAATAAAAAAATTAGAAACTGAGTCTAATTGTTGTTGCATATTAGTTCCAAATAGATTTCTCGTTGATGGTTTCAGAGTTTATGAAGATTTTCTAAAAAATAAAAAATTTATATATGTTGATAGTGATTATGATGAAGATAATATAGGTGAAGATCATGATGTTATTTATATTTCAACTTATCAGTCTTCTTATAAATTAAAAAATATTTATTTTGATGTTGTTTTTTGTGATGAAGCTCATCATTTAGCAACAGATAATATAGATACGTGTTTTAGAACTATATATAATAATCAAAATTATGGTAAACTAATATTTATGACAGCTACGGCGAAAATATGTTATAAATTAGATAAAAAAAATAGATGGTCAATGAATGATAAAGAACAATTTGGTAATATTATAATTGAAAAAAAAATAGAAGATGGAATATTAAATAATTATTTATGTGATTTTTGTCTAGAATTAGCTATAACTAATAATAAATTAAATAAGTTATCAAAAATTATAGAACAATATGGAACAAAAATACTTATAAAATGTTCAGAGATAGATACGTGCAATATTGTATTATCTCATCTTAAAAAATTAGAATATGATGCATATATGTTATCTGGAGAAGATAGTCAAAAAAGTAGAGATAAAATATTAAAAAAATTTAGAGAAAATGAGTGTAAAAGTATATTAATTATTTGTCAACTATTTAAAGAAGGATGGGATGAAAAAAAATTAGATTGCTGTATTGCATATGATAATATAGGAAGTCCCATAGACTTAGTACAATTTATAGGAAGAAGTTTGCGAATAAATGAAAACAAAATTATGTCTAGAGTTGTATTTATAATAGATAATGAGAAAGATAGAGTATTAATAAGAAAAAATTTAAATCTCATGATTTCTCAATGTAAATTTTTTTATAATTCTAATAAAAATAGCGGTTGTGGAAGAATTGTTATAAAAAAATATATAGATGAAAAAATTTCTAATGTGAGTGAATATGATGAAATTTTTAACAATTATAAAGATCTAGTTATGAAACTAAAAATGAGTATTGATGAGTTATATGATATAATGATAGAATATGCAGTTATAAATGAAAAAGTTCCTTCACGGAATATTGAATATAAAGGAGTAAAAATAGGAAATAGATGGCACAATATGAAAAATCATAATCAAAATAAAGAAGTGAGAGATAATTTAGTAGAAAATAATGATATATATAAAGAAGATTATGAAAAAACTTTAAATAAGCATAAAATGGTTAAAGTAAACGAGAATGAGTTATATGATATATTGATAGAATATGCAGTTATAAATAAAAAAGTTCCTTCAAAGAATATTGAATATAAAGGAGTAAAAATAGGAGGTAGATGGAGCAATATGAAAAATCAAAATAAAAATAAAGTAGTGAGAGATA
>Ga0169931_10009567_pt1 | contig 13946 bp, 24 predicted proteins | sample Kivu_15m_20L_FD_129675 | JGI IMG/M metagenome (GOLD analysis project Ga0169931, IMG submission 129675) | Freshwater microbial communities from Lake Kivu, Western Province, Rwanda to study Microbial Dark Matter (Phase II) - Kivu_15m_20L... | ecosystem: Environmental > Aquatic > Freshwater > Lake...
GAAGATAAGAAAGACGAAGATAATGAAGTAGCTGCTGAAGCCACTGAATTAAAAGAACTTCCTGATTCCGCCGGTCAGAGCCTTCAAAAGAAGGACAATAAGGTCGGTGATGTAACAAAGAGTTTAGTTTCCCACGGCGCTGGCGACGGTAAGTCGACAGACAAAGTTGGTAACGATGGTGAAAAAGGCCATGCTCTAGTAGGTGGCGGTGTTAAGGGTGGTGCCCCAACATCTCCAAAGGGCAAGGCTAATGTAGTTGATTCTAAGACCTCTAAAGTAGGTGCTTATCTAGCTGGTCTCAAATAAGCAATCAAAAATAGTAAAAATCAGGGCCTAAGTCAAATTAGGCCCTTTTTTTTGCTAAATATCTATATGACGTTTAAAGATTTCTTTAAAGGTAAGATTGGAACAGACAAACGCCATATGCATCCGGTGGGTAGAGATGCTAGTTCTCATCCAAAACACCCTGGTCGCTTTGTTCCCCATATGCACAGAACTAAGAATAAGAATCAAAAGGTAGCAAGTCTTTTAAGTAAACCATCAGGTAAATATGCATTAAATGATAGAGAGCTTGCACAAATAGAGGGTGAATTTCATTTTAAATTTGATAGAGATAAACCAAAGAAACTAGGAAATACCGGTGTAGAAGTAAAATTTGATCCTATTTTACAAAAACCGGTATTAGAAAAATAATGAGTGTTGCATACTATACAGGTAATCCTCAACCAAAAGTATATCCTTTCTTTTTTGAAGATAACCCTTGCTTTAGATATACTAATAAACAGAATAACCTTTGTGAAAGAGTAATATATTCAAATTATTGGAGAGAACAAATTAATTTATATGGTCAGCAAGTGGGATATATTGTTAATAATACTACTACTTTAAGTGCTGATATGCTTTACGGCGAACAGCCCACACAAGCATATTCACCTCCAGTTAATCTAATTATAGCTATTAACCTTAATGAAAATGCTTTAATGTTAAGTAAGTTTGGTTTAGTATCTGATGACGAAGTTACTGCATTTGTACATGTAAGCGCTTTTTACGAGGTATTTGGTTATGGTAAAGAACCAAAGTCTGGTGATTTATTTCAATTAACAGAGTACGGAAGCGATAGACCAGGTGGAAGAAATGGTAACATTTATGAGATAACTCAACGCTTAGATCAGGATATTGCACAAATTAACCCATTAATGGGTCATTATGTGTGGTTAATAAAAGCTAAGAGATTTGAATATTCTTTTGAGCCTGGGGTCACACCAGAAGCACAAAACGATCAAATATTTGATGATACAAAAAATCCTTATGCTTCTGGTGCAAATAAACCTTACGCTAACAGTGTAGATGTAGATTCAAAACAAATATTTGACTATGCACAAACCGATTATGGAAACGTATACGGTGGATATTATTAATCAGGAATATTATCAATAACAGGCTGTCTTAAAGCATCATAATCAGGTATTCTTTCATTACGAAGCTTGGCAATAAAACTATCAGCTTCTCTACAAGAATTAAATTCAACATCAATTTTTTTTCTATTCATATCTAAGAACATGTAAATAAATTTGTCTTGTTTTTTAGCGATATAAGCTAAAGTATAAACCTGACCAGGTTGCAATCTTTTATCTTTGATTGCGACTTTAGTAGCAGGATTTACTTTAATGCTGGTTCCAATGATGTAGTGCATTTGGCCTTTTTAACAGAAATATTTATACCTTCATTCATTGTTACCTCATCAATCATTGATTCATATCTTTCTGTAATATACTTTTGAAAAGCTAGAGGTTTTACCCAATCAACGTCTTTACCATGTAAATCCATTTTAAATTGTACGGCTTTACGGCTTATGATGTCGAGCGCTTCGATTAGGCAAAGCCAGCGAGTATATTCATTAACTTTTAGTTTGTGAGAACCTGCTTTTGTCTCAACTGTGATAAATTTTTTTGATAAGTCCGATTGCATATCCTAGTATTATGAGGGTTATATCTTTGACGTCAAGTAAATTATTATCTTTGTTAATAGTTGTTAAAAGACTAAAGATTGCATCTATATTTTCTGCTAAATTCTCAAATAGCTTTTTGGTGTTAGAAGATATAGCTAACTTCTGTTCTTCAGGTATATTACTTTCAGATATTGCTTTTAAAACTTGATCTATTACAAGATAAAATAGATTTTTTACAACTGCTTTATCTGTGGTAGGGTTAGATTTAAAAAATATAAGGCCGGTTTCAAAATTATTTAAATTTTTTGTATTTAATGTTCTTTTTATTTGAAGAACAATATCGTCTACATTAAGCAAAGGAAGCTCAGATTTATGAATAAATTTATCGCCAACAGTTTCAGTGGTAAGTTTGGAAATGCTTTCAGGTATTTGCATTTTGTAGGTTCTTTAGTAATTCGGTGTTGATTGTAGGTAATGCTGTGTTTGTTAATGGTTCAGTTACCGTTGCAGTAGTAGCATCAATAATTACACTTACGGATTTATTACACTCTCCACACTTATAATAATTAGGAGTATTAAGTCTTACCGGTACTAACTGCTTTGTTTGCTTAAAGCAAGGGCATGTAACTTCAAGACCTTGATAAGAAAATTCTTTTAGTCTTTCATTTTCTAATTTTTTATTTTTTAAAGCAACATATGCATTTAAAATAGTACTAAACGAGTAAAAAGCTCCAAATTGAAGAAGAGCTCCAGTAATAATACCTATAAAAATATTAACACCAAATGTTTGAAACCAAAACCCCGCTACAACAGAGACAGTAATTAAAGTACCTATTTGAACTAGAACTTTTCTTAACATTTATATATTATAGTATTATATTATTTTTTTGCAACAGGAGTTTCAGAGTCTTTAAAGAGAGTCTTCAATATTTTTAAAACATATTCTAGTTTTTCTACCATAATTTCAACTTGCTTTTTTGCCTCTGGGTTCTTTTGAATAACCGGGTTGTTTAATGACGACTTAAATAAATTTTTAGAATTTTCTGCATTTAAATAAAGTTCACCCAATTGTTCTATAACACTAGGAAGTGGATAAGGAAGTACTTTGTCTGTTTTGACATCATTAGGCGATTGGTTTACTGATTTATCAAATAAGTCTCTTAAAGTAACTCGTTGAGATCCAAGCTCTCTTGAAGCAATACCTGAAACCCATTTATTAAACTGCATTACCTCTTCAAACAAAAGCTTTTTTTTCACTAAATTATTTATTCTATTAAGTATAAATATTAATATGAGATCTTTCGAGCATGCATTTAATGTTGTATTAGAAGCAGATGAAGCTGTACCCGCACCGGCAGCTGCACCAAAATCAGATAAAGAGGCAATGGCGCAGACTTTAACTTCAACAACTCCTCAGGATTTTGATATTCAGTCCCCAGGTAGAGAGAAACTAGTAGATCACGTTAAAGCCGAGCAGGGCACTAAATTAAGAGAATGGGTTAGTAAAATAGATGAGTTTATTGGGTTCTTAAATGGTACAGATGCTAATTCAATGCAAGTACAGTTACATGCTGCGCCTTGCGATTCAATTTTTGAAGATATTGCTAGAAGTGAAAAAAAGAAAATCGCACGTCTTGCAGCTGAGTTAAGCTCATTAAGTGAATCTCTTAAGGGTTACTTAATTTCATCTAACGACCGTTAAAGCAAGATCGCCCTTTAAGCCTTGATGGCTGTTTTGAATAAAAAATTCAGGATCTATAAAATCTAACCCCCGATCTATACACATTTCATTTATATCTTTATACTTTCTACCTACATCTTCTGGCCATACAAATACGCTTTCATCACTCTGTAATAGCTTCTTTGTCTTGTTCTTACTAGCTTTATCTTTCCACTGACTGTCTAACACCCAGATCTTTTTATAAAATTTAAATGATTGAAGCTGTGATTCTTGAAGTTTAGAAAAAGTATTAGAACTATTTTCTTGAATACCTGCAACTGCAACTCCGTTTGTAACAAAGAATGCATCTATAGGACCCTCAAAAATAAAAATATAATCTAATAAAGAGTCTATTTTATTAATATTGTAAAGGGATTTCTCACCATTTACCTTACTCAAATACTTGGGATAAAATCTTAAATCTTTATCGTATATAATTCGTGACTGATAGAAGATAATATCATTAGTTTCGCTATAAAAAGGAATAATAATTCTATTTTTATGAATTTTATCGGTTACTGTAACCCATAAAGTATCTGGTTTATTAATAGCGGTGTCTAATCTTCGGTTTTTAATTAGCTTAATAGCATCTTGTACAACTTCATTATCTTTATAAAAATTAATCTGGTTTTCGTCAAATATATTAATACTGTCTCTAGGTAATTGCTCTACCGGTCTTATCGGTTTTAGTTCCTTGTCTTCCTTTAATACATCTAAAGGTAAAACATCGTACTCTTTAGACTCTTGTAGTATTTCATTAAAACTTAGACCTGTTACCTCTTGTATCCATTTAATAGAATCACTATACCAACCGCAATTATGACAGCAAACTATATTATCTTCCGGAATGTATATGCATCGCCTTTTCTTGCCCCATGATTTCCCTTCCCTACAAATTGGACAGCCTGCAATATATGTTTGACTATGCTTTTTATATTGAGGGTAGCCTGCATACTGATAAAACTTTTGAAGAGTATATTCTCTAGGTATTAACACACGTATAGTATAGTTGAAATATATAACAAAACAAGATTAAGAATTTTTAGGCTTGACAACGTCTTTTACAGACACAATACCTTTTCTAATAAAGGTACCACTAGCAGGGTCAAAATACTCTGCTTCTACTATTTCCTTACCTTCTCGAATGTATGTGCGTAGTCTAGGTTTAACAGTTTGTCCGCTTATGGGAGATACTATAGGCTTTGGTTCTATCATGTCCATAAAGTTATTTAATCAATAATTAAGAATTTAAACTGTTTTTGTTATATTGTTCAACACAAACACTGTAAACATTATCTGGAATTTTTTGTACAACATCAATAATTTTCTCTTTTAACCCAAATTCAAATTTTTCAAAAGGAACATTTCTTATTTTCATATCAGGTAATGATAAAAAAGAATATTCGGTTTCTGTTTTTTTAACGAAAACAAACAGCTCACCTAAATAAACCCCACCGGTAATAGCGTAAACATATCTCTTTTGAGGGTGTGACTTTTTTAAGAATTTGAGCATGCTAATTTGTGTATACAGTTTGCTAGAGATTCGCTAGCAGGGGGTAAAGATAATCCTAGTGATTCAATCTTTTTGTCTGATAAAACACAATTTGATCTATTTGCTTTTAAGTTAAGCTTTTCAATATCTACAAATTTCCAATTTTTATTTATAATGTTATTAGAAGATAGTTTATTGACTACATCTGTTGCAGACATACCACCTGGGTTAACAACATTGTATATACCAGGCTCTTTCTTGTAGAGTTTGTTGTAAATAAATTTTTCTACAAATATAGCGAGATCTTCAATACACGTCATGCTGTTTTTAAAAGAAATTAAATTATCGTAGTTAATAATCTTATTAATAAAATTTCGATCTGAATTGTAGCCGCAAAAAGGCATTCTAATTCTTAAAAAAGAAGTAGCGTCTAAATTAGAAATTTCTTCTGCTAAATGTTTACACTTTGAATAGAAGCTGCTTTGCGGGTTATAAATTCCAAAGTTAGGAGTATCTGTTTCCGTAAATTCTTTTTCGTACCCGGTATATATACACCCGCTGCTTATATTAATTAACCAATAGCCGTTTTTCTTACTAAAATGGCTCAACTTAACTGGTAACTTTGTATTAAGTTCTAAGCAAATTTCTTTCTTAAGCTCACATTCATCTACATTAGGACGACCAGTAAATCCTGAACAATTAATAAAAATAAAATCGTCAAAATTACTATGAGTAAAAGTTGGATTTTCTCTAATATATTTTTTTAGCGCTATAGTATTAAAATAATCTACTTCACTTCGTTTAATAGCAGAGACGTGAAAATCTTTTACCTCTTTTAAAGAATTATAAAGATGAGTTCCAACAAACCCTTTGCCAAGTATTACGATATTAACCACGAATTATTTTAATTTAATCGTTAGGAAAATCCCTAGATGCATTATTAAAAATAAACTTATTTAATAAAGTACCTAGAGAGTCAGCTTCTTGCTGATTGTGTGCAGAAATAATTGAAACCGGCTCTCCATTAAAATTATAGCCTATTAAAATAAAGCTATTTAAAAATTCCAATATTTGACTGTTTAAAGCGTCTAAGTCTTTTTTATTACTAACTTTTTCTTTTACCTGTTCTCTTAAAAATGAAACTAAGGCTTTATGGGTTAACTCTTTTACCTCTTTATTTTCATTTGGATTAAAAGGATTATTCTCGCTATTATTCTTAGACGAGTTCTTGTTTTTCATCATAATTATTTAGTCTCTTTGTGAAGTATCTATCCCGTCCTGGATAATGAACATTGTTAGAAACACCGTGTTTAATAAGGAAATCAATAATAACCTCTATACTATCTGTTTTAATAAAGAAATTCTTTTGTATCTTTTTACCACCATCGTTAATTTCGAATAATATTTCATTGATATTTTCTTTATTCAAATAGCAAGTAATAATAACTGAAGACTCGCTAGGATTGACCATAATTGTCCATATTCTTGGATCAGCTTTAGAGTATACGGAAAAAAGCTTTATTACAATAAACCCGTTATCGCGTAGGCGCTTTATAAAATAACCGGGTGTTCTTAATTTATTTTTTCTCATTAATTTGCTAAAGCAGAGATGACAAATTTTAACTCTGCATCTTCGAGATTTACATCCATTGTGATTACACCCATCTTTGTTACAAGACGAGATTGTAACTCCTTAAATCTCATAGAAGAAATTATTCTAAATATCTCAAAATTCAACGGTATAGGTAAAACAAATTGTGTTCCTTCATAGTTGTCAGATATCTTTATACCGTAGGAATCTATGTTAGCTCTAGTCTTATCTGTAAGTTCACCTAACACAATATTATCTTTAACAGATACATAAAGCTTATTGGTCTCTGTGCTTATAGAACTACCTTTAACGAGATTAATAATACTTGTATATGGTAAGGTAAATTTACCATCAAACTCTAAATCGTTTAATTTTGCAATATTAAGTTTAGGTGAATTAATAATACCATCATCATACAAATGATACTTAAAACGTACACTATCCGATTTATATCCAATAAAATTAGATGAAATGTCTAGGTCAAACGACTCTTCTTCAACACAGCTAACAACTCTACTAAATTTTTTAAGATCAGGTACATTTAAGACTTTTGTAGCTTGAATGTTTTTATCGTTAAATGTACAGCTTACTACAACTGTATTATCGCTTGTTGAAACTAATGAAGTGGCTTTACCGTTCTCGATTTTAATTACTGCGCTATCAGCTACCTTGCTTAATGGAACTAAAAAGTTATTTAAAAACTTCTCGCGATTAGATATCTTAAAGGTCACTATATTATAATAACCTATACTTCTTCACAATCAAGACTTATTAAGTAAAGAATCTAACTTGTCTTCTATTCTTTTTAACAGAGTAAAAATTTGCTCGTAGTCAGCAGGTTGAGGCTTTGCTTCAAAAACAGACGCTTGAATAGGAGAAGGCTGTACATTAATACCTGCATTCACAGTTGTTGCAACAGGCGGAGGGGGTGGAAGTGATGTTGCTTGTTGGTTAGTAGGGATAGTTTTAATTACTCTTACAGGATCAATTGAATAGCCTTGAAGTGTTTGATTTTTACTAACTATATTTCTATCTAACTCCTTAAGTTCACCGGTTAAATGCTGACCTAAAAACTGTAAAGTTGTTAGTTTAATTTCTTCAGGAGTAAGCTCTCTGAATGCATCCATTGATTATAGATCTTTTAAAAGTTCGTTAATGCTATCATCCTCTTCAACAGTAGCTTTTTGCTTCTTAGGTGTAGCAACTTGTACAGATGGTGTAGGGGCTGTTGATACTGCTGTTACAGGCTCTTCAACATCTTTAATACCAAGATAATGTTCTTCAAGAATGGTCTTGAGCTCATCATAACTCTTAACAGCTACATATGATTCTAAGTCAAACGCACTATTATAGATCTTCTTATAAGAATCCTCGTCTACTCCTTCAATTTCCTTGGGAGTTGAGAACTTAGAAGAAACGTATGTCGGGTAGTCGCCCTGCTTTTCCACCTTAATCCTTAAATTACAACCTTTCGGGGAAAGATCGAAAATACGAGGACCGAGCTCTGCGGCTTCTTCGCCTTCAATTGCATCCATAACAATCTTGTGGAGCTGACGACCAAAGCGAAGAAGCTTAACTTTTCCGTTATTGTCTTGATTGACTGGGTCGTTAACAATATATACACTTACTAGCCAGTTTTCACGACGCTTAATAGCTAATGCCTTTTCCTTTTCCTTGTCAGTACCATTACGAAGAACTCGATAGCGCTCCTCTGCAATAGGATCGCGTTGATTCCAGGTAGTCGGGCTTACTACTGTTACAAGCTGACCGGTAGCAAAGCTATTCCAGCCATAAGAATAGTAATGAAAAAAGGTCTTAGAAGGATCTTTAACATTAGGTAAAAGTCTTACTGTATAGGTATTTCCTACTTCACAGCGAAGATAGTCTTTAATCTTCGAAGAGGTAGATTCGTTATTTTTAGTTAATGCACCTTTAATGCTTTCAAACATCGACGTCGTAAATGTACTCATACAAATATAATAAGTGCATAAAATATATTATCAAGCTATTATTTTTGAAAAGTATCAGCACCTCTTTTTAGCACTTCTATTTCTCCGGTACCTTGTTCTAATTCTTTATATTCGGATTGAAGGCTTTTCCTTAAATTAAAAAGATCCATACCATTCATACCTTTTGGCATAATCATAACAACTCTCTTTTCACTTTTTCCGTAAATACAGTCAAGCATATCACCCTCATTATTTCTAATTACCTCGACATAATTTTCATAATATCCAAGCTTTTTAAGTTCTCTTTCTATAGGAAGCTCCTTATACCAAGACATTTTCATGCCTATATTTAATAGCAAATCTTCTTTAATCCGGATTCTACTAGTTTTACTGCTTTCTTTGAATTGTAGAGCTTTGTTCTAAATAAAGAAAGGTTGTTATAAGAATCTTCCCCTAAAATAAATTTTAAAATTTCTGCATCTCTTTGTCTAATATTTTTTTCAAAACTATTATATCCTAAGAGAGAATATATATTAACTTTATGCTCTTTAAGATGTAAGATAAATGAATACTCATTATTTGTTATATGATCAATGTAGTTTAAGGGTGAAATATTTTTTTCACTGCAAAACCGTTTTATAAAAACCAAGGATTGCTTAATACTTGTAAGTTGTTCATTCGAATCTGGGTCTAGGTTTTCCTGTCTTTTATTAAACAACGTATATGCTTTAGTCGCTTTAAGGGTATGAAAATATTCTAAAGGAAAATATTGCTCATCAGGATATATGTTGTATGGTGCATTAAAATAATCTTCTACTTTAATATGCGGGAATCGTTTTAAGAAAGAAGATACTTTTTTTAAAGATACATAAAGTTCATTATCTATTTTTTCAAAATTTTTTCTAAGCTTAAAGAGTTGTTTGTTTCTAGATCTAGAAACCCTTAGAAAAGTATTGTATATAAATTTCTCGAACTCTGTAATCAAGACAAATGCTTCCACTTGTTTCTAACTAACTGCTTTTTTATCTTCCTTAACATACTTGGCTTGTAAAAGCACCTCTTCAATCTCAATTCATCAATAACGCCTGAATTCATAAACTCTCTGCTAAACTTTTGCCACATTTTATCAAAATAGGCTTTATCGGTACTCTTTTTCGGATCGATCTTTACTTGTGCATTAATTATACTCATAAATCTAAACTTTTTTTGTTTGCATTTAAAAACTTCATAACATATTTGCTCTTATATAGCCCGGAATCAAATTGTAAGAAAAATTTAACTGCTGTAAAATCATTTTTTAAATCACAATATTTCTTTAATAGCTCCCTTAGTTCTTTATTCTTTAATAATAATATAAACACATTTGCGAGATTCAACTTTTTTGAATTGGTCAAAGTAACTAAAGAACAAAAAGAAAGAAATAGATGGGTTTGCTCGAAATCGTTTATTTGTTCGGATGGATCGTACCCTTTCACAGTCAACAAGTAATTATTGACTAGAATATCTAAATCAATTGTCTATAGCCAATTTAGAAAGAGTATTAATTGAAGAGGTGCTTGCCTCAGTATCATTTATATGTTCGTCCTCTGTAATGGTCAGTGTAGAATAATCAATTCTCATAGCACAATGTCCAAAATTTGGACCAAATCTATTCTTCATAAATCCCATCTTAATAACACCTAATTCCTTGTCTGTATCCTCTTGCCATATACTCAAAATAACGTCACCAGTCATGGCCAAACCAATACTCTCTGAAATTGTTTTTAACCCCGGATCAGAAATTTCATAGCCTTCTCTATTCAACTGAGTAGCTGAAATGATAGGACAATTGAACTGATAAGACAATGCTCTTAGTTGTTCTGTACAAATCTTAATTCTTTCATAACTACTATCCCCATAAGTAGAATTTAAAAGATTAACGTAGTCTAGTACAACAGCATCTATTTTGATACCTTTTTGAATAAGTTTTTTAACGAACGCTTTAAGATGATTGGCTGTAATAGTTGCGGGTGGAAACTCTTTAATAATAATACGCGAACTAGGATTTTCTAAGCAATATTCGTTCATCTGATTCTTTAAAGTTTCAGATTCAATCTTTAATTGACCTAACGGTATCTTTGAAACGCTAGAGCATAGCCTCTTTGCATAGATTAATTCAGGCATTTCTAACGATACTAATAATACTGTCTTACCTTGTGAGGCAATGTTAACGGCAATATTACCTAAGAAAATACTCTTTCCAATATTTGTTTCACCGGCAAAAAGATATAATGATCTACCCTCTTCTAGGAAGCCACCACCAATTTTATCATCCAACCACTTCCACTTAGATGGAATGTATTTTTCATTTGAATGTAAGTCATCAATAACTTTATCTACATTATTAAAAAGATCCAAGCCAATCTCAGTTGTTAGAGTAATGCTACAAGCTTTTTCAAACTTATCTAAAATTTTTGATGTATCGACGCTGTTTTTATTAATATCATCAACCACATCCATCATTGTATGGTAAACTGACTTTTCTTTTAAAAATATTTCAGTGTTAGTAGCTAGTTCATCGGCGTTTAAGTTTTTATCAATATTACTAAAAAGGGTTACTACTGTTTTAAGAGAACTTTTTAATTCATCTGTTGTAAGGTAAGCTTTAATTTCAGTAACGGTAGGGCACTTACTATGTTTTTCGTAAAAGTCTCTAATAATAGTAAAAACAGCTTTAATGTCTTTATTTTTAAAGTAGATGGGTTTAATATAATCTACGATAGAAGCTAAATACATCTCATCGGTTAGCGATTTATACGCTATAATAGTTTCGAAATAATCTAGATCTAGTTTAGCCATTACACTACAATAATATAGTAAGTTTTACTATAATCAATGCTTACTATACTCTTCAATGAATTTGTCTTGACTGTCTGTAAACAATTTATCATTTGTATTTAAAAGCCCTGGTGACTTATGAACAACCCATATAGGAGCAACACCAAGCTTTAGCTTTTTATTATTAGCATCAATACTGCTTGCTATATCGTAGTGATGAAAAGTATAATTTTCATTAAACTTCCATCCCACAGAATTAGCTTTACGTATATCAACGCTAAGAAAAAGCCCGTCGAGTAAAGCTACTCTTGCAGGCGTGGGTCCAAAGCTTGTCATAAAAATTTGTCCACTCTCATTTATAGGGTGTGCAACAGCTCCTCTTAAATTATTACTATTAAACCCCCCGCACATTAAATGCCAAAGAGCTAACTTTTGAATCTTTGGATTAACGCCTCCTGCCAATCCCACTATATCAAAATCTTTATGAGCCCTTTCTAGCTTTTCACAGACATATAAATCATCCATGTAAACATCATCATGAATAAAAACAATATTATCAAAATCTGATTTATGTTTAGAAATTATTTGATTATATCTTTTACTTAACCCTACTGTGTTATTTGAATCATAGAATATTGCAATCTTATCTTTTAATCTAGAAAGCGACTTAAACGCAGAAGTGATTGTATGGTCGTTGCTTCTAGTTGCAAAGTAAAAAGCGGTTTTCATGTTGTAAAAAAAGGTGAGTTAGGTGTAAATTTACCTACACACGTCACACCTTCTTTAGTTAATAGATACAGTAACCCCTCCTCTAAGGGAACGAAGCCATCTTCTTCTAAAGATGAGAATTCATTATTAAGAAAATTACAAAACAATGTACTACCAGATCTAGCTAAATATATATTAGCTGTTTTTTGATTATAAATCCAAACTCCAAATGTACCTTGAAGTAAGGATAGAGTTCTGCAAATAGCTGTTACCTCATCTCCGGTTGTTTTAAAGTGTGCATCAATAAGAGGGGCTATAACTGAAGAATCTACTACATTAAAAGCTTTTTTGTCTTTAATATTAGCTTTTAATTGTTTATCGTTTGTTAAAACTCCGTTGTGTGCGATAATCCAATTCTTATATTGAAAAGGATGAGAAGTGGCAGCTGAAAATGATCTCTTTGAAGATGTAGGAGCTTGAGTATGGCCTAAAAAGTAATTAAAGTCAGTAATACTCTTTCTCTTTTTACCATATTCAATAACTAGCTTCTTACTTAACTGTGCAATACCCGGACTCTTTAAAATAGCATGAATTTGACTGCCAATCAATAGCCCGCCGTAAGAAAAGGTACCCCTTTTCTTGTTGCTTCTATAAAGATTTACGTAGTTTGTAAATTCTTTAGCTCCAAATATACCGCAAATAGCATTAACCTCCTAAAATATTATAATTCAAAGAATAAATAATTCAAGATGAATAAGGACTGTAAACTCATTTTTGAATCATATTTAACTAAAAAACAGATTATTTCTGAGGCTCCTATATATGGAATGGGAGATATTGGTTATTCTGGTGACTTTGAATCCGCTCCAGGTAAAGGTTATGGAATCGGTCAAGTTGCTGCAAAAGAAGGTAAAACAAAGACCGAAGTAGCAAATAGAGTTTTACAGGCTATTAAAACAAAGCTTTTTAAACCAGCCAAGCACGTTGTAGACGGTAAAGAGTATGATCTCTATTATCCTGGTTCAAAGATGAAGTTTAGAACAGAATTAGAAAATTTAATTAAAAATGAACTTAAGATTGGTGGAACGGTTGCCAAATATACTGCTCGTATTGTAGATAATCTTTTAAATGTAGTAAGGGTAGATGCAGAAGGCGGTACAGCTGCAAGCCCTAAGCAAGTAAAGCAGGCAGTTGATGCGGGGATAGAGGGTAAAAAAGTTATCGCTCCAGGTACTCCAAGTACGGCGCCTACCCCTGAGGCTCCTGCTACGACAAACACGTTTGTAAAAAATTCTAATGTTCGTTTTATTAGGGAATGGCAGCCCATATTTGTAGAATTACCAGATGAAATTTCTGTTGATCAAGGAGACATTTACGATTCACCGGAACTTAGAAACGAAGTAGTTGAAGCTATTACGCGTGCTTATAATTCAAAGATGGCAAGTGATAAAGAAGTAGTACAAGACTTTATTGAATCATTAAAGTTTAAGAACAGCTACATTCCTTCTTCTGAAAAGAAAGAAGGTGAAGGTACCGGTGAAGTAGAAACCGTCGATGAATATCCTGAGGATGATGATGTCACAGGTGAACTAAGATCGATGGGTGCAATTGGTGGTCGCCGTGGCTTTGATCCGGGTGGATTTAGCTATGGAGACTAAAAATGGCAGATGTAACTATTTCTCAGCTTTCTGTAGCTAATACACAGCCTAATAATCTTTTAC
>Ga0169931_10009568_pt1 | contig 13946 bp, 9 predicted proteins | sample Kivu_15m_20L_FD_129675 | JGI IMG/M metagenome (GOLD analysis project Ga0169931, IMG submission 129675) | Freshwater microbial communities from Lake Kivu, Western Province, Rwanda to study Microbial Dark Matter (Phase II) - Kivu_15m_20L... | ecosystem: Environmental > Aquatic > Freshwater > Lake ...
GCCGACCACGACACCTGGAGCGTGGGGTCGTTCTTCACCAACCCGATCGTCGAGGCCAGCCGGGTGCCCGAGGGCGCTCCCGCGTGGCCCGCCGAGCCATCCGCGACCCCGGGCACCGTCGACGCGGAGCTCCCGGATCCGGCGAGCGGGTCCTCGGGGCTGGTCAAGACCAGCGCCGCGTGGCTGGTCGAGCAGGCGGGGTTCCCGCGTGGCTATCCCGAGGGCGGGGCTGCGCGACTGTCGACCAAGCACACTCTCGCGATCACCAACCGCGGCTCGGCCTCGACCGCTGATGTGCTCTCGCTTGCGCGCGAGATACGGGCTGGCGTGCGCGATCGCTTCGGCATCGAGCTCGTGGCCGAGCCGGTGCAGCTCGGCTGCTCCCTCGATTAGCGCATGCGGCAACATGCGCGCGGACTGATTGTGAGCTCAGAAAGCTGGTTTTGGGCGCTCTGGACTCGGATTCACGCTCGTCGGCCTAGCGGGCCTCGCCGAGCAGAGCTGCCATGCGGCCCACGCCCTCCACGATGTCGGCATCGCTCGTCGCGTAGGACAGTCGCAGGTAGCCCGGCGTACCGAAGGCCTCGCCCGGCACCACCGCCACCTCCGCCTCGTCCAGGATCAATCCGGCCAGATCTGCGGACGACGCGGGCCGCTGCCCGCGGATCTCCTTGCCGAGGACGCCCTTGACTGATGGGTAGACGTAGAACGCTCCTTCGGGCGTGGGGCACTCGACGCCGGGGATCGCCGAGAGCAGGCCCACGATGAGGTGTCGGCGCCGGTCGAAGGCGACCTTCATCTCCTCTACAGCCGCCAGGTCACCGGACACCGCCGCAAGGGCCGCCACCTGCGACACGTTGGCGACATTCGAGGTCGCGTGCGACTGAAGATTGCCGGCGGCCTTCACCACATCGTCGGGGCCGATCATCCAGCCCACGCGCCAGCCGGTCATGGCGTAGGTCTTGGCGACACCATTGACGACCACGCACGTGTCGGCGACCTCGGGCACCAGCACGGGCATCGACGCGAACTGCGCATCGCCGTACACCAGGTGCTCGTAGATCTCGTCGGTGACAACCCAGACTCCGTGTTCGGCGGCCCAGCGGCCGATGGCGGTCACCTGCTCGGGCGTGTAGACGGCGCCGGTGGGGTTGGAGGGCGACACGAAGACGAGCAGCTTGGTGCGCGGCGTGCGCGCTGCCTCGAGTTGCTCCACGGTCGCGCGGTAGCCGCTGGACTCGTCGGTGTCGACGATGACAGGCGTGCCGCCCGCGAGCTTGATCGCCTCGGGATACGTCGTCCAGTACGGCGCCGGCAGGATCGCCTCGTCGCCGGGGTCGAGCAGTGCGGCGAAGGTGTTGTAGAGCGCCTGCTTGCCGCCGTTCGTGATGAGGACCTGGCTCGCCTTGACGTCGTAGCCGCTGTCGCGCAGGGTCTTCGCGGCCACTGCCTCGCGCAACTCCGGGAGGCCGCCCGCGGGGGTGTAGCGGTGCCAGCGCTGCTCACTGCAGGCGGCGACGGCCGCTTCCACGATGTAGTCCGGAGTGGGGAAGTCCGGCTCGCCAGCGCCGAAGCCGACAACGGGCCTCCCGGCGGCCTTGAGGGCCTTGGCCTTCGCGTCGACGGCGAGCGTGGCGGACTCGGTGATGGCGGCGAGGCGCCGGGAAACTCGGGAGGCCATGGGGGAATCCAATCAGCCGCGCCCTGCCCGCGGGTAGGGGGCCGAGGAGGGTGATTGGACCGGCCCGGACAGGGCCACGTAGACTCCCGTAGCCGGTGGCTCTCCCACCCTGTCTGAGCCTGCCCGCAGGCACTGCCCAGGGATGATGGCCGCCTGAGGGCCGTAGCTCAATTGGTAGAGTCCCGGTCTCCAAAACCGGTGGTTGGGGGTTCGAGTCCCTCCGGCCCTGCTCCACGCTCCAACCGCACAGACCCACGCTCCACCCGCACGACGACAGGAAGGTCATGAGCAGCGAAGCGCGCGGCGACACCAAGCTGTCCCTGTTTGGGCGGCTTGCGCTGTTCCTGCGCCAGGTGGTGGCAGAACTCCGCAAGGTGATCTGGCCGACCCGCAAGGAGCTGGTCACCTACACCATCGTGGTCGTCGTGTTCGTCGCCGCCATGGCTGCGATCGTGGCCGTGTACGACTACGTCTTCACCCGAGGGGTGCTCTTCATCTTCGGATGATCCCCGATCTTCTTCAGTACTGAGCAGCAGGAGCCCTGACACCCGTGACCGACTTCCCCGCCACCGAGTCCGCTGACGCCGGACCGGCGCCCGCCCTCGTCTTCCAGACCGAGGGCGCTGAGGTGACTCCCGATACCTACGTCGGTGATGTCGTTTCGGAGACCTCGGCGGATGACGTCATCGACGAGTTCATCATCGATGAGGCCGTGGCCGAGGAGGTCATCGCAGCCGAGGTCGAGGCAGAGGTGGTCGCGGCCGTCGTCGAAGAAGCCGTCGATGAGGCAGTCGAGGAAGAGGACCCGGTCGAGGCCTTCCGGGAGCAGATGCGGATGGCCGCCGGGGAGTGGTTCGTCGTGCATTCCTATGCCGGCTACGAGAATCGCGTGAAGTCCAATCTCGAGACCCGCATCATCTCTCTCAACATGGAGGACTACATCTTCCAGGTCGAGGTCCCCATGGAAGAGGTCACCGAGATCAAGCAGGGTCAGCGCAAGCTGGTACGCCGCACCAAGTTCCCCGGCTACGTGCTCGTGCGCATGGACCTGACCGATGAGTCGTGGGGTGCGGTCCGGCACACCCCGGGCGTCACAGGATTCGTAGGACACGGCCACCAGCCTTCGCCTCTGTCGTTGGACGAGGTCGTCGCCATCCTGGCCCCGACTCCCGAGCGCAAGCCTGGAGCGCCCGCGGCTGCAGGTGCGGGTGCGGGGGCGGCTCCGACCGAGGTCCGCGTCGTGGACTTCTCCGTCGGCGATTCCGTGACGGTCGTTGACGGCCCGTTCGCCACATTGCACGCCACGATCTCCGAGATCAACATCGAAGCGCAGAAGGTCACCGGATTGGTTGAGATCTTCGGGCGCGAGACCCCGGTCGAACTGGCATTCGGCCAGATCCAGAAGAACTGAACACGAGGACAGGACCATGGCACCCAAGAAGAAGATCGCCGGCATGATCAAGCTCCAGATCCAGGCGGGACAGGCGAACCCCGCGCCTCCGGTGGGTCCGGCCCTCGGCCAGCATGGCGTCAACATCATGGACTTCTGCAAGGCCTACAACGCCGCGACCGAGAACCAGCGCGGCCAGGTGATCCCCGTGGAGATCACTGTCTACGAGGACCGCTCTTTCGACTTCACCCTCAAGACACCCCCCGCGTCCAGGCTCATCCTCAAGGCGGCTGGACTGGACAAGGGATCGGGTGCTCCGCCCAAGGTCGCCGGCTCTATCACGCGCGCCCAGGTGCGGGAGATCGCGGAGACCAAGATGCCGGACCTGAACGCCAACGATGTCGATGCGGCGATGAAGATCATCGAGGGTACGGCGCGTCAGATGGGCGTCACCGTCAGCGATTAGTCACGAGAATTCCCGCCGCGCCGCGGCGGGCGTGGGAGGGCCGCGCGCGGCCCGTCAACCACAACCTCCATCACGATAGGAGCAGCAATGAAGCGCAGCAAGGCATACCGCCAGGCAATGGAATTGATCGACGTCGATCGCCTCTACACCCCTCAGGCGGCCATGGCGATCGCCAAGCAGACCGCCAAGACGAAGTTCGACCCCGCTGTTGAGGTCTCCATGCGCCTGGGCGTCGACCCCCGTAAGGCCGACCAGATGGTCCGCGGCACCGTCAACCTCCCCCATGGCACCGGCAAGACAGCACGCGTCATCGTCTTCGCCTCCGGCGAGAAGGCCGAAGAGGCCCGTGCCGCGGGTGCTGACGAGGTCGGTAGCGACGAACTCATCGAGCGCGTGGCGGGCGGCTGGACGGACTTCGATGCCGCCGTCTCCACCCCTGACCTCATGGGCAAGGTGGGTCGACTGGGCAAGGTCCTTGGCCCGCGCGGACTCATGCCCAACCCCAAGACCGGCACGGTCACGATGGATGTCGCCAAGGCGGTCGAGGACATCAAGGGCGGCAAGATCGAGTTCCGAGTCGACAAGAACTCCAATCTTCACTTCCCGGTGGGCCGCGCCTCCTTCACCGAGGCCCAGCTCACCGACAACTACCTCGCCGCCCTCGACGAGATCCTGCGGGCCAAGCCGTCGGCCGCTAAGGGGCGTTACGTCAAGAAGGTCACGGTGTCGACCACCATGGGCCCCGGCATCCCTGTGGACCCGCAGACGACGTCGCGGGCCGCTGGCGAGGCCACCGAATAGGACTTACGGAGGTGCGGGGCCTGGCCCGGCGGGTCGGCGAAGCCGCCCCTGTCGGGCTGGCCCGGGCTCGGCCGTTTTGACGGTTAACCCCTGGGCCCCGTACGCTCAGCGACGACCAAAGACCGCTGGTTGCAGCCCTCCGGGGCTGACGAAGGACCCTCTGGGTCGCCCGCGCAGGCCGCGCCCGCCGATCTCGGCGGACCTGCCCTGCGTGCGTGCCCACGGGTCACCTGGCCCCTCGGGGCCGACGTAGAGGAGCAGGAGGAGCCCATGGCTCGCGAAGACAAGGCCGCGACCGTCGCCGAACTCGCCGAGGAGTTCCGCACGTCGTCGGCCGCCGTGCTCACTGAGTACCGCGGCCTCACCGTGTCCCAGATCAGCCAGTTGCGTCGTTCGCTCAAGGGCGTTGCCAACTACGCGGTCGTCAAGAACACCCTGACCAAGATCGCGGCTCGTGAGGCGGGAGTCGAGGGCTTCGATGCCCTGCTCACCGGGCCGAGTGCGATCGCCTTCATCAAGGGTGATCCGGTCGAGGGTGCGAAGAGCCTGAAGAACTTCGCCAAGGACAATCCGCTGCTCGTGCTCAAGGCCGGATACATGGACGGCCGAGTCCTCGATGCCGCGGAGATCAAGAAGCTTGCCGACCTGGAGTCGCGCGAGGTGCTCCTGGCCAAGCTCGCCGGAGCCATGAAGGCTTCGATGTCGCAGGCTGCGTCCCTCTTCGCCGCGCCCCTGTCGCAGGCGGCCCGCACCATCGAAGCGCTGCGCGTCAAGGCGGAGGCCGACCCGACGGTGATCGGCGGAGCCGGCTCGGCTCCCTCGAAGGTCGATGAGGCCGCCACGTCCGTCGGCCACGCCGTGGAGGCTGCCGTCGAGGCGGTCGAGCACGCTGTCGAGGACGTCGCCCACGCGATTGAGCACGCTGTCGAGGACGTCGCCCACAAGGTCGAGGGGCTGCTCCACCACGGCGACAGCGAGGCGGCGGGAGCACCTGCTGCTGACACACCCGAGTCCACCACCCCAACCGAGGGCTGAGGCCCACACAACCCCCGGCCCTCGGCCGGATCACGAAAGGACGCCACCATGGCGAAGATGAGCACCGACGAACTGCTCGACGTGTTCAAGGAGATGACCCTTATCGAGCTCTCGGAGTTCGTGAAGGCATTCGAGGACACCTTCGAGGTCACCGCGGCCGCTCCCGTCGCGGTCGCCGCTGCTGCTCCTGCAGCCGGTGGCGGCGGAGACGCTGCTGCCGCGGGCGCCGAGCAGGATGAGTTCGACGTCATCCTCGAGGCCGCCGGCGACAACAAGATCCCGGTCATCAAGGAGGTGCGCGCTCTGACAAACCTCGGTCTGAAGGAGGCCAAGGACCTCGTCGAGGGTGCCCCGAAGCCGGTCTTGGAGAAGGTCAACAAGGAGACCGCGGACAAGGCGAAGGCAGCCCTTGAGGGCGCCGGCGCCACCGTCTCCGTTAAGTAGTCAGCCTCTTCGTCAGGGGGCGCCGGGCTCAGCCCGGCGCCCCCTGACGCATGTGCGGCTCACTCCCCTTGACGCTCGTCGCCATATCGGTCAAGTCGTCATATCGGTCAATTCGCCCATAGCTGGGGATCGTCAGGTCACGGTCCGGTGTCGTCGCTTGACTCGGGCGCTGCAGGAAGCCACGATCTACCCGCGCACCACCTTCGGGATCGGGAGACATCCTCGATGCCGACCGAGGACCGCGTCCGCTCCCGGGGCCTGTCGCCCGGGGACCGCTTCGGCGGGGACAGGTCGAGGGTCGACGTGGGGGGCCCCCGGGGGTCGACAGCGGCGTGCCCAGAGGGTATGCTGCCGCTTTGCGCTGCTCCCGACCGGTTTGACACCGGCGATGCCGCGCGCCCCGGCATACGTGGAAGGACCCCTCTTGGCCGCCTCGCGCTCCACCGATCTGTCCCCCCACCTGCACCGCGCATCGTTCGCGAAGATCCGAGAGCCACTGGCAGTCCCCGATCTCCTCGCCCTCCAGACGGCGAGCTTCGACTGGCTCCTGGGCAATGAGGCCTGGCGCGCTCGCGTCAATGCGGCGATCGCGGAGGGCCGCAAGGACGTGCCCACGACGTCGGGACTGGAGGAGATCTTCGAGGAGATCAGCCCGATCGAGGACTTCTCGGCGACGATGTCGCTCTCCTTCCGCGACCACCGTTTCGAGCCGCCTAAGTACACCGCGGACCAGTGCATGGAGAAGGATTTCACCTACTCCGCGCCTCTCTTCGTCACCGCGGAGTTCATGAACAACGAGACAGGCGAGATCAAGTCGCAGACCGTCTTCATGGGTGAGTTCCCGCTGATGACGAAGAAGGGTACCTTCATCATCAACGGCACGGAGCGCGTCGTCGTGTCGCAGCTCGTGCGCTCCCCGGGTGTCTATTTCGAGCGCACCCCTGACAAGACGAGTGACAAGGATGTCTTCGTCGCCAAGATCATCCCCAGCCGTGGCGCCTGGCTGGAGTTCGAGGTGGACAAGAAGGACCTCGTCGGGGTTCGAGTCGACCGCAAGCGCAAGCAACCCGTCACCATCTTCCTCAAGGCCCTGGGCTGGACGGCGGAGGAGATCCGGGAGCGCTTCGGCGCCTATGAGTCGATCATGCAGACACTGGAGAAGGACCACGTCGAGACCCAGGACGAGGCGCTCCTTGACCTCTACCGCAAGCTCCGGCCGGGCGAGCCCCCGACGCTGGAGAACGCCCGCGCCCTGATCGACAACTTCTACTTCAATCCCAAGCGGTACGACCTCGCGAAGGTTGGGCGCTACAAGATCAACAAGAAGCTCGGTCTCGATGAGCCCCTCGCGCAGAGCATCCTCAGCAAGGAGGACATCGCCGCCACCATCGAGTACCTCGCTCGCCTGCACGCCGGTGAGACGGTGGCGGAGGCACCGCGCGGTGAGATCCAGATTGAGACCGACGACATCGACCACTTCGGCAATCGGCGCCTGCGCACGGTCGGTGAACTGATCCAGAATCAGATCCGCACGGGACTGTCGCGCATGGAGCGTGTCGTTCGCGAGCGCATGACCACGCAGGATGTCGAGGCGATTACCCCCCAGACCCTCATCAATATCCGGCCCGTCGTTGCCTCCATCAAGGAGTTCTTCGGCACCTCGCAGCTCTCGCAGTTCATGGACCAGACCAATCCCCTGGCCGGCCTGACCCACAAGCGTCGTCTGTCCGCACTGGGCCCCGGCGGCCTCTCCCGTGAGCGTGCCGGCTTCGAGGTTCGTGACGTGCACCCGTCGCACTACGGCCGTATGTGCCCCATCGAGACGCCGGAGGGCCCCAACATCGGCCTCATCGGTTCGCTCTCGACCTACGGCCGGGTCAATGCCTTCGGATTCGTCGAGACGCCCTACCGCAAGGTCGTGGACGGTCGCGTGACTGACCAGGTCGACTACCTCACGGCGGATGAGGAGGACCTCCACGTCATCGCTCAGGCCAATGCGGCTCTCGCTGACGACGGTCGCTTCAGCGAGGACCGCGTCCTCGTGCGCCGCAAGGGTGGTGAGGTCGACTACGTCACGGGCACCGAGGTCGACTACATGGACGTCTCGCCTCGGCAGCTGTGGTCGGTCGCCACGGCCATGATCCCCTTCCTCGAGCACGATGACGCCAACCGTGCGCTCATGGGCTCCAACATGCAGCGCCAGGCGGTCCCCCTCCTGCGCGCTGAGGCGCCACTGGTCGGCACCGGCATGGAGTTCCATGCTGCGTACGACGCAGGCGACATGGTTACGGCTGAGAAGGCCGGCGGGGTCACCGAAGTGTCGGCGGACCACATCACGGTGTCCAATGACGACGGCACGACCTCGACCTACCGCCTCCAGAAGTTCCACCGCTCCAACCAGGGCACGTGCTACAACCAGCGCCCCGTGGTGGACGAGGGAGACCGCGTGGTGGCCGGACAGGTGGTCGCGGACGGACCGTCGACCGATCTGGGCGAGATGGCCCTGGGCAAGAACCTGCTCGTGGCTTTCATGCCCTGGGAGGGTCACAACTACGAGGACGCGATCATCCTCAGCCAGCGGCTCGTGCAGGACGACGTACTCAGCTCGATCCACATCGACGAGCATGAGATCGACGCCCGCGACACGAAGCTCGGTCCGGAGGAGATCACTCGCGACCTCCCCAACGTGTCGGAGGAAGTCCTCGCCGATCTCGACGACCGCGGCATCATCCGCATCGGCGCCGACGTCGTCCCCGGCGACATCCTCGTCGGCAAGGTCACGCCCAAGGGTGAGACTGAGCTGACCCCGGAGGAACGCCTCCTGCGCGCGATCTTCGGTGAGAAGGCGCGCGAGGTGCGCGATACCTCGCTCAAGGTGCCCCACGGCGAGTCGGGCAAGGTCATCGGTGTCCGTGTCTTCGATCGTGACGAGGGCGACGAGCTGCCCCCCGGGGTCAATCGCCTCGTGCGCGTGTACGTCGCGCAGAAGCGCAAGATCACCGAGGGTGACAAGCTCGCCGGTCGTCACGGCAACAAGGGCGTCATCGCCAAGATCCTCCCGGTCGAGGACATGCCATTCCTGCCCGACGGCACACCGGTCGATGTCGTCCTCAACCCGCTCGGAGTCCCCGGTCGTATGAATGTCGGCCAGATCCTCGAGACGCACCTGGGCTGGGTCGCGCACGCGGGCTGGGAAGCCAGTCCGTCCGATCCGCGTACGGCGAAACTGCCCGAGGAGGTGCGAGCGGGTGCGCCCAAGACTCGCCTTGCCACCCCGGTCTTCGATGGTGCGAAGGAGGACGAACTCGCGCTCGTGCTCGAGTCGACCCTGCCCACCGCCGATGGCTTCCGGCTTGTCGACTCCGACGGCAAGGCCGAGCTCCTCGACGGACGCACGGGTGAGCCCTTCCCGGGCCGCTTCACCGTCGGCTACATCTACATCCTCAAGCTCCTCCACCTGGTCGACGACAAGATCCACGCGCGCTCGACCGGCCCCTACTCGATGATCACGCAGCAACCCCTGGGCGGTAAGGCGCAGTTCGGTGGCCAGCGGTTCGGCGAGATGGAGGTGTGGGCGCTCGAGGCATACGGAGCGGCGTACGCGCTGCAGGAGCTCCTCACTATCAAGTCCGACGATGTGCTGGGTCGCGTCAAGGTGTACGAGGCGATCGTCAAGGGCGAGAACATCCCTGAGCCGGGCATCCCGGAGTCCTTCAAGGTGCTCGTCAAGGAGATGCAGTCGCTGTGCCTCAACGTCGAGGTGCTCTCAGGCGATGGCATCGCGATCGAGATGCGCGACACGGACGAAGACGTCTTCCGTGCCGCGGAAGAGCTCGGCATCGACCTGTCTCGGCGTGAGCCGGCCAGTGTCGAAGAGGTCTAGTCGCCTCACCCGCAGACAACCATCGGCAACCACAAGGCAAAGGATGACAGGGTGCTTGACGTCAACTTCTTCGACGAGCTTCGTATCGGGCTGGCCACCGCGGATGATGTCCGTGCGTGGTCGCACGGCGAGGTCAAGAAGCCCGAGACCATCAACTACCGCACGCTGAAGCCGGAGAAGGACGGCCTCTTCTGCGAGAAGATCTTCGGACCGACTCGTGACTGGGAGTGCTACTGCGGCAAGTACAAGCGTGTGCGCTTCAAGGGCATCATCTGCGAGCGCTGCGGGGTGGAGGTGACCCGCGCCAAGGTTCGCCGCGAGCGCATGGGCCACATCGAGCTGGCCGCCCCGGTCACCCACATCTGGTATTTCAAGGGCGTCCCGAGCCGTCTGGGCTACCTGCTGGACCTGGCTCCGAAGGACCTCGAGAAGGTCATCTACTTCGCGGCGTACATGATCACCAGCGTCGACGAGGAGGGCCGTCACGAGGCCCTGCCCAGCCTCGAGACCGAGCTGGGCGTGGATAAGTCCAAGATCGCCAAGCGACGCGACGCCGACATCGAGGCCCGGGCGCAGAAGCTCGAGGCCGACCTGGCCGAGCTGGAGGCCGAGGGGGCCAAGGCTGACGTGCGCCGCAAGGTGCGCGAGTCCGCTGAGCGCGAGATGGCCTCGGCCCGCCGCCGCGCCGACAACGAGATCGAGCGCCTCGACAAGGTCTTCGATCGGTTCCGCACCCTCAAGGTCCAGGACCTCGAGGGCGACGAGATCCTCTACCGCGAGATGCGTGATCGCTACGGTCGCTGGTTCGACGGCGGCATGGGCGCTGCCGCGATCCAGAAGCGCCTGCAGACCTTCGATCTCGAGGCCGAGGCGGAGTCGCTCAAGGAGACGATCGCCACCGGCAAGGGCCAGCGCAAGGCGCGCGCGCTCAAGCGTCTCAAGGTCGTCTCGGCGTTCCTCAACACCACCAATTCGCCGCTCGGCATGGTCCTCGACGCGATTCCTGTGATCCCGCCGGATCTGCGTCCCATGGTCCAGCTCGACGGTGGTCGTTTCGCGACGAGTGACCTCAACGATCTCTACCGCCGCGTGATCAACCGCAACAACCGGTTGAAGCGCCTGCTCGATCTGGGTGCACCAGAGATCATCGTCAACAACGAGAAGCGCATGCTCCAGGAGGCCGTCGACGCACTCTTCGACAACGGCCGTCGCGGACGTCCGGTGACGGGCCCGGGCAACCGTCCGTTGAAGTCCCTGTCGGACATGCTGAAGGGCAAGCAGGGCCGCTTCCGCCAGAATCTCCTCGGTAAGCGCGTCGACTACTCGGGCCGCTCGGTCATCGTTGTCGGCCCGCAGTTGAAGCTTCACCAGTGCGGCCTGCCCAAGCAGATGGCGCTCGAGCTCTTCAAGCCCTTCGTCATGAAGCGCCTGGTCGACCTCAACCACGCACAGAACATCAAGAGCGCCAAGCGCATGGTCGAGCGTTCGCGCCCGGTCGTCTGGGACGTGCTCGAAGAGGTCATCGCCGAGCACCCGGTGCTGCTCAATCGTGCGCCGACCCTGCACCGTCTCGGCATCCAGGCTTTCGAGCCGCAGTTGATCGAGGGCAAGGCCATCCAGATTCACCCGCTGGTGTGTACGGCGTTCAACGCCGACTTCGATGGTGATCAGATGGCGGTGCACCTGCCCCTGTCGGCCGAGGCCCAGGCCGAGGCCCGCATTCTCATGTTGTCGAGCAACAACATCCTGTCGCCCGCCAACGGCAGGCCGATCACTACGCCGACGCAGGACATGGTCCTCGGCATCTACAACCTCACGATGGCAGGTGCTGCACCCAGCGAGGAGATCCCGGCGTACTCATCGCTGTCCGAGGGAGTCATGGCCTTCGACCGTGGTCTGCTCGGACTTCAAGAGCCCGTGCGCCTGCGCCTGACCGACGTCGTGCCGCCTGAGGGCTGGTCGGCGCCCGAGGGCTGGAGCCAGGGCGATCCCTTCGTGCTGCAGACCACCCTCGGTAGGGCGATCTTCAACGAGGCGCTGCCGGCCGACTTCCCCTACGTCGACTACCAGGTCGACAAGAAGGCGCTCGGCGCGCTGGTCAATCAGCTCGCCGACCGCTATCCCAAGGTGGATGTCGCGGCGACGCTCGACGCCTTGAAGGAGCTCGGGTTCCACTGGGCCACTCGCGCGGGCGTCACGATCTCCATCGACGACGTGGTCACCCCTCCGCAGAAGGCGGAGCTGCTGGCGGCCGCCGAGGAGCGGGCGGCAAAGGTCCAGGCGCAGTACGAGCGCGGTCTCATCACCGACTCGGAGCGTCGCCAGGAACTCATCGAGATCTGGACCCGTGCCACTGACGAGGTGGCGCGGGCAATGCAGGACTTCTTCCCGCGGCAAAACCCCGTCTTCATGATGGTGGACTCGGGTGCACGCGGAAACTTCATGCAGGTGCGACAGATTGCCGGCATGCGGGGCCTGGTGGCTAACCCCAAGGGCGAGATCATCCCGCGTCCCATTAAGTCCAACTTCCGCGAGGGCCTCTCGGTGCTGGAGTACTTCATCTCCACACACGGCGCGCGCAAGGGCCTTGCGGACACGGCGCTGCGCACGGCCGACTCCGGATACCTCACGCGCCGCCTGGTCGATGTCTCGCAGGACGTCATCATTCGCGAGGTTGACTGCGAGACGGATCGTGGGCTGGTAGTCACCATCGCCGAGCCTGCCGACGGCGGGATGCGCCTGGTCGACAACCTCGACACGTCAGTCGCATCGCGCGCGCTCGCGCGCGACGTCGAGGCTGACGGTGTTGTGGTTGTGCCGGCAGGGACGATCTTGGACATGCCCACTCTGGCCCGTATTGCGGAGGCCGGGGTTGGCGAGATCCGCGTTCGCTCCGTGCTCACGTGTGAGAGCAAGGTCGGCACCTGCGCGATGTGCTACGGCGACTCGCTCGCGACGGGCAAGCTGGTGGATGTCGGCGAGGCTATCGGCATCATCGCCGCGCAGTCGATTGGCGAGCCCGGCACCCAGCTCACGATGCGCACCTTCCACACCGGTGGCGTCGCCGGTGAGGACATCACCCACGGCCTTCCTCGCGTCGTGGAGCTCTTCGAGGCACGCACCCCCAAGGGCGTGGCCCCGATCAGCGAGATTGCCGGGCGAGTGCGGATCGAGGAGACCGACAAGGCTCGCAAGCTTGTGGTCGTGCCCGACGACGGCTCCGAGGAGATCGCCTACACCGTGCCGAGGCGCGTGCGCCTGCTGGTGGAGGACGGCGGACACGTTGCGGTGGGCGAGCAGCTCACCGTTGGCGCTATCGACCCCAAGCAGGTCCTGCGCATCCTCGGCCAGCGGCAGGTGCAGTTGCACCTCGTTGATCAGGTGCAAGATGTCTACCGGTCCCAGGGCGTGTCGATTCACGACAAGCACATCGAGACCATCGTTCGGCAGATGCTCAAGCGCGTGACGATTATCGATTCGGGTGATTCGGGCTTCCTGACGGGCGAGCTGGTCGAGCGTGGGCTCTTCGAGGCTGGCAACCGGGCCGTCGTAGCCGAGGGCGGCACCCCCGCGGCTGGCCGTCCCGAACTCATGGGCATCACGAAGGCGTCGCTGGCCACGGAGTCATGGCTCTCCGCGGCGTCGTTCCAGGAGACCACCCGTGTGCTCACGGACGCGGCCATCCACGCCAAGAGCGATCCACTGCTCGGCCTGAAGGAGAACGTCATTCTCGGCAAGCTCATCCCCGCGGGCACGGGCATGCCCGTCTACCGCAACGTCAAGGTGGAGCCGACCGAGGAGGCGAAGGCCGCGATGTACGCCACCTTCTCCGGATACGACGACTTCGACTACGGCGGCTTCGGAGCTGTTTCGGGCCCGGCCGTGCCGCTGGAGGAGTTCGACTACGGCAACTACCGCTGACGAGTTCCCCGTCCACCCTGCTCCATCGTGAGGGGCGTGCACCGCAAGGTGTGCGCCCCTCACGCAGGTCCGACCCAGGACGCCGACGCGGGTGTCCGCGGAATCCCCTGGACCGTCCTTCGGGCGGAGACGGGGGCGGGTGCTGGCCGCCCGTTTCCCGCGGTCTGGGGGCTGGAATCGCGGTTTCCGGTCGGCCAGCTCCCGCCAGGTGCGATGGCGGCTGCCTATCGATCACCCGGCAGTGGGTAGCCGATGTGATATCAGGCGCGGAGCGCCCGGATTACGCCGTGGGGCTGCTTCACGCACGAGTACTCGCCTACTCTGA
>Ga0169931_10009569_pt1 | contig 13944 bp, 13 predicted proteins | sample Kivu_15m_20L_FD_129675 | JGI IMG/M metagenome (GOLD analysis project Ga0169931, IMG submission 129675) | Freshwater microbial communities from Lake Kivu, Western Province, Rwanda to study Microbial Dark Matter (Phase II) - Kivu_15m_20L... | ecosystem: Environmental > Aquatic > Freshwater > Lake...
GAGCAGACCTGGGGCACGCGCACGCCGACGGTGCTGGATGCGTTTGCGGGGGGTGGCAGCATTCCGTTTGAGGCGGTGCGGTATGGGCTGAATGTGCTGGCCAGCGACCTGAACCCGGTGGCGGTGGTGACGATGAAGGCGGCGATGGAGTATCCGCTAAAGTTTGGGCCAGATTTGCAGCATGAGATTGACAAGTGGGTGAAGTGGGTTGGCGATGAGGCGGAAAAGCGGTTAGGGGAGTTTTTTCCGTCGGGAGAGGAATCCCCCCCAGCCCCCCTTTGCAAGGGGGGAGCCAAAGTCCCTCTTGCAAAGGGGGGAGTTAAAGTCCCCCTTGAAAAGGGGGATTTAGGGGGATGCAATGCTGTGGACGTAGAAGGGAATCCCCCCCAGTTCCCCTTAGGAGAGGAATCCCCCCCGGCCCCCCTTTTCAAGGGGGGAGTCAAAGTTCCCCTTGAAAAGGGGGATTTAGGGGGATTGAAAACCTCTAATGTGAAAGTCCAAAACTATCTCTGGGCGCATACGGTGGTGTGCCCGAGTTGTGAGTCGGTGGTGCCGTTGAGCCCGAATTGGTGGCTGAGTAAGACAAGTAACTATGCTGGGGCGGGGCAGGCCAGAAAGGTTACGAGTGATTGGTATGCAGTAAAGCCAATTCCGAATCCGGCAGAAAAGCGGGTGGATTTTGAGTTGGTGAAGGGGCGAAAGGGAAAAGGGACGACGATTCAGACGTCTGAAGGGGATTATGATCCGGGCGATTTCATTACAATTAATCGGGGTGAAGGAAAATGTCTAAACTGTGGAAATTTGCTATCGAGTGACTACATAGATGAGCGACTGCTTCAGAAAGAATATGAACATAAGCTTTATGCAGTCGCTTACAAAAAAGGGAAAAGTAATTTAGACTTCAGGCTTCCTGTTGAGGCAGATTTAGAAGCTATTGAAAAAGCAGAAGCTAAGCTAAATGAATATTTTGACAAGGCTATGGTTCCATCTGAACCTTTTTTGGAAGGCGAGGATACGCGCTGTTATAAAAGAGGCGTGCGCTTCTGGCATGAGGTATTCAATCCTCGACAACTTTTAACTCTGGCAACTTATGTAGAAATTCTTCACGAAGCCAATGAAAAGATAAAAACTGAGCATGACTTAGAGATGATGAAGGCGATCGCGACCTATTTAGCATTGGTATTTGATAGGTGTGTTGATCGCAATTCTCGATTAGGTCATTGGCATTCAAGTCGAGCCTACGCAGAGATTGCAATGGCTCAGCATTCATTGAACTTGAATTGGAATTACCCTGAAACTGCGGGAAATGGAGAGCTTTGGCAATCATGCGCTGATGCATTTATTTCAGACTACGAAATTCTTTGTAAACAAATTGGCTCAGATCGTCCCAGCCTTTTGAACTTCCAGCCAAATCCCCCATCCCCCATCCCCGTCGCGCAATCGGGACGATTGCAACCCCAAGAAGAAGAGTCTAAACATTCTCCTAGAGCCAGAGACGAAAGTTTGATGGCTCAAATTCAAGAGATGGCTGCCAAACGAAATTTACCCTATGATTCTCGGTTTCTTCCCTACAATAAAAAATTAGTAGACCGTGCCAAAGAGCTTCGCAAGAACATGACTCCTGCGGAGAAGAAGCTGTGGCATGAGTATCTAAAAACCCTAGATGAGCGATTTTGGCGACAAAGACCGATTGATCACTTTATTGTGGATTTCTACTGTCCTTCTCGCTATTTAGTGATCGAAGTCGATGGCGACTCCCACGGCACAGAGGAAGCTGGAGCCTATGATGCAGAACGGACGCAGATTTTGGAAGCCTATGGGTTGACTGTGTTGCGGTTTACTAATGAGGAGGTGTTAGGCAATTTTGAGGGAGTTTGTGCGGCGATTGGGGAGAAGAATCCCCCCCAGCCCCCTATTGGAGAAGCATCCCCCCCAGCCCCCCTTTTCAAGGGGGGAGTCAAAGTCCCCCTTGAAAAGGGGGATTTAGGGGGATGCAACGCTGATGGCATAGGTGAGAATCCCCCCCAGCCCCCCTTTGCAAGGGGGGAGCGTTCAGAAGTCCCCTTTGCAAGGGGGGAGCGTTCAGAAGTCCCCCTTGCAAAGGGGGATTTAGGGGGATACGATCCCAATTCAAAGAAATGCCACATCACCGCAGCCTCAGCCGATAACCTGGCTCATATTGCAGACAAATCTTTGGATGTGATTGTCACAGATCCCCCATACTACGCCACCATTCAATACTCTGAACTGTCCGACTTCTTCTACGTCTGGCAAAAGCGCGTTCTAGGCGACATCTTCCCCGAACTCTACCTTTCAGAACTCACCGACAAAGACCGCGAAGCCGTCGCTAACCCCTCCCGCTTCCGCAACATGGGCGAGTCTGCCGAAGAACTCGCCAACCGCGACTACGAAGCCAAAATGGCTCTCGCCTTTGCCGAATACTACCGCGTCCTCCGCGACGACGGCGTCATGACCGTCCAGTTCAACCACAAAGACTCCGGTGCCTGGGACGTGCTCGCCAAATCCCTCATCGACGCAGGCTTTGAGATCACCGCCAGTTGGGCCGTCAGCACCGAGAATCCGCAAAACCTGCACCAGGCCCAGAAAAACTCCGTCTCCAGCACCGTCCTCCTCGTCTGCCGCAAGCGCGACCCCAACGCCGGTTCCGCCTGGTGGGATGACCTGCGCCCCGAACTCGCCAACCTGGTCGAGCAACGCGCCCCCGAATTTGAAGCCAACGACATCGGCGGCATCGACCTCTACCTCAGCGCCTTTGGCCCTGCCCTCAACGTCTTTAGCCGCGCCTGGCCCGTACTCGACAGCTCCGGCGTTGAAATGCGGCCCGAAGTCGCCTTTGGGGAAGCTCGCAAGGCGATCGCCAACTACCGCTTCCGCAAACTGCTCGAAGCCGACACCGCCGGGTTCGACCCCCTCACCCAATGGTACATCCTCGCCTGGGATGCCTTCCGCGCCCGCGAGTTCCCCTTCGATGAAGCGCGGCAGCTCGCCCTCGCCGTCGGTGGCTTCAACGTCCGTGACCTAGATAGAACTCATAAGCTTCTCGACTCCGCCAGCGGCACCTGCAAACTGCTCACCCCCCAGCAGCGCCTCAAAAAACGCGCTTTCTCCACCAACCCCGACGAATTCACCGCGATCGCCCTGGTCGATGGCCTCCACGCCATCATCGCCCTCTACCTCGAAGAACAAAGCATCGACCCCGTCCGCCGCTTCCTCAAAACCACCGGCCTACTCAGCAACGACCTCTTCATGCGCGCCTGGGAAGTGGCCCTCAAGGCGATCCCCCACATCGGCGACGAACGCAAACGCATGGTGGAAGAGAAAGCCCTAGCCGACCTGTGGCTAGCGATGGATGAGATTCAGGCCAAGGTGCTCTACGTGCAGCCAGAGCTAGATTTGGAAGGGGGGCAGATGGGGTTGTTTTAGGGGAGGACGCGGGGAGGAGAGGGAGGAGGGGGAGGCGCGGAGAGGGGGCATGGGGGGAATTTTGAGTTTTGAGTTTTGAGTTGGGTAGGGGCAGACCCAAGTGTCTGCCCTGATGTTGAGTGTTGAGATGGGGGATGGGTGCTAGAGTCGAAACGATGATGAGAGGTTCAGCGTGCTATGACGGCATCTTTGCTTAACATTCCGCATTCTCTCCCCAACGCAGAGCAACGCCTGGTGTTAGAAGGCGTCACCTGGCAACAATACGAGGCCCTGGTGACACTGTTTATGAACCAGTTTCCCGCCCTGCGGATGACCTACCTGGAGGGTTCCCTTGAACTGATGACCACCTCCCCTGAGCATGAACGACTCAAAACCATCATCGCTCGTCTGATCGAAGCCTTCGCCGAAGAACTGGATTTAGACCTCAATGGCTACGGCTCGGCCACCTTTCGCAAAGAAGCCGCCGCCCGTGGCTTGGAACCCGATGAATGCTACTGCCTGGGTGAACTTCATGACGTGCCTGATATCGCCTTAGAAATCACGCTAACCAGCGGTGGCATCGATAAGCTAACCGTTTATCAAGGCTTAGGGGTTAAAGAAGTTTGGTTCTGGGAAAAGCAACGACTCAGCCTCTACGGTCTAACGGAAAAAGGCGAAAACTACGAAGCGTTAGAGAGAAGTCAACTCTTACCTCAACTCGATCTCGCCCTCCTAGCGAGCTATGTCGAGAGTAGCCGCCAAACCCAGGCCGTTAAAGCCTATCGTCAGGCCTTACGGGAGAGCTTATTTTAAGCATGACTAAGGTGCCAAAGTCGAAAAAGAAAAACTTTTACAGCTTCAGCTATGCTGAAGCCTTTAAACAGCTCAACTTAAACGATCTCATCCCCTGGGAACTCGACGCACCCCCGCTGGAACCCAGCGCCTTCTTTCAAGAACGGCTGCATCGACTAGAGCAAACCTTTGACCTAGAAGGTTACGAAGAATCGAAAAAGCTGCTGATTGATGCCATTTGCGAAGAGGCGATCGCCAGCACTGACCACCTCAAAATTTGGAAAGGAGCCCAGCTCGAAGGCGACACCGCCGCAGGCTACGTCGATTATTTAATCGCCGAGCGAAAGCGGTATTTAGACATTCCTCTGCTGTGCATCATCGAGGCCAAAAAGGATGACTTTGAGAAAGGACTGGCCCAATGCCTGGTAGAAATGCAGGCCTGCCAGTGGCAAAATCGCCAATCGGGTCGTGAGATTGATGTCTACGGCATCGTCACCAATGGCCGAGCCTGGCAGTTCTATCGCATGATCCCAGCAGGCACCGTCTACGAAACCCCGGTCTATTCCACGGGCGATATGGATCTGTTGCTGGGGCGATTACGCTACATATTTCAGCTATGCGAACAAAATCTAGACTAAGGTTTTAGAAAATGTTGAACGCCATTAAACAACAGACCATCGTGAAACCTGGGGGCATCATTGAGCTAACTTCACCAGAATTGCCAGAAGGGGCGATCGTGGAGGTGATTGTGTTGTTCCAAGGCTCTAGTGAATTGGGCAAAGAAAGGGTGCGATCGCTCACCAGCCTAATTGGGTCAGCCCCCGGCAGCTTTGCCACCCCCGAAGAGGCTGATCAGTTCATCCGCCAGGAACGCGACGCATGGGATTGCTAGATCCTATAAGTGGAAACTATTCAGCAAGAATGGGATAAATTATATGCAATCAGAAAATCAGTCAGGCTCAGCACGTCTTGCGGTGCTTATTGATGCGGATAATGTGAGTCCAAACTTTATCGAACCTCTTCTTGATGAAATTACTGTCTATGGTGTAGCTCATGTCAAGCGCATCTATGGAGACTGGACTGACCAACAAGCCAGCGGCTGGAAGCCGAAACTACATAAACATGCCATCCAGCCAATCCAACAATTTAGATATACGAAAGGGAAAAACTCTACTGATAGTGCTTTGATCATTGACGCAATGGATTTGCTCTATACAGGTAATTTTGATGGATTTTGTCTTGTATCTAGCGATAGTGATTTTACCCGCCTAGCTGGTCGCATTCGAGAAGCAGGCTTAGTGGTTTATGGACTTGGCGAGGAAAAGACGCCTGAACCATTTGTTAGTGCCTGCGACAAATTTATATACCTTGAAATTCTAGAGCAGTCAGGCAGCACGAAGCAGTCACAAAATCCGAAAAAATCTGTTTCAGAAGCCGACAAATTATCCGACAAACAATCAGGAATTAACAAACAACTTATCAGTCTTTTGAAGAAAGCTTATGAAGCTGTATCTGGAGAAGACGGGTGGGCTAATTTAGGAGGTTTTGGGGCGCAATTAAATAAACTATCCCCATCATTTGATTCTAGAAACTATGGATATAAAAAGCTTGGAGAACTAATTCTCGCAACGGATATATTCGAAATCCGGAAAACTCCACACGATAACAACCCAACGGTTAAAGAATTGCATATTCGCCTGAAAGATTCTCTTTAGAGAGAGGCATAGAGTGAGTAAATTTAAGCCTGTTCCTACATTATCTGATTATCCTTGGCGCATCAGCTACGCCAGCGACACCAGCAACCCCGTCGCCGACTTCTACATCCCTGCCCTCGAACGCTCCACCCAGTACGATCGCAAATCCGGCTTCTTCAACAGCGCCATCCTCAGCCAGGTGGCCGGAGGGCTGGGGGCTTTCCTCCAAAACGAGGGCCGCATCCGGCTGATCATGAGCTGCCACCTCAGCAAAACCGACCTCCAGGCCATCCAGCAGGGCTACACCCTCCGCGATGCCGTCGCCGCCCGCCTCGATGCCAACCTCACCCCACCCACCAACTTTGCCCAGCTCAAACGCCTCGAAATCCTCAGCTGGCTAATTCAGAGCGATCGCCTCGACATCCGCATTGCCATCCCCCTGCGCCACGACGGGCAACCCCTCGACCCCGACGAGGCCATCAACACCCACTACATCTATCACGAGAAAGTCTGCCTTTTCACCGACGCCGACGGCAACCAGATCGCCACCACCGGCTCCAACAACGAATCCAGCGGCGGCTGGAACTTCAACGTCGAATCGTTCCACGTCTTCTGTTCCTGGGAGGGCGATCGCGACCTGGCCCGCGTGCAGGAAGAAACGCTGCGGTTCGAGCAGCACTGGCATAACCAAATCCCCAGCGTCCGGGTGTTTGAGGTGCCCGAAGCCGTTAAACGCAAGCTGATCCGCTATGCCCCACCTCGCCAACCTACATGGAGAATTGAGGACGAATTCGATCAGCGACCGCTTCGAGACGCGGAGAGGCGGGGAACCGGGGACACGGAGACACAAGCAGATGTCGATAGTTCTCTCTCCGCGTCTCACTCCCTCCGCGTCTCCCCCTCCTCTTACTCTGCCCCTCCCCCCCTCCCTGCGTCCTCTTCCCAAGAGCGGGCGCTGTTTGAGGCGATCGCCAACATTCACCAAGACCCCGGTTGCCTCAGCGCTTGCCTTAGCTCCATCCCCATCCAGCCCTGGCCCCACCAGATCAAAATCCTCAAACGCGCCGCCGCCGAATTTCCCCGCAGCTTTCTGATTGCTGATGAAGTGGGCCTGGGCAAAACCATCGAGACCGGGCTGATTCTCCGCTACCTGTTGGTGTCTCAAAAGGTCAAGCGAGTCCTCGTCCTCGCCCCCGCCAGCGTCCAACCCCAGTGGCACGAAGAACTGCGCGAAAAATTCAACCTCCACTTCTGGAGCCTGACGGGAGGGGAGTTGGTTGATCCCTTTGGTAACAGGAGTAGCGGAACCGGAGTGACCCGGAGACAGGGGGAGGCGGAGACGCGGGGACAAGGGGATGGGAAGAGACGGAGACAGGCCGCTAACGAAAACGCCCGCTCCGCGTCACCCACTCCCCGCGTCTCCCCGTCATCTTCCAACCCAGTTAACACCTGGAACCAACAAAACCTGATTCTCGCCTCCAGCCACCTGGTGCGCCGTCAAGAGCGCATGCAAGAACTGCTCGATGCCGAACCGTGGGATCTGGTCATCCTCGATGAGGCCCACCACGCCCGCCGTAAATCGCCCCAGGCCCGCAAAGATACCCCCAACCGCCTGCTGCAACTGCTAGAGCAACTGCGCGACAAAACCAAAGCGCTGATTTTGCTATCGGCCACCCCGATGCAAATTGACCCCATCGAAGTCTTTGACCTGCTGCATGTGCTGGGGCTACAGGGCCACTGGGCCTACGGCGACACCTTCTGCGACTACTTTTCTTCCCTAGACAGCAAGCCCGATCGCCACCTGCTGAACTTCTGGCAAACGATGTCTGCCGACTACTTTGCCCATGGCGGCCAGCCCTGCCCCCGGCTCCAGCAGCACCTCCACCAGCAAAACCGCATGCTGGCCAGTCAAGTCGAAGATGTCTGGCGAGGCCGCATCAAGATCATCAACGAGCGCCCCTACCTGCAAGACGAAGCCTTTATTGCAGCCTCTCTCCAATTCCTCTCCACCAATACTCCCCTCAAAGACATGATGTTCCGCCACACGCGGGATACCCTGCGGGAGTACTACCGCCTCGGCCTGCTGGAAAAAGACGTGCCCCGCCGCGAGGTCTGCGATAACGCCATCACCCTAGAACCCACCCGCGAAGCCGACCTCTACCGCCAGGTGAGCGACTACGTGCGCCACTTCTATCGCCTGGCCCAAAAAGAACAGCGTAAAGCCCTGGGCTTTTTGATGACCCTGTACCGCAAGCGGTTGACCAGCTCCTTCTACGCCATTCAGCAATCCCTCCAGCGACGGCTCGACTCGCTAATCGACCAGCAGGGCAGCAGCCTCACCGCCGATGACCTAGCCGACCTCGACGATGCCGACGATGCCGTAATCGAAGGGTTAGAGGGCTACATGGAGCCCGTAGACCCCAGAGAGATCGAGCACCTAGAAGCCCTGCTGCGACAGTTTGAGAACACCGGGGAAGACACCAAGCTGGCCCACTTCATCGCCACCCTGCGGCAGGAGCTGGTGAACCGGGAAAGTGCGATCGCCTTTACCCAGTACACCGACACCATGGACTTTCTGCGCGAGCAGCTGCGGGAACTCTACGGCAACCAGGTGGCTTGCTACTCCGGGCGCGGCGGTGAGCTGTGGCGCGATGGCCAGTGGGCGATCGTGCCCAAGGAAATGATTAAAACCAAATTCCGCGATGGCGAGATCAAAATCCTGCTCTGTACCGAATCCGCCAGCGAGGGCCTCAACCTGCAAACCTGCGGCGTGCTGTTTAACTACGACCTGCCCTGGAACCCCATGCGGGTGGAGCAGCGCATTGGCCGCATTGATCGCATTGGGCAGCAATACCCCACCGTCACCATCCACAACTTCTACTACGACGGCACGGTGGAGGCGAAGGTATATCGGAAATTGCGCGATCGCATTGGAGCTTTTGAATCGGTGGTCGGCAACCTCCAGCCCATCCTAGCCCAGGTGCCCACCTTCATCGAACGGGCCACCATGAGCGTCGATGCCGAGGAAGAAGACGTGCTGCTCTCCGAGTTCGACAATGTCCTGGCGGCTCCGCCCCAGAGGCCAGCCCTTGATGACATGGTAAAGCGCGATGTGGAAGCCGACCTGCAAGACATTCGGCGACCGTTACCTCCCACTGCTATTAACCCAAAGGCGATCGAAGAGACATTCACTCAATCGGTCCTCCTACAAACGAAGGGAGTTCACTTCACACCCGTAGAATCTGGAATCTGGCAGATGAGTTATGGCCAATGGGCGAATCCGGTGACCTTTCAGCCAGCCATCTTTGCCGACAAACCCTCTCTGCGGCTAATGACCTGGGGAGATCCTCTCTTTCACCAACTCCTGACCCAAGTGCTCTAGGGTCACTAACGTTATGTCCGCTGAAAATACTTCACCAGCATTTTCATCAACTCTCCAGGCTGACATCGCAGGGGCCTTTCAGGGGTAGGTGCTGGCATGAAATCAGTCCACTCAAAGATTTCGGCAAAACCACACACATGCATCTGCTGAAGCATCGCCTGAATCGCCTCCCGAGACCCGATCGCCAAGAGCTTCACCGGCTCTCGGTCGGGCCTGGGATAGTTGCTCAGCTTTTGCCTGATCTCAACACTGACCAAAAGGTCTTGCTCTGCACCGCCAACCTCCGATCCAACAAATCCCTGGGGAAGCAACATAGGTAACCGGTGCAGCAGCACCGCTACTGCTTCTCCCGATTCTTTTGAGGTCGGGCTGCTATTGGGGTAAATTTGGGGTAAATTGTAGATGCACTCGTCTGAAAGTACTGAAAATTCTCGGTTTATAGAGGTCTGCAAAACCTCCACCCCCGGTTCGAATCCGGGTGTCGCCTTTAACAGTAAATTGCTAGATTGGGGGCTTAGAAGCCTTGACCAATGGCGAGGAACGCACTGAGATGTGCCTCTCGCCGTTATTGTTTTGGCCAATTTAGGCATGGTTGAGGCCACGATTGGGGTAAAGCTGGGGTAAAGGTAAAAAGTGAGGCGCTTGGTGGCACTACTGATGCAATACCATACGCTTCAGATCCCCCCTCAGCATTTCAACGTTGGCTGTCGCTTCAATATTTCTCGCCCGTACTTTCACATGAAAAGCGGGAAATTTTGGCATTTGGTGATGAATCCAGGGTTTGAGCCTATTTTGGCGGCGAAGATCAAGCTCAAGACGTTTTATGAGGTGAGGCAAGCGATTGACTATGCCTATGTCGACGAAGACCTGTTCGATTTTTTGCAAGATGCCCCCTGTAGAGAGAGCCTACAAGCGGTTCTGGTGGGTCGCTGGTTTCCGGGACGACTGGCTGAAATTCAGGAAATTGCAAGAACCGATGAATTTCAAGACCCACCAGGATACTTTATGGATGCCTACGCTATGTATATAGATAGGCTGAACGAAGCCTGATGCGAGGCCAAGGTTTTGACCAAAGATTTGACCTACTACGCCAAAAAGTTTGCCAACCTGCGGGTTGACAAGACCCGTGGTGCTGCGCCCCACAAGCCGATTTTGCTGCTGACGGTGCTCGATCTGTTTGAGAAGGGGCTGATTACCCGCAATGAGATTTACCTGTCGCCGGAGTTGACGGCGAATTTTCTCAAGTTTTGGCATTGCTTTGTGGACAGTGACCACCACTCAAATATTGCCCTGCCGTTTTTTCACCTGACGGGGGATTAGATAAGAGTTTTCCTGTCGAAATAACTATAAATTTTCGTCCGCATGATTTTTATTTTGAATTAATCAGGACGGAAGTTGATGATTCCTCATGGTACGAAGAGTAGCAAATGTAGATACTATATTAGCCCCTCAGTTGTCTTGACTCCGAGGAAATAACAAAGTATCTACGTTGAATTAGACTTCATCACCTAAATAAAACTTTACAAAAGCTGCGGCAGCTTCGGGGTTCATAGATTTTAGTGCCCTTACAAGCTCGACTACTGTCTCAGCCGATGGATCGCGTTTCTCATTCGCCCATCGGTAGACATTGTTGCGCTCCACATCCAGCACGGCGGCAAGGCTGTACTGGCTGATGTTGTAAGTCTCAAGCACTTGCTTGAGGGCGGCTCCTGCTTTTCCCATGCCCCTATCTTTTCAGAGGATGATAATCTCTCCAGCATCTAAAAGGTTGACGTAGTCAAAACTGACGCTATAATCTTGGCATCCGTTCTGACGCTATTGCCGGAGTTTTCTATGTCATCTAACCCCACCGCTCGCTACAGTGCCCGCATCCTCAACCCCGCATCCTCCGAGCCAGTCCACCTCGAACTCACCCTCAAGCTCCACAGCTACCCCCACCCCGACCGCGAACCCGTCAAAATTCTCGTCATTGGCAGCAAGCAGTCTGTGAGTTCGATCGTCGTTTCGCTTCACCAGCACGGCTTTGCCGAAATCTTCGAGTGGACAGACTTTCTCAGCGCCCCCAATGCCGATCGCCCCCTGCAATTTCAACCCCACGAAGTCATGAAAGCCCTGGTCAAGTATTTGCCGAGGGAGGGGTAGTGGAGTGTGGGCTGTGGAGGGTAGGGCGTTGCTGAATAGCAGTATGATTTCGCGGAATCCTGAACGGAGTCGCAAGGCTTACAAGAGCCGATTCATACCTTGGGTCAGCAAGGCTGCAGAAGCAGTGGGTCAAGTCCAGGCTGCGATGGTCAAAGACCGGCCCAAAGGGGCCATCGCAATCAGCAAGGAGCAGTACTGATGCTTGATGTAGAGAAAATTGAGGCGATCGCCCAAGATAATACACCCCAAGAGCTAATGGCGGCCCTGGTCTGGCAGCGTCGCTTCAACCGATTCGATGGATCAGCGGTGATCACCGACCTGGCCCAGCAGCCCCATCTATGGAAAAGCTTTGTGTTTACGAAGCCTATCTTCGCCCCCGACCGAGATGGTTTGAGCCTCAACGGAGTGCTCGAAACTCTTTTGGCCATGGCCAACTATCGCCCCATGCCCGAAACCAGCCTGATGCATTTCGTCCCTTACCCAGCGGACACACTATATCTGCTGACCGAAAACCAAGATGTCACCGTGGCTCAACTGATGGACTTAGGTCAAAAATGGCAGGCCGATTCAGTTGATGTCTACAGTGGGAATGTCGCCGAAGGTCATGAGGACTGGGAGTTTCGCGAGTACTTTGCCATGCGGCTTCAAGGTGGCCTTCGCGGCAAAACCCTGGGCGATAGATTCGACGCCGTCCTCATCTGCTACTGGTGGGATTAACGGCTGCAACCCAGATACCCCTCCCATGCTGAGGGCCGTAGGTTATTTAAGCCTCCTTCCAGTGAAACACCATGCGCTCCTGAGGTCGAGGGCCACAGGGCTGCCACTCCCCCTCTAAAACCTGCATCCGCTGAGAGATTTCCTCCCACTCCCCCGGCAAAGCCCGTACCGCTGCAATCAACTCAAGCGACGGCTTCTCCGGCAGGGTTTGCCCCAATTGCCACAGTTGAACCCCCTCCGGCACATCCCACATCACCAGCTGAATCCGAGACCAGACATTGAGCGGTTCCTCCCTCACCAGAGAACCTGTCACTCCCACCCCCTTCACCCCGTGGTCTTCCCTAAGCTGACGAGCAATGGCTCTAGCGTGCTGCCACCACTGCTCTCTCCGTTGAGCATCCTGCTGCTGTTCTCGCTCGACCCGTCGCAGCACCCGCACCCACTCATAGCCCGGCATCAGCCGAACTGTTTCCACCAGGCCCAGGCTCATCAACATCATTGCGATCGCATTTCGAGTACCCGTCTCTCCCCCCACCAGCGGAAAAGGAGGCCCCTCCAGCTTCGTCTCCGGACACCAAGAAATAAACTCCTCCACGGTAATCGGGTGAGGCTCCAGATACACCTGCGGTCGAAACGGAATGCTCCCATAGCCCAACTCCGCACCGGGCTCCTGCCGCAACTCCCACTGACGCGCTTGAGGCGCACTGGTAAACGCCGACAGCGTTTGACTGTAGGGAGACACCTGCTCATCAAAGGTCATCCAGAAAATCTCAGGGCTAAAGCTCAGGTGCTCCACCCCTCGATAGCGGCCATCCGCATCTAGATGCCCTGGCTGATAACCCTTCGGCGTCCACCGCCAGAACGTGAATCCTCGCCCGACTGGGTCAACCACCCAATAGTGGGGAACTTGCCCCTGCTCGTAAAGCCTGCGCCGTTTCTGGTCATCCAGCCCGCACCGCTCCGGCAGGCTGACTTCAATCACCAGGTGGGCCGGTATCTCGACGTAGTAGTCGTGGAAGTACCCCGTCGCCAGTTGCTCAGCAGTCACCATCAGAATGTCTGGCGTCAAAACATCCTGCCCCAGCAGCAGACCATAGTTTGGCCCGGCGCAGGTGCCCAAATGGGCGCGCCCCACCGCCACCGTCAACGCCTGGCGCAGGTGGTCTCGCACCCAGCGGTGCTCCCCCAGGTAATGCGAGCCCAGCAATGGTTCAGACTCTCCCTGATCAGCCGATGCCAGGGGTAAAGACTCGGCCCACAAACACCATTCTTCCGGCGTCTGGCAGGAAACCGCATAGGTCAGCCGCAGCGCCTCCCACCACAGTTCCATCGGAGCAAAGGCAATGGCGGCTTCCAGGCCCCAACCCTTCAACGCTTCTTTCAGTAACCAGCGGCTACCCGCTAGGGTGCCCCCGACCAGAAACTGTCTATTGATCAGCTCCAGGCGAAACTCCGGCCATTCCCAGAACTGCATCTCAATGCTCTGGGAAGCCCATCGCTTCTGTAGTTCATCCTGAAACCATTGCTCAGACGGCTCGTTGGTAGTGCTCATGGTTCACTCTTGCGTATCTTGACCTACTCTGGTGACAGCCCACCTTAGACAGACTCATGCTACTTCAAGCTATGAGGGTATTTGGAAAGCCATGGTTCTTTATCCGCCGACTTCTGAGCTGTTTGACACCTGGATCAACAACAAACCCGAAAGCAAGCTGGAGCTGATCGACGGTCAGCTGGTCGTAGGCAACTCCCTAATCGGGAGTCGGCTCTTGCTGAGGCAGATTCTCCAGGGCTGGA
>Ga0169931_10009570_pt1 | contig 13944 bp, 8 predicted proteins | sample Kivu_15m_20L_FD_129675 | JGI IMG/M metagenome (GOLD analysis project Ga0169931, IMG submission 129675) | Freshwater microbial communities from Lake Kivu, Western Province, Rwanda to study Microbial Dark Matter (Phase II) - Kivu_15m_20L... | ecosystem: Environmental > Aquatic > Freshwater > Lake ...
CCAAGAAAATGTTATTATACAATGTATTTGGAAGCAAATCATTGTTGAAAACAAAAAATGCATTAAAAATCATATTAAATTATTTTAATAATCTTTATTTTTTAAATGATTTACATTTTGCATTAACTATATCTTTGTTATAATATTTAAATATGTAAATCGATAATTTTTAAAAGATAAAAATCCTAGGTTAAGGCACTTACGGTCGATGCTACCTCGTTTATGACAAACTAAACAACAGAAATTGTGTCTTGAAACAAATTTAAATAATAGGTATGTCATAATAATAAGTAAATTAATCCATAAGATAAGCCCGCATTCTCGAATCCCTATAAAAACATCCCTTCATTATCTAATTTTAAAGCTGTTTCATAACAAATCATTCATATTTGAATATTGTAATGAGCTATGCAGATGGTGGCGATCTTAATCAAAAAATAAAAGAATATAAATCTAAATAGCAACTTATATCATAGAATCAAATATTGATATGGTTTACATAGATGTGTCTTGCTATTAAACATGTACATGATAAGAAGATAATACATCGAGATATTAAGGCGCAGAATATATTTTTGACGAAAAATGGGAATGTTAAATTAGGAGATTTTGGGATCGCTAAGCATTTGCAACATACTATACAGAAGATGAAAAGTATAGTAGGGACTCCATATTATATGTCGCCATAAATATGTTAGAATAAGGAATATACATTTAAAGCTGATATATGGTCATTAGGTGTTATTTTACTTGAAATGTGTTTACTAAAACCACCATTTGATGCCAACTCATTGCCAGTCCTTGCTTTAAAAATAACAAAAGGGTAATACTACCCTGTACCTAAACATTATTCCAAAGATGTAAAAAAGTTAGTCCATGATCTTCTAATGGTAAACCCCTCACATCGACCATCAATTTCCTAAATACTATAATACCCCATAATCTAACAACGTAAAATAATGATCTATTCAAAACTAAACTCATAATAAAAAATCAATCACTAAATCCATAGTTTTAATAAGCTACCTTCAAGAAATTTATTTATCGATTGTAAAATTTAAGAATAACCTACTTTTGATAATGTGATATCCCCTACTTCACAAAATAGTGCACTTATGAATAGAAATTATGATTTACCTGTCAAGAGGATTGATAATTATATGAATAATAAGAATGGAAATTAGAAGAAAGTAAAGAAGACATAAAAAGTATAGAAAGTAGAGCATTTAAAGAAGAGATAGATATCTTAGCCTGTCATTACTCCTAAGAATCATTATAAAATAGAAAATTAAAGGAAGATAATACCGAAGAATAATTCGCTGGTCAATTTATAAAAAAAGAAATCAGCTAAATAAAAATAAAAAGAGAAGTAAAAAGATAAAGATAAATAATTATGTTTTAAAAAGAAGAATAAAATATCATTATAATTATAATAGATTCAATAGATAAAGAAATATCAAGAAGAGATATATAATTTACAGGATCAATTGATGGATCCTTTAAAAAATAAAAAAATACAAGAATTTAAAATTATGTAAGAATTTATAGAAAAATAATAAAGTGGTAATAGTAAACAAATAGATAAAAGTAATAATACTTAAAAAGATAATAAATAGTAAAGTATTATTGTAAATAATTATAATAATTATAGTAATAGTCATATATAATCAAATCCAACAATATTATAAACCTTAGAATAAACCATGAAAATGTTTCTGGGAGATACTACTATTGAATAGATGTATTAATCATGCTCTAAAAATGATGGTATTTGTTAGATAGATAATCCGGCTAGAGGATTAGCTATCATGGCATATGCATTCAAAAAATAACTATTCTGATACTTTAATATTTTTTATCATTCATCCTTTTATAGATATATATTTTATCTTAATTTTTAACTTAATATATTTTATAATTAACTTTTAAACATAATTTAAATAATAACTAATGACCAAAGTAATCCCTTCTATTAAAAAACTAGATGATTACATCAGTGCCTTCTATTAAGATACAGTCTAATTAAAAATGCAAAATTCAAAAACCATCCTCTAATTATTCCAAGATATAAACAACCTCTAAACACTCCTCTAACATGGTAAATCTACATCTTATCTAAGATTCGTTATTACCATTATTAAGTCGTACATTAATCTAAAACCATAAAAAAAGTATAGATCTATCAGTCTATATCCTCTCTACTTTTTATATCTTATCAAATTTTAAACAATTTCAATAAATGTTAACATAAAATAAAGTCGGTGCAACTATTATATAAATCCTATAAAATCAAATACAGCGTTTTGATTTGATGTATAGTTAATATATAGAGATGTGGAGGAAGAATAATGAATCTGATCGTTTAACTGCTAAATCTCAATTAAAAAAATTAAATATATTAATATGGAAGCAAGATAAATTATTTTATGTATGCTTGAATATATTGTTAAATATAAGTACGAATTATTTGATAGAAAAAAAAATGAAGAAAGCAGGATTGGTGCAGATATTATGTAGATGTTTGGAAAGAAACGATTTTCATCTGTTAATTATTACGCTTATATTCATTAAAAAAATATCGTTGATTGGGTAATATAAGTAGCAATTAGTAAATTATATAGATATCTTAGATAGCTGTTGGCATCATATAAAAATTATAAAGATTTTTTACTTGTTAAAATGATGTACTGCTAAATTTTGCATTGTTGATCTACTATAATTTATCTTTTGATAAAAAAGCTAGAAATAATATCTAAAAAGCATCGCTTATACCTAAGTTTGTGCATTTGATGGCACAAGATTCACCAAATCGTATGACTGCACTCAATATTATTTATCTGTTATCTACAGATACAGGGATTAGATATACATTAGCTTATACTAATTGTATGGACTATGTCATAAAATTGATACTTTTTCCAAATGCATCAATAAATGTTGTAGAACTTTTTAGTTTAGCTATAAACTTAGCATCAAATTAAAGAAATGTAGAACATATAAATGTTCAAGACTTTTTTAAGATATTAGATAAATCATTAAAATCATAAGATCCCACTATGCTGAAGTTTTGTAAGATCTTTTTAAAATCTAATAAAAATTAATAAATCCTTAAAAATATGAAAATTTATATAAAAGATAAGATAATAAAATTGATATTGACTAAATCTAAGAATGTAGAGATGTGTCTAGAGTTGATGGGTATTTTGGCAAGTTGTAATATGAATGCGGAATGGACTGATATATTATTGGCTAATGATAAATTTTTAGATTTTATGGAGGTAAATATGCTTAATGCTGCTTCAGAGGATGATTTTCTGATGGAGATATTAGCTTTGATATCGAATATATGTAAAGAGGCATAGTGCTGTAACTTAATCTAAAGTAATCAATTATTTTATCATAGGATTGTTATAACCTGTTTTAGCATTATTTTTACGAGATTAATATGATCCTTAATTTATAGGACAGGTACTATATACTATCTACTGCTATATCTTCCATTTCGTAGGTTTATAATATATCTTAAACGATGGACAAGTCTTGATGAGAATCTTATAATTGATATAAGACCCTAATGAAGGTGTTAGATAGGCAAATGATTTAGTGTTAACAGTTTTAAGATAGACGTAAGATATTCAATTGATTTAAAATATTAAACAGAGTAAATTTTATCAGCATAATAAGACATGGTTGACTTAGACTTAGGGGATACATGATTGGGTATATAATCCTTATGAATATGATGAAGAGATGTTGGATCCCAGGATGTGGGAGAGTTAAGATGATTATGATTAATGATGATATTTATAAATTATATTTGGATAATTAACATAAAAAATCATATTTTTATTGCTATTCTAATTGATTTTATATGATTATGATTGTGATATATAAATATAGTTAAAATTATTTTCTTTATATAATCGTTTCTTACATTAATTTATATTATTTATTAATAATTAAAGATTTAAGCCTCTTAATAATGGAAAATAACGAATACTAATATCCGAATATTTTTGTCGATCTTAAACCTCTTTTTAAGTTAATCTATCTTCACGATATCTAAACATATAAAATCCATGATCTAAAATCTTTATCATCACGTTTATAGTCTAACTTACAATTAGAATAAAAATAACAAAAAATCTATAATGAACTAATATAAAAAAGTAAAAAGAACATATAAATAAGAAAATAAGAACGTAAAAATAAAAAGAATTAAAAAAAATAATAAATATCAAATCTTAATAATAAAAACTAAGACACATTTGTTTACGATGGTAAAACTATTGATGATGCACATATGCCTTTTTAGATATAAAATAATCTGAATTAATCAAATATATTGTAATAAAGTTTTGTAGCTCAACCAAAACAAGTTATATCTTATAGTAATTCTAATAATCTAGAAAATAGAGGTAAAATATATAATGGTAAAATGTTAATATCATTAAAAGTACAGTTGATTAAATAAAAAGGATCAGAAGATGTGACCTTTTAGGTACTACCTTCGGAGCTTCAATCAAGAATTAGTATTAATAAATTAGGTAATAATATTAAGGCGAATAAATATGGTCGGGTAGAGATATGGATAGAGGGTATAAAGACTTAGTTTGTTGTAGATAATCATGAAAATGTATGTATTTTAGGACTGGATTTCTTAAGAAATAATAATTTGATTATTTAATGTGACTTCAGACCTGAATATTGTAATTTTGTCATGAAATTTCCAACTAAATGATTGATATGATAGATAATTTTATTATTTAAATATATATAGTTTATTTTAGAAAAACAATAATAATTGAATTAAATCATGCATTCAATTCATCAATTATCTTATTTAATTAATTTTTATGTCCCAGCAAAACTTATTTTGAAGCTTCTTTCTTATTCAAGAAGAGAATAAAGACTTTGTCTATAGATTTCTTTAGTTTATTAATAATAGGTAAGATTTTCTCATTTTTGATTGATTATTTTTATGGAATTTTTTATAATAATTTTAGAATGGAATTGCGTTGACCTATAGATAAATCTAGCCATTTCTGGAAATCAATATCTTTCAAACCTGACGATAGAGATATAGCAGATGCTTTCTTTTAGTCATGTTGAGTGGTTATTTTCGATGGTTAAAGTTGAGAAGGTAAGTATTATCCAGGTGCTAATATGTTTGATGGTAAAATATTACCCATTAACCTATCTTTTGATTTTTGTCTATCTTTAGTACCAGGTATATCATATAAATCTAGCCCTATTATCGATCCTTTTTTGCTACTAGAATTACCTTATGGTACTTTTAGAGTATTTTATTATTTCTTATTTTGACTGATAAGTGTAACTTTCAATTGTTAAATAATCTTTTTATATTATTAATTTTGTCGATGAAGGGATCGATTAGCTTGTTATAGACTGGCAAGTTTTTATGCATTTTGGGCTGCTGGATTTTTTACATTATTTTTGTCTTTACTAGAGCTATCATTCTTCCATTTATCATTATTGAGTGTCAATAAATCTGGATATTTTCCACCGATTTTTTTAATAATATTATTGATAAATTTTATAGCTGCTTAACTTTTTATCTTTTCTATTTGATAAAGTTGATAATATGCTTATTTTTCTTATTTAATAGATTTTAATTAACTTTAAGAAATATTTAAACTTTTATCATTTTATTGTATTTTGAATGATCTCATATTATTTTTACGATTTTAATTGATAGTATTTATAACACTTGGTTGTTGTGATACTTTATCAGAAAAATTTTAAATACTATTTAATGATTAATGTTTGACTATTCTACCTGTTGTTTTTGATGCTGAATTTGAATTTTATGATGCTTCCATAATAGTATCAGGTTTTAGTCTACTATTATTACTGACTATAGCTAAATTTAAGTTTTTATTTAAAGATGAAGAAATACTATCAATTTGTGAAATCGTTATTCTGACTTAAATTTATGCTTTTTTATCTTATGATTGAGTTAATCGATATACATTTTGTATCATGTTTTTATCTTTGGGGATGCTTATTAAAGCTAGACCTAGAGGTTTCTTTTCATTTTATTTATTATGAGTTAATGTTATAGAACACTATGAATAAGATGATTTATACTCTTTGGGTTTATAAACCTGCGTTATCGACATTTAATTGAAGGACTAAATTAAAATTTGCTTATTTCGATTATTATTGTTGAACATGATTTATCGATACTGAACTTTTTCCTATTATTATATAAGTTATACCTATTCTCAAAGTAAGATTGATCTAGCCCTAAGGAATAGTGGTTAATTTGCATGTACCGATCTATGCCTATACGAGGTAAATTCCAGCACTACGCATTATATATAATATAAGAACAGCATAAAAATATAGAGCAAAGCAAATAAAGCGGCGGGCATAACAATCAAACAAAACATCATTTATAATATAAAAACGAATTAGTTGTTCAATTGATAAAATTTTGTGATTAAGTATCTTAATAAAAATTATAAGATTATGATATAATAAATATCATGTTATATTAATTAAATCAAAGTAAAAATAATACTGAATAATACTTATCAAAAAAAAAGTATTTTATAAAAGTCAAATTAACATATATATGCAATAAAATTAGAGTAATATTCTTATATAAGCTATATAAATCATAATTTATCTATAATTCATTGATTTATAGTCTGATTTGATTATTCTTATTATAAATATATACATTTTGCCTATCCTATAAACTTAGCCTATTTCAATGGTTCACTGATATATGGTTTTGGTATATTTAGTCTTGTAAAAGATTGTTAAATCTATAAATGTTTATATTTATCTAAACTTAGCTTCAAAACAGACATTTAATAAGTTTATTGAAAAACATGCAATTTATTAAAGAACTTATCAATTAGATTCGATAGTAATGTCTATAATTGAAATTGATATAGCTAATTTGTTGATAATTTATTGAGTATCTAAGCATATAGAGTATCATATGTTTGTGGGTAAATGTATTCGATATTTATTAAAAAGGAAAGTGTTTAGATAAGTTTATCTCTTTTGTCTTTAGGTAACTAAAGAGAAAATATGATGGTTTAGATTATTTAATGTAGATTTTTGTTTATTATTTTTAGGAATTGTTATTGTTATTTGATGTTCATATTTTTTATATGATTTAAATAAAGTTATACATTTTATAAATGACAATAAGATTTATTTGATAAAAGTTATTAACTACATTAAAAATAATAAAATATCAATAATTCTTAAGTGGTATAAACTTACTATCATCATTATAATCATCGTTTTAGCATAAGATCTATAATTATTAAATTAATTATTTTTTACTTGATTAATTTTTGTCGTCATGCCTTCTTTTATAATAAAAACTAGGTAATAATTTCTATTTACCATCTTTTTTCTTTAACATTTTAGGCTCAACTTATTAATTTTCATCATTTTATTTTTATTATTATTTTTTCTTACGAAGCATAAACTTTTTTATAATATTTTTTATTACTTTTATCCTTTGATTTTTAGCTCCTAAAAAAGATGTATATGCCGAATGTTTTTCTTGTACAACTTTAATCCCTTTTTATATAATAAGATCAAATCCACCAACAGACATTTAATTTCCATCTAAAATACCTTCTATATCTACAATAGTTAATACATCATCTATGAGTCCACATTTTAATTTTTAATCAAATTATGTATTAGCAGTCATAGATGGTCCACCATTAATTTCTATCAACCATGGTTTTAATTGACTATCTATCATAAAATCATATCCATATAACTAAAATGAATTTTTGCTATGTAATATATTTTTTTGGACGGATTGTAAAGATCTAATAATTATATTTTTTATTTAAGTAAAGCACCAATCTACTCTTGATGGATTGTATTTCGATAGTAAAAATTGTTTGAAATTATTTAATAACCATTTTCCACCTCTTTTTTCATCATAGTTTTAGCTTTACATTTGAATTTTTACATTAGTTAGATGAGATTATAAATTTTATATGTTCTAGGTGTTATACGGTTAATGTGTAAATCTGGCAAATCCACTTCGATACAACCATGCGGTTAGTTGACTATAATTTGTGCAGAGGCAGTATATTCTTAAATCAAATTTTTTGGAACCAAAAAGTAAAGGTTGGCTGATATACTGTTGGATCAAATATGATTATGGTTGATTTGATTCATTTTAGGGCAATTTTTATTATTATTGATCTTATTGATCATCTTATTTTTATTATAATTTTGTTTTTTATTCTTATCTCTTCGATTTGAATGATGGAACTGGTGGTTTAGGATTGATTGGTGCTGATGGAACATTATTTTGCGCTATAGTTTTCTTACTAAAAGGTGCTACTTGTGATAATTTATCAATAATAAATATACCTTCCCCTTGACATCTTGATGTAGGTTTCATAATCCATAATCCTCCTTTCTTTTTAAAAGATTAAGAAAACATAATATATTAACTTGGCAAAAAGAATGTCAAAGGTACAAAATCCCATTATTATTATATATAATTCTTTTATTTTTGTAGTTGTCGTTTATGTTTTCTGATATTTTTGATCATCATATCTTTTCTACATAGCTAAATATTATTATATATTATACTTGACCCCATAATCTAAAATGATTGGTTCTTTGATTAGCAGATAGTCCTTCTTAAAATACATCATTAACTCTTTATTTTTATGACCAATTTAAACTCCATCCTGTTGTTTATATTTGCCTCCATTGTCTATTTTGAAGGGCTTTTAATACACAATTATGAAAAGTAGTTTTGAATGTTATATCAGAGCTGAAATTATTATTATATTTTACTAATGATTTGTATAATATTTTCTAGGGATCATTCTTCGCATTTATTAGGACATCTTTCCTTTTAAAATTTAAATATATATAAAATATTTATTATAAAGTAATCAATAAACAAAAATATAACATTTTATAGTAAATCTAGTAAATCAATATAAAAAAATCCATAATTTGATTTTATTAATTATTTATCTACTTTATTATGTAATATGTTTTATTTATATTTTCTAATAGATTCTATAATTAAAATATAATAATAATAACAAATATATTTCCTAATAAAATCCATAGCTCTTATGTCAAAAAAATACTTATCCCCCTTTCTCATAAAAAAATAAACATTCCATTCCTCTTATCCCTGGAATGAATCAAATAACTAATCGCTCCTTCTCTCTAACAACATCTTATAAAAAAGTTTCAAAGCCGATAACTAATAATACTTATCTAAATTAAAAGAAATCTAATAAATTAAAAATTTTTAAGATAAAATAAACTAATTTTCAATGATATACTAAAGTACCATAATAAAAAATATAGATAAGATATAAACTAAATAAAAAATTAATAAATAATAAAATAAAAATTAAATATAAAGGCTAAAGAAGATAATTAGAAATAAGAATAAAATTATTGGATAGTTAACTTAAGAGAATAGGGTATTGAATTAATATATTAATAAGATTATGGTTAAGAATAAGAGATAGAATAAAAAGAAATAATAGGTTAGTATTAAATTATAGAATATGAGATAATATGATGAGTTTAATAATATTAGGCAGGAGATCTACTTTTTGACTAAGAATAATCTTGATCTTTTTTAGGAGTTAAAAAAAATTAAAGATATTTATTAAATACATAATATAGAATTAGTTCAGATTAAAAAAGATAATAGCGAATATAAGAAAAAAGTAGAAGGATTAATCAATTAAAATGTAGCATTGAAAGAAGAAAATAGTATATTGACTAAGAAGATTCAGTCATATTTGAAAGAAGATAAGAAATAGGTAAAAATAGTTAATAAAATCAGATAGGTATTAAATTAGAAGACATATCATAAATTGCCGAATTAAGAATATAGGGATATCAAAAATTTATATTAAAAAATCAATTCTGCTTAACTTTCAGCAAAGAAAAAGACAAGTAAAAATGTAATACCAGTCAGTTTGATGGAATCACAATCACAAAGTGCTAGGGTAAAAAGTTAGTAAAAAAGAAAAATATAATAAAAAAAGTATAATTTTATCAGAAATTTATCTCAATAATTAAAAAGATTATGAAGATTATGTTATTTTACATATATAATGATCTTTTATTTTTTTCATATTCTTCATACTGTTTGTTATCTTATATAATTACTTAATGATATTAAAGTCAAACTATATACATACATAAATCATAAAAATCATTGATTTTTCCTTTAATAATAAGCATTAATGCTATCATAAAATGGTAATTATCGATTAGTTTGCCTATATAGTTATTATAATTAGATAGCAGCTTTCATAAATTTACTCCAGTTATCATTTGCCTTGAATAATAATTCTTATTTATTTAATTTCATTAAATCTTATATCTTACTTGGTTTTATTTATTTGTTATTCATTATCTTATATATTTTTATACTAATTATAAAAAAAAATCGAGCTCACTTCAAAACATATTTAAAAGGAAATTATAGATATCTTTTTAGATAACATTAATTTATCAAAGTAGAACGTATGAGCTTCACTAATAGATGGATAGTTTAAACAACTAAGTTTCATGAAAAGCATAACGAGCTTACCTCGACTAAGAAAAAAGAAATAATGGAACCTGAGTTAATTATATCATAAATAAGTGACAAAGAATTTAAACGATTGAGATAGCATGAATATCTTAATAATTACGTCCTAAACAATAATCAAAAGAAAACCAGATATGTGCTTCTTCATGAGTTCATAAAAATTGGATTGGAAAAGGCTCAATTGCAAGTAAGAACAGTTTAACTAGCATTAAGAATGTTTGACTATTTTTGTTTCAAAACAATGATACCTAATAAAAAGATATCTAAATCCAAATCAAAAGGTAAAACATCAAAATCTTAAGGTTCGGGAGGTATAATATATCTTGATAATATTGATTAAGGGAGAGTAGCTTTAGCTGCATGTTTATTCATGTGTTCTAAGTTTAATTAAGTTAATGCGACACATATTGAAGAAATAATATATCTTACTCACTTTATCATAACTTCGAAACAGATATTAAAGATGGAAATCCATATCTTAAGAACCTTACGAAGTCTGAGTATAAGCTCATTTTTTGAATGGTATGGAGCTTTATTAAACCAAAATCTACTACCAGCTATTGCTTTATAATACTATGCAAAAGAAGTCATATTCAATGCTTAAAATTTTGCAATATGTTTTATTTATGCCCACACAATGAATGATTAAAATATTTCATCCCAAGACAAACAAAATTAAGTTAAGAGGCTTCGATAAATTTATCAATAAATTGATAAATACAAAAAGAAAGTTTATCAAAATGATAAGTCGCAGCCCCATCAATGATCTCAACATATATTTATAAATTACGAATTTTAAAATATTTATGATATATAATTATCATGGTTTCCATCTTATAACTTCTAAAGTTTCATTAATATATTTTCTTTCAATAGAAGTTATTTTTTATAATTTATTTTGAATCGTCTCTCCAAATTATCTTCCTTTAGGATTTTCAGCAATATTAGCAATCAATTGAACTACATTCAATACAGTAGCATTATTTTCATCATGCAATAAATTTTAAATATCTTTCAAAGGACAAAACTCTAAGATTTATATTTTTCCTTGATTAAGTTGAGCTAGAGAGCATAACAACAAAGAAGAAGCCTCTCTTACGAAACTATTTGGATGTCTAATATAATTTACTATAGTTTTGATATATCCTTGATTTACTATTTTTTATTTTCCAACTTAATTGAATGATATATTTGATAAAGCCATGCATACATTATATTGAATCTGATTTAATAATTATGTACTTATGCTTTTTAATGATTGATTAAGTTCATTAATCGACTTATAATTTATGTACCTAATGCTTTTGGTGTACCTTCTTATCCTTGCATCAATATTTTAATCAAAATAACTGTCTTTAATAATATTTATGCATTTTTTTATTAGACTAGTTTATCAACTAGATGACCTAATATTTTATTTTTTTATAAAATAAAATTAATGCCCTAAGTATATTATGCAAATTAGATTAATCCTTAATAAGTTTGTGCTTTTATTCTAACAACTTTATCATCGATTAAACTTTCAAATTGTTATATACAATCTTTAGAGATAATAGTCTTTCGGCCTAGAGGAGTTGCACATACTTTTCTCTATAATAAACTAAATTATTACAAAAATGGTGGCTGAATAAAATCTAATATTTTCTACTTTATTTTTCAAATGTTCTAATATGACTGATAAGAAATCCGAACTCAAGATAGCTAAATTAACATTTTCAGCTCTATTAATAATAACATATTTACAATGAAAAATCTTCGATGATTTGTTTAAGAACTTTTTCTTTTAATTTATCATCTTATCTTAATATTTAATAAGTCATTTTGACATATCTATGATCTCCATAGCCGAATTGAATAGTATTTAATGGGCTTTAGACATAGTCTTATTTAGATCGATGATATCCTATTAATCTATCGGAGGATAAATGTTCGTTCATTATAAAGAAAGTTATAAAAATTATAATTATAAATAAAATATTGATAAATAATCATATATAAACAAAATAAACAAATATATGAAAATTAAATTTATCATAATGATCTTAGTTTATCTTATAATTAGTCTTCATCATTAATTATTTGTAGTTTTTTATAATAGATTAAATGCAATTCACTTAAAAATAATAACTCTCTTATAAAACATATAGAATAGCATTAAATCCTCTAAACAAACACTGCAACTCTTTTAAAATATCTATAATAAACAACAAAACTCTCTATTAATAGATAATAAGCCTGTATGATATAATACCATTAAAAAATCTTCTTAAAAAGAAAAAATAAATGTAAGATATAAATAAGATGTCTATATTATTTATGAAGCTGATGATAAGTCAACAGATTAAAAATAATACGTTTAAAATAGTTTTATTAAAGGAGTTGACTTATTCTAAAATTATGAAAAATATATAAAAAGTAAATAAGATTATTTGTAATTAATAAGGAGAAGAGGTTAAAGGGTTAGCAATTATTCTTAAAGATGATTTGATTATAACTATACCTAGAGTTATAGATATTTAAAATACAAAAACATAAAGTTTTAATAGTAAATAGATATAGAGATAATAAAAATTGAAATTAATATTTTTTGATGATAATAAAAAAATAAAATGAGGCAATGATTTTTATATTATTTTTGATTTTCTCTATTAAATATTAACACTTTATCCAATATAATTATATCTTTTATTATTAATTAAGTGCAAGTAGTAGTATATATATATTAAAAAATGATCATTTTAAATTCTTTTTATAGACTGCATTGAATTGATTGTGTATGTTCAATTAATAAAACCTAATCGGTTTTATAAATGGCTAAACAGCTAAAAATAGAGTGTTTTATAGCATTCTAGGTATTAAATTATTTAATATCTTTGAGCAATCATGTACAATAGACGGATTTGTATTAACTTATATCAACCATAATTTATATGCTTAATCGATCATAAAATCCATACCGAATAATTAAAAATAAAATTTTTATTATTATGGTAATTATAATGATACTTTACGATCACTATATAGATCTTTTGTTAAGGATTAATAGCTAGATTAGATTACTTATATACATCTTGTGTTCATTTATTACTTTAATTTCGACCATATAGAAATATTTGTATTATTTGATCTTGAATATTACTAATCGATATATTTTGAAAAGAGGGCTTATGATAATTTGTTGCCTTATTAATATTTTCCATATTAGTTTGAATTGCTTTGGATAGCATCATTTGTTAGATGGACGTATTTATTATTAGAATTTATGTCGAATATTTTACTAGAGGTTCTTATGTAACATTATTAATAAGTATACATTCTTAGTTGTTTGTTTATGACTGTTACTA
>Ga0169931_10009572_pt1 | contig 13943 bp, 11 predicted proteins | sample Kivu_15m_20L_FD_129675 | JGI IMG/M metagenome (GOLD analysis project Ga0169931, IMG submission 129675) | Freshwater microbial communities from Lake Kivu, Western Province, Rwanda to study Microbial Dark Matter (Phase II) - Kivu_15m_20L... | ecosystem: Environmental > Aquatic > Freshwater > Lake...
AAGCCGAGGAAAACGCAACGAGGGAAACGACAACCAACCGACGAATCATCCGCCAGGAAGCGAGCATGTTTGACATCTCCGCTGAGTCGAACTTGCATGTGAACAGCGCGGGGACCGCAGAATCGATCGCAAGCCGCTTGATTGATGCTGCAGAGCGGCGTTGCTCCACTAATGATACATCAAATGCTGTGTGAGCCGATTGAGTTGGCAGGATGCTGGGCTAGAGGCAAGCGTACGACAACCGGGACTCAATCCCTGATGTAGTACTCTTCGAACAGCGACCAACAGCGATCATCCTTTGAGTAAAAGGAAAGAACCACGTGCTTGTGCTGCCATTCCTTATAGTTCGCCATCTTGTAGGTGTAGTAGCGCAGGCTTAGTGCACCGGTCTTCCCGGACACGACCCCGTCTGGCACGGGCATGAACTCATCGAGGAAGTAGCACTCGTTGGCCGAGTTCTTCAGCATCGGGATCAAAACCGGCTGGTCTGGACGCACGGATAGCATTGTCTGGCAGCCGGATGCAAATGCGGCCAGAAAAACGGAACCGACTATCTTCCTGAGGAGGCCTGCACTCATGATTCGTCGATGTTTCACAATTGACTCGCGTGTTTGACCTTGAAACTGACTATTCTCTACACGCTTTATCGACGATGATGGAGCAGACTTGAATTGCCACCATTTGGCACAACCGATTGAATCGAGTGAATCCCATGAGAAGACAACGCGTTCCCGCACTCTTGACACTTGTCTCGACACTCCTTTTGAGCCCAGCTTGCGTTACAGGTTCGTCGAAACCGACCTCCCAATGGAGTGGTCTCGACAGCGCAGGGCGCGTGGACTGCGGCAACTGGCCGCTTCGCGATGGTGATTTGTCCGTCAGTCAGGTGCAGTTTCTTCAAGGAACGCCGCCCGGATTGATCTCAACCGGCAAGCTGCGAGACAGCAGCACCGTTCATTACTATACGCCTTTCAAGGAATCTTCAGATGTCGACGCCGATGATCTCGGTCGCGTCGACATCGGGCGCGGTTCGGTCATTCTCGGCTCAGCAAAGATTGGTACGAAGTGGTTTCTCGCCGTCGCACAGCGATCGAAGGGTAAATTCAATCTCGAACTGCGCGGGTATGGGGACAACGTCGTTCGCTTTTCGGCGCCGGGTTTGCCGAACTCACTGCAGAGTGGAAGCATCGTCAACGTCACGGGAGGATTCTGGCTTTCGCTCAAAGAAAGCGAGCAATCCGCTTACGTGATGTTTGTAAGGCAAGGAAAGGGCTCTGGGCGCCTTGAGGTCGTGAAGTTCGATGACCTTTCCCTGACGAGCATTCCGGTGTTGCTGCCTGTCGAGGGCGAACCGCAGGTGCATGTCTTTACATTCGATCCGCAGTCGGCCGGGCAGAGGAAGTCTGACGTGTTCGTCCTGCAGACCTTGAGCCAGGACGGGAAAGCATCGCGGAAATCCCGCCTCGAGATTCCGCTGGATTCAGCTGTTGAGAGCTGGTCCATCGCCGAACACAAAGGAAAGATACTACTCAGCTGGGTTGATGGTGATTCCATGGTTGGTGAGGCGAAAATGCGAATCGGCGAGGTCGCCGTCACTGAATCCTCCGTAAACCTGTCGTGGGACAACCAAAAACCCCTGACCGATGTACACGTCTCGGAACCTATGTGGCTCAAGGGAGATGACAGTGTCAGAGGCGTCATCCTGAAATGGGTTGACGAAGAAAGCACACTTGCGTCATACAAAGTCATTGCCGGTACCGTAAGTGCCCCAAGATTTTCAGGGGTTTTCCCGAAAGGGTCGCGCCTCGTGGACGCGTTTTCTGATGACGACGGAGATCCATGGATCATCATCCGTTCAAAGGAAAAGGACCGTTGGAACTTTCAGCTGTGCAGGCTGATCGGTCTCAAGTGACGACAACAGACGGCAGGACGGCAGTGGGTACCCGTAGGTTGCCCTAACCGATCCGTAAATCGTGACGAAAACCACAATGTCCACTCAACCGATTCGATCGCTTCGCAACTCAGCTCCGCTGAACTTGGGTCTCGCTGCCTTTGCGGGGGACATCAAGATTGCGCATTCCATCTTTGCGCTGCCCTTTGCGGCAGTTGCTGTCGTTATCGCGCGATTACCACTGCCTTCGGCAGTCGATGTGTTGTTGCTGCTCATGGCTATGGTCTCAGCGCGAACGTTCGCCATGGGAGTCAACCGCTGGGCGGATCACAGGTACGACGTCATGAATCCAAGAACGAGTCAGCGCGCCATCCCGGCCGGCAGGCTGTCCGGATCTGAGTGCCTCACCTATTCGATCATTGCTGGTCTGATATTCGTAGTCTCAGCGGTTTCGCTTTCACCACTTGCTGGCGCGCTCGCAGTCCCACTTCTCGCTTTCCTCGGGGCCTACTCGTGGCTGAAGCGATGGACCGTCGGTGTGCATTTTTACCTCGGTGCATGTCTCGCAATGGCGCCGGTTGCAGTGGCCATCGCGTTGACGGGCACGTTGCAACCAGAGATCGCTTTGGTTGCCATCGGGGTGTGCATGTGGACGGCTGGATTCGATCTGCTCTATTCGTTGCAGGATCTAGAGTTCGACCGAAAGGTAGGGTTGCGAAGCATCCCAGCTCGTTTCGGTGTGGCTGGCAGCATCTACATCAGTCGCGCTTGCTTTGCCGTCGCGATTGTTGCGTTGACGGCCGCAGGCGTCGTTGCCAACTGTAGTTGGCTGTACTTTCTTGGCGTGGTCGTTGTCGCTGCAATTCTGACAGCCGAACAGGTCATCATCGCGCGGGGTCGGGACCGCCTCGATTCACAGCTGATCAACACCGCGTTCTTCAAGATTAATGCGTGGGTTGGCGTAATCTATCTCGCGTTCACGATCGCGGACGTTGCGATGTTGGTGAGCGCATGAAGAGTGAGCGACTGCCGCAGCGGATCCTTGTTGGCGTATCGGGTGCATCTGGAACCGTCTACGCTCAGAGGCTTTGCCAAGTACTCCTTGGTCTCGTAGATCGGGTGTACCTCGTTGCAACAGACGCAGCTATGCAGGTGGCAAAACACGAACTCGAATCAGATCGAAGCGACTTTCCGCTGCTGAATATTCTCGGCGGCGATGTTCCCACGGAGTTTCGCGAACAGCTCAGAGTCTTTCGTGCGAATGACCTTTTCGCACCCGTTGCCAGCGGTTCGTCGGCGCCGACAGCGATGATTGTCGTGCCGTGCAGCATGGGTTCACTTTCAAGGATCGCAACTGGTCAGTCGTCGAACCTGCTTGAAAGAGCAGCCGACGTTGTCCTGAAGCAAAAGCGGCGATTGATCATCTGCCCGAGAGAGACACCGCTGAACGTCATTCACCTCCGCAACATGCTGAGTCTCGCTGAAGCAGGCGCCAGCATTCTTCCGGCTATGCCCGCTTTCTATCAGAAGCCCGAATCGATTGAGGACATGATCGACTTCGTCGTCGGGCGCGTCCTCGAGATGCTGGAGATTCCTCACGAGCTTTATCGCCCGTGGAATGCCCGCATGCGCTAGCCAGATCGTTCATCCGAAATTGGAATCCCCGGCCAGTTCCCCGCTTATTTTGACGCGGTTTCTACGTGTACAACTTGCCGTATTCATTGACGACAATCGGCCACCTCTGAATATCCTCAAGTTCGGCCAATATCTTGCCGATCCTCTCCGACGGATCTACGCATTTGATCGTTCCCTTTTTGGAGAACAGTTCGCATGACACTCAAGTCAATCCACGCGACCGTCTTGATTGCGATGGTTGGTCTTTCAGCATGCAAGGAAGAAAAAAAGGAACGCAAGACTCCCCTTCCGGTTTCGACGACCTCGACCAATCCGAGAGACGCAGACCAACGGGGCAATGAACGCGGCGGGTCAGGTTCCGATCGCGGATCGGACTCGGACGGTGAATCAGACTCGGACGACGGAAGAGACTCCGGCAGCGGGTCAGGCTCCGGCAGTGGTTCGGGCTCAGGCAGCGGATCAGGCTCGGGCGGCGGATCGGGCTCCGATGATGACGGTGGAGATTGGTCTTCGATCCTGCAGCCTGCAGCCTATGTGGCATGCAGAGGCGAAGGCAAGGTTTACGATCGCCTGCGAAATACGTGTACCTCGGCAACTATCGCGACCTGGGGCTGCAACAAGACCGAAATCATCAGCCGGTTTCGAGCCGTTCAGATTCCTGAAGCGACGATTCGTGACATGCTCACGAGTTTCGAGAATCAGGGCTATGAATACGATCAGTGTGGCGACGCGACCGGTAGCCCGCTTGTATTCATGACGCGCAAAACAGAAAACGGGGATCAGCGAAAACTCGAAGTACAAAGAATCTGCAAACGAAATACAGCTATCTGTTCGTGATCCATCTGAAGAAACATTCGGGTTCATCCGTGCGAGGATGGCCCGATTCTCGTATAGACGAATTTTGCTTCGCCAAGTCGCCCAAGGATCTTCTTCTGATGCTCTGAGTTGATCGTTTCGATGTCCAGATCAACAACCACCTGGTCAAAGTAAGTCATTCCGAAGGCGCGATTGTGCTGCACTTCAATCAGATTCGCACCCGAGGCACCGACCACATTCAACAGTTCCGCAAGCTTTCCGGGGCGATCTTCCAGGCGAACCGAGATTCGCATCATTCGGCCAGTGTAGATGAGCCCACGCGTCGAAATCTTTGCAAGCAGATTGACGTCGATGTTGCCGCCGCTAACCACACAGACAATTGCCTTGCCCTTTACTTTCTCGATCTGAGAACTGGACATCGACAGGAGTGCAGCCGACGTGACAGCTCCGCAACCCTCGGCAAGCAAATGATCGCGTTCCATCAAATCCATGACAGATGCTGCGATCGCGTCCTCTTCAACCAGCACAATGTCGTCCACATATCTTCGAATCAGTTCAAACGTGAGCTCGCTTGGTCGCTTCACGGCGATACCGTCAGCGATGGTGGATGCCGCACCAGTCGGCACGATCTTTCCAGCCTCAACACTGAGTTTTGCTGAGGGATACGCGGCCGTTTGAACACCGATGATTCGGATCGACGGGTTGGCTTCCTTGATCGCGCAGGCCATTCCACTGATCAACCCGCCACCACCAATCGGCACGATCAACATTCCGATATCCGGCACCTGGTCCAAAAGCTCAAGCGCTACGGTTCCCTGTCCGCAAATCACCGCAACGTCGGCGAACGGGTGAACAAGAACACCGCCACACTCCGCCTGAAACTTTACGGCGGCCGCATACGCATCGTCGTAGGTCGCACCCTCGAAACGGATCTCGGCACCGAGAGCTCGAGTCTCCTCGGACTTCACCATCGGGGTTCTCTCGGGCATAAAAATCGTCGCGCGGGCACCCAATCGTCGACAAATGTGAGCAACGCCCTGGGCGTGGTTGCCTGCACTGGCAGCTATAACGCCGTGCTTGAGAGTTTGCGCGTCGGCCTGCATCAATGCATTTGCCGCGCCGCGAATCTTGAACGATCCGGAGATGTTCAAGTTCTCAAGTTTGAGATGCACTTTCTGCCCAGTACGACTGTGCAAATAATGCGATGCCTTAGTCGGCGTCGGAGGGACTACCGATCTAATTCGCTTGGCTGCTTCGTTGATCTTGGCTCGCGTGACGATATCGGACATGCCCTTGACTCCGCCTAATCCTGCGTTGCGCAAACAGGTCGGCATTTTCTGGTCATCTTGCGAATCACGTCCCGCAACATTTAGAATAATAACAGACGTTTCGCATCGCCGCTCTCGCCTACTTCTCGCCTGCCCAGTATTCCGGGCTGGTTCGTCCATCAACTACTGGAGAAAGCGAAATCGTGAGCGTTCTTTGGTTTGTCGTACCCCCGTCAGAGCATCGATCATCCACTGCTGGTTTGCTGAGTGCAAATTATGCTGTTCGGATGATTGGATCGCTGTCGTCACTTCGGCAAATCATTCGGATCTCTCGCGGGGCGCGCCCGTGCCTCATCGTGATTGACGACCTTGCCCTTGGATCGAAACCAGAAGAGGCTCTCAAGAGTGTTAAGGCGGCGCTACATGATCAAGCTCGCGTGCTGCGCACCAATGTGCTGGTCGTGAGCGACGACAAGAGTCTTGCGAAGATCCTTTCGCCCGACGTCGCTACCGTCCGGCACGATGCTGACGCGTTCGAGCTTACGCAGGCGATTAACGCACTAACCAGCGAACGAGAGCAGACCAGTTCGTCCGACAACGATGAACGAGTCACATGCTACGGGCTCACGCTGAACTGGAATCGATTTGCGCTACAGTTCGAAGGAAGTGAAGAATCTCAAACGCTTCCGCTGAAGGAAGCCAGGCTGCTTCGTTTTTTCCTTGAGAACCCTGGCGTCTGCTTCTCTCGCGACGACATCATGCAAATGGTCTGGAACGACGTCAAGGTGGCCGCTCGGACCATAGACAGCCACGTTTCCCGCCTGCGCAAACGCATTTCAGATTCGCCTGCCACTATCGAGAGTGTTTACGGCGATGGATACCGGCTCGCCGTAAGGTAAGAGAAGATCAACTTACAACTGGCAACGAAACCTTGAACTGCTTCTTGTCGGAAGGCGTCCCGTCAGAAGTGCGTTCGCTCGGCTTCCAGTTCGGATCTATCTCAGCTGCCACCACCGTCACATCGTCTGCGATCGGATGACCGGAGAAGAATGTGAAAGCTCGATCCAGTATTCTGTCTCGCAACTCAACCGGCGTGCACGTCGGCGCGAATTGAAGAATCTCCTGCATCATCGTGCTGTGGCCCCAAGCAGTTCCTTTGGAGTCCGTGCATTCGATCAGTCCGTCCGTAAACAAGATCAACTTGTCTCCAGGTTCGATACGGAATTTCTTTTCCTTGTAGGTCTCATTGAGACCCATACCCAATGGCATGCCAGTAACGGCCAAGGTCAGTGGTCGTAGTTTAGAAATCTTCTGGATTGCCTTGGTGGCCTTGCCCCCTCGCGTATCTGACTCGTTCTTTGGGATCAGAACCGGGAAATTGTGGCCCGCATTGGCGCATGTCATCTCTCCGGTTCTGAAGTCGATGACCGCAACAAAGAACGTCATGCTGATCTGGCCCCGAACCGCTTCAAAGATAATGCGATTCAAGCGTTCGAGCAGTCGCGACGGACTATCACTCGCCATCGGAGTATCACGCAGCACGTCGGCCATCGTCATGCAGGTCGAGTAGGCCATAGCGGTGATCAGCGCAGCTGGAGCTCCGTGCCCCATTGCATCTGCGATGAACACCAGCTCCACACCCTCGCGCACTCGGAAGTGGCCCCACAGATCGCCGCCGCATTCAGATGCAGGCTGATAATGACCGGATACGGTCAGGGCTCCGGAAACTACGTCCTGTTTTGGAAAGAGCGTGCTTTGCACAGTTCTCGCCGTCTCAAGTTCCTTCTCAAAGCGAGCTTTGTCCACCTGCGAGCGAAGCAACTCGGTGATACGAGAAGACATCGCGTTCACCGAGTGACTCAGTACCGCAACTTCATCCCGACTCTTCGGCGATATCCGAAACGAGAAATCGCCTGATGCAATCCTCTTCGTTGCTGTTGTGACTTCGCGCAATGAGCGTGTGATCGTCGACGAGCCCAAGAAAGCTGTCGCGATTGCTGCGAGAACGAATAGACAGGCCCAGAGGACCGACTCGAGAATGTTGCGCCGGATGACAAGGTAGGCTTGCTCTGCGTCACGCTGGACGATCAGACTAATTCCATCGTGTTTCGGGATTCTGACGTATGCCCCGAGCCACGACTTCCCTCCGCGTCCTGTGAATTCGTTTTCGAATCCAGACGGACTGCGGCCGGCCAGGGCAGACTTGACCAATGGCGAGTCGCCAAGGCGACCCGACTCCAACATCTCGCGCAGCACAGGTGACGAGAACACTCGTCCACTGCGGTCAATCACTGTGCTTTCAACGAATCGACTCTTCGGCAGAGCGTTCAACAGCCGAGTCTGCCAGACTGTCAGCACCGCCCACAGGGACTGCTTGCTTCCGGCCACATCGAAACGAATGGCAAGACTGGCCATAGGGAGCTTCGTTGCGGGCGAGAGGTTTTGAAGCATGGTTCGACTTTGGGTTGAGCCCACACGCGAAGCCAGCCAGGAACGCGTACGTGCAGGAATCTGCTGAAGAACACCCTTTGCATCGCGGTCCTCGAAACGGGAATCCTGCATGTTGGTCGTCAGGGCCGACCCGGCAGCGGCAAGTGTCTTCGGATCGCTACCTTCGATCACGAACAGCTGGAGCGCAACAAACTCTCCGTTGGACTGCACAAAATTCTGAAGGGAATTGTCGTTCGATTGGTTTCCCACGGTCCGCAATGTCGGCAGAGTGACCGCAATCTGCGCAATCCAGTTGTCGATCGTGTTTGAAACATCGGCTGCAGACGCTTCTGCCTGCTGAAGTGTCGCTTCCTCGATTTCCTTGGTGAGGTGTTCCCGAAAGGTGGATGTGCTTTGCCAGGCAATGCCAGCAACGGCAGCCAAGGTCAGAAAGCTCATCATATAGAAGAGCTTTGCACCAAGAGTGAAAAACGGGTTCAGCTTCAAAAATCACCCTATACGAATGGCGGCGAATCCCTCGCGCCTGGCGCTATGCCGGTGGCAACCTCATTCCGCACAACGCTCCATCGGCTCGCGGACGATTATCTGAAGCACTGCTGCAGGAAAAGGTAGGTAGCAACCGAGGCTAATGTTTGTTCTCAATAGCCCGAAGAACCGAGCAGAAGCTATGGATCTGGCACCTTTAGCACCTCAAAGGGATTTGGGGGATTAGCAAGATTTGGAAGAATCTGCGGTAAATTCGCGATGGATTCGCGCAACTCTGGCGGGAGTTTGGGTACTCCTGTTTGTCGGAGTTATTGCCGCCATTCGCTTCCAGGGAAAGTTTTTCTCCCAGTCTGGGCAGCATATCGCGCACCTCGCCGCCACGGCCGGGTCGGTCCAGGTCCGCTCCGAAGAGTTGATTTCCTGGCGTAACGCCGAGCAGGAACAGAAGTTGTTTGAGGGCGATCGAGTAGCTACCGGCAAACGTTCGCGCGCCCGAATCTCTTTCAGCGAGGGTCGGGATATTGTCGTTGGGGAAGACAGCCAGGTAGCGATCACGGCGATTCAACAAGGGGAAGAGTTTAGTTTTATCGTGAATCTCGTTCGAGGTACGGTTGAAGGTTCCCAGCAGACCAAGTCTGGAAAAGCTCCGCGAAAAAGTCTGCCACTCACCATTCGATCTGGTGCGCGCACGCTGACTGTTGAGTCTGCAAAGTCAGTGGGGATGGTGAAACCAGTCGGCGCTCCGGCCAAAGTCTATGTGCCCACAAAGGCCATGACGTTGCCGCGGTCCATTCCACCCCGACCGGTCGCCGGATCAACCAGCGGTGGTCCTGATTCACCGCAAGGTGCTGGTTCAGAACCCATCGCCGCGACAGACGATGCTCCCCTGACCGATGATGCGCTGTTCGGAGAACCTGGACCTCCGCAGGAAAGTCTCGTCGATCTCAGCAAACTTCAGCTTCCGTCTGCAACCGAGGAGGCCATAAACTTGGCCTCTGCGAACGGCCTCGAATCCTCCGGATCTCTCGGTTCTGAACTCGCACCAGCGCCTCCGCCTCCTCCGCCAGCTCCAGCTCCAGCGGCCGAGGTCATTCCTCTGACATCGCCGGAGCCGAGCCCTGTTGCAAAAAAACGAGTGACGGAGCCGCGCGCCGTCGGAGCGCGCGACTTGTTGCCGGTTTGGAAGGACGCCGGGTCGACGACGCGAACCCTCTGGGCTCTCTTGCCGACGAGCACTATTCGCACATCGACAATCCAGATCCCACTTGCGATGCGGAAGGATGTCCCGAGCAACGTCGACTGGCGACCAGCCGTCGAACTCCGCTCAGCAGAAGACAAAGATGCTAAAGACAGCCTGATTCGAACTGGCTCCGGACGCACCGCCCGAAGCATCGCCGTCCCCCTGGAAATCATCACGCGACGATTCGCAAGCAGCGAATCGAACGGATTCCCGACCTTCAGATTCCGAGCCCAGGCTGGGAGCATTGTCGGCGGGAGCAAAACCGAGGAGCGCGAATCACGTCGCGACCAGGCTTTCGGTGGTCCCACCCGGCAGTGGCAGATCAACGCGATCGCAGACTCAAAACAAAGCTTTGCGATAGCACTCGACAGACTCGCAATGAACAGTTCAGGGCAAGCACTGATCGCGGCCAAACCACAAGTCTCCTTCGACAACGCGCCAGTCACGATCACGGTTCTGAACGGTGCGATTGGGGCAAAGGCGGCGGGATTCATTCGCGGTGCAGACCGTGTCGCGTTCAGAAGACAATCTTTCAGCGAGAGTGTCGGGACTTTTGTAGTCGCCAAGCGAAATGTTGTCGCAGAGGTTTCCGGCTCGGCGATGACCCCAGCCGCAATCGCCACGATCAGGCGAGCTCTTGGTGCGGATTACGTATTCCGCGGACGGAGATCGAGCCTTTTTGACACGCGGTCTGGCACATCGAAACAACTCGTCTCACGGGTCGAACAACAACTCGACGCCGGACGAAGCGTCTACGTCATGAAAGATGATCGTCTGTTTCCAGTAAACCGTCAGTTCATCAAGACCTCATCTGAAGTCGCGCGATTCGTCGACGCCAATGCGAATGCCGTGTTTTTCGACGAGGTTCAGATTCTGAGTTTCAGCGAGTAGTCAGAACCAAAGTTTTATTTTGTGAAGGATTTTCCAGGGTAGATGAAGGTGGCCAAGAAGCGCAAAAACCGTCCTCTACAGCCGTTTGCAGCACTTGCAATTACCTGCGGTGCTGTTGCGGCTGAATCCGACGTTTTTGCGCGAGGAGGCTGGTTCTCGCCGCCGGATCTGCGTGTCGAATTGCAGAATGCTGCTGAATCGCCGGAGGCAGGTGAACAGTGGCAGAAAGCCTGCAAGACGATCGGGCGCACACTCCAGGTCGGCCATGGACCCATGGGGATGGGAGTATTTGAAAAATGGAGCTGCGCTAGCCAGTCTGGAAACAACCGGCAGGCTCGGCGAAGTGAATGGCTACTCACTGTGGCAACGTCAAACGAGTCACTGAACATTACGATATTCGGACCGGAGACCGGGGGTGGGCGTCAGACGATGGCCACCGTCTCATTGCCCGGAAGCAACGACTCCCTAAGGTTTCTCGGCGACACTGAGTTTGCTGATCTGGTGGCCATGGTTCTCCTTGATCAGCTGCCCGTCTCGCAATGGATAACTGCACCCAGCAGAACCGAGAGTTCCGATGCGAAGAAGAAAACGGACTCCCGATCGTTGCACGGACCGTTTGCATCTTCGGATGGTCGTTCCATTCGGGGACGATTCCTTCGCTCAGGAGGTGGGCTTGAACCGAAATTCGAAGTTCCGTCTCCACCGAAGGCTCTGGTCGTCTATCGAGTTCGCCTCGATCGCGAATCGGACCTCTGGCGAAGCCGAGTTGAAGCCACCGCAACACTGAAATCATCAAACGCCGCCCCAAAGCATGAACTCCGCAAATCGCGCGGCGATATCGACGCCGTGCGCGGCGTCCACGTCTGGACCGTGAGCGATTCGCCTACAGTCAGCACGAGTCGGCTGCGGCACGGGCTGTGGGTGCACAATGCGAATGGACGGGGTTCGCGGCAGCAAGAGCTTCTCACCATCCTGACGTCCGCTCAGAAGAGCCTCGCAGAAGCATCCTCGCGAGGTGATCTGGACAACTTCATGCGCGGAGGAATCGATGCACTCACTTCCGCGCTCATGGACACTGCGGCATCTGGTTATCTGGGCTTTCGCTACGGAAAGCAGGTCCTCGCAGGGGACGAGCTGCTCGACAAGACGAGTTTCTTTGGTTTCCTGACGGAGATTCGCGGCGGCCCTCTCGAGGGACTACGGTTCTACTACGATCTACTTCCCAAAGTGTCGGCAGACCGGGACGGATTCGGCACCGAGATCAGCTGGAGCCGATTCATACTCGGTAAGTCATTTGGTTTGGAGCTCGATGGGATCATCGATCGTATCGACGTTACACCAAAGATCGGCATGTGGAATCTGTCCGCAACGCTGCCCTCGGTGCTGGCTGAGGACAACAAGACCGTGACACGCGTGCAAACCTTCGGCGTCAAGAGAGCTCTTAGCCTCGGTCTCGAACCGGGGATCGAGAGCAAGGGCGACTGGTATCTCATGCGCGTGTGGGCGGCCTACGATATCGCACTTAGTATCGGCGCCTTGGGTGGCGGTGGCGTCCAATCCTATCGATACGGCTTCGACGGCTACTTCACCGCCAGCCCATCCATCGACGTCTTCGGTGTCCCAGTCAGCACAGCGATTCTCGCTTTCTTCTTTTTCGAATCAATTGATCTCACCGACGGGCAAGGCAAAGAGACGACCTCTGACTCGACCGACGAACGGATCGTCGGTGTCGGATACGATGGTGGCTATGCAGGACTTGGGGTGGTGCTGTCATGGTAGTGCGATCGCTCAACACCGCAATTCTCGGCCTCGCGGCGCTGCTCTCAAGCGCGATTTCCGCGGAAGGTGCACCAACACCAACTCCGAACACCGCGCCCAGCCCGGCGTCTGGAGAGTCTCCTGAATCAATAGCCAACCGCGTCACCACAAGTGATTCGAAAAAATCTGAACCCAAGATAAAGGACTGGATCAGGTCCTACATCAAAACAAGTCGACAGCAGAATACCTCGACCTCACCCGTCAGCGGTTCGCGGCCCCGATTCGTGCGCAGGGTGGTCTTTGCCACGGATCTGGGAGAACAGACGGGTGTTCAGCCGCAGCTTACAGCTATTGATCCCAGGCGATTCAATCGACTCAGCTACCTTGAAACGCTTCGTGCCGAGGATCTGAGTTGGGACATTCGAATCAATCCTCGGAAAATGACGACTTCCGCCGACGTCGCCCCAGCGGCACCGACTCCAGCTCAGAATCTATTCCGAGTTGGCGAGATTGATTCTGTCGTCGTCACTTCAGAGAAGGGTCCGTGGTACATCGCACAGACCACTCCTGCGGGAAACGTAGAACAAGTCGTGACAATTGACGCTCCAAAAGAAGAACTGGAGTCGGCCGAGGATTTCCATACCTGGCTGTACAGTTCGTTCAACTATGACGGGGTGATTCTCGACCGCCGTGGTGATCTGCTACTTGTTGGCTCGCAGTCCGTGCACTTGAAATCCCGCGGCACGCAGGCCCTTGCAATCCGCGGAACGCACGATCGGATCTTCATTGACCGCAAAGATCGGGACGGAGCCGGGCTGTTGTCCCTTGTGGAGTCCGACGGAGACTACGGAGTCTTCGAAGTCATCTTCACCGAGAAGAGCACGAGAGAGATTCCCATCGGCACGAAAGTTTTGATCGAGCGATCGAAGGTTGACACCACTACTGATTAGAACTGCACGTCAGAAACGTCAGCCGAAAAGGGGCGAGGAAAAAGAAGGAGTTCGCTGCCGCATGAATCCGCAGCTTCGACTGGTCCATATCGACGATGATCCCTTTGAGCTTGATCGCGTCAAGGGTGCTCTGGAGAGGAATGCCGTCGGCACTTCCTGGCTCGTCGAATCCATGGACAGCGCAGAGATCATGCGCGAACGAATCAAGCAGAGACCCCGGCCGGACGTATTCATCATCGACATCAACATGGGCGATGATCGTCCCTCGGGGATCGAACTCGCGCGCGAGGTGCGTGACAAGCTACCCTCGGCGGTCATCCTGATTTGTTCGAACGAAGACGATGTCCGAACAATCGGTGAGTGCCTGAGCGCTGGAGCAGACGATTTTCTGTCAAAGAAATCTGACCACGCCGAGCTGGCACTTCGGGTCTACAATTCATGGCGACTCGCGCGAACGAAGCAAGGCAACTCCCCGGGATCAACCGACAAGGCCACGAGCGCATCTCAGGCCGCCCAGAAAGCCGTTGGCGCGACGATGGAACGCGTTGCCAGTCGAG
>Ga0169931_10009573_pt1 | contig 13943 bp, 12 predicted proteins | sample Kivu_15m_20L_FD_129675 | JGI IMG/M metagenome (GOLD analysis project Ga0169931, IMG submission 129675) | Freshwater microbial communities from Lake Kivu, Western Province, Rwanda to study Microbial Dark Matter (Phase II) - Kivu_15m_20L... | ecosystem: Environmental > Aquatic > Freshwater > Lake...
CAACTCCTCAGGGTCTGGATTATAATTTTTAATATCCTTTGTAAGGGCAGTATCGTTATTGAATATTTTCTCTCTTGAATTTGATTTAATGAGAATGTACTTAAGCTTAGATTTAACCAAGTCTCTTGAACTTGAAATTTCATCTTCGTTACCGGACTTTTTCCCTTCACATGTGACCGAACGTATATGTTTATGTATATGTATATGATCCTCCGTTTCGATCAAATCCTTATCTGTATTTATTAATTTCTTTTCTATTCTGGTATTAAATTCGTTTAAACTAGAGGCCTTCTTCTTCATACTGCTTTTCTTTGAATTTAATTGGATGGTATTACTAGTAAAACTTTTATTCAACTTTGGATATGTGATCTCCTCTAAATGCCTCCCATTTGTATCTGTAATATTCCCAAGATTTTTTCTTATGCTTAGCTTTGGAATTTCTGGCAGCTTAAACTTATCTTTACTTGAAGGAGATTTTAATTTTAAATTTGAAGATATTTTATTTTTAAATGTTAGATTCTTTTCTGAATCGCTTGTAACAATCTGATTGTCTCTTAGACTGGGCTTATTTACATTCGATTCGCTGTCAGATTTTGAAATGGTTTTGACTGATTTGGATTTTTGTAATTTATTTGAACATTTTGAAATCAAATTTAGAATTTTTGTAAATGATTCATCATCCGCATTTGATTCTTTGCTAGTATTATTAAAATGTTTGAATGTGAAATTTAATTCTTGTTTTTCAGGAAATTTATATAGTATTTTGATCTTGTTTAAAATTTCGAAGGCCTTGTAGTATTCATGATTCTCATAAAAGTTTCTTGCTATAAGAAAATACAAGTCAGAAAATTTTTGGAATTTCCAAATAGGCATCGTAGTAAGGATTTTATTATCGATCGAATTTTTTAAAATTTCAAATGCCTCTGAGCTATTTTCTTTCAAACATTTTTTCTCTACAACTAAATTCTCCAAAATTTCTAAATTGAGCTGTTGTATTTTTTCTAAATCTTTTGAATTTTTGTCCCTTTGTAAAAAGTTCTTAAATTCTTTCATTTCCAAAAGTTCAAAAATTTTGTAAGAATTTAACAAAAAATTCATCTTTGGATTAAAATTTCTCTGTGGATTTGAATTTTCTTCACATGCTTGCATTAAGAGTCTGAGTTTTCTTTCAAAAATTCCTATAAATTCCTTAAAGAATTTTTCTAAATCATAATCACAATATCCGCACGCATCAATCATAATCTTCTTTATGTCATCTAACTTAGATTCAGTCATGAGTTTCCAAATTTCCTCACCTAACGAGTTATCTTGATTTGTTAGCAGAGCATTATGATTATCGTCTGAATTTGGATTAACCTGCATTTTAAATTGAAACTTAAAACATTTTTTTAATTAATTAAATTTCGTTCGCCGTAGGTATTAAAAGAAATTATCCATTTAAAATAAATAGAATTAACCTTACTTACTCGAATATAGATTATAACTAAAAATTATAAGAATTCTAACTCTATCTTCTATCTTGTAAATATTTAAATAGTGCGTATTATTAATTGTATTATTATAATAATTTAAATAATAAATCATATATCAACCACTTGTATTATTTTCATTTTTATTAGTTTACTAATTATTTAACATATTAAGCAGATTTAGTACAGAAAATTTTGAAAGTTTTTCTTTCTTTTATCTTGGCATCGTCCCCGAATTGAGTTGAGGATGATCTTATCTTAGGGACTAAGTTTTTTTGATAAGAATTCAAACTATCTAGTGAATCGAAGAAGATTTCAGCTCTGTATGTACAAAATCCCTTTTCTGCCCCTATGTCGACTCTTTTGCTGTAGGCCAAGCTGAGGAACCCGGGGTGGTTATCCAATAATCCCATAACGTCTCTGCAATGTTTTTCGAATTCGTCTGCTCTGCTGCATTTGACTCTGAAGAGAAGTTCGTAGATAATTTTATTTTCTTGTAATGTCATTTGGTTTATAATTCATATCTAGTTATTATGCTTAAATACTTTATTATAAAGAAACGACAACGAATAAATATATTTAGAAATATTTCATCAACATTTGGTAGTTTATTTTTCATTTACATTCGTTAATTCTCGCTTATAATAATGATAGACAAACTTACATTAAGAATTTCATCTAATGAAAAAATTGAAGAATTCATCAACACAATAGAGGATAGCACGAAGGTTAATCATTTTCATATAGATATTTCTGAAGCTGATGGACAAAGTGAATTGCTTTGTCAATCTTCTCTCTCTATTAACTCGTGTATCACAAACGAAAATTTTTTCAAAATGTGTGAGAAAATTAAACGACTTGATCTGTACAACCGAATTCATTTGGATATTTCTTCTCTTCCTGATGTCAGTGATGATTGGATAGACGCCATCTCCGATACTCTAAAATCTTTCAATCCGAGAGAAATAAACTTCAACTTTTCTAATTCGAATCTTTCTGACATTCATTTCGAGAAATTAGTTTATCAGTCCTTGAAGAATATGGATAATTTAGAAAAGCTACATTTAGTCATGGAGAATTTAAACATCACAGCTAATAAAATGAAATATATAGAAGATATTGTAGAAATTCTGAAATCTAAAAAGTTAAATCATGTGTTCCTTAATCTTAAACGCAATGAAATTTATAAATTTACTTTGGATAGATTAAATGAGATAATTGGAAATCTAATTATAAAGGAAATTTATATATAAATGAATTACATTATATTGATTCAATATTGCATACAGTAATTCGTTGTAAATTAAATACTGGTAGTTAAATAAATTATTTTATTATTTATGATTGTCTAGATTTATAAAGATCTTTATAATTGAATTTTCAAAAGGAAAAATTTATATTTAAAATCAGATATTCTTATTTTAAAGTAATTAAGTATGTAAGTAAGTAAGTAAGTATCATCATAATATGTATTAGTATTTGAATTTACTCCATATCTGCTAAATGAACTGTAGAAGGTCTAATCTGCCAGATTGTTCTGAGTTTGCCATCATCATAAAAAGAATTTTCTTCGAGACAGTTTGTGATCTCTTCGTCATTCTTAATTAAATCCTTTACTAGGGGCATTATATTTGTCAGGAAATAGGAAAGTTTGTAATTGTTTGTTTTACAAAATTCTTGAGTAAATTCTTCTTGATCGATTGCTAGGTTTCCTTCTCCGCTTTCTATTTTCTTTAGAAGATTTTCTTTCACACCATTTACAATATTCTCTGCAGTTATTTCTTCGTTTCTTTTTACAGCTTCTCTACTGGCTTTGATAAGGTAAGCGATTAAGAAAACAACACCTACTGCAATTACGCCTATGATCAAAATATTTACGGATTGATCAAAGCAATATTTTATAGGTATCTCTATGATTCTAGTAGTTTTGATCGATTCTTCTATTAAATAATTCAATCCTAGAACTGCAGCAGCTCCAATGCTTAAAAAACCAAGGTACTTTCCATATTTCACGAAGTTTTCTTTTAAATTTGAAGAAGATTCTTCCTTAATTTCTAAAGATGGACAAGGAATTGTGCTAGTTTCTAAAAAAAAGTTTTCACATTCTTGTTGCTTTAGATTGATATCTTCCTGAGTGAGATCAGGGTGTTGAGCCATCCCTGAATTTTCTGGCATTTCTTCTTCCTCGTTGACTAGTCTAAATGATCCTTCTCTAAAGGGTTGATCTAATTCATTATCTTTTAATATTCGATTGAATGTGAAATTGTCTCGAAAATCATCAAACTTCTGAATCTTAATTCTGAAGGGTGTTTCTTTGCTGTGTTCTCTGGACTCTTTCGAAAAATCCGCATCCAAAGTTCTTATAAGTGGATTGAATTTATTTAATTGATTAAATTGATCGAGATTTTGTGAATTCAATTGCTGATAGAATTTAGGGCTGTTCATGTCTCTATAGATTTTTGAGGTTTCTTTAATTGCTGGAGTCGAAAGATTCGAAGGAGAAATTGAGAAAAATTTTATTTTTTTGTAAGAAAAAACTTTTTCAGGGGTTATTGATTCTATTTTGTTTATATCTTTTTCTTCTTCATACACATGTATTTCATTAATGTCTTGGGATTTCATATTCTCTGCTTGCTTCGGATTTTCTTGAATTCTGTTGATTAGATTTAAATTGTTTTCTTCTTCCTTTGTGGTATTCTCCTCTTCTGTTCTCTTTCGTTTATTCTTCATGAAATTCTCACAAGCTTTTGTTTTCTTCGCCCTACTATGAGGAAGTTTGTGATCCTTATCCAGAATATCTTTGATAAGTTCTCTTTTGTGATCGTCTTTAAGCGCATTGGTATACAGATCCCAATAATAAATTTTGTTATGTTTATGCATGTCAAGTCCAACATCCATCGCTAAAAGTCGAGATTTAAGCTGGTCGACTGTTAGATGATTGTACTCCTTTTTAGATATAAAATCCTCATGAAAAGAAAAATCGTCTTCTTCTTGTATTATATGGCCTAAGTCGATTTGTTCATTTTTCATTATTTTAAGTTTATAATTTAATAAAACGTATCAATTAATTAGGCGCATTAAATTTTTAAAAATTTAAATTTCAAACAGGTTATAATCGATATATAGATATATGTTATTCGATATATGATGGGAAAGATAGAATTAGCAAATGTTTTGAATATTTCAGGATTAGGTATTAATATTAAAATAATTCCTATTATTTATGCTTATTCTTTAGTTATAGTCTTCTATTACCTTATAAGATTTCTAGGATATGCAACAATAATTTTCATTGTTGAAGTCGTCTCTGTTCTTCTAACAGTAGTGTAATCAATTCTTTCTGAAGAGAAAGATTTAGACAATGCCTCACCTATTAAGATTGTTTTGTCCTCATTAGTTGCTAATTTGATGGAATTTGAAATAACCGAAATCTGAGGCAAATAACAAATGATTGGAAGTAATCTACTAAAGAGTCTACCAGAATCAGTGTTTAGTTTCACTACCCCATAGGTGAAACAATAACAACCCACGACTACAGAAAAAAATAAGATGAAATATCCGTATTTGTCAAAGGAAACTTTACCAATTTTAAAAGTAGCAATTATTTGTGCTGCGAAGCATACAATAAAAGTAAGAATAACAGGAACAAATATTATAGCTAATTCTCTATAAATAACACAAAGGTACAAAGGCAGAATGCTAAAGAATGAAATAATACTCGCTGATTTCCAATAAAAGGAATTTAATTCACCTAAGATAAACTCCTCGAATTCGTTTCTAGAATTAAAACTTCTCTTGCCTATTTGAATTTGCAGATTTCTGTTAATGTCTTCATTTTCTAGTTTAATGTTACTGGCTTCTTTTTGATTGTGGAGTCCTTCAAGAATTTCTTTATTTGAAACAGTAGGAAGGGAATCAGCTGACGAAATGCTTTTCGGTCTATTTGACATAAAGTAGAATAGTGCACTTAATATGCTTATGATTGATAAAATACCAGGAAAAATCAAATTAAAGCCGAGATAAAATTCGAGTTTGCAATGCAATCCTTGCCAACAATAATAGCTGTCCATGCAACACTCAATCCCACAGCATGGTTCATCTTTTTTACAGATCCTACCAAGAGAACAGCATTGGTGAGTCTGTTCGTAATAACATAATCTGGATGTTCCACCCCATCTACAGCACCTTTGATCTTGCTTACAAACCGTTCTGTTGTCACAGCAGAATTCATTCTGTTTGTTGAAGCAAAATTCTCCGCATTGTTCTTTATTTCCATCGCAGTTTAAACATTGAGTTAGAATAAAATTTATAAATATGTAACAAATCAGAATTACTTTCATTTAAATTAAATATAAATAAATAGAAAAGATCATTCATTATAATTATGTTATTTTTCTAATAAAAAGTTTCGATTATTTGTGATTATTATATAAGTAATGTAATTACTCATAAAAAAGACATGCATATATTAATGATAATTAAGATAAGATATAAATTGTTACTAAAAAATCAACGCATGTAGTAATCCAAACAATATATAAAATTTCTTGTAGTGTTAAAATTTATAAATTTCAGTATTATGAATAAATATGATTATTATATATTACCCCTAAATTATAAAAATTTTTTAACAATCTTTTTAATATAAAATTTTAATCAGACCATCCATCACTCTCTTCATTTGAATCATCCACATCATTTTTCGTAATTTCTATTCTTCTTTGTTTTATCGCCATAGCCAACGATAATTGTAAATGGTTTGTTTCATTTTTTGTTATAATAGACTTCTTATCATTAACTGTGTGGTCGATTTTCTTCAAAACAACGTTCTTCATTTCGTCCAGCATGTTCCCAGTTTTATTATTTGGTTTAGAACTTACTGGTTTTAATGTGATTTTAATTATTTCTTCTTCCTTCGATATAAAAGCTTCGGTAGTTTCCTTATGGGTAGTTTCGGTAGATGACGACATGGGTGAAATGTCTGTGTTTTTATTAGCCTAAATTATAAATGAGGGAATTATGATTACTGATTGTATTTTGGGAACCTTAGGCACTGAAGGGATAAGAGGAACTGCGGGTATCGCTGGGACCTTTGGAACGGAAGGGATAGAAGGAATTTGAGTTGGAGTATTTATTGGATCAGCTTGAAGAGGAGTTTGAGTTGAGTTTATTCCTGATATATTTATTGCCGGAGGTTTTGTCTGAATATTGATATTTGGAAGTTTAGGCGCTCTTGGAATATCTGGGATATTTTTATTTATATTCGTATTATGATTAGCATCCGTATTTGTATCAGAATTTTGTATTGAATTTGAATTTGGAATATGATTTTCTGTATTTTGGGTAAAATTATCATTCCCTGCTAAGAGATTAATATCTTCTCCATATGCTTTATTAATATTAATAGGGCCACTTGCATTTTGTGTTGATGCGATACTGCCCTTCTTTTTATTTTTGATCTTCGCGATTGTCTTTTTAAAAGCGTTTCCAAATTTGTGAGCAGTTTCTTGATCGTCTGCTTGATTATCTAAAATATCGATTACATTTTTGATTATATTGAGCGCTGATTTAGGATCCTTTATGTCCGATTTTTTGATACCTATGTTTTTGAACATATTTTTGAATTCCTGCGGTAATTTTCCGATTTTGAATTCTTTCTTCTCTCTGTCAAATGCGATGTTGTTCAGCAATTCGAAATACCTGGGCTTTCTTATTTCCATGCCGTCTTCTATGTAATCTTCATTAAATTTATTCTTGGCAGCAGAGAATTTCTCTTTAATAATTTCCAAATAGGAGACGATGATTTCTTGCTTTTTGAAATTATAAACGTTGTTGCTCTTCAAATTGGCATCGAATAAATTGTCTACTAAGAAATCATTGAACTTTTTTATGATGTCATGTAATTCGCTTGCCTCTTTAGAATCGTCGAATTTGAAACCGATGAAGCCGTTCCCTACTTCGAAACAAAAAAAATCGTCTGCGAGTTTTTGATATTCCCTCTCGAAGTTGTTGTATAATTCAAATTGAAAAAGGCGTTCGTAAGTTGTAGGGTCAAACATAACAAAGAATCGTGTCTTTATGTTATAATCAAGTACAAAGCACAAGAACCCCTCCAAGTCTGAGTACAGCCACGATTCACCTTCCCTGCTCGAGGTATATATTTTTGCGGAACACATTTTGTACATTTCTCTGTTGCTTCCCAAAATTGCCAAAATTTTTTTCTTTTCAAGTTTCTGATAGTTTTCGTTCATTTTATTTTAATAAATTAGGATAAATTATTTATAACTCATTATTGAAAAAATTTAAATAATTGAATAGAAAAGATGGGAATAAAATAATTAACAATATAAAAAGTATAATCTGGGATAATTTTAAAGCTTCATATTCATGTATATATATAGTTGATTTTAGATATTTAAATTTAATTTTTATAAACAAAAAACTTCCTTTTCATTTTAAGAATGAAAGGAAAGGAAAGGTAATATTAGTTAGTTAGTCTTCTAAATTATTTAAAAAGGAATCGATCATAAATATAGACTATTAAGAACCTTTCAAGGCTTCTGCTTATTTTTTTCGGCATCTTCTACAGAGCAATCACCATCTACTGTGCTTCCTTCTTCTGCCGCAATTTCTTTTATAACTTTCATCAACTTTTGTTTGTTTTTTATCTTATCGACTAGTTTAAGAAATGTGACGGCCTTTTCTATCTCCTGATGAGAGTAAGTTGAAAATATAACACTGGAATCAGGGATAATTTTGCAAGATTTTGCCATCTGATTTGAAGAATTTGTTTCATCATCGAGTTCAGAACTTGGCTGTTCCTTAGATTCTTTGTTCATCATTCTGTCATAATTTTCTAAAGAATTGGGGAAGTTCTCTTCACTATGAGTCTTAGGATTGAGATCTCTAGAATTATTTCCGATGACCTGATCCTGATTGTAACCGTTTCTCCAAGGTTTTTGGAAATGATAATTATTAGGAAAGTAGCTGTTGGAATTTCTATCATGGATCCTAATTTTTATAATCTCAGAATCGGCGGATCTCTCTGAGTTGCAATCACGGCAATACGTTTTGGTAATGTAGTTCTTATTGAATCCGCATTCTGGATTTGAGCATGCCCAATAAGTTAATTCATCTTTGAACATCTCGCTGTAGTGAGGGTTGATTTTGTTTTGTCTTTTTAAATCGTATGAGAAATTTTTAGGGTGAGATTCTCTGAAGTTTGGGTTCCTGCTAGGTACTTTAAAGGAGTAGATATTAGGAATCATATCCATCTCTGTTCTGTTTCTATTTTGATGGAATTGAGGATTTTCCCCTCTCATATCACGATGTTGCTTTCTACCAATAAATTCATTTGTGAAAATATTGTCTGTGGACATTTTTGTATGATGATGCTCAATTTTCTTTGGTTTAAAATCTCTAACTTCCTTGTGATTCGATACATGGGTTTCCCTCTCATTTAGGATCAGATTATGAAATTTGTGATTATAAGGTTGATGAACGAGTAGAGGATTTACTTTTGATAATTCTTTCGTACATTTTTCATCCGGTTGATTTCCTGTTACGTAGTTATGTATTTGAACTCGATTATTATTTAGTTTAGCTTGGCTCATTCAGATAATTTCTTCGATTATAATATATTTAAAGTTCGATTTAAATATAAATAATTTTTGTGTAATCATTTCACTTTGTTTGAATATAATAAATAAAAAATTTAATAAGAATAAATAAACTAAAATATAATTAAAGTGTACAATTTTTAATTCTGATATATCAAACTAGATTAAATAATATCACATAACTTAAGTCATATTATGTAGACAAAACTTTATTTACAAATTTATATTCAAGTTAAGAAATAATTAAGTAATTTCAACACATCCTTTTGTGATTTTATATTTTTTGTATTTTTGATAATTTTTAATTTACTTGAATTATTTAAATACTTATATCATTTATATGACTGGAGAAGAAAATAAATATACAAATATGGAAGCAAAAGAACAGATAGAACAGATAAACAAAGATCCTGAAGGAGGGCTGTACCTTCATGTAGTTGAAGAAGAGGAAGATAGTAAAATCATAAAACTTATTAGGAGATGACGGACATGGATCACACAAAGATCAGGGGGATTCTAAATATTTTTCTGCCAGTTTACATATCATCAATACAATTATGGGTGCTGGAATTCTTTCCTTACCCGTTGTTTTTCGTTATTTAGGAATAGTCTTAGGGATGGTATTTGTTTTGTTTATCGGTGCAACTACAATATTTTCAGTATACCTTCTACTTAAATGTAGAGAAATAACTGGGAAAAAGTATAATATATAATAATATAATTTATAATTTTCTTCTCTTATAGCGGTTACGCCATGTTCGCAAAGATCAGCTACGGAGCAGCAGGGTCTTTAATTATTAAATTGATAATTATAATAAACAATTTTGGTTTGTGCTGCGCCTATTTCATAATATTCGGTACAACTTGCAAAAATTTAATATCTATCTTCGTTGATGAAGAAAGCTACTGGGTAACAAGCTACCACAACTACATTTTTATTCTATTCATTTTCCTGATCATGTTCTTCTTGGTTTATAGAGAAAATTTGGACTCTCTTAAAAGCGCCTCCTTTCTTGGAGTTATGGGCATAACTATATTCTTCATATGCTTAAATATAATCTTCTTTTACAAAATTTCACAAGGAAAGATAGAACCCCTTACTAGTGAAATGTTATGGCCGAATGGAAAACCCCTTGACATAATTGGCTCTCTTCCTACTGTCTTTTTAGCTTTTACTTTTCAATTTAATGTCTTCCCCATTTTCTTCACTCTTAAGAACAAGACAATGCCTGAAATGATGAAGGCTACACTAATCGCTGTATGTTTCTGCACTATTGTCTACTCAACCACTGGGATTATGGGTTACATTATGTATAGAGATGAGCTCAAGGATACAATATTACAGGCCTTGACGATGGATGTCCGAAAGTACAAAGGAAAGGATAATTTCCTAATAGTCATGCTTATTTTAATCAACATAGGATTTCTTTTCTCAAGTACTATGAGTATCCCTCTCATGTTCTTCTCTTTGAAAAACAATTTTGTGAATTCTATTATTTTCTGCAAGAAAAAATTCTTCGTTAAAAAGGTCGAGTCAATCAATGTTGATAATAGAACATCTATTGTTAGTAGTTCAGAAACATTTGAGAATATTGGGGAATTGTCTAATTCTGAAGACGATGTAACAAACAACCTTTCAAATGTGGATAAATATAAAAACACTCCTATGACCAAAATTGTGAAATATGTAATAATTACTATTTTGTACTTTTTCATTTGCTTTGTTGCAATCGTTATTCCAGAACTTAAAGTGGTAAACTTTTTATTTCATATTATAATAGATCTTCAATTTAGTTGGCTCTACTGCTGCTAATTCCCTTTCTTTTATACTCCCGAATTTATTCTTTCTAAAATTGGCATCGATGAGCAATATTAAAATAAACAGAATTCCTTCTATCATATTATTTATACTCGGAATTATAATCTTAGTTGTCTGTCTTTTTGGAGATGTAATAAGATTGTTTGTATGAAGATGACTATAACTAGAAAATATTAATTAAAAACATATTTTTAGAATAATAAATTGAATATGTTTATTTATGAATAAATTTTTATTAGCTATGATTATACTCTGTGTATATTTATTTTATATTTAATTATTTGATATAATATAAAGATAAATGAAAAGAAAAGATAAATTATTCAAAATAGGAGAATACGAATACACAGAAAACGAACTTTACGAAAACGAGGATGATCGCAATAAAATTTCAGCCATGAATGAACTTGAAAGGGAAACTATCTTAGCAGAACGTGTGCGTAAACTGATCTTGGAAAAAGAAAGGGCTGCCCTCATCAAACAAAAATCTGAAATGAACAATTCAAACACGAACATAAGAAAGAAAGATGCATTGGAAGAAATCAAATTACGAAGGTCACAAAAAATGAACAGAGACATCGTCATTAATAAACAAGATTTAGATGAGAATTTCTCTTCTTTCTCAAGTGAATCTGAAGCAGGAGAGGTTAATGAGGATGAAGATTTCAAAATGGGAGATCACAAGGACGATTCAAGCGACGAAGATTACATAGCAAGTGATGATCTTGCTTCTTTAGGAAAATCAAAGGATAAACAAGCCAAGAACCTCAAGAAGACTCGATCTGATTCCTCGTCGTATTCTTTATCTTCTTCAGATGAAGATGAAAAGAAAAAGAAGAAAGAATCTTTTCTTTCCCAAAATGAAATCGAACGAGTGCGCATCACCCGCAGTTTTATAGAGAAATACCACGAAATTCCAATATTTGACAAGAAAATGGAAGGATGCTTTGTCAAGATAAACATTCACAGTAAGTCATCAAATGGAGGTTCAGGGTACCTACTTGCTCAAATCAAGAGCGTCGTAGATAACAGGGAGAAGCCAGCTTATATGATGGCAGGTCGTCCATGTACTAAGTATTTAAACGTGGCACACGCTAATCAGGAAAAGGCAATCGCCTTTAATATAGTTTCAAATTCACTGCTAACCGAGGTCGAATTCAGAATCTGGAGAGACAGAATGGAAAGACTTAAAGTCCTAATTCCCAAACTTGAACAGATCAAAGCATTTATGGAAAACATCGAAAGCATTAAGAATTACAAATATTCACAAGAGGAGCTTAACGAAATCATCAACCGTAAAAGAGAAATTAAAATCAGGAACAAAGACAAAAGCATTAACATCACACTTGAACTCAGCTTAATTACAGAAGAGTTCAACTCCGCTAAGCAGAAATACATTGAAACCAAGGATGAATCATATGCCAAAAGAATGAATGAACTCTTGCCTAAAATAGAAAATCTGACCAAAATGGCAAAAGAAAGAGAAAGGGAAGACTTAGAAAAAGCCGATGCTGATCGAATTGCTCAGATTAATAAAAGAAACGTTCAAAAGCAGAAGATGAATGACATTGAGAACAGTATGCTGCACAGGAAGAAGAAAAAAGAGATGAGTACAGCAAATCCTTATAAGAGAAGAGACTGTAACCCTATAAATCTGTTTGATAGTGGATATTTGAACAAGCCCATAATAAAAGCAGAAGCAATCGAAGAAAAATTAGAAGAAGAAACTCAAAATCAATTAAAGGATGAAGAAACAAACTGGAAGGAATCTGAACATACAAGGAGTTCTAAAATTAATGGAATTATAAAATTTGTAAAAGACTTTTCCGAAGACTTGGATGATATTCTTAAATACAAATACAAAAAATCGAAAGAAGATCAAGGAAACTTTGATGATGACAGAAAGAAATTTTTTCAAATGTTAGGAATAAATGGTAGTCAGTTGTCTGATTTAGTAAAATATCATAATTCGAAATTTGAAAAAGAAGAATACAAAGTTATAAATTTAGATCAAATAGAATATTAAATAAAATTAAACAATATAACCAAAGGATTATCTGAATTTATTTTAACATTAATGAATATAATAAATAAATTAAACATTTAACTAATCGAGGTGAATCTGTTATTAAAAATAGAAAAGTTTTTATTTTAATTCTTAAAAATAATTTTTTTAATTTAATTGAGTAAATACATAGTATAATGTTAATTTATATTTATAGCTTTAATTCTTTGGATTATTTGTGAAATAGTAGGTCTAACCTGAGGATCAATTTTCCAAACTTTTTTATTTTACTTAATACTCCATTGAGTTGATAATTTTGTGTTGTATAAAATTTTGTTTCGTTTATCTGGTAATACGGGCAAAATAACAGTTCTTTTTTTTTGAATTCACACTTATTTTATTTCCAGCTCTATGCAAGTATGTTGCTCTAGTATGCTTGAATCTTGCATACAAATTTTATCTAATTCCTTTTCCATAAGCTTTCACTTAATTTCTATTTTTATCATTATTAAAATTTTTAAAAATTATATTATTTGCATTTTTAAATGAATCCTGAAATTTTAAATATATATAAAGCTATATTAACAATCAAATATTTAATTTTATAAATTTTCAACAATTAAATAAAAATTATTATATTTACCCGTAATTATAAATAAATTATGATAAATCCTAAAATTAATTTTAAAATAAGGGTTATATTTTAGAAAATGATACTTAGATCGATGATACATAACTAATAATCATAATATAATCAAATTATATATTAGTCAAATACAAAAATAAATATACAAAAATAAATGGAGTTCAAAGATGAGAAATACTATAGAGACAAGGGAATACACAAAAACTGGTATATATAACCTCTAATATCAGCAAGTAATTAATATGATTATTTCCATAGGAATGGGTAATCAATATTTACATATTGAAGAGTTTAGTAAAATCATAATTAAAGATGAAGTGCTAAGTAAAATTTTATTAATTGTAGTGAGTAAGATGGAATTTTAAAGAAAAATTAGCATAAAGTA
>Ga0169931_10009574_pt1 | contig 13941 bp, 15 predicted proteins | sample Kivu_15m_20L_FD_129675 | JGI IMG/M metagenome (GOLD analysis project Ga0169931, IMG submission 129675) | Freshwater microbial communities from Lake Kivu, Western Province, Rwanda to study Microbial Dark Matter (Phase II) - Kivu_15m_20L... | ecosystem: Environmental > Aquatic > Freshwater > Lake...
CTGACCCCGTTTCCCCGGAGAATGCCAAGCGGCAAAACCACGCGCCGCAGGACCGGGGCGTGCTTGCCATTCAAAGGCTTTGAGCCTCAATCACTGGCGTTCCACATGCGCACAGAATGCCCGGCAACTTTTCCTTTATGCGTCCAAGGCATCCAATTTATCTGGTGCCAAGTCTAGAGTTTGCGATTGGACATAGTCCGGCCATAAGCCAGCAGGAATTGTGTGATCGCCAATAATAATTTCTCCATGATGAAGATTAAAATCTCCTCCTCGTTCGAGAAAGATGATCAGTGGTTCATACGGGCTGAGCAGGTGGTTATACGCAATTTTATCGACTTCAGGTAACGCTTCCCATTTCACATAGTGTGGACACATCCAAGCCTGAGCCGGTGAAGCACCTCTGAGTGCGTTTTCAAGACGCACAATCAATTGTTTTGGCAGTTTAAACTCGGTTTTGATTCGCCGAGCGACGTCAAAAAATGGCGACGTGGGTTTATCATCAAAAATTTTCCTCCATTCTGCCATTCTCCTCAAGAACTCATGCATTAATGCGACTGACGACTTGTTGCTCGCGTGGGATATGCCCCATCCAATTTTCTCTATTCGGGAAATCGCCTTTTCAACGCTTACAGTGGTTTCATCGAGACTGTTCATCTTTTAATCATCTATTGGAAGTTCATATCCTTCAAATGTACCCAGCGCTGGCTGTTTTGGCGCCAGATCATGCGCACCTTTGGGCGACGACTTGAAATACCTACCAACAGTGTCGTATGCCCTTGGATCGCGATAAGGAAAACGGGGTCAGTGTGCAAAAACCTGACAGATATGCCCGGTCATTCGTGCAAACTACCACGCTTCGACTCTTACTTCCCCCACACAAACGTGACCGGCTTGTCGATGTCCGCGTGCACGCTGTGATGCACGGGGCAGCCGAGGGCGGTGGCTTCGAGCACTTTGCGGTCGGGATGATCCTCCGGAAGCGGAATGGTGATGGTGATGGGCAAACGCACGATGCGGCGCGGGCTGTCCTCGCTCATGTGCTTCTCCACGCTGACCTTGAGGCCGTGGAGGTCGTAGCCCTTTTGCTGCGCCTTGATGCCAATCACGGTCGCCATGCAGGTGGCGAGCGCGGTGGCGACGAGGTCGGTGGGGCTGAAGGACTCTCCCTTGCCGTGGTTGTCCACGGGCGCGTCGGTGAGGAGCTGGTTCCTCGACGGGCCGTGCGTGGCCTGGCAGCGCAGGCCGCCTTGGTAATCGACACTGATGGAGACGGCCATAAGGAAATGACGAAATCAGAATGACGAATAACGAACCTCGACAGGATCACTGCACGGTGATGACGCCGTTCATGATCGCGCCATGGCCGGGGAAGGTGCAGATGTAGTTGTACTCACCAGCGGCTGGCAGGGTGAACTCGATGGTCTCGCTGGCGTTGGGCTGGATGAGCTTGGTGTGGGCGAGGATGTCGGCGGATTCGGGGATGTAGCCTTTGTCCACGAGGGTCATGGCCGCCATGGCGATGCCCAGCATCTTGCCCTTGTCCACGCCGAGCTTGCCGAGGACGAAGTTGTGCGGCTGCGGCAAGGTGGGATGGGTGTTGTTGAAGGTAAGCTTCACTTTCTGGCCGGCTTTGGCACTGATGGTCTTCGTGTCGTAGGCCAGCGGGTTGGCGGGGTCAGGTTTGAGGGTGACTTCGAGCACCGGAAGGTTGGCGGCGGGTGCGGCGGCGGCAGGAGCCGCTGCGGCTGTTGGCGCTGCTGAAGCAGCGGCGGCGGGTGCGGCAGCGGCTTCCTTCTTCGGTTTTGGGAGGAGGGAGCCCAAGCCTTCAAACACAAAGGCAAGCACCCAGAGCAGGGTGATGCCACCCATGGCGGCACCGATGATGATGTTGAACAAAGACCAGATGGAGGATTTTTCCGTGGAGGAGTGGGCGGACATGGTTTGAGAGGGGGGAGTTTGCGGGCGCATGAGAGCACACCACCGCCCGAAAGCAACCGCCGTGTGCCTCACGGATCCAGCGCCTTCATGGCCTGGCCGATTTGACCGCCTGCGAGGCTCAAAATGTCGTTGTGATGCGCCCGAGGCACCTCATTCAACGTGACCGTCTGCGGTTGCGACTCGGCCAGCTCACGTCCCATGCGGACCGGGATGACTTCATCCGCCGTGCCGTGGAAAAGGACAAACTTCGCGCCGTCCCGTGCCGCGACGCGCCGCAGCGTTTTGCGGTTGTCGAAGCGGTGCAGGTTCAGGTGACACAGCGGCCAGCCGAGAACGATGCGCCCCATGTCGGTCATGGAGGTGAACGGGGAAAGCAGCACGCCGCGCCGCACATCGAGATCCTCCGCGGCCATCAGCGCGGCTGCGGAACCCAGCGAGTGGCCCAGCACGGCCAGCCGTGGTTGCAAATCCTTCGCCGGTGCCTGCAAATGCTGCGCCAGCGCCTCAAATGCGGCCTTTCCTGACTCGCGGATGCTTCGAGGGGTCGGTTTGCCTTCGCAGTCGCCGTAACTCGGATAATCGACAACGAGATAGGCGAAGCTCTCGTCCCACTCACCGGTGAAATACAGCCAGTCGAGCGCCAGCGAGGCATTGCCGCCGAAGCAGAGCCAGATCGTTTTGGGAAGGCCCGCGGCACCGTTGCGTGGCGGGATGTAGAAGGCCGTTTGCCTGCCCTGCGACGTCGAAAACGTCACGCGCACGCCTTTGGCCTCACGCAGCATCGTCTCATGCTCCGCCCGATATGGATTCGGGTGGTAGATGAGACTGGACTGGCAGCCAAGCAGGAAGATCACGGGTGTGAGGACGGCAATGGCCAAAAGACGCAGCAGGCGTTTCCACAGCGGCATGGCGGATCAGTCGGGTGAGTAGGTTTTCGAGGTCACTTTGCCGTCTTTGAAGGCGAGAAAGATGCCCTCGCAGTTCGGCTCGGTGGAATCCTCCGGATGCATGAAAAAAGTCAGGCTGGTTTCGTCCTCAATGGCGATGCGCGGTTTCTGGCGTGTGCCGCCTTCGGGGTAAATCCGCGCCTGCAAGGCCATGACCTCGTCCCGCGTCATGCCATGCTGGATTTCGGCATAAAAGTCTTTGTAGCTGCGGTAGCGTGCGTCCACCCACTCGGGAAACGCGACCAGCACCACCAATCCGGCCGGCGTGAGCGTGACAAGGGCGATGAGAACCAGCAGCACCTTCAATCCGAGACTGCGGACACGAAACACCGTCACCATCAGGATGACGCAGGCCAGAACACCAAGCGCGGCCAACACGAAGATGGGGTGTGTGGAACTCATGCTAGGAATCTTGGGTGAACCAGAACGGGAGCGCGAACAAAAAACGGCGGCCATGAACGGCCGCCGTCGGGAAAAACAGTGTTTCAGGCTTACTTCGCCTCAGCAAGGACGCGTTTGATGTCGTCGGCCTGCTTGTCGGTGCTGGCGGCGTAGTCCTGCCAGACGACCTTGCCATCCTTGATGAGGAAGCAACTGCGCTTGGCGAGGTTGAGCAGCCCTTTGACCATCTTTTCGACCTTGAAGGCGGCGGCGATCTTGCCCTCAGAATCGGCGATGAGGTCGTAAGGCAGCGTGAACTTGTCCTTGAACTTCTTTTGTGCGTCCGCCTGGTCAAAGCTCACACCGAGCACCTGCACGCCCTGCTTTGACAGATCGGCGAAGGCGTCACGCAGCGAACAGGCCTGCTTCGTGCAGCCCGGCGTGTCTGCCTTCGGGTAGAAGAAGACGACCGTGGGGCCCTTCTTGTAAACGTCGGCGAAATTGACGTTGGTACCGTCTTGATTGATGCCAGAGACGGCGGGGGCGTCGTAGGTGACTTTTTCGCCTTCGCCGGCGACAGCAGCGGTGCCGAAAAGGGCGTTGAACAGGGCGGTGAGCATGAGGAGGCGCGTTTTCATGAGGATACGATGGGTTGCGATTATTCGACGCTGGCTTTGAGGTTGGGGATGGAAACGGTGAGTTGTTTTACGCCAGCCTTGGTGGCCTTGGACTGCCAGAGATAGACATTTTTGAGGCTCTTGATCTTGGCGAGGTGCTTCAATCCGGCGTCGGTGATCTCCGTTCCATAGAGATTGAGGGTTTCGAGCTTTTTGAGGCTGGAAAGCGCCTCAAGGCCGGCGTCGGTGATCTTGGTCTGACGCAGGTCGAGCGCAACGATGCGCGGAAGCTGCCCCACGGTCTTCAAGGCGCCGTCGGTGATGACGGTGCGGCCGAGATCGAGCTGAACGATGTTTTCCTTGATGACGAGGATGCCCTCGACCTTCGCGTCGTCGCACTTGGACACGCCCGTGAGGAAATCCACACGCACCAGCGGGCTGTCCACCTTCACCGGAGACACCTGCGCACCGGCGGCCTTCGCCTTGGCGAGCACGTCATCTGCGAGAGGCTTCACTTCTTTTTCGAGCGTCGCGTAGAAGAGATCATGCGGGCGCGGCTTGAAGGGCTTTGCCAGTTCGGTGGCGGCACCTGCAGGCATGCCGAGCGTGCTGCCGATCCAGCCGCCAAAGTTCGCGCCCTCTTCGATCCACTTCTTCAGCAGCGCGACCTCCTCCTTCGTCAAATCATCGCCCTTCGGCGGCATGTGGCCGTCGTCGTCCTTCGGCAGCATGACGGACTCGTAGATGGCGCTCTTGTCCGGCGCACCGGCGGTGAGCACGGGGCCGTTCTCACTGCCTTTGACGATGGCCCAGGAGGCATCGAGGCGCAGACCGGCCTTCGGCTCTTTTTTCTTCCCGTTTTCCTCAAAAGGCGCCTTGTGGCAGTCAATGCACTTCTGGGTGATGAACGGCAGGACTTCCTTCTCGAAATTCACCGCACCGGATGCGGACATCGTGAGACCGGCGGCGACAAAACAAACAGAACGAAACACGGACAGGGACATGGGATGGCGAGGTTGAGGGGTCATGGATCGAAGCGGGGCGCGTGACCCGCCAAAATTGGGGCAGGGATAACGCTTGCCTCCCGCTCATGTTGCAGGGAAATAGACTTCATCCACCAACCTGAGTCATGAGCACCCCCACGCCAGCCCAGTCCGAAGCGGACACCCTCCTACGCCGCAGCACTCTGGCCATTGTCATGGGGGGCGGTGCCGGCACGCGGCTCTTTCCACTCACAAAGGATCGCGCCAAGCCCGCCGTGCCGCTTGCAGGCAAATACCGCCTCGTGGACATCCCGATCAGCAACTGCATCAACTCAGGCCTGAGCCAGATCTACGTCCTCACGCAGTACAACAGCGCCTCGCTGAACCGGCATCTCTCGCGCACCTATCGCTTCGACCAGTTCAGCCGCGGCTTTGTCGAGGTGTTGGCCGCGCAGCAGACCCCGGAGGGCGAGCGCTGGTATGAGGGCACCGCGGACGCCGTGCGCAAAAACCTGCGCTATTTCCTCGAAGGCGGGCACGAGCACTTCCTCATTCTCAGCGGCGACCAGCTCTACCGCATGGACTTCCGCAAGCTCATGCGCCAGCACCTCGCCACCGAGGCCGATCTCACCATCGCCACGCTGCCGGTCAACGAGCGCGACGCCACGGGCTTCGGCATCATGCACTCGGACGAAAGCGGTCGAATCTATGAGTTCGTCGAAAAGCCCAAGGATCCCGCCGTGCTGGCGAAACTGCGCATGCCGGAGAAGACGGTGACCTCCCTCGGGCTCCGCACCGACGCGCCGTGCTTCCAGGCCTCGATGGGCATCTACCTTTTCAACCGCCAGGTGCTCATCGATTGCCTCGACAACACGCACAACGACTTCGGCAAGCACATCATTCCCACCGCCATCAAGGGCCGTCGTGTCCACGCCTTCAATTTCCAGGGCTACTGGGAGGACATCGGCACCATTCGTTCCTTCTTCCAGGCCAACCTCGACCTCTGCCGCGTCGTGCCGCAGTTTGACTTTTTCGACAGCGTCGCTCCGATTTACTCCCACGCCCGCGCCCTGCCTGCGACGAAGATCAACGGCGGCACCATCCGCGAGGCCCTGCTCGCCGACGGCTGCATCCTCACCGACGCGCACATCGAGACCGCCGTCATCGGCGTGCGCTCCCGCATCGAGGCCGGCACGACAATCCGGGAGAGCATCATCATGGGCGCGGACTTCTACGCGGGTGCCCCCACCGTGGGCCCCGGTCGCGTGCCGCCAGGCATCGGCCGCAACTGCCGCATCGAACGCGCCATCATCGACAAGAACGTCCATATCGGCGACAACGTGGTCATCACCCCTGAGGGCAAGCCGGAGAATATGGACGGCGAAAACTTCTTCATCCGCGACGGCATCGTCTGTGTGCCGAAGGACGCGGTCATCCCGTCCGGGACGTGGATTTGAGGTCGGCCACTGGCCAGCCTGAAAATTTGATCTGGACCCTCCAACAAACCCCCGCCAGCATCGTTTATAGCACGACCATGAAGCACCAACCTTGTGTCCTCCTCGCTCTCCTGTTGTCGCTTGTCTCCACTGGAGCCCAAGAAATGCGCACCTTCACCAACACGCAGGGGAAGGCCATCCAAGCCAAGCTGGTCGGGGTGAACGGAACGAACGTGACTGTCGAGATGGCCAACGGCCAGAAGTACACCTTCCCCATCGCCTCGCTCTCCGCTGCGGATCAGCAGTATATCAAATCCGCTCCCTCCGCTGCCCCGGCTACGGCAGCACCCAAACTGACCTTTAAAGCCGGCCCGAACGACAAGCTGGAACCCGCCGCCGTGAATGAAGCCGTGGGGCAGCCGTTGTTTGGCGATGTGGCATTGTGGACGTCCTCCGCCGAAGAAATAGCGGCCAAACTCGGCATTCCGCCCGAGTCCAAGACCAAGACCTCCAGCAGCTACCGCTCCTACACCAAGGACGACTATCTCATGTTCGGGGCACATCCCTTTTCCGTGGCCATGTATGCGGAGAACGATAAGATCACGAACCTATCCCTCGTCTTCGCCAACAAGGGCGATCTTTTCAGCGCCAAGGGCGGCGGCGAGATGCACTTCGACAAGGACACACCTCCCGCCAAGGCTGCACAAATCGTCAAGACGGCCATGGACAAAGACTTGGCCTCCATCTCCGCCGCTTTGACCAAGACACTTGGTGCTCCGCAGAAGGAACGCTTTGGCGAAAAAGCCGGGCGCATGAACATGCAGCGCTGGGACTGGCGCGGTCATTCCATCCTCCTCGCTGAAGCCGAGGGTGAGTACGTCGGTGTCCAGATCGTCACCAACGCCTTTGCTGATGCCGGTGGCAAGGTCGAGGGCATCTCAGACACGGTGATCAAGCCCCGCGTGCTGGCAAATCTCGAAAAGCGCGAGAACGGTGACATCGTAGTGGGTGACCTGCCGATGGTGGACCAAGGTCCCAAAGGCTATTGCGCACCCGCCACGGCCGAACGCGCCATGCGTTATCTCGGCATTCCCGCCGACATGTACATCCTCGCCAATGCAGGCAACACAGGCTACGGCGGTGGAACCAGTGTCACCGCGCTGCTGGAAGGCATGGCTGACCAGATTCGCAGCAAGCGCCGCTCCTTTGATGCGTGGAACGGCGAATTCAAGCTCAAGGAACTCCAGAAATACATTGATCGCGGAGTGCCAGTGATGTGGTGCCTCTACAGCACGGATGGTTTCAACAAAACGGCCAATGATCGCACCAAGGCACGCAAGGAAGTCACTGACTGGGCCGCTTGGAAGACCAAAGTCACCTCGGAATCTGCCTCCAATTCGCTCCCCAAGGACAAGGAAACCGGCCACGTCGTCCTCGTCATCGGCTACAACAAAGACACCAACGAAATCGCCTTCAGCGACAGTTGGGGCGAGCGCTACAAGGAACGCTGGATCACTCTCTCCGAGGCAGAACAAGTCTCGCAGCAGCGCTTCTACGTGATCGGCTTCTGAGCCATCGCGTGCACAACCAGCAGCAACGTGAAAAAGGCGGTCACGATGCCGAGAACCAGCCGGTTCAGGCGCGTGGCGTGATTTAGTCCTGTCTCGCGGCTGATGTCTGCCTCGGCGGCCAGTTGGTCATGAAGCAGCGGACTCGCCAGCTTCACGACCGCGAGATCAGCCTCGGTGAAACGCGTCGGATCGAACGCCGTGCGGCGCAGGATGCGCGGCAGATCCTCGATGCCATAGGCGATCTCGATCAAGGCCTCCGAGCCAAAGCACGGGTCCCCTTCGTACTCATGCAGCAGCACGAGGATGCGCTGGTTCTTTTTCAAATGCCCCAACCTGCCCCACTGCGGCTCCACGGGCAGATAAGGCGAGTACTCGTATCCAGCCGTTAGCTTTGCCACGGAGACGCCTTCGAGCTGCTTCAAAGCACCGAACGCACGCTCCACGCGGATGACACATGACTCGGAAAGCCAAGTCTGCTGCGGACTCGTTTGCACCTCTGAAGCCGCTTCAATCACCTTCCCCGCCACGAACGCCCTGGAGGTGGAAATGAATCCCGAATACCACGGCGTCATCGAAATCTCGATCATCCGACCATCGACGCCGAGCTTGATCTCCGGCAACGGCTCACCACGAGCCGTCAGAAGCGCTGCGACGAAGAAAAACGCAATCCAGCGGTGCATGACCTCATCCTCGAAGCGCCCGCTGGCGCAGGAAGTGGTCGGCGAGCACGAGGTGCACCATCGCCTCCACCATCGGCACGGCGCGTGGCAGCACGCACGGATCGTGGCGACCGCGTGCGGACAAGGTCGTGTCCTCGCCGGTGTTGGTCACGGTCTTCTGCTCACGCAGAACAGTCGCGGTGGGCTTGAAGGCGACACGGAAGACAATGTCCTCGCCGTTGCTGATGCCGCCCTGCACGCCGCCGCTGCGGTTGCTGCGCGTGCGGACGTTTTGGCCGTCCATGAAGAACTCATCGTTGTGCTCCAAGCCGGTCATCGTGGTGCCCGCGAAGCCACTGCCGATCTCAAAACCCTTCGTGGCAGGCAAACTGAGCATCGCTTTGGCCAAATCGGCCTCCAGACGGTCAAACACGGGTTCGCCAAGCCCTGGCGGCACGCCACGCACGACGCACTCAATCACGCCGCCGACGCTGTTCCCCTCGCGGCGGGTTTTTTCGATCAACTCGATCATTTTTTCCGCCGCGACCGGGTCGCAGGTGCGCACGATGTTCGATTCGATGAGCTCGGAAGTGAGTTGAGCCGCAGGGGGGACTTCTGCTGGGATGTTCTGCACCGTTTTGACGTAAGCCAAAGCTTCGTAGCCGGAAAGCGAGTGCTGGAGCATCTTGCGCGCGATGGCACCCGCGGCGACGCGGCCGATCGTTTCGCGCGCGCTTGACCTTCCGCCGCCAGACACAGCGCGGATGCCGTATTTGGCATCATACGTGTAATCCGCGTGGCTGGGGCGATACGCCTGCTGCATTTCCGTGTAGGCAGAGGGCCGCTGATCCGTGTTTCGCACGAAAATGCCGATGGGGGTGCCAAGCGTGAGTCCATCGAGCACACCGGAAAGAATCTCTGCGGTGTCGTCCTCTTTCCGTGGCGTAACGATCTTGCTCTGACCTGGGCGGCGGCGATTCAGCTCGTGTTGGATGTCCTCAGCAGTGAGCGGGATGCGCGGCGGGCAGCCGTCGATGACGACGCCGACGCCGGGGCCGTGCGATTCGCCCCAGGTGCTGATGCGGAAGAGAGTGCCGAGACTGCTGGACATGTTTTTTTCATCATGGACGGGGATGAAGATGCTGCAAATGGTTCGCCCCATGAAACTCCCGCGCTGGCTGCTCACGCTCTTCGGCTGTGCCACCCTCACCTCGCACCTGGACGGCGCGGAGGCGGTGGATTACGAAGGCGGTCGCTATCATCTCTACCGCGTGGACAAGGCGGACTGGCCGCGCTTGGAATTGGTCTGGCTCGGCTCGAATGAGAAGCCTCTGATGGATTTCAATGGCCTGCGTGCTCATCTGGCCGCGCAAAACAAGAAAATCATCTTCGCCACCAACGCGGGCATCTACGAGCGCGGCCCGAAGCCCTGTGGTCTCACAATCTGCGCCTCCCGTGAGCTGGTGCCGCTGAATTTGAAGGACGCCGAGGGCAATTTCTTCCTCAAGCCGAACGGCGTCTTCTATCTCGACGACAAAACCGGCCCCGGTGTGATGGAGGCCGCGGAATTCGCGAAAAGCGGCCTCAAACCCCGAATCGCCACGCAGTCCGGTCCGCTGATGCTGCGCCGAGGCGTGATGCATCCGGCCTTCAACGCGAATTCACCGAACAAACGCCTGCGCAATGCCGTCGGCGTGCGGAAGAAGGACGGGCAGGTTATTTTCGCGATGAGCGATCGCGATGACTCCGTGGCGGGACGAGTGACTTTTCACCAGTTCAGCCGTTTTTTTCTCCATCTCGGCTGCGAGGACGTGCTCTTCCTCGACGGTGACATTTCGACCATGTTGGTCGATCCGCCAAAAGACACGAAGTTTGTCTCCAACACCTTCGCAGCAATGTTTTTCGTGGCGGAGTGAGGGTCAGACCTGCACCGCCGTTTTTTCAGGCATCACGACCGTCTCCCGGGCTGGCTCTGGGGCAAGACGCGTCGTGATTTCGGCCTTGATCCAGACCTTGATGCCATCCCAGAGCAGGCGCACGGCAGTGGTATCCGGAGAGAAGCTATAACGCGGCGTCCAGAAGTGGCCGTGGTTGCTGCGGCCGTAGATGCCCTTGCGGTAGCGCTCCTGGGCGAGATGCACGAGCCGACGATTGTAGAAGGCCATGAATCGGGCAAAAAACTCGCCTGCAGCGCCATGGTAAGGCATGCGGGACCATTCGTGTTCCGGGTCGGAATAAACCACGCGCACCGGGCCGATGAAGTAGGTGGCCAGGTCCATAAGGAAGGCGGCATTCATGAGTTCCGCGTCGCCCATGCAGGCATACTTATTCTTGTAGAGCGCCTCGAACCACAAACGCCAAGTCCTTGGGTAGGCCGTGTTCAGGTAGTCCGAAAGCTGCCGCGTGTCTTCGCCAGCAAGATTTTTCCGCACCAGTTCGGTCGCAGCGCTGACGGTGTGGCCGATGAAGTCGATGCCATGGCTGTAGAGTGGGTCCATGAACCCGGCAGCATCTCCGACCATGACCCAGCGGTTGCCGGTGATGTAGTCGCTGCGGTAGGCGAGGTTTTTGTAGTAGAAGGTGTCGTCGGTATCCGGAACGGCGTCCTCAAACATCAGACGTCCGATCGGATGCGTCATGAGGTGAGCCTGAAGACGTGCGAGCAAGGACGGGCCTTCCGGAAGGGTGAAAAGGCGCCGGTCCCAGGTGACGCCGACGCTGTAGCTGCCGTCAGACAAAGGAATGATCCAAGACCACCAGCCGCGGCCCATGATGTGATTCGTGGCCGACGTGCGCATGCCACGGACATCGGCCATCAGCGAGGGGAACATTTTGCGGCTCTTGTAGCTGTCCAGGTCGTTGACGTTGCGGAAACGGCACCAGATTGAGGACGTGGGGTGCTCTTCTTCGGCGCTGCGTTGGATACCGAGTTTTTTGGCGAGCAGAGCGGCCTTTCCAGAAGCATCAATGAGCCAGCGCGTCGTGACGGTGCGTGGCGGACCGTCCTTGGGCATGATTTCCAGCGCATGGGGTGCCTGATCCTCGGAAAGAGTGATCGTTTTGATGGTCGCTGGCCGAATCAGCTCGCAGCCGAAGTCGCAGGCCTCCTTCAGCAGATGCTCGTCGAGCAGCGCCCGGTCGAGCTGGAAAGTGGGCAGGCGAGACTGGTAACGCGGCCCGATTTCGGTGAGGTCGTCCACGGAATCATGCGGTGTCTTGCAGAACCACATGCGCAGGCCGTGCTTCTGGTAGTGCTGCCCGCTCAAATGCGCGCTCTGGTGCAGCACCCGGGTGAGGAAGCATCCGCCCACCTCGGAGGTGCTCTCTCCCACCTTCCGATCAAACTTGACCGTGCGCTCCACGATGAGGATCCGCATGTCGGGATGGTCGCGCTTCAGAATCATGCCAGCAGCCGCGCCGGAAAGCGCCCCGCCCATGATGATCACATCGTAATCGGTGGCAGGAGCGTTCATCTCGAAGAAGCGGGGGTGAAAAAGTCTGTTGTCGTAACGGACGTGACGGTTGAAGAAGAACGTCTCCCGCAGTCCAGTTTACGTGATTAAATAATGCCAATTGCCGAAACCGCAACCCACCAGCCACAGGACCCGCATTCTGCTGCGAACCTCGGTCTGCATGATGCGGTCTGGACGCGGTTGCTGCTTTTTGCGATGCGGTGGCTGCCGAAACGCGTGGTCATCGCTCTGGCCTATCCTTTCACCGCGGTGGTCTGCCTGCTGGCAGTGCCGCAGCGTGAGGCGGTGCGGACCAATCTGGCCAACCTGCTGCCACTCCATGGCGGCGGTGCGCGGGCGGTGTTTCGCGTCTTCCTGCAGTTCGCCCTGACCTACCTTGACCGCCTGTGGCACCTGCATTTCAACCAGGAAGTGAAGTGGGAGGTCATCGGCCAGCAGGATTTCGAGTCCTTGCGAGACGAAGCTGGCGGTGCGCTGATTTTCACCGTCCATTCCGGCAACTACGATCTCGGCGCGGCGCTCTTCGCGCGCAAATTCGGTCGCGCGGTCCACACCGTGCGCAGGCCGGAAAGCTCGGAGTCCCTGCAGAAGCTGCGGGAGCAGGAACTGCGTGAAGAAGAGCGGCGCGAGCCGCATCTGCACATCCACTACAACGAACCTGGTGGTCATCTCGGCATGGCGCTCTGCCGCCGCCTCATGGCGGGCGAAATCGTGTGCGTGCAAGGTGACCGCGTCGTCGGTGATGTCGCCCCTTCCCACCACACCATCCAGGGCGTGACGTATCTCATTCCCCGCGGACCGCTGGTGCTGGCGGAAGTCACCGGCGCGCCCTGCTACCCGGTGTTTCTCACCCGCAACGGGTTGCTCAGCTACCGCATCGAACTGGGCCACGCCTTCATCGGTCGCAGTCGCAAGCCAAAGGCCGCCGATGTCGCCGCCGCCTGGCTGCCTGTGATGCATGACTTCCTCACCCGGCATTGGGATCAATGGTTTGTGTTTGAACCGCTCGTCACTCGTGATCCGGCATGAATGCTGAAATCCGCGCCCAATGCCTGCGGACCTCTTATCTGCGGCTTTTTGTGGGCTTCATGCCGCTGGGCATCGTCGCTTGGCTGGTGTGGGAGGGCAAACCTGGTGCCGCCGCGTTGCTTTTTGCCACAGGGCTCACCATCATGTCCATCGGCACGCTCGTGCCACGCTGCACGCTCTTCGGCCGTATGATCAAGAACCTGCCGCCGGGGCAGAATCACGCGCTGCTCACCATAGACGATGGTCCGCATCCTGAGCACACGCCAGCGATCCTCGACATTCTCGACCGGCATGACTTGAAGGCGGTGTTTTTTCTCATCGGCGAACGCGCTGCTGCACATCCACACCTCGTGAGCGAAATCCTCGCCCGCGGCCACGAGATCGGCAATCACACCCAGACGCATCCCGCGACCACGTTCTGGATCCTGGGTCCCGGACGCCTTTGGTCGGAGGTCACCACCTGCCAGGAGACACTCACGCGGCTGTGTGGCGGACGGGCACCGCGTTTCTTCCGTCCTCCCGCTGGACATCACAACGTCTTCCTGCCCGTCATCACACGGGCGCTCGGCCTGCGCATCATGATGTGGAATGCGCGTGGCTTCGACGGCGTGAGCACCGACGTGGAAAAAATCACCCGCCGCATCCGCGAGCGTCTGAGGCCGGGCTCCATCGTGCTGATTCACGAAGCCACGCCTGTGGCCATCGAAGTGACCGAATCCGTGACCACGATGCTTGAGGCGACGCAACTCCCCTCCGCCGATCCGTCAAAACTGACGTTCGGCGACGATTATTGAGACTCGCGTAATAAGGATACATCAAGGCCAAAGTTCTGCCTGAGTAAAGCAAGCAGCGATGATTGATGGTCGGCGGCGCATTTTGCGCAGGGCGGCAGTGGCCTCAAAACTCA
>Ga0169931_10009575_pt1 | contig 13941 bp, 10 predicted proteins | sample Kivu_15m_20L_FD_129675 | JGI IMG/M metagenome (GOLD analysis project Ga0169931, IMG submission 129675) | Freshwater microbial communities from Lake Kivu, Western Province, Rwanda to study Microbial Dark Matter (Phase II) - Kivu_15m_20L... | ecosystem: Environmental > Aquatic > Freshwater > Lake...
TCGCCGAGACGCTGGCCGCCGGAAAGAACCTGGAGCGCGCGCAGCAGATCGCCCGCACCCTGTTCGCGGACAAGACCCTCACCCATCCGATGCGCGCCGGCGCCGCCGAGCTCCTGGCCCGACTTCGATTCCACCAGGGCGACTGGCAAGGCGTGCAGGCGTTGCTCGCCGAAACCCAGCCGCTCGCGAGCAGCGACGCCGAGCTGCGAACCCTGTTTGCGCGCAAGCTCGCGCTCAGAGACGAGGGCACACGGGAGACGCTCGGCCGGGTATTCTTCGGCGACGGTCCGGCCGAGAACACCGATCCGGGCGTCGTGATGTTTCTCCTCGGCCGTTTCGCCACACAAAATCCGGACGATCGCTTCGGACCCTATCTTCTCGGACGGCAACTGGCGCACCGCGATCCCACGCTTGCAAAGCTGCAGTTGCAGAAGGCCTGCCCTCCCACGGGCGGCGACAGGGTCCTGCCCGATTCTTTCCAGCGCGAGTGTCTGCGCGTCCTCGGCACCACGGCCTTTGTCGCGGGCGATCTGGACGTGAGCCAGCAGGCAGCCGAACAGCTGTTACCGCTGGCGCAAACCGAGGCAGAACGCCTGCGCACAGAGGACTGGCTGGCGCGAATCGCCTGGAATCGTACTACGGCGAAGTAGTCACCGCGCCGGGCGGAACCACCATCGTCAACTCCCGCTGGGGCGCGAGCACCACGCCCAGCAGGCCGAGGTTGTGTCGTGCATCGGCATGCGCCGGATCAAGCTCCAGCACGCGCAGAAAATCGGCGGCGGCGGCCTCGGTCAAACCCAGGCGAAGGTTCAACACGCCCCCGAGGAAGCGCAACCCCGGATCTTTCGGCGCCAGTTTTTCTGCGGCGCGAACCTCACCGAGCGCCTCGGCCGGTTGATCAAAGGCCCGCAGCACGAGCGCATGGTTGAACCGTGCCACGACATTGCCTGGGTCCCAGCGGATTGCGCGCTGCAAATACCAACGCGCCTGACGGCCATCTCCGATTTGTAGGGCGACGGCGCCAAGGTTGGCATAGGCCTCTGCGCGGAGGCCGGGATAAAGGGCTGCCTCCTCGAACATTCGCTGTGCTGCCGCGTTGTTCCCGGTGCGCGCAAAAATCGACCCCAGCAAAAAGAGCGGCCGGGGATCCTGCGGCGCCAGACGGTGCAGACGTGTGTAGCGCGCGATAGCATCCACATCGCGACCGCCCTCACGCGCGAGATCGCCGGAGAGCTTCAGCGCGTCCAGATGGCGCGGTTCAAGCTTCAACACTGATTCATAGATCGCCACGGCCTTTGCGTTCATGCCAAGCGCCAGGTACGCAGCGCCCAGATCCATCTGAGCATCGACGTTCTTCGGGTCAAGACGCACGACCTCTTGCAACTGCTCCACCAGCGCTCCGCCAGCCTGACGCGCCGACAAAACCAGCGTCAGCACGCGACGGGCCTTGAGATCGTCACCGTTGCCCGCGACCACGGCCTCGAGCGTCTTCTGCGCGAGATCGAGCTCGCCTTTTTCGTAGTACAGTTCACCGAGCGTTCGCCGTGCGTTTTGGTCGAGCGGATCAAGTCGAAGCAGGCTGCGGTGGCGATCGATCGCGGCGGGATCCCCGGTCGCACGGTCAAGCTCGGCAAGCGAACGAAGCGCCAGCGTGTAGTCCGGCCTGTCGTCAATGGCCAGGCTGAAATGGGTACGGGCGTGGCCGGGGCGTCCTTCTTGCAGATGGATCAACCCAAAGATCCGTCGCGTCTCGGCGACCCGCGGATCCACCACCAGTGAGCGATTCAGCTCGGACAGCGCGCGCTCAACGCCCGCCTTGGTCGTCACAAGCGACGCGAGCAAGCCGCGACCATACAGGAGGTACGCGTAGGGATCGCGCGCAAACGACCGAAACGTATCCGGACCAACCGAAAGCTCTGACAGACCCGCGACGGTGCCAAAGGCATCGACGGCGATCTTCACGGCCGACTCGGCGAGGCTCGCTCGTGTCACGCTTCGCTCGGCGTGACCGACGATGCCCGTCGGCTTTCCCGCACCGTCGAGACCAACGATGTCGATCGAAACCTTCAACGCCATGCCGGGCGCGCGCGAGAATCGGCCCTGAACTCGATACCGGGCAAGGGGTACGGGCTGCTCGTCCGAGATCAGCGTCGCGGGACCGACAAAGCGCAGCGGCGCGACGAACGCCAGGCGCTCGGCGATCGTTGCCGGCAACGCCATGGTCATCGGTTCAAGCAATCCGACCCGCTCGACGTTCACAAAGCGTTCGACGACGAAGCCACGCGGCGGCTCAGCAACCGCGGACTGGGGGCCGACGACCCTCGAATCCACCGTACCGGCTGAGGCGACCGAGACGCCTCCGAACACAAGTCCCCATGCGAACAAGCGCACGAAATTGACGGTTTGCCACACACGGCCCATACACGAATGGTGGGCGACGCGCGCGATAAAACAAATTTCCCGACACAAAAACGATGGATGCGTCGCTTCATCGCCGCATTCGGTCGACTGACCCTGTCGATTATCCTGGGAATCGCCGCCCTTGGAACTGGGCTTTTGCTGTGGGCCTACAAGGAGTTCGAGTCCGACTTGCCGACGAATCTGAGCGCCGTGACGGACTACAGCCCGCTGCGCGCCAGCCAGGTCCTGTCCGCCGACGGTGAGACGATTGGCGAGTTCTTCGTCGAGAAGCGCACCCTCGTCCCCATTGAGCAGGTCCCCAAGATCGTTCGACTGGCGTTCGTGGCGGCCGAGGACGTTCGCTTCTTCGAGCACGGTGGCATCGACTACCAGGGCATCGCGCGTGCAGCCTGGGCGAACCTGCGAGCCGGCAGCGTTGTTCAGGGTGGTTCGACCATCACACAGCAGGTCGCCAAGCTCTTGCTGCTCAGCAAGGAGCGCTCGCTCGCCCGCAAGATCCGCGAGGCCCTGCTGGCCCACCGCATCGAGAAGCACCTGTCCAAGGACCAGATCCTCGGCATCTACCTGAACCACGTCTACCTCGGCCACGGCGCATACGGGATAGGGTCAGCCGCGGCCGCATACTTCGGCAAGACCGTGGAAGACCTTTCACCCGGCGAGGCCGCGATGCTCGCCGCAATGCCAAAGGCCCCCGGGCGCTCCACCCCGTTCGCCAACTTCGACCGTGCCAAGGCGCGTCAACTTTACGTCATCGGCCAGATGGAGTCGCTCGGCTTTCTGACCGCCGAGGCGGCGGCGACGGCGCGCGAAGAGGCGCTGGTGCTGGTTTCACGGGGTCGCTCGCTGCGCAACGTTGCCGCGCCCTATTTCGTGGAAGAGATCCGCAAACGTATTGCGGACGACTACGGCGACGAAGATCTGCTGCGCGATGGCCTGCGTATCCAGACGACCCTCAACCTGCGTTTGCAACACGCTGCCGAGGCAGCCGTACGCGGTGGCCTTGAGGAAATCGAGCGAGGCCTTGGATTTCAAGGACCGCTCGCCACGCTCTCCGGCGCGGCCTTGCAGAGCTTTCTCACTGAACTGCCAAGACCCCACGGTCCTCATGGCTTCGACCCCGATGATCCGGAGCAACAGGGCTATTTGTTGCCGACACCGCCGGTCGATCCAACGCCCGAGGCCGCAGCCGAGCTGGACATCATCGATGCCACCGAGCCGGGCGCAACCTTGCCGGAAAAAACCGCGCGCCAGCTCGCAAATCGAGCCGGAATGCGACGCAAGAAGGCGGCAGCTGCGGCGCCACCTGCCCCTGTTCCCGCCCCCGATCTCAACACACCCTATGTTGCAGCGATCACCGTCCTCACGGCAGAGCGCATTGAAGTCGGGTCCGGTGCTTTGCGCGCCAATGTCGAGGCAACCGCCAGCCGCGAACTGCGAGACTTCGCGACCAAGGATGGGAAGAGGCTCAAGCTCGGCGATCTCATCGCGGTTCAATTCGCGATCGACCCAGATCGATCCGGGCGCTTCATTGCGCGACCCGCGACAGCACCAACCGTTCAGGCCGCGCTGGTGGCGCTGGATCCACACTCGGGTCACCTGCTCGCGCTCGTCGGCGGGTACGACTACGAGTCGAGCCAGTTCAACCGTGCGACACAGGCGAGACGCCAGATCGGCTCTGCCATCAAGCCGTTTATCTATGCCGCCGCGGTGGAAAAAGGCCTGACGCCACTCACGATTCGCTGGGACGTACCCGTGCGATTCCGAACCGCCTCCGGAATCTGGGCACCACACAACTATCGGCCGGAATACCTCGGGCGTATGACACTGCGCACCGCGCTCGAGAAGAGCATCAACACCGTGGCCGCACAGCTGACCGCCGAGCTGGGTGTCGTGGGCGTGATCGATCTCATGCGCAAGTCTGGAATCCAGTCGAAGCTGCCGCACCAGCTCTCCCTGGCGCTCGGCACCGCGGACCTGAGCCCACTCGAACTGGCCTATGGAATTGCGTCCTTCCCGGCGGGCGGAAAGCGGGTCGAGCCCGTCTCGATCCTGCGCATCCTGGATGGCGAGCGCAATCCATTGAAGCTCGTGGGCCAAGGCTCCACGCCGAGCACCGACCGGGTGATTGGACCCGAGGCGGCCTACATCATCACGCACATGATGGAAGCCGTCGCCGAGAGCGGCACCGCCAAGAAGGCCAAGGCCCTGGGCCGGCCGGTCGCCGGAAAGACCGGCACCTCGACGGGCTTTCGAGATGCCTGGTTCGTCGGCTTCACGCCGGAACTGCTCTGCATCGTCTGGGTCGGTCGCGACGACTTCACCCCGATCGGCCACGACATGACCGGGGGAAAGACCGCCCTGCCCATCTGGATGAGCTTCATGACCGAGGCCTTGAAAGGGCGTCCGGTTCAGGACTTCAAGCCACCGGCGAACACGCTATTCGTGCGAGCAGACCCCGTGACCGGCCTACCGGCCCTTCCAACCGATCGAAAGAGCCGTCTGGTGCCGTTTCGCCGGGGCACCCTGACCCCCGCGTTTCGGCGTCCCGACAGCGATGCTCGATTCAACGCAGACGCGTTCTAGTCAGCAACAAGGCATCCGGCGCACCGCGTGTATCCCCGAAAACCCCGGTGAAATTCCCGTCTTATTCAAGGATCGGGTGCGCGTCTTCACTTGACACAAATGACGCGATCGATAAGATAGCGACCGGCGTCAAGGTCTAACAGGACGTTGGATGCCACGGAACGATTCAACCCAGAGTCGTACCCGTCGATACCAGGTTCTCTCGAAAACGAATTAACTGGAAAAAAAACCGGGTGACAACCACGGCGGGATGCATTGCCCGCGGAGGATGAGATGCAAGGACTTGCTGAGTTTCTGGAAAAGGGCGGATTCTTTATGTACATCAACCTCATCTGTTCGGTGGTCGTCTTGGCGATCATCATAGATAGGGCGATATTCTTCCTCGCGAAGACCAGCGTGAATGCCCGCGCCTTCCTCGAACAGATCCGTAAGCTCGTGGTTGCCAACAACGTGGACCGCGCCGTCAAGCTCTGCTCTGCAACGCAGGCACCGGTTGCCCAGGTTGCCCGCGCTGGTCTGCAGCGCATGCACCGCGGCGAGCTCGCCATCGCACAGTCGATGGAAGAAACCCTGCTCGACGTGACCCCGCTCTTGAAGAAGCGCATCCAGATCCTCTGGTCGATGGCGAACATCGCAACCCTCATCGGTCTGCTCGGAACCGTCGTCGGTCTCATCAAGGCCTTCGGCGCTGTCGCTGCAGCGAAGCCTGAAGAGCGTACCGCGCTCCTCGCTGAAGGTATTTCTGAAGCTCTCAACAACACGGCAATGGGTCTCGCCATAGCCGTTACTTGCATCATCGCTCACGCGTTTCTGAACGCGGCGTCGAAGAAGCAGGTGTCCGATCTCGAAGCCTTCGCAATGAAGCTCGAGAACTTGCTTGCTGACGCTGGCAAGGGTGGCGGCGGAGCTGCACAGGCCTAAGCGCTTGTCGTATTTCGCTGATCTCAAACTCGGGGCGGGACGACGATGACCAGAAAACAAGTTCGGGCTCAAATGCGCAGATTGCGCGCCGAAAACGAGGAAGCCGAAGAAGAAAACGGCGAAATCAACCTCGTGCCCTACATGGACATTGTTACGAACATCATCATCTTCCTGCTCGCGTCGGTGGTGAACGCGGTTCCACTCGGCAACGTCAATGCAACGTTGCCGACCCTGGGCGGTGTCGGAGGTGGTGCAGCGGAAGAACCGGAGAAGCCCCCGTTGAACCTGACCGTGACGGTCGGCGCATCGGGCTTCACCATCGCAGCTTCCGGCGGCGTCTTGCCCGTGGTTCCGAAGAAGGGCAACGACTACGACTACGCAGCCTTGACGCTCAAGCTCAAGGAAATCAAAAAAGAGTTCTCTGACGAGACCAAGGGCACCTTCAACGCCGACGCGACCCTGCCCTACACCACCGTCATTGAGACACTCGATGCCATGCGTGAAGACGCAGAGGGCAAGCAGCTTTTTCCTGACATCACGTTCGCAGCGGGAATTCAATAACCATGAGCGAACACGAACATAGCGATGCAAACACGATCGGCCGTCTCGAAGGCAAGAAGGCGGTTCGTAAGTTCGCACGAAGGCTGGCCGAGCCCGACACGATTCGTGATCTGAACATCACCCCGATGATGGACATGATGACCATCATCCTCGTGTTCCTGCTCAAGAGCTTCTCGTCCTCATCGCTCGCGATTCCCTTCGACGAGAACCTGAAGACGCCGTCGTCGACGTCTCAGCTCGAGCCGAAGCAGGCCGTCGCAATCACGATTTCCAAGAAGGTCGTCCTGGTTGAAGGCGATGCGATCGCGCCAGTCAATGGCGGCAAGATCGACCCCAACCTCAAGCGCGACGGCGAGAACGGGTACTACATCACCCCGCTCGTCGGCATCCTTGAGAAGTACGCCCGCAAGGAACAAAAGGTTGCGGAGCACATGGGCCAGGAGTGGGACAAGCAGCTGATGGTGGTGGCGGATGTGTCGACGCCCTATCGTTTGTTGGTTGAGATTCTCTACTCGTGCGGCCAGGCGGGGTACACCAACTACCGCCTGCTGGTCCTCAAGAAAAAAGAGTAACAGCAGGCGCTTGTTAGCTGAGCGTCTACATGAAAACAAACAAGCCCGGTGCGGAACGGGCGTGCGCTGAAGCTTCGGCGCTGCGACTGTCGCACCTCGTCCCGAGTGCGCATCGATGGGCTGCGGCAATGGCCGCCCTGGTGCTTTCTTTAACCGCCTCGTTTTCATCGGCGTACGCCAGTGAATCGGGACACCGTCCTGGCGGCGAGGCGAATCTGGTCTTGCCCGATCTGGGCAGCGTGAGTTTTTTGGGCTCCGTACCGGGTGACAAGCTCTTGCTGGGTGGCCTCGTCGTGGCAGCGCTGGGGTTGGTATTTGGCCTCGTCATCTACGGGCAGCTCAAGCGCCTACCTGCGCACCGGAGCATGCTCGAGATCTCGAACATCATCTGGGAGACCTGCAAGACCTACATCATCACGCAGGGCAAGTTCATCCTCGTCCTTGAGGTCTTCATCGGCACGATCATCGTCATCTACTTTGGGCTGTTGGTCGGGTTGGAAGCGAGCAAGGTCGCCATCATCCTGCTGTTCTCGCTCGTTGGCATCGCCGGCAGCTACGCCGTCGCCTGGTTCGGCATCCGCGTGAATACCTTTGCCAATTCACGCGCCGCCTTTGCCAGCCTCAAGGGCAAGCCCTACCCCTGTTACGCCATCCCGCTCAAGGCGGGCATGTCGATTGGCATGTTGCTCATCAGCGTCGAGCTCTTCTTGATGCTCGCCATCCTGCTCTTCGTGCCCGGTGACTTCGCGGGACCGTGCTTCATCGGGTTCGCCATTGGTGAGTCGCTCGGCGCGTCCGCCCTGCGCATCGCCGGCGGCATCTTCACCAAGATCGCGGACATCGGCTCGGACCTCATGAAGATCGTCTTCAAGATCAAGGAAGACGACGCGCGCAACCCGGGTGTCATCGCCGATTGCACGGGCGACAACGCGGGTGACTCGGTGGGCCCGAGCGCCGATGGCTTTGAGACCTACGGCGTGACCGGCGTGGCGCTCATCTCGTTCATTCTGCTCGCGGTCCCCGATCCCAAGATCCAGGTCAGTCTGCTGGTCTGGCTCTTCGCGATTCGCGTCGCGATGGTCATCGCCAGCGGCGCCGCCTACTTCATCAACGAGACCATCACCCGAGCACGCCACGCCAACGCCGACAAGATGGACTTCGAGGCGCCGCTCACCCAGCTCGTCTGGATCACGTCTATCGTCTCCATCGTCATCACCTACGTGGTCTCCAACCTCCTCATTGGCGAGCTTGGCGATGGCTCCCTGTGGTTGAAACTGTCAACCATCATCACCTGCGGCACGCTTGCCGGTGCGGTCATCCCGGAGTTGGTGAAGATCTTCACCTCGACCTCGTCGCGACACGTGGACGAGGTGGTCACGGCCTCGCGCGAGGGCGGCGCCTCGCTGAACATCCTGGCGGGCCTCACGGCGGGCAACTTCAGCGCATACTGGCTCGGCCTCGCCATCGCAGCGCTCATGGGCATCGGATTCGGTGTCAGCAGCGTGGGACTCGGCGAGATCATGTCCGCCGAGGCGGTCTTCGCATTTGGTCTGGTGGCGTTCGGCTTTCTGGGAATGGGACCGGTCACGATCGCGGTCGACTCCTACGGCCCGGTGACCGACAACGCCCAGTCCGTCTACGAACTCTCGCTGATTGAAACCTTGCCGAACATCACGCCCGAGATCGAAAAGGATTTCGGCTTCACGCCCAAATGGGAGGTGTCGAAGGCGCTGCTCGAGGAGAACGACGGTGCGGGTAACACTTTCAAGGCGACCGCCAAGCCCGTCTTGATCGGCACCGCGGTCGTGGGCTCGACCACCATGATCTTCTCAATCGTGATGATGCTGACACAAGGTCTGCGACCGGACTTGATGCAGAACCTCTCGATCATGCACGCGCCCTTCTTGCTCGGGCTGATCGTGGGCGGCTCGGTCATCTATTGGTTTACCGGCGCGTCCACGCAGGCCGTGTCGACGGGTGCCTACCGCGCGGTCGAGTTCATCAAGGCGAACATCAAGCTCGATGGCACTCAGAAGGCATCGATCGCGGACAGCAAGCGCGTGGTCGAGATCTGCACGCAGTACGCGCAGAAGGGCATGTTCAACATCTTCCTGGCCGTGTTCTTCTCCACCCTCGCCTTTGCCTTCGTGGAACCGTATTTCTTCATCGGCTACCTGATTTCGATCGCGCTGTTCGGCCTGTTTCAGGCGGTGTTCATGGCGAATGCCGGTGGCGCCTGGGACAACGCCAAGAAGCTCGTCGAGACCGAGCTCAAGGAGCGCGGCACACCCCTGCACGACGCTGCGGTGGTCGGTGATACGGTAGGCGATCCGTTCAAGGACACGTCCTCGGTGGCCATGAACCCGGTCATCAAGTTCACCACCCTCTTCGGCATGCTCGCCGTCGAGATGGCGGTGACGATGGCGCCCGATCTTGCCCATATCCTGGGCGCAGCCTTCCTGGCCGTCTCAATGTACTTCGTCTGGCGTTCGTTCTACGGCATGCGCATCCGCACCGATGGTGTGAAACGCCACGCCGAGGGTTGAGTCGCCCCATACCGTTCAACGCGGCATCGGCACGGCGATCGAGAGGTTCACGAGGCACATCTCGTCAATCATTTGATCGCCCCGCATGACCGGGATGGGTCCAGAGTATCCGCGCTCAGCCAGTGCATCCGCGAGATCGTGGTTGTACTTCGGATCGTTGTCGTAGGTACATCGCACCGTGATTTGCAGGTACCGCGGCAAAGGCATGTCTCTATCTAACACGGATGGCGTTCAGTACGGGCAAAGGGGCATCCCGGGCGCGTCACGGTTCTTTTTCGGTGTTGAGCGCTGCGATCTTGCTGCGAACTTCCTCTGCCAACCGCGAATCCGGCCGCAACTCGAGGTAACGGAGGTAGGCGACCCGGGCATACTCCGTTTGTCCAAGCTTGGCGTAGGCATCACCAGCATTCCAGTAGGCCACAGCGCGACCCGGTGAAAGCGCGATCGTCTTTTCAAACCACGCCACCGAATCCTCAATGCGACCCATTTTGTAATACGCAAAGCCCAAGTTGTTGTGGGCCAACACGTTCGCCGGATTGAGAAAGATCGCCGCGCGGAAGGACGCTGCGGCATCGTCGAATTTGCCTGCATTGTAGGCTTTCATACCGGCCTCGACCATTCGCTTGGACTCAAGCAATGGGTTCGAGGCCTCGGGCACCGCATTCGGCGGTGATTCGCCGCGAGCCACGGCCCGCAGCTGCGCCTGCGTGGCATCCAGCTGAGCCTGCAACTGGGCATTGCGAGCACGTTCGGCCGCGACCTCTGCGCGAATCTTGTCGAGCTCGGCGTTCAACGCCTCGCCTTTGGTGTCGGCGGGACCGGTACCCGCCGACAGATAGTCGCCGGCGTCTCGCAGTACGAATACGAAATCCCCTCCCGTGCTGCCCGGCAGGTTTCCGAAGGCAGGCGTTTGCCTCGATAATGTAGACACGCCCGGACCCACGTAGGCGGCCAGCTCGGGCGCCGTGATAATGCCGTCGCTGTCCATATCGGCCTTGCCTCGCAGGCCCTGCAACAGCGTCCAGGTAAAGATGGAGTGGCCCGATGGACCGTTGTCCGCAACCTGCTCGTCCGTGCCACCCGCGGTCAACACCTGGCGCGCGATGCGATTGGTGATTTCCCGCAGGTACTTGTCGCGACCGCCGCTCCCCTGCACTGCAGCACCCGCGCGGGTCAAGGCGAGGCCACTGTAGCACGCATCCATCACGAAGAAGACGTGTTTGGCCGCGATGCCGTCGCTGATATCCTGAAGCTGGGTCATCGAGATCGAATCGCTGGCGTAATTCTCGCGGTCCGCCTCGACCGGAACGATGTAGCCCAGATCGCGACCATTCGGAAGCGCGCGCGTGGCGCCATGGCCTGCGAAGAAGACCAGCACGCGATCCTCTTTTTCGACCTTGCGCAGATCTTCACCGAGCGCGCGTAAGATGGCCGAACGGGAGGCCGCCTCGTTGACGAGCAGCTTGACGTTCTGTGGTTTGAAGCCGAGCTCATCGATCAGCACATCGTGTACGGTGCGGGCGTCGTTGACGGCATGGCCGAGCTTCGGCCATTTGGCGTAGTTGTCGATCCCTACCACCACAGCAAAGCTCTCGCGAAACAGAGGCGCCGGAGCTGCAGCGGTCTCACTGGGAACGACCTGCGTTCCACGGGCCGGCTCGGGCACAACAAACTTCGCACCGTCCCAGCTTGCGAACTGGTAGCCGTCCTGTTGCAAGGCCTCGATGATCCCTGGCAGCGCGACCACGGTCCGTTCGTGTATGTCGTGGAACAAGATGATGCCGCGCTCGGCCTTCGCCACCTGGTCGAGCACCCGCTTCTGAATGGACTTCGGCAAGGGGTCGGCCCAGTCGAGCGAATCGATGTTCCACAACACCGTCGTCATGCCAAGCTTGGCCGCTGCATCAAGGACCTTGGTATTGCGCGCGCCGTAGGGCGGGCGGAACAGAACCGGGGCGGCGGGCATCCAGGCCTTGAGCTGGTTATTCGTATCACCAATCTGCGACTCGATGAGCGCGGGCGTCAACTTGGGCAAGAAGGCGTGCGTGAAGCTGTGATTCGCCAGGAGATGTCCGGCGGCCTGAATGCTGCGGCTGCTCGCCGGAAACTGCTTGACGTTGCGGCCCACCTGAAAGAACACAGCAGGAACGCGATAGCGCTGCAGGATATCGATGATGGCGGGTGAAAAGCGCGCGTGCGGTCCGTCGTCGAAGGTCAGCACCACCGTCTTCTGCTCCAGCTTCTTTCCCGTGATCTGTTGCGGGTCGTCCTTCCACGCTTGCTGGCCCGCACGCGTTCCCTCGGACATCGCCTCGATCTCGGAAGCGTATTCCGCCATGGGATCCTTCGCGGAGGCATCCCCTTCGACGGCCTTTTCATAGGCCTCCCATTGCGGACGTGTGTCGCCACCCCGCGTGACACCGACACCCAACCGAGTGGGCAGCTCGGCCTCAAGGCGCTGCAGCGTCTGATCAAGCCTCGCGAGCAGCCGATCGACGTCGGCATTCGATGGCAGCTCGAGCAACAGTTCCCGGAAGGCAAGCCGATCGACGTCGTCGATCGCGGTACCCGAGAGGTGAGCGAGCAAGGTGGGTAGCGCAGCAGGCGAGGTCTGCATCTGAGCGGCAAGTTTGGCGATCGCCTCTTGCAGCGCTTCGTGCGAAAGCTTCCCCACGACGAGTGCAGGCGACGAGGCATCGTCTGACTGCGCGGAGATGCTTATTGTGCGACGAAACAATGACACCACCGTCTGTGCCAGCGCCGTGATCGCGTCCCTTGCAACCGCCTGCACGACGGCAGCGTCCGGAATCGTGGCCGGGGACGGAACCGCCTCGCGCTTTCGGCAGGCAATCTGGGCGACGAGGCAGACCGCCAGGACGAGTCGCTGTTTCATGGATTGGGACACTCTAGATCTCGGCAGCGAAAACTCAAAGCCCGCGAAAAAACCGCGCGAACCGGCTAAAAAACGACATGACAGGAGCTCTCGGCAGGCGTCGCCAAGCGCTTCGACGCGGTGGGCAGTGCCTGCATGGTTTCTGTCAGAACCCAGGCTGGCATTGGCGCTTCGGCGGTGTCGCAAGATCGGACACCCGGTCATTACGTCGTGGCGGGCGCGGTCGGCCGGTCCGTTTCGGTCGGCCGCTGCGGCACGACCAGTTTCACCACCGTGTTGGTTGGTGCAGACGAGGTGCCCATCGACTCCAAGGCCTACGCGTCTCTCGCCCAACCCATCTTCGGCGCGTACCACAAACGTTATCGCGAGAAGCCGTGCCCCGAATGTGCACTCACCGCGCGGGTGACGTGGCGGATTGGGAGACGCTGCAATCGTGGTGGTCGGTAAGCGCGGATGGCTCCATCCATCCTGTGGCCAGGTTGGTCAATGCTTGGCGATGGGAAGGTGATACATGGCTTGTTCAATCCGGCCTGGGTCGTCTCACAAAACGTGTTTCGACAGAATCTTTGGCAAGATAATAGGTGGGGACACCGATGGCAACGCTGGATAGTCCGACGACCAAACCAAGCGTCTGGTACGGACGTTCCGTATGACAACGTCCGGTCGTCTCAGAGCACGCGCCGGGTTCCGTTTGAATCGAAAGCAAGACGCCTGCGACGGCGCCTGCGACCGCCAAGATTCCGCCCGCCACGCGGTACACGAGCCTGGAATGGTATTCGAGCGCCAGCGTGCCGTGATTTTCGATGAGGATCGGCTCCGCAAGCTGCTGCGATCCGTCGGGCAAAGACAAACTAAACCAGTACACGCCGCGTGGCACGACCACTTCGCAGGGAGCAGTACACAGGCGCCTTACCGTGCTGGTTTCGATATCAACTGACCCATACATCGGGCCCCGGGGAGAAAACCAATCGCCGGAGACAGTTTGTTTCGAGTACGACGTTTCGACGCCAACCGACGCACCGAAGTTCGGCGACGTCAGTTTGAGATCGAACCCATTGGAGACAGGCCGTCGCACCGATATCTCGCGTGCGCCCTCGTCAGCAAACGATTTCCCGCCAGGGACGAACACACTCACACCCGCGAGGATCACGGCGAGAGCCACGGATGAACGACAAACCTTCGCGCAGGACATATCACGGATGATACAACGCGACCGTCGATGATGTCGGGCTCGAGTTCCCCTTCACCACACCTCAACGCCCGCGCAGGAACAGCGCGAGCGGACGCAGAAACGGGACGACGGCCGCCACCAGCAAGCCGCTGCCGAGAAGCCCCATCCCGGACTGTAGGTCAGAGGCACCGCGGAATAGCAAGGAAGTGGCAAGCCCGATGCACGCGCCGGCGGCCAGCACCAGCACACCGGCGCTGCGCATGCGTGCGTGCA
>Ga0169931_10009576_pt1 | contig 13941 bp, 9 predicted proteins | sample Kivu_15m_20L_FD_129675 | JGI IMG/M metagenome (GOLD analysis project Ga0169931, IMG submission 129675) | Freshwater microbial communities from Lake Kivu, Western Province, Rwanda to study Microbial Dark Matter (Phase II) - Kivu_15m_20L... | ecosystem: Environmental > Aquatic > Freshwater > Lake ...
ATGAATCGTTCGGACCACCGGTCGCTGCTTCCTTATGACCTGGGTCGGATGTGGACCGGCTGTGGCATGGTATCTTCGCTGGCTTTAGTCATGTCGGCCTGTGTGGCTGCATCCGGGACGGGAGCAGAACGAGACAGCGACGCGGGTGGCGATGATGCGAACGTGTTCGATGATGCGGGACTCGGTTCGGTGGACGTCGGTGATGTAAGCGATGTCCGCGGGGACTCGGTGGATGACACCGACGATGTGGATGTGGTCGAGGGGCCCGATCCTATCTGCGGCAACGGGGTCGTGGAGGGCGATGAGGTCTGCGACGACCGCAATAACTTTCCCGGTGATGGCTGCTCGGCGCTGTGCAACTCAACGGAGGTGTGCGGCAATGAGGTGCTCGATTTTGGTGAAGCCTGTGACGATGGCGGTTTCGAGCCGGGTGACGGTTGCGATGCGTTTTGCCGCCTGGAGTCGGGTTGCGGTAACGCAGTACTGGATCGTGGGGAGCAGTGCGACGATGGGAATATCAGCGCCAATGATGGCTGCTCACCAACGTGCCAGCGTGAGGTGTTGCTGGCGTCCGACGTGGACGGCGACACGATCGCGGACTTTGACGAGGAAGCGGGTCGACGCGATACCGACGGCGATGGGCTGGTAGATTCGGAAGACGCGGACAGCGATAATGATGGGATCTCCGATCTGGATGAAGCGGGCGACTTGGAGCTGGCTACCCCGCCGATCGATACGGATGAAGACGGTACGCCTGACTTCCAGGACCTCGATAGCGACAATGACGGGATCCTCGATGAGGATGAAGGCGTCACCGACAGCGATGGCGACGGGTTTGGTAACTGGCGCGATCCGGACAGCGATGGCGACTATCTGCCAGATGATGTGGAGACGACGGGCGACAACGACGGTGATGGGACGCCTGACTATCTGGACCTGGACAGCGACAATGACGGGATTCTGGATGAGCACGAGCTCTTTGCGGACAGCGACGGGGATGGCACGCCGAACCGCTATGACCTGGACTCAGACGCCGATACGCTGGCCGATTCGGCTGAGGCGGGCGACGCTGACCTGGTCACCTATCCGGTGGATACGGACGCTGACGGGCTACCCGACTATATCGACACCGACAGCGACGACGATGGTCTGGGCGATCAGTTCGAGACGGGATGCGCTTTGTCGTCGTCGGATCCCCGCCAGGCTGATACCGATGCCGACGGTTATTCTGACCTTGCGGAGTTCCTGGTCGGTGCAAATCCCTGTATTTTTAACACGCGAGAGAGCTTTCGGGAGTTTACCGACTTCTTTTTTGTGCTGCCTGAGGATGGTCCGCAGCAGACCGAGCCGTTGCAGTTCTCGTCGAACATTGTGAAGGCCGATGTGGCCATCAACATGGACACGACCGGCTCCATGGGCGGCGAAATCAACACGCTGCGATCCTCGCTGAGCTCGCAGATTGTCCCGAATATCCGGGCACAGATTGCCGACACAGGCTTCGCCGTGTCTGACTTCCGCGATTTTCCCTGCGGTGGATACGGAGTGGGCGGCGACTATCCGTTCCGCCTTTCGCAACGTGTCACCACGAGCCTGAGCGCGGCCCAGGCTGCGGTGAACGGTCTGGGGCTGGGCAACGGCAACGACTACTTCGAGTCGGGATTCGAGTCGCTGTATCAGATCGCGAGCGGTGCCGGACGTATCGGCTGCAACGCGAACGTGCCGGCGTTCAATCCGGCGGTGGGTTCGGTTCCCGGCGTCGCGGACGGTACACTGGGTGGCGTCGGTTTTCGCAGCGGCGCCTTCCCGATTGTCATTCACGTCACGGATGCGCCTTCTCACGAGACTCCCGGCGCATCTGCTGCGACCGCCATTCTGGCGCTGCAGGGTCTGCAGGCACGCGCCATCTCGGTTGTGTCGGGGAGCGATCCGCGCGCTCAACTCGAGAACGTTGCCGTACAGACCGGAGCGCAGGTGCGGGCGTGCGCATGGGACGGCGCCAGACCGGGTGGTTGTGGCGGATCACAGTGCTGTACAGGCATCAACGGCAGCGGCCGTGGCACGAACGGGGCTGGCATGTGCCCCCTCGTTTTCGATGTGGACAGCAACGGCGGCGGTCTCGGTGCGGCGATTGCGACGGCCGTAAGTGCGCTCGTGAACACCACCACGCTGCAGGTGACGACGGTCCTTCGTCCCGAGCCGTCCGACCCGATCGACGGTCGTTGTTTTATACAGGGCATCGTCCCCAACCGTGCCGAGCTGAGCGGCGGATGCACAACGAGTCCGACAGCGGTGGACATTAACCCGGTGGATGGGGTGAATGACAGCTGGTCTGGCGTCACGCCCGGTACCGCCCTGTTCTTTGACGTCATCGCCCAGAATGACGGGTGCGTGGACGAGATTCTCGGTGTGCCGCAGGCGTTCACGGTCTATATCGACGTTGTCGGAGACGGATTGACGGTGCTGGACACGCAGACCGTGACCATCATTGTCCCCGCGGGTGAGTTTAACCCGACGACTGTTCCCTGAACGTCGTGTACTGCGGTTCACCGTGTCCTTCACTCGCACCGCATCACCCACCTGCTGTCGCTGATCGCGCAATCCTTTACCGCGGCGCACTGCGTGTGTTAGTTTGCGAATCCGTCTGGGACATGGTTTCCCTGATGACATTGGCTCTGTGTTGCACTTTGGGAGCGCAGGGCGACTTCCTGACCGGCCAAGAGGCGAAGAAGAGGCACTACGATGAGTGAACATCGTCGCAAGACGCTACGCAGCTTCTACTGTGAAGAGCAGCTTTGGCAGGCATTCGAGCGCGCAGCGCGCGAGAGCGATTCCACCATTGATCAGCTGCTGAATGACGCACTCCGGCAGTTTCTGGGTCAGGCCTCGGCCCAGCAGCCGGCGGTTGCTCCGGCCTATTCTCCCGCTCCCCAGCCGCGAGTACCGACCACTCAGGTGCCGGCTGTTCAGCCCAATGTGGAGCACCCGACCTTTGCCATGCCGGCCGTGCCTGCCCGCAAACCGGCCCCCGCTCCTGCGCCGGCTCCGCCCATGGCGCCGCGCACCGGTGCCATGCCCGCCATGCCGGCCCCGCCTCCTGCACCCGCGGGACCCCCGCGGGCTGCCTCGGCTTCTGTTCCGGCTGTGCGTCCCACCGGCGGCATGCCCGCCCTCTTTGTTCGCTTTGAAGGCAAGGTTTATCCCGTCAACAAGGATAACTTCGTCATCGGGCGCGGCACTCAGGGAACCGACCTCATGATCCGCGACCAGAACGTATCCCGAAAGCATGCCTCCGTGATCTTCCATTCGGGCGCTTTCTGGATTCAGGATCTCGGTTCCACCAACGGCGTCGAGTTCCGCGGCCAGCGCGTGGAGTCACGCAAGATCGAAGAGGGCGATGTCTACTCGATCTGCGACCACGAGATGACCTTCACCTACCGCGGCTGAATCGAGTCACCATCCACCAGGGACATCATGGCCGGGCTTCTGTCCCGGCCGTCGTGTTTTTGGCGTTCCCGCTGCGGGCCAAACCTGACCCCCGAATGGTCCACATCGCGTCATAATCGGGACGGGCGCTGAATATGGAAGGTCCCCGTCGGGCCTTCCCCCTCGCGGATCGCGACGCCTACGCGGTGAAGCTCTTCCAGAACCGCGTACGCCATGCGCGCAGACCCCGCGAATCGAATCAGGTCGCGCGGCACGTATCCCAGATCGCGTGACCGGATCTCGGCGATCGAACGCGGACCATCCAGCGCATACTGGATGTTGCTCATCAGGTTGTTCACGAACAGGTTCAACGACCGAAACGCTCGCACATGGCTTCGCATCGGCGCCCCGTGGGCTGGCAAAAGCAGCTGCGGTGCGGTCTGGCTAATGCGCATCAGCGACTCAATGGCCGCCGGGGCGTCGCGAAGCATAGGCTCTTCGTCCAGATCGATCAGCTCTCCGCCGAACATCAGGCCGTTGTCGCCAAGCCATGTCGTACCCGCCCAGCCAACCCCGGGCGATTCGTACACGGAAAACACGCCGGCACCCGTGCGAATGCGCATGCCCTCCTGCACACCCAATAACGATAATGTCTCGGGTAATTGTCCCATCCAGGACTGCGCAAAGGCCTCCACATCCGCGCTGGACCACCCCGAAGCGGCTTGTCCCCACGAGCCAATCGCCCTGATCCAGCTGACCTCGTGTGCCTGCTCCGTACGCATGGCTCGTCGATAGGTCCGTGAAATGCCGTCGGGGTCGCGACCGACCAGCATGGCGTTAGGAAAAGCATCGCTGTTTCCCGTCTGAGCAGGGCCAAGACCCGTCAGCAACACATGACTCACCTCGAAACGATTCACCCCGGCTTCTTCCAGCGCGGCCAACAGATTTGAGCGCACGCCCTGCCAACCGGTGTCGACTACAACGGGGCGTTCACCCAGCACCACCCAGACATTGTAGGGTGAGCCGTAGGGCATCGGCACACCTGCAGGTGGCGGTAGCACGATCCGAAGCAGCGAAGGGGAAACCTTTTGCAATCCGAACATGGGGCAGGCCTTTCAAGAGTCAGGGTCTTCGCTGATGCGGCGCACATTGTAGACCGGGTACACCCAACCCTGCCCGTCCACGACCGTGTCGTCTGTGAGCAACACGTCTGCCCACAGCAGCTCGCCCGGCGAAAACCCCTCAAATGCCAGCGTGCCGGACACATTCGCATCTGCGTCGCGCGCCCCCACCGGCTGCACGCGCTCCCAGCGACCGTACATCTGAAGCTCCCAGCGCGGACAGTCGCACGCCGCCGGGTTAAACCGAATCCACGTCTGGAAGGCACTCTCGACCGTCTGTGTATTCGCGGCTCGCCCCGCCGCCCGATGCACCCGATACTGTGCGGTTCGGGTCGTGGCTGTCTCGGGTGGCTCTGCCGCCGTCTGAACGCCACCGCATGCCTGCGAAGTCAGACCACAGAACGCGACGACCCATAAAGCAGGTCGAAACATGCGAGCGTCAGGGCAGGGCGGCATTACGCTTCGGAGGGGGTAGAAGAAATCGCTTGAGGCGCCCACAGGCGCGCGTCGCCTCGCAGGATAGCGGCGAGGTCGAGCGACGAGAGTGAAGCACCGTGACCATGAATCACAAGAGGGGAATGTTCGGTACACGGACTGAAACATCGACCGATGGCCAGCAATCGAATCCATGGGGGGCGGTCGGCTCGACTCGCTACATCCACGCGGTGGTGAAGGTGCACGTCTAGCGTCGCGAGTGTCTGTTCGACGCGCGCCATGCCATCTGGCGGATACGCCAAAAAGAACAGGGTGTTGTCGCCCATGCAACGCACCGCGGCCGCAAGTAGCTCATCGATGTCGCCCAGCACCTGATGCCGCGCCATCGCACGGTAAGGATCGGGGCTGAGTCGACCGCTGCCAGGTGCAAAGTAGGGCGGATTCATCAGGATCACGTCGGCCTGTAAACCCCTGAGTTCGCGCAAGTCCCGCGCCTCGGCGCGAGCGCTGAACCGACCGCCGCCCTGCAACAGGTTGTGCTGCAGATGCGTCGCCATGTCGGGGTTCGCTTCTACCGCATGAAGTGCGGCGACGTCGTTCCGCATGACCGCAAACGCGAGCCCGACGACCCCTGTGCCGGCACAAAGGTCAAGCACATGTAGGCCGTGCGCGCGCACTGGCGTGTTGCGCGACGCCCATGCAGCCAGCAGAAGCGCATCGAGTCCAAGGCGATATCCACGAGCGGGCTGACGAATGCGCAGCTTCTCGCCAAGCAATACGTCGTCTGTGTAGGACGATGAGCTGGCAGCGGCGTTCACATCGGGGGAGGGTTGCAAGCGGCGGCTCTGGCGCAGACGAAACGAAGGGAAGCGGCAGTTGAAAGGCAGGGCGGGGTTGTTATACGACGGCGAGTGTGCAATCAACGCTGCGTCTTCTTTGACGTCGGTCGCGGTTGCGACCTGCCCTCTCTGAATCCGAGTAGAGTCCCGATGATCTATGTGATTGCCGAGCCGTGCGAAGGTGTTTGCGATACCGCGTGTGTGGATGTGTGCCCGGTGGACTGCATTCATGGTCCTGTCGAGTTGAAAGAGATCCGCGAGGCCCGCAAGAGCGGTGGTGAGGCGGCGATCAGCGCGAAGTACGGCAAAATGCAGCTCTATATTGACCCGCAAGAGTGCATTAGCTGCGGTGCCTGCGAGCCCGAGTGCCCGGTCGACGCGATCTTTGAAGACGAAGAGATCCCGGAGAAGTGGGCGAAGTACGTGGAGCTGAATGCCGAGTTCTTCCGCAATCGGTGAACCTGAGGGAGCTCCGCCACGTCTTTGTCTGTCGCAAGAACAGCGGTGTCGGCTCCGCTTCAACAAAGACGTCCGGGCCGCGCTCAGGCGAACAAGAGAGGTGTCCGACGGGCACTTCGGCAATCCGGGGTGAGCGTGGCGGACCTTTTCAGGAGTGCAATGCCAGTGGACGAATAAATCTGACGTCGCATGCGTCTGTGCGTACGTTGCTGCCGCCCAGCGCGACCTGTCGTGCTGAAGAGCAGCCTCATGGAATCTGAAAATCACCTGCGCCATCCCATCGACGCAAGGTTTGCCGCCCTGCAAGGAGTTGTCATGCACCTGTCTGTCGTTCGCCCGGTTGTTACTGCAGCTGCACTTTTCGCCGCTCTTGCCCTGACACCTGCCGCCATGGCCGGTAATGGCGAAAACCTTGTGCAATATGTGCCTCAGTCCACCGACGCCATCGTGTCGGTCAACGCGGAGCGGCTGCGCTCGACTCCCATTTATTCCCAGGTGACCGGCCTGATCACGGGTCGTCCGGAGTACGGCGAAACGATCGGCATGCTCACGAGCAATGGCGTGACCTTCAATCCGATGACCGACGTTTCCACCATGCTCATCGCGATCCCGAATCTTTCGGCTGCCGACAGCAGCGAAGGTGTGATGATCGTCGAGGCGCAGTTTAATACGGAACAGGTTCTCGCGGCTGCACGGGCCAACAACTATGCCATCGAAACGGTAGGCAGCGTTCAATACTTTGTGGCACGCGACAATACCTTCGCGATTCTGGCGCCTGGCATTGCTGCGGTGGGTGATACCGAGAGCGTGCAGGCCATTATCAACGGCTCGGCTGGCGCCGGCACCGTGCTTCGCACGCAGGTGCGTGCCGCCGATAAAAGCGACACCATCTGGTTCGCCGCGACGGGTTCGGTGGAAGGGTTCGGCGCGGCGTATGGCTCCATCAATCTGGCATCGGGCTTCGAAGCCAGTCTCACCGGTACCATGGAATCGGCTGAAGCCGCGTCCTCCATGGTCGCCGACCTGACCGCCCAGCGCGCAACGCTGGCTGGTGACGCAACCGTGGCGGCCCTCGGTCTGGCAGGCGTCGTCAACGGACTGACGGTGACGTCCAGCAACGCCAATGTGACTTTTGGCCTCACGCTGGACGCCGCGACCTGGTCGTCGCTGTCGACCCGCCTGCTGGCCATCGTGGAATCCGAGCTTTGAGCATTTTCGGTACAGGCGAAGTCGCGATCTTCGCCACCGATGGCATTAATCCAGCAGGTCGACGTATTTCAGCACGACCTTCTTGATGCCTGCCCCGGGGAACTCAATCGTCAGGCGAATATGCTCGCCGGTAGGGTCTGCGTCCACCACCTTGCCGATGCCGAAGATGTTGTGGCGCGCACGGCGCCCCACATACCCGCGGGCCTTCTGCAGTGACGCCTCGGGGAAATGGGAATCATCAAAGATGATGCCTGCTTCGGGTATTTCGCCGACCACCTGACTGCTGCCTGGGCTGGCAGCCCGTTCCTGCCAGGGGCGTTGATCAAACTCGTCAAAGGCAGGGCGTTGCGAGGGCAGGCGTGGGCCGGTACTAACGGCGCTGGCGCTGGTACCGCCGCTGCCCCCTTGCCAGTCCATTCGGCTGGAGATGGACTCGGGCAGCATGACCACTGGCTCGTTGGTCAGGTTCAGCAGAAACGCTGACGGGCGGGTATAGCGGGTCTGGCCGTGTGTGCGGCGACGAGTGCAGGCGGTAACCGTCAGCAGGTCGCGTGCGCGGGTAAATGCAACGTAACACAGTCGTCGCTCTTCATCGCTCTCTTCTGGCGTGAGCGCCTGCCGTCGTTGCAACGGAAAGGTTTCATCTTCGAGCCCGGTGGCAAATACGACGGGAAATTCCAGGCCCTTGGAGCCATGGACGGTCATGAGCGAAACGGTGGTTCCGTCGGTCGGCTGTTCATCCGGGCTACCGCGGAGGGCGGAATATTCCAGAAATCCGATCAGGGATTTGTCTTCTGCCCGGTCGCAATAGTCGCGCGCCGCATTACGCAACTCATCGACGTTTGCGCGTCGGTCTTCCGCGGTGTCGGGTTCCGTTTCATCGAGCCACGTTAAATAACTGGTTTCGGACAGGACGGTGTCGATAAACTGTGACGCGTCGGCGTGCAGCGCGGCATCGGCGAAGGTATTCAGCAGCGTATGAAAACGCTGCAGGGATTCGCGGGTCTTTTTCGGCAATTTTCCGAGCGGGCCTTTTACATAAGCAGCGAGCGCTGAGCGCAAGCTGCCATGGGCGTGGTCTGCCGCAAAAACCTCAATCTGCCGTAATGTGCCGGTACCGACACCACGCGAAGGCACATTCACAACCCGACGAAACGCAATGTCGTCGGTCGGGTTTACGGTGAGACGCAGATACGCGAGAACGTCGCGAATTTCGCGGCGTTCAAAGAATCCCGTTCCGCCCACTACTTCAAAGGGAACTCCTTCTGCACGAAGCCGTTCCTCGAAGATGCGACTCTGAGCGTTGGTACGATAAAAGACGGCGAAATCATTCCATGCCAGGTTTTTCTCGCGGCGAATACGCGCAATGGAGCGCGCCACAAAGTCAGCCTCTTCGCGGTCATCGGGCAGAATGCACACCCGCACCGGTTCGGCGTCCTGTCGGTCGGTACGCAGGCGTTTATCGAGACGTTCACTCAGGTGTTTTACGACCGAATGTGCAGCGTCCAGAATGGGTCGGGTTGACCGATAATTCTGCTCCAGCGCAATGGTGGTGCAGGCATAATCGTTCTGAAATGCGCGCACATTCTCGACGGTCGCACCGCGCCACCGATAGATCGACTGATCGTCATCGCCCACGGCAGCGATCTGTGAGTCGTCGCCAGCCAGCTGACGCAGCAGGCGATACTGCGCCCGGTTCGTATCCTGAAATTCATCCACCAGAACATGTCGATATCGGCGCCTGAACTGATTCCGAATGTCTTCACGGTCTTCCAGCAAATGTACCATGGTCGCGACCAGGCTGCCGAAATCCACCGCATTCGCCTGAATGAGCGCGGCCTGATATGCCGTATAAAGCTCGGCAAATAACTCGCCGTCGCGCCCACGGGCCCGCGATTGTACCTCCACGGTGCGAAGCGCCTCATTGTTGGCCTGCTCAATACGCTGCCGATAACTGCGCGCTGCCGCCGCATCGTGCGGAATATTCATGGCCTCGGCGACCACGCGGATCAGCGACAACTGGTCTTCGTCATCATAAATGCTGAATGACGGCTTTAGTTCTGCATACCGCGCATATTCACGTAACCAGCGGGCGCAGGCGCTATGAAAGGTGCTGATGGTCGCGGATCTCGCGTCGTGCCCGATCAGCGCTTCCGTACGTTCACGCATTTCCGCGGCGGCCTTATTGGTAAAGGTCAGCGCCAGAATGTCGCGCGGCGCAGCGAGGCCACGCATGACCAGACTGGCAATACGGTGAGTAATGACACGGGTTTTACCCGTGCCAGCGCCTGCCAGAATCAGCAGCGGCCCGTTGTTGTGTACAACAGCAGCTGCCTGCTCGGGATTCAGCCCTGCCTGCAGGGATTCCGCTTTGACGGGACGTGCAGACTGCATCAGGGCGGGAGCATGCCGTGCGCGTTCAGGTGACGCGAGGTGGCATGTGCGTCCAGAATCGACCAGATATAGGGGATCAGGAAGATGGGTGTCAGCGTGCCAGCCATGACCAGCGTGGCGATGAAGAACCCGAAGCCCTTGGTGATCTGGCCGTTATACAGCTGCCCGGCGCCGGGAAAGAAAAGTGAGAGCAGCGCCGCAGCCGATGGCGAGCGTTGGTGTCCCATGGCGTAGGGATCGCCAGCGGGAACCAGCGCGTTATGACCGTACGGTGTCTGACCCGGGGGTGCGTAGGCGTAGCCCGCGCCGTACGGTGCCGAACCAGGCGGCTGGGCCCACCCGCCGACCGCACCGGGAGGCGCGTAGCCACCGTACGTGCCGGGCGGACCCGCGGGAGCACCATACGGGGACGGCGGCGGCACATAAGCGCCCGGTTGCTGGCCCTGCCACGGCCCCCGCGTCTGTTGTCCCCACGGATTGGGTCCAGGAGCTGCGCCACGCGGTGGGCCATACGCCGGCGGCACATATCCGCCCTGTGTGGGGTAGGGGGCCTGTGCGTAACCACCGGGCCACGCTTGTCCCGCAGGCGGAGCCTGGCCTCCGGCGGGCCAGCCGGCGCCAGTCGGTGCGCCATAGACAGGGGGCGGTGCGCCATACCCCGGAGGCGGGTAACCAACCGGCGTGGATGGGGTGGCGCCACCAGTCGGGGCACCGGGCGCAGCCGAGGGAGCCACTCCACCGGCACTGGGGTTAAACACGCCGCCTGCACCCACACCGGGCACAAAGTAATACAGGTTTCCGTCGTCGTCGCTGTCGAGTTCCAGAGCGCCGTTGGTGACCATGCGGTCCAGCATGCGCTCCACTTCCTTGACCGGAAGACCGAAGCGCCGGGACAGATCGCCCGGCAGGAGTCGCTGCACTCGCTCCACTCGCGCGATGTGATCGACTGCCTGCTCGAATTGCCGCTGCTCCATGAACTCTCTCCATAAAAGCCAGTCGCACCTGACGGGCAAACCGGACCCTCACGACCACTACCTGCGACGACCGCCGCCATCAGCAGCCACGAACACACTCAACATAGGGGCTTCACACCCTTTGTCCAGCGCCTCACTCCACCGTGACGCTCTTGGCCAGATTGCGCGGCTGGTCGATGTCGGTGCCCTTGGCGTCCGCGATCGCATACGACAACAGTTGCAGCGGGATCACTGTGAGCAGCGGCTGAAACAGCTCGTCCACCGCGGGCACTTCGAGCAGCACACCGCCCAGCCGCGAAATGTCGGGCGCGCCCGCTGTGCTCACCACGATCAACCGTCCGCCGCGGGCCTTCACCTCTTCGACATTCGACCGCATCTTCTCGTACTGCGCGTCCTCGGGGGCCAGTACCACCACAGGCAGATCATCATCGATGAGCGCGATGGGGCCGTGCTTCATCTCGCCAGCCGCGTACCCTTCGGCATGGATGTAGCTGATTTCCTTCAGCTTTAGCGCACCTTCCAGCGCGATCGGGTACTGAATGCCTCGGCCCAGAAAAAGGCACGACGACGCCCCCGAATAGTCCTTCGCCATGGCCCGAATCGGCTCTTCCAGCTGCAGCGCCTCTTCAATCAGCGTGGGAACCCGGCGCAGCTCATTGACCAGCACGGCTTCGCGTTCGGCTGAGAGCTCGCCACGCTGCCGTCCAAGCCACAGCGCGAGCAGGTACAGGGCGGCGATCTGGGTCGTGAATGCCTTGGTTGATGCCACACCAATCTCAGGTCCCGCGTGTGTGTAAATCACATTTCGACACTCACGCGCGATCGTTGATTCCATGACATTGCACACCGCGATGGTCTGCGCGCCCAGTCGTCGAGCTTCTCGAACGGCGGCCAGGGTGTCGGCGGTCTCGCCAGACTGAGAGATAGCGATGGCCAGGGTTCGCTCCGAGACCACCGGCTGCCGGTAGCGAAACTCACTCGCCAGATCGATCTCCACAGGAATACGCGCCAGCCGCTCGATGGCGTAACGGGCGACCATGCCGGCATGGTACGACGTTCCACAGGCGACGATGATGACGCGATCGATCGACGTCAGGAATGCCCTGTCGAGCTGAATTTCATCGAGCACCACCCGCTGTTCGCTGGGCTGAATGCGCCCACGCAACGTGTCGACAATGCGCGCCGGTTGTTCGTGAATCTCCTTTAACATGAAGTGCTTGAAGCCCTGCTTTTCGGCGCTGACCGGGTCCCATGCGACATGTTTTACAGGGCGCGCCACGCGTTCGTTGTCGCCATTGAAGACCTGTACCCCACCACGCTCCAGGATCGCGGTGTCACCGTCCTCCAGAAAAATGACGTCGCGGGTATGTCGCATGATGGCAGGCACATCGCTGGCGGCAAAGTTCTCGTCGTTACCCAGCCCCAGCACCAGCGGCGAGGCATTGCGGGCCGCCACGATCTGGTCTGGCTCGGCCGCGTTCAGAACGACCACCGCGTAGGAGCCACGCACGCGGGCCAGCGCCTTCACGAGCGCGTCGTGCAACGATGCCGCCGAAGGCCGGATGTGTGCGATCAGATGTGCGAGAATCTCGGTGTCGGTGTCGCTCGAGAAGGTGGCGCCGCCCGCAGCCAGCTCGGCCCGCAGCTCAGCGTAGTTCTCGATGATGCCGTTATGCACGAGCACGATGTCGCCGACCTGATGCGGGTGAGCGTTGCGCTCGGTGGGACCGCCGTGTGTGGCCCAGCGGGTGTGTGCAATGCCGGTGGAGCCGTGAATGGGCTCCTGCTGAAACAGCGTCTCGAGGCGGCTGAGTTTGCCTTCGGCGCGGAGTCGACGGACGACCTGCCCATCAAAAATGGCGACGCCAGCGGAGTCGTAACCGCGGTACTCCAGGCGGCGCAGGCCATCCAGAAGCATGCCGCCACAATCGCGGGTTCCAACATATCCAACAATTCCGCACATACAATGACTCCGGGCGCGACGGGCGCGCAGCGTGAACGATCCGGCTGACTCAGGGTAATTCGCGACCGCGGGCAATTGTTCCCGGCTCGACGAAGGTGCCGGCTGCTACGCGACAATCTTCGAGACGCGAGTGGGCACCGATTCTGACGTCGCGCCCGATCCACGTGCTGCCGACCAACATGACGCAAGGCTCAAGTACGACGTCCGATTCCACCCAGACGGGGCCTTCCACCCAGGTGGTACGGGGATCGACGAGGGTTACGCCGCCCTGCAAGAGCTTCGCGTTGCGGCGTGCGCGAGCGACTTCGTTGGCTTCGGCCAGCTGCTCACGGTCGTTCACCCCGTGAAGTCCATGAATGGACTCGGCGCAGACGACGTGTGCAGGTGAGCCTGCGTCGACGGATAAGCCGACAATATCCGTCAAATAATACTCACCGGCAGCGTTACCGGGCGTAACTCTCGCCAGCGCGTCCATCAAAAATGAAGCGCGAACGGCATACAGCCCAATGTTTACCTCACGGACTTCTAGCAGGGCGGGCTCGTTGGCCAGCGCGTCCTTGTACTCAACGATGCGCGCCACGGTTCCGTTGGCGTTGCGGATGATTCGACCGTAGCGATGCTCGTCGGGGTCGATGGCGCTGAGCAGAGTCAGGACGCCGTCGTGTTGACGGTGGTGCGCCAGCAGCTCTTCGACCTCGCGGCGCCGCAGGTTGGGCGTGTCGCCGTTCATGATGAGCACGTCGCCGGCATAGTCGGCGAAGGTATCGACCGCGGAGCGGACGGCGTCGGCGGTGCCGAGCATCTGGTGCTGCACGCGGGTGGTGACGGGGGCGTTGGCGTAGCGACGAGAGAGCTCGGCCTCGACCTGGTCGCGGCCATGACCGGTTATGACGACGACCTGTTCGGCGCCGGCGGCCAGCGCTGAGTCGACAGCCCAGGTGACCATGGGCCGGCCCAGCACTTCGTGCAGCACCTTGGGGAGGCTGGACTTCATGCGAGTGCCCAGGCCAGCGGCAAGAATAACGGCCTTGAAAGGACGCGGAGCGCTCATGGCAACACCGATGGTAACAGGTTCGGTGCGGGGGTTTAGCCGAGTCTTCAGATCGTGCAACGGTAGAAACACC
>Ga0169931_10009578_pt1 | contig 13940 bp, 22 predicted proteins | sample Kivu_15m_20L_FD_129675 | JGI IMG/M metagenome (GOLD analysis project Ga0169931, IMG submission 129675) | Freshwater microbial communities from Lake Kivu, Western Province, Rwanda to study Microbial Dark Matter (Phase II) - Kivu_15m_20L... | ecosystem: Environmental > Aquatic > Freshwater > Lake...
GTTGTAAGCTTAACTGCTGTTGGTCTGTTATTAGAGTAGGCAAAAGTACCAGCGGAAAGGGCCGGATCGGCATAATCGACTACGGCGTTAGAAACAACAGTTGATCCGAACACTGTTTGATTAGTTGCTCCTAGAGCGCGATTATCTAATATAGTTGAAGAAGATCCTACATTAATAGCTGTACCTCCGTTATTACGGGTACTAGTTCTAGTTACTGCGGATGAGCCGTCTACTTGCACTGTAGCCATTGGAAATCTCCATAATAAAGGTGAATTATGTCTACACTATAGTACCCCAAAATATACAATTATGGTTTTTTTTGACAAATTTTTTCTAAAGTATAGATATTTGATGTTTTATAGCCATAAATTTTAGTATTGGATAGAATTAGGTCAATATGCTCATTCGTCCATGCGCTACCATTTACTATAACTTTAATTTTTGGATTTTTTTGTAAAATCAACATAGCTGCTAAAATATTGTCACTAATATTATCCATTAAAAAATTAGCTGATGGATATATTGTATGGATACCAAATTCTTGTAAAAAAAATGAAGCTTTGTATAAAAGGTCAGGAGCAAATAATTTGTATTCTAATATTGCTCTTAATTCTACCTCAGAATACTCACACAGTTGACTAATAGTATATAGTTCTTTTTTTAATTTATCATATTTTCGATTACACAATAATGGCAATGAGACAATAAGCTCTATAATATTTGTACCAGCAATAATTGCTTGTTCCACAGATTTTATTCTGGCTTCGCTATCTGATAAACCAAAAGGATAGTCTATTATTGATGACAGTTTTATTTCATTATTTGGTAATATAGATTTTGCAGATTTTACATAGAAAGGAAAAACAGAAACCACTGATGGTTCAAATTTTAGTGCAGAAAGTAGGTCGTCTTTTGTTTCTTTTTCGTTATTAGCTAAATCGTATGATGCGTATTCTATATTCATTTTATTTTGTTTTTTAGACTTTCTATCGAAGGATATTTTCTATCCCCTAATACACCGTCTGCAAACCCGTAAGATATAGCTTCTTCTGCATCCAATATCCAGTCACTCTTATTAGCCAATTGAGAGATGATATGTTTTTTGACTATAAATTTTTTCCAATTTTTTTCTTGTGCGATTGGACTGTCAACACATTTTTCTGTAAAGATTTCTATCATTTTGGATGATTCTTTTTCACTCCATTGCAGACTACTCATTGCTGCTTTATGTTCATTGTCTATACTTAGAGAACCATAATGTATCAGCATATGAACATTCGGCATAAGAATTCTTTTATGTGCTGCTTGGAAAATAATACTACTAGCTGATTCAACTTTAGCATAAGCCAGTATTATAATTTTAGATTTTGATTTTTTGATAATATCATATATAGCCATTCCATCCTCCCATACCCCTCCAGGAAGATGCATATGGATTAAAATAGGTTCGCACGATATAAGATTTAGATATCTTATGTTTTTAGAAAAATTGATAGCTGCTTTATATTCAACACCAGCTTCTTCATCATAGTCATTTGATGAATGTAGATATATTTCTCTGTTTTTAGGATCAATATTATACATATGTATATTGTATAGATCGGACTCTTGGTCTTTATTAAGCATGTGTATCTAAAAACTCCATGGTTCGATTTGTAACATCTGATAAAACACTTCCCGATAAAAACAATTTACCTATACCTATACGAAATCTATATCTAGTAAAAATATCTAATGTTTCGACTCCTGGAGTTTGTTCTATGACAGAACATATTGGTTGTGTTATATCAAAATTTGTATGTCCTATCCAAAAATTAAAGATGTTATCTATACCATGAGCAGAATCATACGGAATGATACCAAATGGTGTCACAAGAGCTTTAAATTTTTTTACTTGGGGTTGAGTATCATCTTCTATATCAGGCTCAAATTCTGAAGTTGTATTGCCCTGATTGTTATTAATATCATCAAAAAATTCGGCTTGATCTACAAAGTCATTAGGTGTTTCATGAGTAGGAGAATATTCTGGCTTAAATGGGTCTTGCCATTTTTCCCAGACAATAGTAGGCTGAATATTTTGTTTGTCCATTATTCATTCTTGATGTATTTGTTTAAAAACTTCTGTTGGTTTAACAGCGGGCTCGTTATGTTTTTTACTATTTTTTTGTTTTAAATATCTAATTTCTGCTAGTTTATATATAACATTTTGTACAAATAAAATATCAAATGGTTCGTGTTCAACATGATTCTTTAAAGTATTATAGATCTCCGAAGAAAGCATACCATTGGCTAATGCATCAATAATTAAAGCATAATTATAAGCTACTTGAGGTATTTCTGTTTTTGTTTCCTCATTAAAGTCTGGCCAACCACAAATAATATTTATCGTGCCATCATTATTCATCTGTATTTCAATGGTACATATAGTATCATCATCTGTACTGGTATCTGTTTTATTGCTATGTTTTTTATTAGACAACAAATCTCTAATAAAATTAAACATAATTGACTACTTTTCTAATTAGTGGATTTATAATAGCTATATTGTAGTTGATTAAAAAACAATCTTTAGCTTCGGTATCTTCAGGAACCATTGTTGCATATATCGCACATAGTGTATCCTCTGTTTTTGATAATTTGACTAAATGATAAAAGTTTTTGTAATTTTGCGGTAAAGATGTATATTTATATATGACACTATCTATTAAGTGATCAATATCCGATTTATTATCTTGAAAGATTTCTGATAATGGTTCAAAACTTTTTCCATTTGAAGAAAAAAATTGCTTGGTATTAGTATGACTATTCCATTTAGATAAAACGACCTGAATAATAAGTTTATACATATTCTTTAATTTTTGCTAAACCCTTTTGGATATTTTGTCTAATAGCTTCTCTAGTTACACCATACTTTTTACCAATTTCTAATAAAGTACAATCATTAAAATAATAATCATATATTTGATGCTTTTGTTTATCTGATAAAATATCAGATTCAAATAATTCTTTTATGGACTCAGATAAAATTCTTTTTTGTTCATTGGATTCTGCTATTATTGCAGGATCAGATGAAATTTTTTCAGGAATATTTTGAATATGATTTAATCCATCATCCGTATCACTATTGAAAGAGTTTATAGAAAAATGGTGATTCTTTTTTTTGTATTTGTTAGAGATATATGTTTTTATAGCCCAAATACCGCATTGGTTTCTATATGAATAACGAGTTTTAGATTTTCCTTCGTGGCCTTTTCTATTCGCATCCCATTTCCAATCTGCTATCATCAACGCTTCGGCTATTTCTGATATAGCTTCATCATTATTTAGTAGTTCTTTGCGTAAAGAAACATAAAAAGATGAAGCAAATTTAGAAATAATTTTTTTAGCTAAAAGTATATATGTATCCAATGTTTCGAATTGTTGTTCCATTATCTTTTGTCCTTTTTAGAAAAATTAGAATCTAGAATTTATTACTATTTAGTAAGTCTTTTCCACTGTTTTGGATCTGGCCTATCTTTATCTCCTCGTTTTGCTGGTTTATAGTCGTCTCCTTCTCTTTCTTTTTTCCTTCGAATATTTTCCCAAAGACCAGGACGATCCGCTGCTGATACATTATCGGCAGCCTCGCTCACATACATGATAAAATCGTGAATAGTTCTCATATAGTCCTCGGTAATAGCAATTTTACCCTGTAGCCAGCTCTCTGTCAAGTTTTCTTTTACATAAGGTTTGTCAAGAGAATTAAGAATCTCATTGGCGTGGGTTGCTATGGCTCGTAAAGATCCCAGACTCATTTCATAGAAATCTTTTTTATATTCTATCATTTCTACTTCTGGACTTTCTTCTTCCATATCTTCTATTTCTGGTTTTGATGCTATAATATTTTGTATATCATTTAGAATATCTTTGTCTCTCATTAGATAGCTCCTTTAATTTAGGATAAATAGCATTAACTAATTTGATGGAAGCCTCATTGTCGCTACGAAAATGAACACCTTGTTTTATTCTGGCTTGTGATACTTTATCGGTAAAAGAACTAAATCGCGCAGAATACTCTGGGTATATTTCTGATACTAATAATTCTGCCAATTTAGCATAAGCAACATGTCCAGATGGATAAGAAGGCGTCGAATGTGTTTTAGTATTTATAACATCAATATTAATATCATAGAATTCTGCAATTTGATTTGGTCTTGGTCTATTATAGAATAATTTTAATTCTTTAATAATGCCGTAAAGTACATTATATAGTTTTGTAAATTCTTCTTCAGGAAAATTCATTTTATTATTTGCAAAAAATGTTCTATATATAATCAATGGATCTTTATCAATACTTAAAATTGTATTAATAGATGTTTCATTTCTAACTAGCGTTTCGTCAACAACTTCATCTAGTTCTTTTTTTGTTTGTTCACTATTATTAGCTGGAGGAGGATTTAGTACAAAATAATCAAAAGGCAAAATATCTGGTTTTTGATAATTTGTAAGATTTTTATATGTTAAGTTGTGTAAATTTTTTGATTTATTTTTTAATAACATATCTTGAATGCTAGAAATAAGTTTAAACACATTACACCTGTATTGTTAAAAGGTTTTCTATACTCATAATTTCACCATGCCTTGCACGACCAATATCTTGCTTTCCATTTAGGACCAGGATTGTCACAGTTGTGTCTTGCTCTGAAATTTTTACGTCTTCCTGGAATATTTTTCTTAATTTTCATATTAGGATCGCCAAAATTAACTTTAACCACATTACCTTTATCGTTTTTTACATACACACTAGATTTTTTTGGACCATTTGGAGTTCTAAATGGTTTATTTAGCGTTACTTTACGTCCTTGATATTCAGAAGAAATTGCAGATAAATCAAATTCCTCGTAAATCTCTCCCTCGACAGGCTCATAATCTGCATCTTTAGGAATAATTAAATTGGCTGTCGTCAATTCTTCACCATTCTCATCTTCTAGAGCTTCTGTGTATTCTATAATTTCACATACTTGTTCTAAAAGAGATGATTTTGTTTGTCCAATACATATAGCGATTCTTTGCTGACTATTAGGATATTCTTTTTTCATGGTTTCGTTGCTCATGCATCTGGCAACAAATTTTTGCTTATCTTCATTAGGTTCTGGTGATGGAATAGGCATTATAGATCTCCTGATTGTAGATACTCAATATTATTTACACCATGCTATATATCAAATTATTGTCTAATTTAAGATTGAATTGAGTATTATAGCTGAATTATTCCAAGAATATTTTTGAGCAGTTTCTAGTCCTGCGGGATTTGTCCTTATATTATTTTGATAAACATAACGCATATACTCTATCGTTTGATCTATTTGTTTTTGACCTATTTTTCCCCAATTAGATTGACCAAAAAACCATTTATTATCAATAGCTGGTTCTGTGTCGTTCATTTCTACGAGGTAGCTATTTTGTGGAGTACAATACTCGGTATGTGCTGAATAATAACTTGCTATAACTGGTTTATTCATAGCTAGAGTTTCTAATAGCTCCATATTCCAACCTTCTCCTCTGGAAATATATATGCCGCAATCAGAATGGTTTATAACTTCAGCTACTTCTTTATGTTTAGCGAGTCTGGGAAAAATTTTTATTTTTTTCTTGAGTTTTGAATTCATGACCAGGTCTAACCAAGCTTTTTCTTCTTCTTTATTAAGAAATCCGTTATGAGTTACCATCCATAGCTCAACATTATCTTTTTCATCAAAAGCTTTGTTAAAACACTCAATTATGGAATCATGCGCTTTTCTTTTTTCCCATTTGCCTATAGTACAAAAAACATAATTATTTTTTGAAACACTATTTATATCTGTTGAATTAAATATATCAAAATTTACTCCTAAAGGTACTACGTGTATAGGTTTGGTAATAGAATTTTTTTCTAAAATAGATTTTGCCCATTTAGAAGATACGATAATATGATTAGGAAAATTTAAATGGTAAATTTCATTAGGCTGCAAAGTATCTAATTCAAAAAAAGGAAAAGCAAAATATTGACCATTACCAGGTCTGTTTAAAAGATCAAATTGATGCCAAATTTTAATACATATCGAATCATATGGTATAGACTGATAATTATTTACAAGATGTTTGATAAGTAAAGCATCAGATTCGTCTTCTATAGATGGTTGTCCTATAGGAAATAAACACATATTGTGACCATGACTATTAAGCGCTTTAATAAGATTTAGACTGGCATATCCATATCCTGTATATCCAATAGGACACATTAATTGTAAATTCATGTAAAGACCCTATTATGAGTATCGTTAACCATAATGAAAGTTGTTTTTTTACCAAAGTCTTTTATATTTTCTGCTCCTATATATGTACAAGAACTTCTGAGTCCGCCTAAGATATCTTTAATTGTGTCATCTGTTGAGCCTTTATATGGTATCGTTACGCATCTACCCTCGCTTGTTCTATAATCCGCAACTCCTCCGTTATGTTTATTCATAGCCTCTTTGCTACTCATGCCATAAAATTTTAAAGATTTTTTTCTCTTGTCTTGTTCTAAGTCTATTCCTCCCGGATCAGTAGGCTGCCACCATTCTTGTAGCGTTTTGCCGTCGTTATTTACAATTGCTCTGCGATACTCATATTCCCATTCTCCTTCACAACAATCTGTTCCGGCCAACATTCCACCCAGCATAACAAAGTCTGCGTTGCCTCCAAAAGCTTTGCATATATCGGCCACTATTTTGCATCCTCCATCGCTGCAAATATGACCACCCAAACCATGCGCTGCATCGGCACATTCCATTACCGCACTTAGTTGTGGATATCCTATACCTGTTTTAAGTCTTGTTGTGCATACACTTCCTGAGCCTATTCCTACCTTGACTATATCTACTCCGCCATGTAATAAAAGTTCCTCCACCATTTCTGGAGTAACAACATTACCAGCCATAATTATTACATCGGGATACAAAGACCTAATATGTTTGACGCTTTTAACGAATTTTTCGCTATATCCATTTGCTACATCTATACATATATTAGGAAAAGGAAATCCTAAGTTCTGTAAACCAAAACATATTTGGTTAAGTTTATCAATATCGGATTTATTAATACCTGTAGAATAAAATACAAAATCCTTAAATTCTATATTAGTAAAAAATGAAATAAAATCTTCTACAGAATAGTGTTTATGTATGCATGTGAGACAGTTATGTTCGATTAGTGCATTCGCCATATAAAAAGTGCCTGTTGTGTCCATATTAGCTGCTACTAATGGTACACAGGAAAGAGATCTTGTAGAATGAAGAAATTTAAAAGATCTCAATAAGGCAACCTCTGCTCTACTGCCTAACTTCGATCTTTTAGGCTTTATAAGAACATCGTCAAAATTTAACTTGATATCATTAATTATTTTTTGCATAACATTTACTTAATAATATTTTTTCCATTCATAAAATGAAAATTGGGTCCGTAATTAATAAAAATTTCTTCGTCTTTATTGATGTTTTTGATTGCTTTACATATGCCTATAGTTTTGGCATAATCCATGGATAACTCTGCATTAGGATTATCTTGATGATTATATATACCTCCATATCCGAGTCTAAGAAAAATTAATAATCCATGTTTTTTACATTCTTCGCAAGGACATTGTTTAATAACCGAATAATCTATTACTCTGCCATCTCCTTGGTAGTGTGTTCTAAAAGGAAGAGGAATGATAGGAAATACCTCTATAATTTCAGTGGTTTTAATATCTCTTTTAGCAAAGACACCTATACCGTGAATCTTGGATTCCGACACATAAACATTATCCGAATGACATAAAATAGCATGTTCCTCCGGAGGAGATACTATGTCATTAACGCTTGGCGTAAGATTATTGATAGGATTGTCTATAATATCCATATGTTTCTCCTTGGGTTAAATATTAAAAAAACACCATCTTTTATCTATGACAGCAAGATTGTTATTATCTATAAGGTTCAAGTATTCTATTAATTCTTGCCAAGTATTAAATAAAAAATGATGAGGTATTGTACCGAAAAGCCAGTCAGGAGCTTCCTTTTTTCCTTGTGCTATTCTGATGAGAATAGGCTTTTTCTGTCTATTAGCCCAAAAAATTTCTTCTAATGTTCCGCACGGATGCGTAGTTATATCAAGATTAACGATTAGAAAATCACTAATATCAACCATTCTCAAATCTACCGATCTAATCTCTTTCATTAATTTTGATAATTCATCATAATGACCAGAAGATTTTAGTTTTGCTTTATACTTAGCTGTATTAGCGTCTTCTGTTGCTATATTTGTTGGCTTATTTAAAGGATTCAAAACCTGAACACCAAAAGACATTAGATAAGGAGTTATATATTGTCTCCACTCTAAGCCTCTGTCTGGTACACGATCAATAGCACCAGCTAGATAACATCTTTGATTTTTTAAATTACTCATGACTATTTTAGGTAGAAAAAATCTAGGAAACCATTGTGTTCTTTAACTGTTTTGTTAGAGCAACTTAGTTTTGCCAGGCCTTGTAAAAATCCAATAATTATAGACAATAAAAAAACGTAATACATTTTATGCCTGTTTTTTACTAATTATTTTAGGCATATAAACAAACACATTCATTTCAGTTAACCAAATATCTTTGATAAGTTCCTCTATAAATAACCAGTTTCCGCCAGCAAGTCCAGAGCCAAATTTAGGAGCGTGTATTTCTACAGAAGAAGAGTCAGTTGTTTTTAGTATATCTCTAGCTAAAGATTTAATACTATACATACAATAACTTAATGCTCCATAATTTAATGGTCTTTTATTATTATGAGAAATAATACCGTTTTGAGCTATCATATTACTAATTATTAGTTTACGCCCATACGATTTATTTTCTAGCACAGTAATATTTTGAGTATGTCCTAGTGGAGTATTTTTTCCTAGTAAATGAAAATTTTCTTTTACTATTGGATATTCCTCAGCAATAGCAGCGGCAAATCCTGCTCCAAAAAGATCTATGTTATTGCAAACATGAGGTATAATGATTGTTGGTCCAGTATTTGGAGATTTGATTATTTGTCGCGTATTTTCGAATATATTGATTCTATTATTGAACGTGACTACAGCATTGTTGTTTTTAGTTTTTGACATTAATTTTGCCCCATTTTCCTTTTGGACATTCTTGATCGGCCCAAGCTAGTTTATTTAGGAATATTTTTTTATTGTTCACATTACATCCGCATATCATGCAAGTTGAGTCTTTGTTATTATAAAACTCGCAGCCCTCAGCACAAATCTTGTATCTTTCTAAGATTTGTTCATTAGAGCTTTTCGGGAACCCCGCATAGATATGAAACCATAAAGACTTAAGAAATGTTTTTATTCTCAGTAAATTCATCTTTATATTCCTTTACAAGTAATATATTTCCTTCTTTATCTCTATAATATAAATCAATGACATCTACAATATCTGTGTTATTCATCCATATTGATGATCCATTTTCTATGGAAATTGCTCTATGAGAAAAGTCTGTTTTATTTTTTTTGAAATCAGAACTAAGTATAAGTTTATTATTCTTGAACTGAAAAAAATCCCCTGGGGATAGTTCCTCAACGTATTTCATTCTCCCAATCCTCCCATATTTCTTCCTCTCTCATTCTTTCAATTTTTGTTTTGAGTTGATTTTTAATTTTTGTCCGATCTCTTTTTTCTATATCATAATCTACTCTATCTGATGTAATCTTTTTTTTAAAAGATTTTCTTCTAACGCTTTTTCTGTCTTCATTTTCTGAGTTCATTGGTTACACCTTTCTCACTCCTTCATTGTAGCAGGAAACGGTTATCGTGTCAAGAGAAAAAAAAATACCTTGACAAGAAAGAAAAAAAACTATATATATTATGCAGAGGGTGGTTAGACATAAGGTACTATTATTCCGTTTCCTTGGTATCTTTTCATTCCCCTGTACTCTGGGTTCTCCAACGGCACGGCTTTTTTTGCAAAATGCTCTATATATTTTTCTTTATCAATTATTAATGTTTTGTTATGTATTCTTAAATAAGACAGATAAAGAGCAGCGCATCCAGCAGCAAAAGGAGCGGCCATGCTTGTACCGGACATTAGAGAATAGGTATTATTTGGAGTCGTACTCATAATATCTTGTCCAGGTGCTAAGAAATCAAGAGAATCTCCTGTGCAACTAAAACTACAAATGTTTAATCCTCTATCAACCGCTGCTATACTTACAGTTTCAGGATATCTTGCTGGAAAATTAATATCATTTTTTATACCACTGTTACCTGCTGCACAAAAAATAACTACTCCTTTTGATACAGCATAATTTAATGCTCTTTCTATCCTTACAGAAGGATAATCAGACCCCAAAGACATAGTGATTATATCTGCTCCATTATCACATGCCCACTCTATTGCACGAGCAACAGAATCATTTGATCCTGATCCGTTATCACTCAAAGCTTTTATAGGCATAATTTTTGTATTAGGAGATACTCCAACAACACCCCAACCATTATTTATAGCGGCTATGGTTCCCGCGACATGGGTTCCATGTCCATTTCTATCAATAGGATCATTATTGTTTTCAACTAAATTAATACCTTCTATTATATTATTTTTTATATCATCATGATTATAATCACAGCCGGTATCTATTACTGCCACCACAACATTCTTCCCACTTGTTTTGTTCCACAGTATTGGTACATTAAATTGGGATATAGCCCATGGCAAAATTTGTGCAGCATTTGTTTTCATTCCGTATATTGGTTCTTTTATATGTGGTAATAGTCTGCATTCTTTTCTATTCATAAAATACTCTTTATTATTAGTCTAATACAGAAGCGGCTATCAAGCAGCCTTTAGCAACAGAATGCAAGGGGTCATCGGAGTGCTTGACTACATCTATTTGCAAAGGAAAATTAGATTCCAATAATTTTTCATGTAATTTTTCTACATAACCAATAGCTTGAGATGTTCCTCCTGCTACCACTATGGATATAGGATGTTTAAATTTTGGTAATGATTTATGATCAGATAAAGCAAAAGATAGTTGTTTTGCTGTATATTCTATTAGTCTTTCGTAATAAGTCGATACTGCTCCTAGCACCGGATTATCATTTGGTTCTCCTATCTTAAATCCACCAGCCTCTTTTTCTACTTGAACAACACTATCCGGCTCTCCTGTTGCAACAGATGCCATTCGGTCTACCCAGTCTCCAGATTTTGTGGTACTAAATACCACTGTTGGTTCGCCATTAAGCATAACGCAAACATTAGTCATCCCAGCTCCACAACTTATTCCTATGCCCGTATAGTCTGTGGATTCCAATTCTGCATAGCATAGAGCTTCCGCTTCATTTATTGACCTAGCATTGTAGCCTATTTCTAGTAAAATGCTTTTCACTATATCTTCATGATAACTTACATCAAAATCATCATCTTCTTGGTCCACGGGCTGTGCTGGTATACAAAAAACCAATTTTTCATTAGGTTCCGAAGATTTCCCGACTACTTCTTTTAAGATATATGCTAATATCTTTTTAGCGTCTTTTTCTTTTACTGACACAACTCCTCTATACATGGGTCTTCTAGCCGTTTCGTTTCTTTCTACTGCTTTTTCTATAGCGTCTTTTCCTAACAAAATAAATGATCCATCAGTATCTTTTACAAATATTTTATTGTTTAATCCTTTTTCTATCATTTTATTTGCTATTGGAGTAGATGGTTTAATAATATAAAATGCATCCCTAAAATCTTTATATTTTATTTTTTTACCGTCCTGTTCTGATAAAACAATAAAACTAGTTCCTACATCTAATCCTTTGCTCATATTATTATCCTTTCATGTGTTTTAATTTATTTACAGAGGCGCTTATATCCGCTTCACTAACACTCTCTTCTGCGATATTATTAAATTTTTTCTCTAAACCTCTAGTGTTTATATCCAGTACTACTTTTTTTTCGTCTATACTTATGTTATTTTTAGGTATATTTTTTTCTTTTTTTGGGCCACAAGCAACTGTATGTTCGGGACTATTGACTACTATAATTTTACCAATATATATGCCAACAACAAAGATTATCATTGGTATCCAACAAACTAGCAAAAATAATAATAGTTCTATATACATAATTAGTTTCTCTCATATGTTATATACACCCAGAAAAGGTGTAAGATTAATTATCTATCAGGTAAAAATCTATGGAAAAAATTGAAAAAACATGGGGAGATACACGTTTAATTTTTGATAATGGCTCTATACATATATATATAGCCAATATAAATAAAAATCAATCATCTTCTAAACATTATCACGAACATAAAAATAATATTTTTTACTTACAAAGCGGACTACTGAAAGTTATCAAATGGGAAGAAGATAATTCTTTAATAGAACATGTTCTTCAACCAGGAGATAGTATCGATATTAAAAATGGAATCAAACATCAATTTTTTAGTTTAGAAGATTCAGTGTTAGTAGAAATATATTATACAAATTTAAATCATGAAGATATTATTAGATATATTTAATTCTAAAACTAATGATATGAAACATTTTTATCTTTTTGCCAATCGCAAAGATAATACAAGATTAGATAAATTGCTAGACAATTGCGATGATTATGCTTCAGAGAATTCTATTTCCGTATTTTTTAATACTGCTGAACCATTAAAGTGTTCCAAAATAGTCAACGAATCCAAACATAAATGGATTTTTTTTAGAATATTAGCGATGGATAAAAAATATGGACATTTTTTTCGTGATTTAGATTTACTAAAAAGTTACTATTTTGATAAGTATTTTTTTATTCCTGATTTATTAGATCCAAAATATAGAAAAAAGAATTTTGTAGTTCCAACAATTGAATATCTGGTATCAAATAATATTGATACAAGTAATCTAAATCATTTTAGTTTGTTTGATTCCAATGAATTTATCCAGATTAAAAAATTCTATTCTAGTAGTAATGTAAATATAACAATGAGTAGTGGACTATGGGTATATCTTTACTTAAAGTATAAATATCCTAAATCTATATTTACATTGGTAGATTATACATTTAATATAAATTCAACATATCATTCTCCGGAATTTGAAAAAGGATTTTTCATATCCGAGATCATGTCAGGTAGATGCGCATTAATTAATTCAGATAATACTGGAGATTAATTTGCCATTGTCAATAATTTTGACCGGTCTATTTCCAGGAGCAATCAAGTGTTTGGTATGATCAATACCAAGTAGATGATATATGGTTGCTCCCCAGTCTTCAACGCTCACAGGATCGTCCTGTGGTTCGCTCGCTGTCTCGTTGCTGGAGCCGTGTACGACCCCTTTTTTAATTCCACCTCCTGCCATGAGGGTACTAAAAACCCTGGGCCAGTGGTCGCGTCCAGCGGTAGGATTAATTTTTGGGGTACGACCAAATTCTGTTGATACACAAACTAATGTGCTATCTAATAGACCTCTATTATCTAGATCATTAATTAATGAGCTTAATGCCTGATCAAATGGTGGTAACTGATTACCAATATTAGTGGCTATATTATCATGATGATCCCAGCCACCATATGTTACAGTAACAAATCTAACCCCTGCTTCAATTAGTCTACGACTAAGCAATAGTCTCATTCCGGCAGAATTTTTGCCATAATTATTTTTTGTATTATCATCTTCTTTATTCAGATCAAAGGACTCTATTGCTTGAGATGAATTCATAATATGATAAGCATTTTGATAAAAAGAATTCATAGAATCTAACGAATCCGATTTTTGTTTGCTATTAAAGTCTTTGTTTACAACATCAAGCATGGCTCGTCTTTTATCGAATCTTTTTAAGTCTATACCATCAGGTAATCTTAAATCTCTGACCTTAAAATTAGGATCTTCTGGATTTCCACCCAAACTAAATGATGAATAACTATGACTCAAA
>Ga0169931_10009581_pt1 | contig 13938 bp, 7 predicted proteins | sample Kivu_15m_20L_FD_129675 | JGI IMG/M metagenome (GOLD analysis project Ga0169931, IMG submission 129675) | Freshwater microbial communities from Lake Kivu, Western Province, Rwanda to study Microbial Dark Matter (Phase II) - Kivu_15m_20L... | ecosystem: Environmental > Aquatic > Freshwater > Lake ...
AGCGGTGGAAGGCTATTGGTGATCAACCTGCCCGGCGAGCACAAGGGGGCCTACATCTTCCGGCATGGGTTCAGGGAGGCGCTCCTGATGAGCGGCCGTGGTGCAGAGGGTCTGCTCCTTGTGCAGGAAGATCAGGGCTCGACGGTGGTCACCGAGGCTGGCGACACGCTCATGGTGCGGGATGCGGACGCGCGCTATGATGCAAGCACAGCCCTTAAGCCGAAGCCTTGACGCTCCGGCTGCTCTTCTTTTCCCCCAACATCTCCTTCGCCGCCTCCACAACCGCCACATCATCGTTCCCGCATACGCAGTAGATCTCTGTGGGACGGATAACGTGATCAATGTTCGCATCGATACCATGGGTGACGGCCCACAGCTACACACCGATCAAACCCCGGCCATATAGCTTCGTCAAACGGCCTGCGAACCCATTTCCATGCGTCAACACCACCGCTTCTGTGCCGCTGTGGCCCTGTTGTCACCGATCGTGATCACCGCCCAGTCCAACGTGCGCGCCTGGAACGCCGACGGACAGGTCTTCGTGGTGTGGGAAGTGGCTCAGCAGACGGCTGTTTCCTACTCGGTGCACGTGAGCCCCGGCATCGTGGCCTCCACCGCCGATGCGGAACGCGTGGGCCAGGTGTTCGAGCCTGAATGGAGCGGTGCCCGCCTGCGCCTGGCCAACGCCAACGCCCGCTGGCGCGTGCCCAACGGCAACGGCGGCATCTACCAGCTCACCGCCACCGAGGGCCTCTTCGTCTTCACCCCGCACGATGCGGCCACACGCTACTTCCACGTGACGCGCGATGCCGAGACCCAGCTTACCGCCGCGAACCGCACGGCCCAACCGCTGGACATCACCTACGACCCGGTGCAGGCGCCGGTGAAGTGCCACACGCAGCTCACCGCCACCACGGGGCAGGGCTTCCCCTACACGGTCTTCGCCATGTGGGCGGATGGCCGCAACGACCCGGACGATGCACGCCCCGACATCCCGGTGATGGCCAACGCCGCCAAGAACGGTGCCCCGCACGTGTTCGCCGTGTACCTGCCCACGGGCGGTGAACCGGCAGGGCCCTACCCGGCCGTGGTGTGCCTGCACGGGGGAGGTCCGCAGGGCAGCTACTGGTCCTACGCGCCCAACTCCTTCCACTACGGCAACACCGGCAACGTGCCCACGGACGGCATCACCATCGCCTTCGATGATCGTCTCTTCATCGCCAACAACGGCGTGGTGAACCTTGACCGGCCGAGCAACTGGTTCGGCTGGCACACGCAGATGAGCGCCACCGCCGCAGGCAACGCACCGGCCAATGCCGTGGTGGTTCCCTACACGCTGCGCCGCCTGGTGTGGACCATCGACTGGCTGCTGAACGCGTCCACCTACTCCATCGACCCCGCGCGTGTTGCCGTGCAGGGCAACTCCATGGGCGGCACGGGCACGCTGCTGCTCTCGCGCTGGAAGCCCGAGCGCTTCTCCGCCGCCACCGCCTTCGTGCCGCCGCACTACACGCCCGAGACCGGCGGCCGCCTCTTCGGCAACACCGCCAGCAACCTGGCCACCACCGAACTGGGTCCGGATGGACAGGTCCTGCGCGTGAACGACTTCTTCGACCCCGCCGTGCGCCTGTCGCCCGCCACGCGCGACCGCTGCATCACCCGCATCTACCGCGGCCGCTGCGACGATGCCGCCGAATGGGGCGCGCAGCACCTCCAGCTCTACAACGCACTGAACGACGCCGGCCTCGGCATCCACCTCTACTGGGATGAGCGCGACCACACCGCGAGCGACTGGGATGACGATGACCCCGGCACGCCCTGCAACGACATCGGCCAGTGGGTGACCCCACAGCCCAGCGAGCGCTGCTCCGCGCCATACCAATCGCGCTTCCGGGCGGACCGCTCCTATCCCGGTTTCTACAACGATGATCAGGACGCCACCCAGCCGGGCCGCCAGCCGGAACTCGGCAACGGCGACCCCGCCGACGGCGAACCGTGGGGCGCCTGGAGCGGCTGGTACGAATGGGACGTGAACACCCAGATGGACGACGCGGACCGCTGGGAATGCACCGTGTTCCTCGCGGGCATCGACGCGCTGCCCATCGATGCCTACGCGGGCGACAGCGCCACCTGCGACGTCACCATCCGCAAGCCGCAGCTCTTCCTGCCCGCTCCAGGCGCGCCCCTGGAGTGGCGGCTGGAGCGGCTTTCCGACGGGCTGGTGCTGCAGAGCGGGAACACGACGCCCGATGCGGAGGGCGTGGTGGCCGTTACCGGGCTCACGCTCTTCACCGACCCGCTGCGCACACGGCTCATCGTGGAACCGGCCATCAGCACGGGGCTCAGCGCACCGCGCAGTGGTGGCGACCTGCTGCTGCATCCCAACCCCGCGAACGACGTGGTACGCATCACGGGGGGCGGCGCCGGCGAGCTCACCTACACGCTCATCGATCCGCGGGGCGCGGTGGTGGCACAGGGCCGCACCACCGGCCGCACCATCCCCGTGGAACATCTGCGCCCCGGCACCTATGCCGCGCTGCTGCTCGATGCCTCGGGCCAGCGGTCGATCCGCACGCTCTCCATCCTCCGCTGACCCATGCGCACCAACCTCTTCACCACGCTGCTCCTAGCCGCGCTCACCGCGCCCATGGCCGCATGCCACGCGCAATTCCTGGAGATGAACATCGCCATGCCGCCGCAGACCTCTGCGCGTGACCTGGTGTACAATCCGCTTGAGAACAAGGTGTACACCGCCAACGTGGCCGACCAGGGCATGCCGCCGATGCGGAGCGTCACTATCATCAATGGCGCCACCAACACCATCATCACCACGCTGCAGGTGGCCGAGGGACCACGCGACCTGTGCGTGAACACCACGGACAACAAGGTGTATGTGGCCAACTACTTCGCCGACAGCATCACGGTAATCGACGGCGCCACCGACCAGATCCTGGCCACGCTACCCGCCGGCGACGGTCCGCGGGCCCTGTGCTACAACGCCCAGGATAACCGCGTCTACTGCGCCAACGAGTTCAGCGGTGATGTCACCGTGATCGACGGCGCCACGGACCAAGTGACGGGCACGGTGGACGTGGGCAGCACCCCGCGCGTGATCGCCTACAACCCGGCGAGCAACAAGATCTACTGCCCCAACGCCGGCAGCCAGAACCTGTCGGTGATCGACGGTGCCACCAACAGCGTGGTCGCCACCGTGCCCACGGGCAATGTGCCGCGCGGCATCGCCGTGAACCCGCAGAGCAACCGCGTCTACTGCTCCAACTACGGATCGGACAACGTGACGGTGATCGATGGCGCCACCAACGCGGTGCTGGCCACGGTGGTGGTGGGCGACGGTCCCACGGCACTCTTCCACAACCCGGCCACCAACACCATGTACTGCTCCAATGTGGGCGCACCGGGCCCGGGCACACCGGCCGCGTGCACCATCACGGTGATCGACGGCACCACGAACGCTGTGCTCACCACGCTGCCTGCGGGCGACGAGCCCACCGCCTTCTGTTACAGCACCAACAATCAGAAGGTGTACTGGGTGAACGAATGGAGCCACACCGTGGCCGTGGTGGATGCCTTCACCAACGCGCCGCTGCAGCTGATCCCGCTGGGCAACCCGCCGGTGCAGGCGGTGGACCTGTGCTACAACCCCGTGAACGAGCGCGTGTACTCGGCCAACCGGCTCACCTACAACATCGGCGTGATCGCGGATGAACTGCTGAGCACGGGCATCCCGGATGCGCAGCGTCTGCTGCTGCACCTTTATCCCAACCCGGCCAACGACCGGGTGATGCTGACCGGTCTTGCGCACGGCCCGCTGCAGTATGCGGTGCACGATGCGCATGGCGCGCTGGTGGAACAAGGCCGCACTATGGACCGCACGCTGGACGTGCAGCAGCTTCCCGCAGGGCTTTATGCCGTGGCCGTGCAGGATGCACACGGACGTCGTTGCGTGGAGCGCTTCACGGTAGTGCGCTGAGGAACGGCGGCACCCTGGTGTGCACGGAATCGAAGCTGTTCAGGAATTCCGGCCGGCAGGTTCGCGGCGTATCCAGCGGCAGGGTCCTACGCGCTCACCCGCACCCCCTTCTTCACGCCCTTCTCCCCGAGCATCTCCTTCACTGCCTCCACAACGGCGATATCGTCAATACCGCACTCGCGATAGAGTTGCGGCTGCGTGCCGTGCTCGATGAACTTGTCGGGGATGGCCAGGCGCTTCACGTGCGCGGCGTAACCGTGGTCGCCCATGAACTCCAGCACCGCGCTGCCCATGCCTCCTTGCAGGCCGTGGTCCTCCACGGTGATCACGTGCTTGAACTTGCTGAACACCTCGTGCAGCAGCAGCTCGTCGATCGGCTTCACGAAACGCATGTCGTAGTGCGCCACGCTGTAGCCTTCGGCCTCGAGTGCATTGATGCCCTTGGCCGCGAGGTTGCCGATGTGGCCGATGCTCAGCACCGCTATATCGGTACCTGAGCGCAGCTTGCGGCCCGTGCCCACCTTGATCGCCTTGAAGGGCGTCTTCCACTCCGTCATCACGCCCTCGCCGCGTGGGTAGCGGATGCTGAAGGGGCCCTGATCAGGAAGCTGAGCGGTGTACATCAGGTCGCGCAGCTCCTCCTCGTTCATCGGTGCGCTCACCACCATGTTGGGGATGCAGCGGAAGTAGGCGAAGTCGAAGTTGCCGTGGTGCGTGGGGCCATCGGCGCCTGCCAGGCCGCCGCGGTCCAGGCAGAACACCACGTTCAGGTTCTGCAGCGCCACGTCATGCACCACCTGATCGTAGGCGCGCTGCATGAAGGAGCTGTAGATGTTGCAGAAGGGCACCATGCCCTGCGTGGCCATGCCGGCGCTGAAGGTCACGGCGTGCTGCTCGGCGATGCCCACGTCGAAGGCTCGGTTGGGCATGGCCTTCATCATGATGTTGAGCGAGCAGCCTGTAGGCATGGCAGGCGTCACTCCCACGATCTTCGGGTTCTTCTCCGCCAGCTCCACGATGCTGTGGCCGAACACGTCCTGGTACTTGGGCGGCTGCGGGCTCTTGGGCACCACCTTGATGATCTCTCCGGTCTCCTTGTTGAAGAGCCCGGGCGCGTGCCACACCGTGGGACTTCCTTCTTCGGCGGGGCCATAGCCCTTGCCCTTCTTGGTGATCGTGTGCAGGATCTTCGGGCCGGGGATGTCGCGCAGGTCCTTCAGCACTTTCACCAGGTGGTCCACATCGTGGCCGTCCACCGGACCGAAGTAGCGGAAGTTGAGGCTCTCGAACAGGTTGCTCTGCTTCAGCAGGGCGCTCTTCACCGCGCCTTCGACCTTCTGCACGATGGCCTGCGCGTTCGGGCCGAACTTGCTCAGTTTGCCCAGCGCCTTCCACACCTCGTCCTTCACCTTGTTGTAGGTGTGGCTGGTGGTGATGTCGGTAAGGTACTCCTTCAGCGCACCGACGTTCGGGTCGATGCTCATGCAGTTGTCGTTCAGGACCACCAGCATGTCGGTGCCGGCGCCGCCCGCGTGGTTCAATGCCTCGAAGGCCTGGCCGGCCGTCATGGCGCCATCGCCGATGATGGCCACGCACTGGCGGTCCTTCTCGCCCTTCAGCTTGCTGGCCACCGCCATGCCCAAAGCACCGCCGATGCTCGTGGAGCTGTGCCCCACGCCGAAGGTGTCGTATTCGCTCTCGCTGCGCTTGGGGAAGCCGCTGAGGCCCTTGTAGATGCGGTTGGTGTGGAACACCTCGCGACGTCCGGTGAGGATCTTGTGCCCGTAGGCCTGGTGCCCCACGTCCCACACCAGCTGGTCGTGGGGCGTATTAAACACGTAATGCAGCGCCACGGTGAGTTCCACCACGCCCAGGCTGGCGCCGAAGTGGCCGCCCTTCACGCTCACCAGGTCGATGATGAAGTCGCGCAGCTCGGCGCACACCTGCTGCAGCTGGTCCTCGGGCAGGGCGCGCAGGTCAGCTGGCAGGCTGATGCGCTCAAGCAGCGGGTACGAAGCGGGGGCGGGCATTCGGGCTTGTGAACAGGCGGTGAACAAATGTAAGGGGGCGAAGGTTCGGGCCCCTTCGATGCAGCTAACGCGACTATCCCGCGCTTCGCGTTCTTCCCCCCATCGCCGTTGTGGTCCGCTGCCGGCCCAGCGCGGCATCGGTGAACAAGCGTAGGCCCAGCTCCGGCCGGTAGCCGTGGATCTCCTTCACATCGATGGCGATGAGGAAGTCGATGATCTCGGTGTTGATCACCTGGCCGGGCACCAGCACCGGGAAGCCGGGCGGGTAAGGGATCACGAACGAGGCCGAGACCAGCTCATCGCCTTTCGCCAAGGCCTCAGTCGCCTCTTGCAGCTTCACATGGCGGCAGCGCTCCTCCTTGTAGGCGAGGAAGTAGGCCGCGCGCAGGTCGCCGCCGGGCACGCCGGGCTGGCCTTGGAAGCTGCGGTGGAAGTTGGTGAAGTGCGGCAGCGGGATCTTCTGCTGCTTCAGGTCGCGGAGAACGTCCAGGTGCGCCTGCTTGTCATGGCGCTCCATGCCCGCATTGCGCGCCTCCAGTTCATCGGCAATGCTCAGCAATACCTTGGTTAGATAGGCGAGCGAGCCGCGCGTGGTGCCGATGTTGGTCATGAAGAGCACCGAGTTGCGCGAGGTCTTGTTGATCTGGATCTGGTGCTTGTCCATCAAGAACTTGTTCTTGAAGGTATCGCCGTCGATGCCCGTCTTGCCTGTGTACAGATTGATCTTGGTGGGGTCCACGGCGAACTCGTCCAGGGCCCAGGCCTTCTCGATGGCGTTCCAGCCGTGATCGCGGCGATAATAGCTGTCCAGGCCGCTCTGGCGATACTCACCAGGCACCAGCTCGCCGATGGTGATGATGTCGAACCAGCGGTTCAACCGGGGGTGCTCGCGCACGGTGCGGCGCAATTGCAGGCCAAGCTCAATGGCCTTCTCCACCAATTCGTAGCCCTCGAACTCGGCCTGGCGGCGGCCCACATCCATGCTCGCGAGGATCTGGTAGTTGGCGCTGGTGCTGGTGTGCGTCATGTACGCTTCATCGAAGCTCGCCTCGCTCTTCTTCTCGAAATCCTCGTCCCACACATGGATCATGCTGCCTTGGCGCAGCGAGGTGAGCGTCTTGTGCGTGCTCTGCGTGGCGAACGCGCGGATGCGCACCTTGTCCGGGTCGGGCAGTCGCGGCTCCTCGCCTTTCTTCAGGCCCTTGATGTGCGCCTCGTACTCGGCGCGGTACTCGGGCGTGCGGTACTTGCGGGCCAGCTTCTGCGCCACATGCATGGCGGTGCGTTGCCGCAGCACGTAGCTGAAGCGCGCGAAGGCCCACCAGGCCTCGTCCCAGAGGAAGACAATGTCGGGCTTGATGGCAAGGACCTCCTCCATCACGCGCTCCACGTTGTACACCACGCCATCGAAGGTGCTGTTGGTGAGCAGCAGCATCTTCACCCTGTCCAGCCGGCCGCCCTTCTTCAGCCTGAAAAGCTGCTCGCGGATGTGCGACAGGGGCACGGCGCCGTACATGCTGTACTTCTCGAGCGGGTAGCTGTGCAGGTACACGGGATAGGCGCCGCTGAGCACCATGCCGTAGTGGTGGCTCTTGTGGCAGTCGCGGTCGATGAGCACGATGTCGCCGGGCTCCACCAGCGCCTGCACCACAATCTTGTTAGTGGTGCTGGTGCCATTGGTGGCGAAGTAGGTGCGCTTGGCGCCGAAGGCCCGCGCCGCCAGCCCCTGCGCCTTTTTCAGCGGACCGGTGGGCTGCAGCAGCGAGTCGAGGCCGCCCGTGGTGGCGCTGGTCTCTGCCAGGAAGAGGTTGCGGCCATAGAAATCGCCGAAGTCCTGGATCCACCTGCTCTTGAAGACGCTGTTACCGCGGCTGATGGGCATGGCGTGGAAGACGCCCATGGGCTTACGGCTGTAGTCCTTCAGCGCGGTGAAGAAGGGCGTCTCGTACTTCTCCATGGTGCCGCGCAGAATGGCGAGGTGCAGCTCGGTGAGGTCCTCGGTGCGGTAGAAGATTCGCTTGAAGGTGGCGAGCGTGGCGTCCTTCAATCCGTCAACGGGCGTGTCGGTCACGTAGTAGCGGTCCACCTCAGGGCGGAACCACCGGCACAGGCGGCCGAGGTAGGGGCCCATGTTCGCACGGCCTATGGCGCCGGGGTCGAGCTCGTCGATGGCGCGCGCGAACTCGCGCAGCGCTTCGTTCCTGTTCACGCCCGCGTAGGGCACTCCGAAACGCACCACCACCGCCTGGATGTTGTGGTTGAAAAGCAGCGCGAGCAGGGCGTCCTGCACGGTGCGCACCAGCACGGCGTCGTACACGAACTCGTCGCTCTTGTCGCGCACCTGCCGCAGCTTCTCCTTCAGCGCGGCTTCCTCCACATCGTCGATGTCGTCCACGAGGAGCACCTCGAAGTAGTTGGGGCGCGGCTTCTCCGCTTCCTCAGCCAGCAGCTCGTTGCGCCCGGCTTTCGGGTCGAGCATGGCCACTGGATCGCTCCTGAACGCGCCGCTGCTCAACATGCGCACCACATGATTCACGGCATGGTGCAGACCGTGGTGCTCCTGGCCCCGCAGCATGGCTTGCAGCTCCCGCACGGTCTCGCGCCCGGGATAGGCCCAGTACAGTTCAATCGCGAGCAGCTGCTTGAGGATCGAGTCCACCTCCTGCGGGGTGCCGCGGCCCTCATCCAGGTCCATCACCGCCAGCTTGAGCTGGTCCCACGTGTGGGAGCGCAGACGGGCGGCGTTGTAGTGCGAACGGGTGCGGGTCTCGGAAACGGCGGGCATCGTAAAAGTCGGTGCCCGGAAAGATAGGCGGCGAGCGTTCAGCGCTTCTTCTTCGCGACCGCCTTCCTGGCCGCGCTCTTGTTCGCCTTGGCGGGTTTCGGCTTCGCCTGTTTCGCGGCCTTCGTGGGTTTTGCCGTTGCGGGCTTCCCGCGGTTCGGCCCTTCATGCAGCGCCACCCGATTGCCCTCGCTATCGATGAAGAGCGCGAACGAACCCGCGCTCTCGCTGATCAAGGTCTTTGGCATGATCACCCGTCCGCCGGAGAACTCCACGCGGCCGAGCACGCCATCGAGGTCGTTACCTGCGTTGAGGTAAACCAAGGACCCGGTGTCGTTCGGCAGGCAGCCGGGGCCGCAGATCAGCGCGCCGCCGATGCCATTATCGGCCGGGAAGTAGGCCATGGCGAACTCACCATTCGTGCTCACCTCCATCTCCATGTTGTAGATGGTGTTGTAGAAGCGCGCTGCCCGATGGATGTCGTAAGCCGGTATCTCGAACCAGCTGACGAAATCCTTCAGCTTGATGTGGTGGCGTCCTGCAAGGCTTCCCATGTGTGTGGATGTTCTTGATTGCTGATTGCGCGACCCGGATGCTGAATAGGCGATCGGGGCTTATGCGGGCATTTGGTTAAGCGGAGTGCGGGTCGGTTGGTGGCCGGTAGGTGCTGATCACGTGCTTCGGCAATTCATGGGCGCGCGTCTCGTCCTTCACCTCGAGCTCCGTGAGTTCCTGGACTCGGGTCGGCTTGATCAAGGGCCCAAGGCTCTCCAAGTGCGGATGCTTCGCGCCCGGTGCATAGATGCTGAAGTCGACCGGGCGGTCGCGGAAGCTCTTCAGCGGCTGGCCCAGGCGCAGCACGCCCAGCTCGCGGCTGCGGCGCACCTTCTCCAGGTTGATCTCAATAGGGATGAATTCCTCGTTCACATCGGCCTGGTAGATCACGCGGCCCTCGGGCCCGCACACGATGCTGCGACCGCTGCCGCCGGCATCGAGCCCGTTGATGTCGAAGAAGTAGCACTGGTTGATGGCAGCGCTTGAGCGCGCGATGCTCAGCTCAATCTCGCGATCGATGGTGCCGGTGAGCGTGGGGTGCAGGATCACTTCGGCGCCCATCACGGCCAGGGTGCGCGTGGTCTCGGGGAACCACATGTCGTAGCAGATGCTCACGCCGAAGCGGCCCACATCGGGGATGTCGAAGACGCAGAACTCATCGCCGCCGGTTACTCCCACTTCATAGGGGTAGAAGGGGAACATCTTGCGGTAGCGCGTCACCACGCTGCCTTCGGGATCGATCACGCTGGCGGTGTTGTACACCATGCCGTCCTTCTTCTCGAAGATGCTGCCCGGCAGCAGCCAGATGCCATGCTTGGCGGCCATGGCGCACATCTCCTGCTCGAACTCGCCGGGCACGGGCTGCGCATGCACGATGTGCGGGCCGTAGGCGCAGAGCTCGCTGAACATCACCATGTCCACCCAGGGGTAGATGGTCATGAGCAGGTCGAGCTTGGTCTTCATGGCCTCCACGTTGCTGTGCGCAGAGCCCACACGCATCTGGATGCCGGCGATTGAGAAGGGTTTCATTGTTTCTGTTCGGATGGTTGAGGGATGAACGTTAAGGGTTGCAGGTTGGCGCAACCCTCAACCTCTGTCAACATCCAGCCCTCAACCTGCAATTTTATCCAACTCCTCCTCCATGATGTCCAGCCCCTTGTTCAGAAGCGCATCGCTGATCACCAGCGGGCTCAGCACGCGGATCACATTCTTGTCCGTGCCGGCGGTGATCACCACCAAGTCGCGCCTGGCACAGGCGTTCATCAGCTTCGTGCATGTATCGGCATCTGGCTTCGTGGGGTCGCGCTTCACGTTGAACTCCATGGCCATCATGGCGCCCAGGCCGCGCACATCGCCAATGCAATCGTGCTTCGCCTTCATCTTCTCGAAGCGCGCGCGGATCACTTCGCCCACGTGCCTGCCCTTCGCATTGATGTCAATGTCCTCCATGTACTTCAGCGTGGCCAGCGCTGCCGCGCAGCTCACCGGGTTGCCGATGTAGGTGCCGCCGATGCTGCTGGGGCCGGCCTTGTCCATGATCTCCGCCTTGCCCATCACGCAGCCGATGGGCATGCCGCTGCCCAGGCTCTTGGCCCAGGTGCTCAGGTCAGGTATCACGCCGAAATGCTCGTATGCGCTCCATGCGCCGGTGCGGCCGAAGCCCGCCTGCACCTCGTCGAAGATGAGCAGTATGCCGTGCTGGTCGCACCATTTCCGCAGCCCCTCCACGTAGGCCTTGGGCGCCACGTTGAAGCCGCCCTCACCCTGCACCAGTTCGATGATGACGCACGCAAGGCTCTTCGGATCCACGGTGTTGTGCGCAAGCTCTTCCAAACGCTGCAGCTCGGCCTTCGCGAACTCCGCCTCGCTTCTACCTGCGCCGTATCGGAAGTAGTTGGGGTATTGCGTGCGGTACACCTCGGGCGCGAAGGGGCCGCAATCCGGCTTGTAGCCCACCTTGCTGGTGAGCGTCATGGCCATCATCGTGCGGCCATGGAAGGCATCGGTGAAGCAGAGCACACCTTGGCGCTTGGTGGCCTGCCGCGCGATCTTGATGGCGTTCTCCACCGCTTCGGCGCCGGTGCTCACGAGCAATGTCTTCGTCGGCCCACCATGAGGGAGCAACGAGTTCAACTTCTCGCATAGGGCGATGTACGGCTCGTAGCTGGCCACATTGAAGCTCACGTGCAGGAACTTCTCGGCCTGCTCCTGGATGGCCTTCACAACGGGCGGCGGGCAGTGGCCCGCGTTCACCACGCCGATGCCTCCGGCGAAATCGATCAGCTCACGGCCATCTTCATCAATGATGGTGGCTCCGTGCGCCCTGGCCGCGGTGGCATGGTTGAACATGCCCACGCCATTCGGCACGGCGGACTTGCGGCGCGCGATGAGCTCCTGGCTCTTGGTCAGTTGGTCGGTCATTGCGGCTGCGAAGTTGGTCAATGGGATGGGCCGCAGAGGCGCGATGGCGCAGAGAATGCCAACATGCAAAGGCGTTGGTGCTCAGAATGATTCAGTCCAGCCTATGCGCCAGCGTCACCGTCTTGCGGAAGGTCTCCACATTGCCGGCGAGGTCGTAGGCCTCGAGCACCACGATGTAAGGCCCCATCCGCCCCTTGCTGCCGCCATCGAGGATGCCGTCCCAGCTGATGGCGCCCGCGGAGCCCAATAGTTGGTTCTCCATGAGGCGGCGCGCCTCGCGGCCGGCCACATCGTAAACGATGATGGTGCCCACGAAGCCGGGTTGATCGAAGCGGTAGGCGATGGTGAGCAGATCCTGGTAACCGTCCTGATCGGGGCTGAAGATGGCGGGGTCGATGGTCATCTCGCCCTGCGGCTCTGGCGTGCGGCTGAGCTGCGAGTTCTCGAAGCCTGGTGTGGCCCTGCCCGCCACGTCGCTCGCCGTGTGCCAATTCGTGGGGTCGTCGGTGGCGCGGTCAGGATCAACGCGCTCCAAGCTGTATCCCTCTGACTTGTTCACCAGCTCGAAGTGCAGGGCGTCGTCGTAGCGGAAGAGGTCGAGCGTGGCGTTGGCACCATCGAGCAGCACCACGGCGCCATTGCCGTTGTTGTAGCCGGGCAAGCTCATCTGCAAGAACCGGTCGGTTCGGCTCTGCGGGTATCGCGCGGCGATGTCGTTCGTACTCGTGGCGAGCAGGATGTACTCACCGGGCAGCAGCAGGTAGGGCTCGTTGGAGATCACGCGCAGGTTGGCTATGGCGCCATTGGTCTCATTGGCCAGCTGAAGCCCCTGCAGGCTCAGCGTCTTGTTGCTGCGGTTGTACAGCTCCACGAAATCGGAGCCCGTTTCAATGGGGTCGTAGAGCACTTCGTTGATGATGAGGTCGCCGGCAACGACCGGTTCGGGCAGCGCGAACGTCCCGGTGTTCGCGGCTCCGATCGCATTGCCCGTGCAGTCTGCCGCGCCTGTGACGGTGATCGCGTACACCGTGCCCACCACGATCGGCGAGGCAAGCGTGAGCCGTGCGCGATCATCAGTGCCGCTCACGGCCTGCGCGCTGCTCACCGCGATGGCCGGCGAGATCACGTACGTCGCTGCGGCCAGGCTCAAGGCGTTCATCGGCTCATCGAACACGAGGTCCAGGGTGTTCTCATCCACCACTTGCACGGCGGTGAGCGAGGGCGGCGCGCTGTCGGGCGCGGGATCGTACACCGAGTTCTGCGCGCCAGGCGTTCCTCCGCTCGGGTCGTTGCTCGCTGTCCAGTTACCCGAGCTGCTGCATGGTGTTACCGGGTCGATGCGCTCCAGTGTCCATCCGCCATCGTCCTTCGCATCGTCGTTGTACCAACCAAGCTCGTACCTCACCGCATCGATCGTTTCGGCAGCATCGCTGCTCAGCACCAATGAATCGCCATCGTTGTTCAATGAGGGCATCGTTGAAACGACAACGAGATTCGTGAAGGAGCTGAAGAGCGGCGCCGCAGCATCGTCAATCACGATGGCGTAATCGCCGGGCTGCAATGTGGTGCTCGGCAATGTGGCCGTGGTGCTTCCATCAGAGAGGGTCCAACCCGCCAGGTCGAAGGTCTTGTCCGTGGTGGCGTTGTGGATTTCCACGAACTCGGCCTCGGGCAAGCCCACGGCAGGCGTTGGGTCCGCCATGATCTCATTGATGACTACATCGCCGGGCAGCGCGACGTCGGGAACCACAAAGAGCAGATCGAGCGTTTCGTTCGAGCATGCGTTCCCCGCGAGATCCTCCACGCCGTTCACGGTGATCGTGTAGGTGTTGCCATTCTGCATGGCGATGGCCAGCGTGAGGTGCACCAGCGATGGGTCGGTTCCATCCAGCACGGCCGCAGCCGCGCTGTTGAAGGGGGAGATGTCGTAGTTGTTCTCCTCTTCGGCGGTGAGCTGATCCAGCACCTCGCTGAAGGAGAGGTCGATCTGCGTGGCAGAGATCGCCGTTGCGCTGATCAGTTCCGGCGGCGTGTTATCGACGGGAATCGGGGCCGCGATGATGTCGTCGAAGAAGTGGTTGTTCACCGCGCTCGCGGCCGTGCTCTGCTCGATGCGGAGGCCGAAATGCGTGGCACTGGTGTGCGTGCCATCGGTCACG
>Ga0169931_10009582_pt1 | contig 13938 bp, 9 predicted proteins | sample Kivu_15m_20L_FD_129675 | JGI IMG/M metagenome (GOLD analysis project Ga0169931, IMG submission 129675) | Freshwater microbial communities from Lake Kivu, Western Province, Rwanda to study Microbial Dark Matter (Phase II) - Kivu_15m_20L... | ecosystem: Environmental > Aquatic > Freshwater > Lake ...
ATAAAAGGAAGTTTTACTTTCCTTATCACCTGGCGTCCCCAACGGGATTTGAACCCGTGTTACCGCCGTGAAAGGGCGATGTCCTAGGCCCCTAGACGATGGGGACTAGGGGAGGGAAGCATATCGAATATCCACAGTTGGTGAAATTGAGAGAACCTTACGGTCAGTCAAAGTGGACTAACGCAGAGATTGTCTCGAGAATCCGAGCCAAAGATGGGTTCGAATCCAAGTAACCTTAGGAACATGTGTGGAATTGCTGGTGGAGTTGGTAAAGCTGCTCCAAGCCAAAAATCAATCATAAGTGGTTTAGATTTAATGAAACATAGAGGTCCGGACGATATCCATGTACTTCTCGCGCAAGATTTCTTTTTTGGAACGTGTCGATTGGCAATAACAGAAATAGCTGAAGGGTTTCAGCCAATCTATGATGCTAGGTCAGGCAACTATCTCTCATTTAATGGCGAAATATACAACTACAGAGAATTGCGATCAGGGCTATTACGCTTAGGCGTAAAAGATGAATTAAGAAGTGAAGCACAAATTATCTTGAAACTCTTTGAAGTCTTTGGAGTCAACTTTGTAACAAAACTAGAGGGCATGTTTGCTATCGCAATATTCGAATCTAGGCATAAGAGACTTCATTTGTATCGGGACAGATTTGGGGAAAAGCCGCTTTGGTACTATGAAATTCACCCTCATACAATTGTATTTGCATCAGAAGTTCGTTCGCTAATGCATTTCAACTCACAGATCAGCTTAAGGCCAGAGAGTTTGAGCGAAGTATTGCAATTTGGGTACACACAACCCAGGCTATCAACATTTAAAGAGATTAAGTCACTCTCGCCTGCCACGCATCTTCAATGGAGTGAATCCACGAGTGTGGAACGTACTTACTGGGAGCCAGAACTAAATGAAACCGCAGAGCTCGATTATGAAACAGCGATTGCTACTACTCAAAGCCTCATAACAGATTCTGTTAAGAAGAGAATGCATGCTGAAAGATCAACTGGTGTTTTTTTGAGTGGAGGAATCGATTCAACTCTTATTGCATCAATTATGTCGCAAGAATTAGGAAGTGAGTTAAAGACTTTTACAATTGGCTTTCAAGATGAGTCTTATGATGAATCACCCTTTGCGCAAAAAATTGCAAGTTACCTTTCATCCCAGCATAGTGAGCTTATTATTCGAATAGATGGTAATTTGCTCGAGAACAAAATTGCTAATTTGCTTGATCAACCTTTGGCTGATTCATCCATTATTCCAACTTTTTTGCTTGCTAACTTTGCCTGTAAAGATGTTACTGTTGCATTAGGGGGCGATGGAGGCGATGAAGCCTTTGGAGGTTACAATAAATATCTTTTCACTCCTTTACTGGATAAATTAAGCCCAGCCATAAGATTCGCCAAGCATGCATTGCCTATATTCGAAAGGAGTTTTTTTGGTAAAAAACAACAAGTAAGCAGAAATAGTCCTCAATTGAATGCTGGACTCAGTGCATCTGAGAGATATTTTATGTTTAATGTAAATTGCAGCCTTGAGGAGGTAAAGAAAATTTTGAATCCTGAATTGCCCATATCAGATTTTGGGCTAAACTATAAAAGGTTCTTCAATCAAGGCAATTCTGGCTACCTAAATCGTATGGTGCGGCAGGATTTGCGTTATTCACTTCCAGGAGCTCTTTTATACAAGAGTGACATAGCTACAATGGGTAATAGCCTTGAATTGCGCTCACCATTTCTGGATCACAATTTGTTTGAATTCTCACTAAAGTTACCAACCTCTTATAAAATTAAGGGGCTTAAAACTAAGAGAATCTTGAAAGATATTACAAAGCGGTTCGTACCAGAATATCTAATTGACCGACCAAAAATGGGCTTTCTTCCTCCGAAAGCAAATTGGTTAAGACATGAACTTCGCGAACTCTCTTTTGATCTACTGACTGATCAGACTGCTATCGATAGGGGTTGGTTCGAACAAAATCAAATCAAATACTTGCTTCGTAGCCATGCTGATGGGAGCAATGAGGAAAAGATGCTTTGGCCAATTATCATGTTAGAGCTTTGGGCTAGAAAATGGCTCTAGATAATGCCGTATACACGGGGCTTTTTGGGAATTATGAGTCCTTAAATGAGGTTTCTTGCGAGAGATTACCTTCAACCCGTTATGTATGTTTTACTGACGACAGGAATTTAAGAAGTAGGTCCTGGGAAATTGTTGTGACTCAAAGTGATTCTAATCCAGTGATGGCTTCAAGAAGAGTAAAATTCTTTGGTCACCAGTTTTTTCGAAAAGGCGCAAGAACTTTATATATAGACAACACTGTTAGTTTGCAGATGGATGGATCAATCATATTAAGTGATTGGCTCGAAAGTAACAATCTTGCTTTTATGAAACATTACTCAAGGGGAAACTTGAGAAATGAATTTTTTGTTTGTTCAGTTTTCGGGATGGATGAACAAAAATCACTATTCAATCACTTTAAAGCCTACTGCAAATTGTTCCCTGGAATAATGGGTGAGGAAGTTTACTGGGGCGGCATGATCGCCAAGGTCAATTGTGACGAAACAGATAGATTAATGACTGCATGGTACGAAGAGTATTGTAAATTTAGTAAACGTGACCAGTTAAGCCTAAAAGTTGCATTGCGTCGGGAGCAGGTTGCTCACAGACTAATCACAGAATCGAATGTTCAATCTGTTTGGCACCAATGGCCTAACCACAACAATAGGAAGTTTGCGCAAAAAGGTGCAAGTTATGGTGTATATAAGCGCAAAGTTTACTACTTGGTCAACGCATTGAAGTACGGATTTCGTTACTTTTTACCTATTCGTGGGAATTATTAGAAGTTTACGTAAAGATTATACACTATTCCTTCTCGAACAAAGAATTACAAAACTGAAGCTATCGCAGAATTCCACTTACCAAGTAGGACTTCATCACTGTGATACTCTCGGATATAATCTTGTCCTTGACTTACCTGTGATTCAGCCAAATCAACACTCGTATATCTCAGGATGTTTTTTAGCCATTCATCTGTTGTGCTGCATGTAAACGAATGAGTAATTTGATTGCTCAGTCGTATATATGCGGGAGAATCAGAGGTTACGCAGGGTAGCCCGAGCCGCCACATGATTAGCAGTCTATTTTCCGGCTTTAGACGTTGCATGGGAATTTCTGTGTTCAATGGCAAAAGAGCAAGATGTGAGATTGCGGAAATTAAACATAAATTAGTTACTGACCAGGGGAATACATTTATTCGACTTGATGAAATTTTTAATTTCTTATTCAGACTTTTCTGTGTAGACATAGTCCAATACTTTCCTAAAATTCGATGATATTCGACATCTGTAACGCAATTTAATTCAGTCTTATACTTCTTATTTAACTCAACTAAAGTGGGATTTATACGACGAAGGCCGTAAGCCGTGTAAGGCAATCCTTCCCAAAATAAACTTAAATGTTTTATGAAATCAGTTCTTTTTCGAAAACTCTGGAAAGGTATTTCTGAATGCGAGTCAAGAATTACGTGAGTATTCGAGTTAAAGGGTGTAATAACATTTTTTTGCTCAATCGAAGAGCAAATAACTGCATTCGCCGCTCTCGCAATAACTTCAATATTTTTACTAAATCTCATCCAAGGACCTGAAACTTGTCTATCAAGTTTTTTTGCCAGACCTCTCAATATATCTTCATTTAGGCTTTTCGGGGAAAGATAGCCGTCTATCAAGTCTAAAATAACAGGGGCTCCATTTTTTTTGATAAGTGGATCTCTAAAGTTGGCCTTTTCAGACAGAACTATCAAATCACATTTTTCCTTGAGATTGGAAGTTAACTCATGCCCACTTAGTTTTGCCCAAAATACCAGACGCCTACGATCACCAGGTGCTTCATAATTTTCAGAAAATGGTAAGTAGCAGATTCTTAATTTCTTCATAGTGTCATCACCAAGAGCTCAACCGTGGTAGATGAATGGAAAGCAAACTTGCAGGTGAAGTATTTTGAGCCAAGAGAACCACATCCCCCAATTTCGCCAGATTTGTTTCGTCGCTTTTCCATTATAGACTTTGCGAATTGTTCGAAACAGTTGTAACATTCACTATTTATCCTGAGCAAGAGAATAGGTACAACTTTCTGTGATCAGTAGCCTAACTAAGTTAAAAGCAATTAGGTATCTCTCTGCAGGCGCATCTCTCATTGCCATAGTCTACACGCCTTGGTTAAGTATTGATGCGTTCACTCCAATTAAATACGCGCTGGCTTTCTTCTCGATTTTGTTTCTCATCATTTTTTTCGAAGAGATTTTCATAGAGTTTTGTTTACCTCCAAAAATGAAAAATTCTCATTCTCTACTTTTATTGTTTCGATATTAATTACTCTTCTATCTGCGCCGGAAAAACTCTCTCAAAGACTCTTTGGCTCTACAGAGAGAATGCTCGGAGTAGGTTCATTTGTACTTCTTGCCATCCTACTGTTAATAACAAAGAATTTATTTGCTGGAGATCACAGAGATATTAAGATTAAATTAGTCTTACGTACTGCGCAAGTTTCAAATCTTGTTGTTGGCTGTATTTTTATCTTTCAATTAAACGGATGTTGGTTTGTCACTTCAAAAAACGAATATTTTATTCCAGTGTCAACCCTAGGAAATCCCAATTTTTTTTGCAGCATTCATGAGCCTGAGTGCTATTTCTTGGATTCCTAATTTGTTCTACAAGGATGAGAAACTCTGGGTAAGGTTTGGCACATTGTTTGCAATTGGAATTGCAGCATATTCGATTCTCAACAGCACTTCCTCCCAAGGTATTCCATTGATAGCTGTGGGTGCAGTAAGTGTTCTTTGGTTAAGTTTGGCCAAATGCACAAAATTTTCTTTGCCTTGGTCATTAAATATATTACTAAGTTTTGCGATCGTACTAGCCATTAGCCTTTGGAGTAATTTTCTAAATGTTCGGTCCCAGCTAAGCGGACAAACTCTTCAGATTCGATTGCATTATTGGGAGATAGCAGTACGCATGGTGTTGGACCGCCCAATTTTTGGATGGGGATTTGATTCTTTTGGAGATAATTTTAGGAGGTTTCAAACACTAGAAGAGTATCAAACCTTTGGTTCAGGTGTGTTTTCAGATTCAGCACACAACTACTTTCTAGAATTTGTACTGGCAGGAGGACTTTTTTTGCTTTGGTTTTAGTTTGGGTACTAGGAATCATCGTACGTGTTGGTTTCACATATTGGAATAGTAAAGAAGCACTAAAACTTTCTCACGAAATACTTGATGAATCTGCCATCGCCTCCATGGGCATAGTGTTTTTCGTGCAAAGCTTTATAAATCCATTTAACATTGCAATAGCACTTTGGGGAACATTTATTCTCGGGTGCATTATTTCTATAAACTCTAGAAGCATGAAGAATTCAAGAGAGTTAAATATTATATATCAAAAAAAGGGGCAAATTACGGCAAGTAATCAGAGAGGAGTGCTCGTAAACTTAATTGCTATAGTTTTCTTTAACCCTGTTTTGGCCAGTGTTCCTTTTTTAACTGACCATAATTTTCGAAATGCAGCTCAAAGTGGGAATTTAAGTGATCTTGAAAAACTTTCTTTACAATTGCCAGTATCAAACTTTCGATTCAATGCTGTTACAGGTGCGCTGCTAAGCGAGGCTTACATGCCAGAATATCTGAGAACTAGTGTCAATAGCGTTCCTCCTGAGCAGCTAAAAGAGATTGTACTTGAATCGTCATATAAAATGGTAGAAATAAACCAGAGTTCCATTTATGCCTGGATTAATATTGAACAAGTGGAAAGTGATATTGAAAAAAGAGAAAAAGCTCTAGGAAGGATTAAGCAACTAGATCCCAATAATCCCAAGTGGGAGTCAGATTAGTTTGAACCAAGACCCATTATGGCTGTAAAAAATTAATTATTTTGGACTCAAAGTTGCCTTGAATTTGATTCGCGAGATAGAAATTTCCGATGTTTCAAGGAGCTCTTTGGAAAGAGAGTATTGATTCCTATTTTCGGAATTTTATGATGCATTTACTTTTGGAACAAGCCCTATAGATGTGTTATGGTTTTGCCTGCCGATTACACGTTTTGTGAGTTCCACTGGTAAAGCTTTAATAACTCTGCTTACGTCGTTTGTTGTAAAATTAGTCAGCCTTTTGTAGAAGCTGGAACAAAATCTGGGAATTTAGGGAGATACCTATTGATCTGACTTTAGATAACTAAATAAAGAAACCAAAATTTTAGGTTTCTGTGTGCCGATTACAAAAAGTCGAAACCAGACAAAAGCAATCATTAAGTATTGAGATTGGATAATCGGGCATTAGGCTTATGTGCGAGATACTTTTAGTGCATTGAATTCGAGAGGGCAAATCGATTAGAATGCTACGATGAAGATTAGCTATGAAACAATCATTGGAAGAAGTGAGTCAGAAATTGATGTGAATTCTCTTCTTGAAAGAGATTTATATGGTCAAAGAATTCTAGTCACGGGGGCGGGCGGTTCAATCGGGTCAAAAATTGTTAGCAAACTCGCTACCTTCTCAAATCTAGAAATCCTCGCAACCGACCGAGATGAGAACCGGCTTCACAGCCTGAGCCTTGAAGTACTGGGAACTGCACTCTTTTTGTCGTCACAGTTTAAGGTATTAGATGTTCGAGATCAAACTGGAGTTTTTGAACTAGTCAAGTCATTTCAACCCACCATGGTTATACATGCTGCTGCACTGAAGCACTTAGCAATACTAGAAAAGCAACCCCGCGAGGCCTATCTCACAAACGTTATTGGTACATTTAATGTTTTACATGCTGCAGAGAAATTCAGAGTTAAGAGTTTTTTGAATATCTCTACCGATAAAGCGGCTAACCCTACAAGTATTTTGGGAAAATCAAAGGCTATAGCTGAAATTCTTACAAAAATTCAAAGGCAAAAAGGCATGGGGAATTATACGAGCGTAAGGTTTGGAAATGTTTTTAACTCAAGAGGTTCAGTTATTGAAACTTTCGCCAAACAAATTGAATTGAACTTGCCAGTGACACTCACTCATCCAGAAGTCAAGAGATTTTTTATGAAGATAGAAGAAGCTGCAAACTTGAGTTTAGTTAGTTTAGTCTTAGCAAAAGGCGATGTGCACATTCTTGACATGGGACCACCTATAAAACTTTCACACATTGTCGAGAGGCTTATCGAAACCCTTGGTGGAAATTCTACAATAGAAATAGTTGGACTTCGGCAAGGGGAAAAACTAGAAGAGGAACTTTGGTCATCCTCAGATACCATTTTTGACTCACCCGTAAAAGGTATTAGATTTCTAAATTTCAATAATGGAAAAAACCAATTTCCTCAGATTGATTTGATTAAGAATCCTTCATCTGATGAAGCAGCAAAAGACCTTATGAATGAATTATTGAAGGATTACCAGCTTGTACTTTGATGTTATATTTTTAGGTTTTGGCAGTATTTCGGCGTTGGTAGCACGAGGCCTAATACAAGAGGGCAAGAAAATAGCCATTATTACCCGAATGAAAAACAGCATACTTCCAAAACAAATTTCATTTATTGATAAAGCTTCCCTCTTCGATTGGGATGAGGTAATCTTTAAGGAATTTAAATCGGAAAAAGCTTTTGTCGTCTGGCGTGATTGTGACTTTACCTCGTCAAGTAAAAAGCGGGATATTCAAATGAATAATTGGCTGTTCTCAGATCAATTTCAAACCAGAGAATTGATTCACTTGAGTTCTGCTTCAGTGTATAAAGCTTCAAGGGCTATTAGGAGTGAAACGTCGCCCATTCAAGACAATAGTCCAAAAAGAAAAGTTGAGAACGTTTTAAGAGAATTGATGAAGACTAAAGAGTGTGCAGTAACAAACCTTCGAATTTCAAATATTTATGGAGATTCAATTAAAAGCGGATTCATTTTTAATTGTTTAGAGGCCCTAGAAAAGAGGAAAAATCTAGAGGTATTTGAAAATCTTGATATTGAGAGAGATTATCTATATGTTGATGATTTGGTTCAAGCAATTTTGAATTTACCTGATGAATATTGTTTGGAGAGAGTTGTTAACATTTCGACGGGAATTGGTACAAGAGTTTCAAAAATCTTGGAACTCATTTTGGAATTTTCAGGATATAAACCTTTAATTCAGTTTGTTCAAGCACCGGAAAAAATTCAAGAAACATGTATTCTATCTTGTGAAAAGCTAAAGGGATTAATTGCTTGGAATCCAAAAACTATAGACGAAGGACTGCATCTACTTGTCCCTGGAAAAAAGTAATTGATACAAAGTTAAATGTTTCTCAAGGAATAATCCTTCAGAGAATTCCTTTTTGGCCTTTTCATGTGAATTTCGTGCCATTTCCTGGAGTTTTTCCGGATACTTGAGGGTTGCAACAATGGCCTGCGCAATGTCGTTGGCGTTAGAGGAACATAAAACTCCCGTTCGACCATCTTCAATAATGTCTGAAATCCCTCCAACTTTTGTAGAGATTGAAGGGCAACCAAAATATGCGGCCTCCATTATTGTCAATGGAGTTCCTTCGGAATCACTTGTCAATAACAGTAGATGCGATTCTTCATAGAAAGTACTCAACGAAGATTGCCAGCCAACAAATTCGACGGGAAAATTGTGTTTATTTGACTCTCGCTCAAGTTGATTGCGTAATTTTCCATCTCCAACTACTGTGACTCGAAAGGGCAAGAAAGGAGCAAATCTATTCACTAAACTGAGTGCTTCCATGGCTCGATCAATTCTTTTTATTTGCTCTAGCCTCGCAACAATTAAGATTTTTAGAACTCCTGTGTCGCGATCCTTAGGAGTGTAACTCTCATCTATCTGAAGTAGTCCCGGAATTATCACTGATTGAGTTACCCTTGGACGAATCGAAAAATGTGCCACTTCTTCCGCTATTGATTCACTATCAAAGACAAACGCATGCGTATATCGGCCCAAAATCCTTTCGAGAAAAACTAAACATCTTGTCAAAATAGGATTAAAGTAATTTTCGAAAACTAGTCCATGGTATGAGTGAATCAATTTAGCATCTGATCGGGACAAAATAGTGGCTAGTCTTGCTAAGAATCCAGCCTTGGACATGTGCGTTTGAATAATTTGTGGCTTCTCCTTTTTTATCAGTTTATACAATGCAAATAAACTAATAGAGTCATTCCACAAGTTTGGTGTTCTTTTCAAAGACTGAATTCTGAAAATGTTTTTTTTAGATTCAGTTGCAGGCTCTAAAAAAAACTCCTTTTCATTATCTTCGCATTTACCGGTAATATAAAAATTTATTGTATTTTTATTTGATAAGAGAGAATTTATTAGCTTGCTCACCCCGCCTACATTATGGCGTGTTGAAACCTGCATGACATGAATCATTCAGGGTACTCCTCCTCGACTCAGATTTGCATGGTTTCAATTAAGTTTACATCCTTAGTGTCAGCCAAGCCAAGCCAAGCGCGAGGGCTAATGCATTTTGGAAACGGCAAGATCTTTGAAGGGCATTACATGATTTTTACAATTATTAGACTTGAGTCAAAAAGGGCGAAAAGAGTTATCATGGGAGAATTAAAAAGTTGATGAAAGATAGAATATCGAAACGGATATCGTTTCGATTTGGATAGCCTTTACTCTAGGGGTTGGCTGAATTCTAATTTCTAGAATACTTACAGAGGCACCTTTTACTAGGTGCTTATCTAGGTGAGTAGATTGATTTACTAGGCGCCCAAAAGAATATACAATTTTCGTTTGCTATCTAAATCTCAATATTTTACAACTGAGATGATTACTATTTTATTCGCTAGATTATCTGACTAATCAGAAAAAATCACAGATCTGTAAGTTCTAAAGACCTCAAGATATTCATTAAACTTTTTAGAGAGTTTGTTGTTGATTTTGCGACCTCTAATTGAATGCATAATAATTCTGGATTATTTATAAGTGTTATAATGGCACCTTCCTATCTGAATTCAACATCTATTTTGATTGTATGTAATTGTGCACCATCAAAGAGACAAGTTGAGTTTCCAAAATTTGGTTTCCTATGTAGAACAATTCATGCCGCATAGGCTGTAGCCTGAAGTCAAAAATTGAAGGCCATAATGCTTACAACTGGTATTCTCTCCGAGTGTGCTTAGTGGCTTGCAGGGACGTATGCTGAAAATTGGCAATTTCGACCCTTCCAAAACCTCTTCTAAAGAGTGTAGAGTGATATTCATACCTATTGAACTCAAAAATCGAGAGTTCCATCCTCATCTTCTCTTGGCTTCAAAGTTAGCTGATCTGGGAATGACAGTTCTGATCGGGAGTCATGCGGCAATTTACCGGTATCTCAACCTAAAAAATACTAAGGCGGGAATATATCTAGACAAAGGGACTCAAATACTTGATAAGACTCAAGATATTTCCAAAAAAGTTAACGCCATGTTTATATTGGATCAAGAATTATCTCCAATTCAAAATAATCTGGGAGTTTATAAAGAACAAAATGTTGTAAAGGAAAGATTTTACTCAGGTACCGAGAATTATGTAGATGGGTTTTTTACGGTTGGTCCAAAGATATCTGAACTAGCAGAAGAAGTTTTAAGGCCTGAAATAATTCATGAATTTGGTTGGCCGAGAATTGAGTTACTAGTAGATCATTCAAAAACCCTTTACAGTTCCGAAATAGACGAAATAACCCATGAAAATGGTGACTTTCTACTTTTTGTCTCAAGTTTTTCGCTCATCAGTAATTTCCAAAGACTTCAAACACTTGCTCCTTTGTATAAGCTAGGGTGGATTACCGATAATTTTGACGAAAAATGGTGGGGTTTGCAGTTCGACCACTTAAAAATGTTCCTAAAGACCTTGATAAAGTGGAGAGAGCTAGGATTTACGAAACGGATTGTGATTCGCCCTCATTTATATGAAGATCAAAAGGCGTGGAAGGAATTAGTTCAGGATATCCCTAATGTTTTTGTGGAACAAAAAGGTGAAATATATCCGTGGCTGCATGCTGCAAACGCTATCTTGCATCGTGGCTCGACCGTTTCGCTACAATCTGCACTAATTGAGAAACAGACATTTGTGTTATCAAAGTGCACGCCTATTGAGTTTTCAGCTACATTAAACTTTTCTATTCCAGTAGATGAGAATAACCCTCCATTTGAATCAAGCATCGAAGCTCAAGAAAAAAATAGTAAGTCTCTGTTCAACCAATTCTTGTTGTACCATTCTGATGAGCGTCCTACTGACAAAATCGCTCAACTTTTTGGCACAACGGATATAAAAGAGGAATTAGTTTTAAGTAATGCACGATTAGTTTTAGGATGTATTTTGAGTTATCAAAGTTGGCTCCGAGGTCTTGGGCTCTTAAAAGATGAAATAAGAAGAATTTTCAAACTAGATGTTGGAACAACGCAATTTCAAGCGATTCCAAGAGGTATTAGAGCAAATGAAGCAAGGGTGTTTCTTTATAAGATTCGGAATGGAGCACATTCAGCTTTGACGGTCAAACAAATGACAATTAATTTGATCCGGATTTCACCAAAGTAGATGAATTAGTGGTGGACTTGTCTAGTTTTAGATTTCCTATACTTTCCTAAATTAATTTTTCATCAGAAGTCTTCAAATAATTAATGCAGACGAATTAAATTTTAGTTACGTACTTTTCTGCAATATAAATCGCTACCTAATGGTGCAACTTATAAGTTCGGATTTAAGAGTTCATAAGAGTTTTAACATTGCCGTCCTTTCCCCACGTTGTTTACTTGCAAGTTTCAACGTTAACAAGAAGTCTTGATCAAGGGCACTAATTGTGACTTTCCTGTATCCGTCTTGCCTCTGCTGTTAATGATGACGAGTTTGCTCGATCCTCTCCTTAGCTTTGCGCGATACAGATGTCGAGGCTTTTCAATGGTAGCGGTGACACAACGAATCAGAATAGGAATGAAAGTGGTTATTTGAGATTGCTTGGTTCGTGCGGCATATTTTACTCAATTAAGCCCTTGAATCTCCGATAGGATTACTCATTCGCGGGGCCTATAGCTCAGTCGGTAGAGCAACGGACTTTTAATCCGTGGGTCGACGGTTCGAAACCGTCTGGGCAACTTTATCGCCTATCACTTCTCTACCCTGTCCTATTTCAAACTTGGTAGCAATCTTTGAGTAAACCCTTATGAAAAATTATTGCCATCTAGGCCCTTTCTCCTGATATTGCTAGATTAAGGCTATGAAATCGAGGATGGGTAAAGTCGCAACAGTAAAACTTGAGAGAAAATCTTCAAAATTAGGCAACGAGATTTTAGCTTTAGTTTGTTTTACTACCCTCATAATCACGCCTTCTCTAACAATTGACGCATTCAATCCTCCTAAATTTGCTATCCTAATTTCTGGAGTCACATATATCGGGATACGATATTGGAAAATAATAATACAAGGGCTTGCACAAAAAGCTACTTTGTTGCTATATATTTCACTACTTATAATTCTTCTTATCACACTTATTGCAAACACTTACTCTATTTCTGAGCGCCTATTTGGAATTGAGGGCAGAAATTTTGGCTTTTTGACATTAGTTGCTTTGTCTTTACTTGGTCTCTACTCTTTCCAAGCTACAAAAAGGAACCTTATTAATGCTGAGAATATTCTCAATGGCTTAGGACTTACAAATTTTGGTGTATGTCTAATTTTCTTTTTGCAAGAAAATAAGATCATACCGACAGATTTTAATAATGTTTATACAACTCTTCCTTCAACTCTAGGAAACCCTAACTTCTTGTCTGCTTACCTAGGAATTTCCATTCTGGGACTAATGAATTGGATGTTTCAGAATAGATACAGACCGCTCTTAGCACTATTGGGCTTTGGTGTTAATGCCTATTCAATCTTTATCATAGTAATTTCAGGTTCAATCCAAGGTATCGTGGCTCTAGCAATTTCACTGATAGCGCTGACCTTAATTGTTTGTTTAAGGTTTTTAAGTAAGATTTTAAATCTACTAATTTTCGCTTTTGTTGGGATAACATCACTAATTGTTGCAAGTGGCTTTTTGAGCTATGGGCCTCTTGGCACTCAATTAAGTCAGTCAACAATTCGCAACCGAAGAGTCTATTGGGAAATTGCGACTAGGATGTTTCAAGAGTCACCACTTCTTGGAAGCGGTTATGACTCATATTTGGATAATTATAGAATTTATGTCAGGGAAAGTGATTTCGAAAAACTGGGAGGTCCCATAGTAAGTAATTCCCCGCACAATATATTTTTGGAATTATTTGTCTCAGGAGGGTTATTCCTAGGGCTATCATTTTTGTTTTTTACTTTATTTACCATATTCAAAGGCTTTACTCCCATAAAGAAGAGTTTGGAGTCGAGAAACTTGGATATTTCAGTGGCTTCTTTATATTCAATTTTTCTTGCACTAGTTGCTATCTGTCTGATAAGTCCATTTCAAATTGGTTTGTTTGTTTGGTTGCCACTTCTGATCGGAGCCTTGCTTGGTATCAACTCAATAAGATATTCAAATGAAAAGCAAAACCTTATAATGAGTCAAGAGGTTTTGAACAAAGCAGCTTCAGTAACTCTCTGTGCTAGTCTTTCTTTGAGTAATCTTGTATTCGCTGTCCTTCCTATGTCAACCGAGATTAGATTTCGAGTGGCAGTTGAAGAGGGGAGTTTTACAAAGCTAGAAAAAGTTGCTCTTGATTGGCCTTTTTCTGCCCCACGGGCCATTTCAATTGCACAAGGATTTCTCGATGCACGTTTCAATGTCACGCCTGATGAAAATAACTTGGAACAACTTGAAGTTTTGCGTCAGAGAGCTTTTGAAATTGCTTTAGCAACTATCCAAATAAATAACAGGCAGATTGACGGATGGAGATTCCTGCTGAGGAATTCTCCAGACTCGGTAGCGAAGGAAAAAGCTAGGCAAAAACTTCATGAGCTAGACCCAATAAATCC
>Ga0169931_10009583_pt1 | contig 13935 bp, 9 predicted proteins | sample Kivu_15m_20L_FD_129675 | JGI IMG/M metagenome (GOLD analysis project Ga0169931, IMG submission 129675) | Freshwater microbial communities from Lake Kivu, Western Province, Rwanda to study Microbial Dark Matter (Phase II) - Kivu_15m_20L... | ecosystem: Environmental > Aquatic > Freshwater > Lake ...
TGCTGGGGATGGCCGAACAAAATGCGGCAGACCTGTTCCGGCGATCGATCGAACGGAAGTCGGGCGTCGATGCCCTCCCGGCGCGCTGGGGAGATGCGCTGCGGCAATTGAAAGACGAAGGGTTCTCCTCCCAAGAGATCGCGGGGATGCTTCCCAAGCTCCAGATCGAACTTGTGCTCACGGCCCATCCAACGGAAGCCAAGCGCGCGACGGTCCTGGCCCACCACCGCCGCTTGTACGAGCGATTTCAAATCCACCAGCAGCTGCAAGGGGACGGCGCCGCGGCGGACGATGTCCAGCAGCAGGAAAATGATTTCGCGGTTCGTGCGCTGCTGGACATCCTCTGGCGAACAGGCGAGATCTACCTCGACAAGCCCGATATCCAGTCGGAGCGCCGCAATGTTCTCGATTATCTGACGCATGTCTTTCCGGTGGTCCTCCGCCCTCTCGATCAGCGGCTGCGGCGCGCCTGGACCGAGGTGGGGCTCGATCCAGCCGTCTTTGCGGATCCTCTCGTTTTTCCACGACTGACATTTGGGACATGGGTCGGTGGAGACCGAGATGGGCATCCGCTGGTGACCGCCGAAGTGACGCGGCAAAGTCTCCTCGAAATGCGCCGCAGCGCCCTCGGACTGCTCCAGCGGCATCTGGTACAGCTCGCGCGGCTCATGAGCCAATCGGCCTACTGGCAGCGACCCGATCCCGACTTCATTCAAGCGCTCGCGGCAGTCAGCGATTCCTTGGGGGCCGATGGAAAACGCGCGATCGATCGCAATCCGAATGAGCCGTGGCGGCAATTCATCAACACAATGCTCGCCCGTCTTCCACGGCTGGAACCTGGCCAGGAATCGATTCTTCCTGTCGCCGCGCCGAGTTATCAATCATTCCGCGAACCGCTCGCCGATCTGCAGACGCTCTACGCGAGCCTCCTTTCCTGCGGCCAGCAGCGGGCAGCCGAGTACGCGGTCCAGCCACTGCTGCGGATCGTCCAGACTTTTGGCTTTCATCTCGCGGTCCTCGATGTGCGACAAAACAGTGCTTTTCACGATCAGGCCGTCGAGCAATTGCTCGCGGCAGCCGGTTTTGCCGAGACTCGCTTTTCGCAGTGGACCGAAGCGGAGCGACGGGCGCTGTTGGAACGGGAACTCGCTTCGAAACGTCCGTTTGCCCGTCCCGACGTCAGCCTTGGTCACGAGGCCGATGCGGTCCTCTCGGCCCTTCGCGTCCTCAAAGAATACAAACAAGCCTTTGGTTTCGATGGTCTTGGGGCGCTGATTGTCAGTATGACGCGAAGTGTCTCCGATCTTCTGGTGGTCTACCTGCTGGCGCGGGAAGTGGGTCTGCTCGATGAATCCGCCGAAGGACTTATTTGCCCCCTCGCAGTGGTTCCACTGTTTGAAACGGTCGACGATTTACAGCGGAGTCCGGAGATCTATCGCGAATTTCTTCAGCATCCTTTGACGCGCCGCAGCTTGCGGGCGATTTCCGCGCGGGATGGGACTGAGGTGCCGGTGGGGCAGGTGATGGTCGGCTACAGCGATAGCAACAAAGATGGAGGGATCCTCTCGAGCCTCGTCAATTTGCGACATGCCCAGCGGCGATTGACGGAGGTCGGGATGTCGGAGGGGGTTCGCGTCCGTTTTTTCCATGGACGTGGGGGAACGATCAGCCGGGGTGCGGGACCGACCCACCGCTTTATCAAGGCCTTCCCCGATCAGAGCCTCGGGGGGGACCTCCGACTCACCGAGCAAGGAGAGACGATTCCGCAAAAGTACGCCCACTCGGCCACGGCGATCTATAACCTCGAATTGTTTCTCGCGGGGGTGACGCGAAAAACATTGCTGGACCAAAAACAGCCCGCGCCGCTGCATCCTCTGGAAGAGACGCTGACGGAGCTGGCCCAGTGGGCGCGGGAGTCCTACACATCGCTGCTGGGGAGCGAGGGGTTTGTACAATTTTTTCGGCAAGCGACGCCGATCGATGCGATCGAGCAAAGTCGTATTGGCTCGCGGCCCGCGCGGCGAACCGGCCAGCAAACGCTGGCCGATCTGCGGGCGATCCCATGGGTCTTTAGCTGGGGTCAGGCGCGGTTTTTCCTCTCGGGTTGGTATGGAGTCGGGACCGCGCTCGGACAACTGAAGTCGCAGCAGCCCGCCACTTTCGACCAGCTTTCACAGTCGATGACGACTTGGGCTCCGCTGCATTACCTGATCTCGAATGTCGCCACGAGCCTCGCGGCGACCGACCTGGAGATCATGCATGCCTATGCCTCGATGGTCGAAGACGATGCGCTGCGGAACCGGATGATGGTACCGATCACCACGGAATTGGCGGTCACCAAAACGCTCATTGAAGAGATCTACGGAGGGCCGCTCGCGGCCAAGCGTCCGAATGTCCAGCGGATGATGAATCTGCGATCTGCCGGTTTGAAGGTGCTCCATCAGCAGCAGATCGCCCTGCTGCGGTTGTGGCGGAGCTATCACCGGATGCAGCAGGTACCGAGCGCCGACGCCCTCATCCCGCAACTGCTGCTGACGGTCAACGCGATCGCGAGTGGACTGGGGACCACAGGCTAGTGGTCAGTGCAAGCCGTAGCGCGACATTTTGTAAGGGAGCGTCCGGAGGCTGATTCCGAGCAGCTTGGCTGTTTGCTCGCGATGGAACTGCCTCGTGACCAGCGCTGCCTCGATCGCCGCTTTTTCTGCGGCCTCCGTCGTTTCCGCCAATGTCCGCGTGATCGGAATCGCAGATCGCGGACGGGATGATGAGGATGGCGTCGACCGGATACATCGCGCTCGAATGCTCGGGTCGGGGCCTCCGCAATCACGACAATTCGTTGGGATTTGCTCCATCACGGTTCGGGTGCGAAGCCTCGATCAGGCCCAGGCAGGATGACCGACGAGCGTTCCTCGGGGGTCAAAGGTTCGGCGGTCTGCAATTGATGCTGCATCACCCCCACATCGGCTTCCGATGCATCGTCCCCCTGCGCTGCGCGAGCGACAATCCGCTGTGCAAGCGTCGCTTCGTCAGCCCCCAACGCAAGAATTCCAAAGGGAACCTTCAGCTTCGCCGCGAGCGAACGAAATTGCTCGCGCTGCCGCCGCTTTAAAAATGTCGCATCGACAATCATCGAGTATCCCGCCGCCACCCCCAGCGCGACCAGTCGCGCCAAGTGCTCGTACGTGGCGAGCGTCGCGACATCGCTGTAACGATTCGGACCCGCCGCAAACATCCGCTGCCGCTCGACATCGGCACGGACGCGAATAAATCCCTCCTCATCGACCCACCGCTGCGAATGATACGTTTTTCCACTCCCGCTGGGCCCCGAGGTAATGAGGATTTGCGGCGGACGCCGATCGGCCAGCCGCGTGGCCAGCTCGAGATATCGGCCCGTCAGTGGCAGCGCCCCGGACCCCGGCGATGCCTCCTGCCCAGCGCGCCTCGTGGAGGACGAGGTGCTCGCGGCCGCGTCTTCCTGATCGGCGCGGATCGCGGCCACTTTCGCGCGGACTAGGGCACGATAGACTTCATACCAGCCCAGGACGCTCAGCCCTGCATAATCGCCACTCGATTCCAGATACGCATTGACCATGCGATGCCCCCAGTGCGGCGCGCCGCGGGCATGGAAGTCCATCGACAAAAAAGCAATGTCGCTCTGCACGTCAATCCAGCGCAGCCGCGGGCTGAACTCGATCCCATCAAACGGGACCAAGCGTCCCTGCCAGCGGGCAATGTTGTCCAGATGCAAATCGCCGTGGCATTCACGGATCTGACCCTCCCGCTTCCGCGCGGTAAAGACGTCGACCAGCGTCCCTCCCCACCGTGCCGTCCACTGCTCGAGCGGTTCCATCGAAAGCGGTCCCCCACGCCGTAGGTTCCACTCCCGCAACGAGGCGAGATTCTCCGCTTGATCCTCGAGGACGATGGTTCCTTCACCCCAAGGGTCTTCGGGGTGTGCCCGCGCTGCCTGGCGATGGAATTCCGCCAAACTCGCGGCCAGCGCGTCGACCTCCTCCGGCCTCAGGCGACCGTCGGCCAGCTCCTGCCCGAGGAGCGCATCGTCGGCAAAACGGTGCATCAGCACTGCTGCCTCGATCATCGCGGAGGGTGGGTGCGGAGCAGCAGAAGGTGGCACGAGCCGCAGACGAAGGGGTCCATGCTCGTCACGACCCGCTTCGATTCCCACAACCCCGACATAGAGGTCGCCAGCCGTACGGCGATTGAGCACCACTTCTTGCTGGCAGGCAGCCCAGCGACGTTCGAGCGTGCTATAATCGAGAAACTCGTTACGCACTGGCTTTTTGATCTTCAGGCCCCAAGGCCCCGCCAGTAAGACCCACGAGATGTGCGTCTCCCGCACCGCAATCGAGGTGCCAGAAACCTCGCCGATCGACACCTCGCCGGTGAATCCTCCCTCCCCCTCGATCCCGCGAAACACGGTTCCCCCAGGGAACGATCCCGAGGAAAGGGATTCGATCAGTCGCCAGACCCGTCGATCGGTGGACATGGAACAAAACACCTCCTGCGGCTTCCCGAAGATCCTACCACGTCCCGCCTCCTCGAGCTCCGAGCCTATCCGAAAAGGGGTCTGACCCTTTGGAGGCAAGTCGATTTCATTAGTTTTTGGGCCTTGCCGGAGAGGGTCAGACCCCTTTTCGGATAGGCTCTCACTGCTAGTCCAACATCATTTCACCATCTGTTCATCTTTTCTTCCCCGGATCTTCACACGCTTTTCGCGTCGACTCGGTAAGTTGACCGACCGGTAAAAGAAGATGTCGTGAAGAAGCCGCGAAGCGAATGCCACAAACGAGGGGGACTGACGAGGATGGTAGGGAGAGGTCAAAGAGGAATGTTTGGGGTGCTTTTTCGAGTCCTGAGCGATTCTCGGCTCGGGCGGTGGGGGTCGTGCGTCGTGGCCGCAGCGTGCGGCTGCGGAACCCACGCTGAGGAGCCTCGTCACAGCAAGGAAATCCCGCAACTGGTCTCGGTTGCCAAGGTCCCGGGGGATGCACAGGACCTCTCGGGGCTCGAGGGGCGATTCAGCGATGGCACGGCAAAGAATCAGCTGGGGGGATTTTCCGCGATCGCCAGCACGTCGACCCCAGGTCGGTACTACGTCCTGCCCGACCGTGGGCCGAGCGATGGCCAGTTCGATTACCCGTGTCGTTTCCACGAAGTCGAGATCTCCTTTGGCGGTGTGGGGAAGCCGAGTGAGGTGCGGTTCCTGGCGACGCGAATGCTGACCGCGGCGGGGTCACCGCTGACGGGACTGGCCGCCGCCTTTGAGGAACTTCCGGAGGGACCGCGGGGTGGACGGCGGCTGGACCCGGAAGGCCTCCGCGTGCTCGGTGATGGAAATCTGCTGATCAGCGATGAATATGGTCCCCACCTCATGCTCTTCTCGCCAGCCGGGGAACTCCTGCGTCAGTTCGAAGTCCCCGAAGCGTTTCGTATTCGCAACCCGGGTCTGACCAAGCAGGAAGAAAACGCGAAGAACAACCGCGGAAGGCGCGGAAATGCGGGGCTGGAAGGACTTGCACTCTCGCCCGACGGAAAGCGTGCGTATGCGATGCTGCAGGGGCCACTGCTGCAGGATCACGCGTTTGATGCGGCGGGGAAGGAAGCGGGAATGTTTTTGCGGATCTTGGAGATGGACCTCGTGGGAAACCATCAGCGTCAATTGGCCTATCGCCTGGAAAACCGCAAGCTTGGGATCAGCGCCCTGTTGGCTGATGATGACGGCACGTTGCTCGTGCTCGAGCGCGACAGCGAGCCGGGGGACGAGTCGCTGTGCAAAAAGATCTTTCGCATCGACCTGCGGGAGGCGAGCGACATTTCATCGCTTGAGGCGCTGAGCGCTGAGCACCTTCCGGCCGGTGTCCGCGCGGTCCGGAAGGAGCCGTTTTTGGATTTGCTCGACCCTGCCTACGGGCTTGTGGCAACGATCCCCGAAAAGCTCGAGGGTCTGGCGTGGGGACCGCGATTCCCCAGCGGCGAGCGCTGCTTGATCGTCTCGAGCGATAATGATTTCAAAGTCGCTCAGGCGAGTCTCTTTTACTTTTTTGCGTGTCCAGCCGCCGAGCCGCGCTGACGTGTCCCCAGGCCGTTTGCGCCCAAGCCAGCGCGGCGTCGCTCAGCCGAGCCGGACTTCTTCGCGAAACGAGAGCGGTGGAACGTGCGCGGCGGGGGGAGGGAGATGGCAGAGCGGTTCAGGGGCGGCAACGACGTCCTGCGTCGGGACCTGCTCGAAGGCGCTGCTCCAGCGTCGATCGGCATCGCGCAGGATCGGTCGGCCATGCCCAAAACAAGCGACTTGGAAGGGAAGCTGGGCGATCCGCTCGAGCGTTCGCTGGCCCGCTGGAAAATCTTCGTAGCAGATGGAATACCCGGGACCAAACAAGCTGGACGCGGCATCGCCGACAAAAAGCACTCCCCCGTGGGCGTGCCAGAGAAAAGAGAGGTGGCCGCGCGTGTGGCCGGGGGTCGCGATCACCGTCAACCCCTCGCCGATCGCCAGATGCTGGCCATCATGCACTTCACGGTCGACCCGCGCCGGGGGAATTCGCGCGGGGGTCCGGACACGGATCGCTTGATAGAGGATGTAGTTGTGCAGACCAGGTGCCGGCCGGAGGGGACGATCCGGGTGGAGGCCGACCCCGGCGCGAACGAGCTGGGCCTCGAGCGGATGCATCGACGTCTGGGCCTGCGGCGAGCGGGCTTGAATCTCGCTGAGCGAACCGGCATGATCCGGATGGCCATGGGTGATGAGGATGTGCCGCAAATCGTTGTACGAGTAGCCAAGGCACTGCAGTCCCTGCTCGATCCGATCGGCATTCCCGGGGAGTCCGCAATCGACCAGCGTCAGTGCGCCAGGGATCGCAAGCAGGAAGGCATTGACTGGGCCAAGGCGGAGGGAGTAGCAGCTCGGCGTGATAGGCTGGGGACGGGTCATACAGCGGCTCCAGTGCACAGGAACGCCGAAGCAGCCGTCCAGGTCCGGCGCTGAAGTTCGCTGGGGGCACCTCGCGACAGCGACAAAGCCCAAGCCTCCCAAACCCCCCGAACCCTCCGTTTTGCGTGAATCACGGCGACTCTTCGGATGCAGTCGCCGTCGTTCCCCACCGGAAAAAAGTGGTTCGTGCAGGGCTGGGGTGTCTGCCGAGCCGATCTTGTCGCCGGACGGAGGAAACGATTAGCCTTGCGGCTGTGGTCGTGCTGGGCTCGCTGTGCTGGTTTTTTCCCCATGAATGCAACTCGCTATGCTGCCTGTTTGTGGCCCGGGTTGCCGGAGCTCTGGTACCGCGGGGAGTGGTCTGGGTTGCCTGCGGCGATGTCGTTCGCCGGGGCATTGAATTTTCTGCTCGTCTCCCGCTTCATTTATCCCGAGTGGCTCCAGCCATCGCTGGTTCGCATCGCCTGCTGGGTTGCCGTCGGTGTCTGGATCATGCTGGTGACGCGATCGATTCACCGGCTTCCTGCCTTATTATACCCGCGCGCCGTGGGAACTGGACCAGACCCCTTTCCGCGCGCCCATCGCTTGTACCTGCAGGGTTCCTGGGGAGAAGCCGAGGGGGTCTTGGCGGAGTGTTTACAGATCGATGCGCGGGATTGCCAGGCACTGCTGCTGCGCGCGGCGATCTACCGTCGGACGGAGCGCTGGGAAGCGGCAGAGATGACGCTCGACTTGCTCGACCGGCTGGAATCGGCCGATCCTTGGGGGCTAGAGCGGGAGCGGGAGCGGAAGCTGCTGCAGCGGGCGCAGGAAGGAGCAAGTCCGGCACCCGAGACCTGAGTGGGGGCAACGCGACCTGCATCGCTCCCCAAATGTCTCCTCGCTCGGGACCTCCCATCCCCGGCCCCTCCCCTATTCGTTAAGATCCTCTGCCAATGAGGGAAAAAGAGCTTCGTTTCTCTCGTCCTGGTGGGGATTTTCTTGCCAATTCTCCGTCGGGGCGTTCCCAACGGTGTACAGTTTGCTCGGTGGTATGATTCATTGTCGAATCTGCCATCGTGACATGGGGCCAAACCCCTCCGATGGCTGATCTCGAGAGGACGTCAGGGGGAATCTGGGGTTTCGCCGCGGGTTGATCGCTGAGTAGACGGGTGGGGCTGAGGCAATTAGCACTGAGAGGTTGCGAACTATGTACGAGCGTTTTACTGACCGTGCACGCAAGGTGATGCAGCTGGCCAATCAGGAGGCACAGCGATTCAACCACGAGTACATTGGGACCGAACACATCCTTCTGGGTTTGGTGAAGGAAGGGAGTGGGGTCGCGGCCAATGTTTTGAAGAATTTGGAAGTCGATCTGCGGAAGATTCGCCTGGAGGTTGAGAAACTGGTCCAGAGTGGTCCGGAGATGGTGACGGTAGGCAAGCTGCCGCAAACGCCGCGGGCCAAGAAGGTGATTGAGTATTCGATGGAGGAGGCTCGGAATCTGAACCACAACTACGTGGGGACCGAGCACATTCTTCTCGGCTTGCTCCGCGAGCAGGAGGGAGTGGCGGCGCAGGTGCTGATGAATTTGGGGCTGAAGCTTGAAGACGTTCGGGAAGAGGTCTTGAATCTGCTGGGCCATGGGCTCGAGGGAGCGGAGGTCAGCGAGCGGGGTGGACGCCCGAGCGAGAGCGAAGGGGGTGCGGCGGGGAAGACGAGCAAGAGCAAGACACCGGCGCTTGATTCCTTCGGTCGCGACTTGACGGAGCTCGCCAAGAAAGGGCAGCTCGATCCGGTCATCGGACGGCAGCGTGAGATTGAGCGGGCGATTCAGATCCTCTGCCGCCGGACGAAGAACAACCCGGTCCTGCTCGGAGAGGCGGGTGTGGGGAAAACGGCGATTGTCGAAGGTTTCGCACAGCGCGTTATCAGTGGCGAAGTGCCGGAGATTTTGGCCGACAAGCGAATTGTCGTGCTCGACCTGGCAATGATGGTCGCGGGGACGAAGTATCGTGGTCAGTTTGAGGAGCGGATCAAGGCGGTGATGACGGAAGTCCGTCGCGCCAAAAATACGATTCTCTTCATCGACGAGCTCCATACGCTGGTCGGTGCCGGTGGAGCCGAGGGGGCGATCGACGCCGCGAATGTGCTCAAACCGGCGCTGGCGCGTGGCGAAATCCAGTGCATTGGGGCGACGACCCTGGACGAGTACCGCAAGTACATCGAAAAAGACAATGCGCTTGCGCGTCGATTCCAAGAGATCATCATCGAACCGACCAGCAAAGACGAGACGATCGAAATCCTCAAGGGTCTTCGCGAGCGGTACGAAGAACATCACCGCGTGCAGATCACTGATGATGCGATTGCCGCCGCGGTCGAGATGAGCGAGCGGTATATCACCGCCCGCTGCCTCCCCGACAAGGCGATCGACGTGATCGACGAAGCGGGGGCGAGAATTCGTCTGCGGTCGATGAGCCGTCCGCCGGATCTGAAGGATATCGACGACCAGGTCGAGCAGCTGAACAAGGACAAGGAGGACGCGGTCGCCAATCAAGACTTTGAAAAGGCTGCCAACCTCCGCGATCAGGCGGAAAAGCTGCGGCGAAAGAAAGACGAAATCACTCGGCAGTGGCGTGAAAAGAGCCAGCAGACCGACGGTGTAGTCGACGAGGAAGTGATTGCCGAAGTTGTCAGCAAGATGACGGGCATTCCACTGACGCGTCTGTCGACCGAGGATTCGCTCCGTCTGATGAAGATGGAGGAGGATTTGCACAAGCGTGTCGTCAGCCAGGACGCAGCGGTCTCCGCGGTGGCCAAGGCGGTCCGCCGCAGCCGCAGCGGCCTGAAAGATCCCAAGCGCCCCACCGGTTGCTTTATCTTCGCAGGACCGACAGGAGTGGGGAAAACCTTGCTCGCCAAAGCCCTCGCCGAATTCCTCTTCGGAGATTCCGATGCGCTCATCCATATCGACATGAGCGAGTATATGGAGAAGCACAATGTGAGCCGTCTGATCGGAGCACCTCCGGGATATGTCGGCTATGAGGAGGGTGGACAGTTGACCGAGAAGATCCGCCGCCGACCCTACAGCGTGGTCCTGCTCGATGAAATCGAAAAAGCGCATCCCGATGTCTTCAACATGCTCCTCCAGGTGATGGAAGAGGGAAGGTTGACCGATCAGTTTGGTCGGAATATCGATTTCCGCAACACGCTCTTGATCCTCACGACCAACGCGGGCGCCGAAGCGATCAAGAACGAAGCGGCTTTCGGTTTCCAGAAACCCGATGGGGATGCGAGCTACGAATCGATGAAGGCCCGGGTCATGGACCAGATTGAGCGCGTCTTCCGACCGGAGTTTCTCAACCGGCTCGATGATGTGATCATCTTCCGCCACCTCCGCAAGGAGGATCTCAAGTCGGTCATCGATTTCGAACTGGCGAAGGTTCGCCAGCGACTTTACGATCGCGGCTACGCGCTGAACCTCACCGATGAAGCCAAGGAATTCCTCATCGGCAAAGGGAGCAACCTCGACTACGGTGCCCGTCCGCTGCGGCGGGCGATCGAACAGCGCGTCGAAGACCCGCTCAGCGAGGAATTGCTGCGAGGGGCCTTCGAGGGGATGAATACGATCGTTGTCGATGTCGTGAAGAATGACGAAGGAAAGGCGATTCGGCTCGCCTTCCGCGGTGAGAATCGACCCTCAATCGAGCCCCCGGAACCAGTCGGAGTCGCTGCCCATCTCGATGGTTCGCAGGACGAAGAAGCGGGGCGCAGTTCCTGAAAGCAGTTCCTGAAAGCAGTTCCTGAAAGCGGTTCGCAAACAACTGGGGGCGTTCGAGCGTGCTCGGCCGCTGCCGCCAAGAGCGAGAACCGACCCCATGGCCGCCGCGCGAGTATCAACCGACCCACCCTCCGGCCGACGGAGGGTGGGTTTTTTTTGGTTATCTTGCCCAAGCTTCTGGAAAGGTGGCTGCTGCTTGGACTCGCAACGGTGCCGTATTGCTTAGCAAGCGACAGTGAATCTTCGAGATCGACTTGCCTCCAAAGGGTCTGCCTCCAAAGGGTCAATGCCTCCAAAGGGTCAGACCCCTTTTCAGATCGGCTCTAAGCTAAGTGCGGCGCTGCCGATTCAGTCGAAGGTTTTTCGAGTTCCGCTTTGAGCGGCTTCCAATATTCTTCGTCTGCGAGCCTCTGTGCGTCTTCTTCCTCCCTAAGCAAATACTCGATCTGCTTGAGGTTGGTAATGTCGAGGGATATTAACCAGGGACGCGTTGATACCGCTGCAGCAATTTCCTTCGGATAACGATGCAGCAGCTCCACGAGCATCGAAGGCGTGCGCGACTCTCTGAGCCAAAACAAAATTATCGCGTCGCTGGGAGTACCTTGATTTTGATCGTAGTGCGCTTCAACCAGTCGACGAATCATCGGCCAGTCTTTGTCTCGTTGAGTTTTCTTGGCCAGAACCAGGTCCTCGATCGAAAGAACATCAATGCGAAGCCCCTCGACATCCGGAGGTTTTCGTCATCCGCGAAGATGACCACATCGCAGTCGCGACTAAACTCCGCTGCGCCGTAGAACACGCAGGCCTGACCGCCGATAAGCAGGTGCCGTACCATGTGGCATGACAGCGTCGAAAGGACTTTGAGAATCGGGTTCGGGATCAAGTGAACCTCCTGCATCAAGATAGAACCGCCACAGCTTCATCGATTCGTGCATCCTCTGTAGTGGCGTGAGACGATACCACTCCTTCCAGGAGTCCGAATCGGACTGTGACTCTGCCAATCGGATGGACCGCTGATGGTCGCGCATTGACCCCGAACTCGCCGAACTTGATAAATCTGCCCCACATGCACGCCCGCATTATAGACCCTTTGGGAAGCTCGCATTAGCGCAATGCTCAAGACCAGTCCGGAGGCGATCATCAGGAACCCGAAAAATCGTCTCAAGTCCCCCAGCTTGCCTGACCGATTTTTTCGATTATGTCGACGATTGTCTCCAGCCGCAGCGACTCCGGGGGGGAACCCTCGGCGAGCCGTCATTCTCCCCTGACCCAGTGGATTACCGACTGGGGAACGATTGTCGTCGACGGATTGATTGCGGTCGGCGATATGACGCTTTTCGCGCGTCGAATGCTCGGCTGGCTTGTGAGCCGCCCGCCGGCGCGTGGGACGCTGCTCCCGAACCTCTATCAGGTGGGGGTACTGAGCCTACCGGTGGTAGCACTGACAGGGACCTTTATTGGGATGGTCTTGGCGGTGCAGAGCTATTACCAGTTTGCCTCGATTGGGCTGGAAGACAAATTAGGCGCGGTCATCAATTCCTCGCTGGTACGGGAATTGGGCCCGGTCTTGGCCGCGACGATGCTCGCTGGCCGCGTCGGCAGTGCGATGGCCGCGGTGCTGGGAACGATGCGCGTCACAGAGCAGATCGATGCGCTTGAGACGATGGGGGCTGACCCGATTCACTATCTGGTGGTTCCACGGTTCCTGGCCTGCATCCTCTTGATTCCTGCGCTCACGGTGATGGCCGATTTTATGGGGATTGTCGGGGGATATTTTTACAGCGTGATGATTCTGGGGATCGATCATGCCGCCTATCAGAACAACAGCCGTGAATTTGTCGGTGGCTATGATTTTTTTAGTGGGGTCTTCAAGAGCTTTTTCTTTGGCGCGGTGATCGCGCTGGTCAGTTGCTATCGAGGCTTTCACTGCCAACCAGGAGCCGAAGGGGTCGGCCGGGCGGCGACAGCGGCCTTCGTTTATTCATTTGTCATGATCCTCGCGATTGACTTGCTGCTGAACATTTTGCTCGACGCGTTTTATATCGCGATCTGGGAACGGACCGTCTCCATTTTGGGCTAAGCCATGACCTCATCACAGGAAGCCACGATCGATGGAGTGGAAGACGACGGGACGCTCGTCCGTCTCGAGGATGTCAGCGTGCGGCTCGGGAATCAGTGGGTCTTACGGGACATTGACCTGGCGATTCCGCAGGGACAAACGCTCGCGGTGATTGGGGAGAGTGGCTGCGGGAAGACGGTTCTTATGAAGACTCTCGTGGGACTCGTCAGGCCGACATCGGGTGACGTTTGGTTCGACAGTTTGAATCTTGCGAAGCTCGACCCGAAGGCTTTGACCGAAGTCCGCCAGCGAATTGGTTTCGTCTTTCAAAATGCTGCCCTCTTTGACAGCATGACGATCCTCCAGAACATCGCCTTCCCTCTTCGCCAGCAGCAGGGTCAGCCGTTTGGCGAGGAAGAGATTGAGTATCAGGTCTTGGAGGGGATTGCCGAGGTCGGCCTCCCGCGGGAGGTGCTCCAGAGGCGACCTGCGGAATTATCGGGGGGGATGCGGAAAAGAGTCGGATTAGCGCGAGCCCTGATCCTGAAACCGGAACTGGTGCTCTATGACGAACCAACCACCGGGCTTGATCCGATCATGAGCGATGTGATCAACGAGCTAATTCTCTCGACGCGACGCAAGTATCCAGTAACCAGTGTGATTGTCACCCATGACATGCGGACCGCGCGGAAGGTGGCTGACCGTGTCGTCATGCTCTACCCACGACGGCGGCTGCACGATGAGGAACCGCAAGTTTTATACGATGGTCCGCCGAGCGGCCTGGAGAATGCGGCCGACCGTCGGGTTCGCCAATTCGTACGTGGCGAAGCGGGGGAACGTTTGATGGAAATGCGGATGGAGAGGTGATGATGGACGAGAATCGAATGCGTTTTGGAGTCGGCGTGCTTGTCGTCGCCTCGCTGGGAATCGCGGTGATCCTGACGTTCTTCTTCGGGGCATATCCGAATCTCTTCGCTGGGCGTTATTCGCTGCGCGTTCGTTTTCCTTCCGCTCCGGGGGTCAGCGCGGAGACGCCGGTCCTGAAGAATGGCGTTCAGATCGGGCGGGTGACCAGCATTCGCCTGCTGAACCGCTTGCAGGATGAAGGGGCCGAAGGTGTCGAGATCGCGATGGAGATCGATGACCAGTATCCCCTTTTCGGAA
>Ga0169931_10009584_pt1 | contig 13935 bp, 10 predicted proteins | sample Kivu_15m_20L_FD_129675 | JGI IMG/M metagenome (GOLD analysis project Ga0169931, IMG submission 129675) | Freshwater microbial communities from Lake Kivu, Western Province, Rwanda to study Microbial Dark Matter (Phase II) - Kivu_15m_20L... | ecosystem: Environmental > Aquatic > Freshwater > Lake...
GCGGATGAGCGGACCAAATGCCTCAGTTTCCTTCTGAGCCACACCACCAGTTGGCTCGTCGAGCAGGATCAACTTCGGACTCATTGCCAAGAGACAACCGAATTCAACGATGCGTCGTGTTCCGGTTGACAAGTTCGACGCGTGCTGGTCGGCATATCGGCCAAGACCCAAGAAGTCGATGATCTCTGCTGCTTCGGCATTGTGTCTGCGCTCGATACCGCGATACGGCGGAATGTTGAGAAGTGCAGGAAAGTACGGCGTACGTTCCTGCGCTTCGAGCGCAACCAAAATCGTTTCGCGCACAGTGAGGTCCGGATACAAACGCGCAGCTTGGTATCCGCGCCCGAGCGTGCGTCCGTGACGCTTGTGTGTGGGCAAGTGAGCAATCTCGGCTCCGAAGGCCTCGATGGACCCGCCACTGGTCTTCACAAGACCCGACACTGCATTCATGAACGTTGACTTGCCTGCACCATTGGCACCGATAAGACCCACGATCTCGTTCTGACCCACCGTCACAGATACGCCACCGACTGCATTCACGCCACCAAAAGTGACTCGCACGTCTTTGGCTACCAGAAGTGGCACTCCAGGCGTGATGTCAATCGCTTCGCGGTGCGGAAGTGACCGTGCTGCAGCGGAAATGCGCTCGCGCTCCGGAGCCGGATACCGGCGACCTGCCCAGCCAACAATTGCGTCACGAAGTTGATAGCCCAACTGCATGAACCCACCTGGGAAATACATCACGAGAATTAACAGACCAATAGACGAAGTGAGCAAGTCAATGGTGTCGTTGTTGTTGAAGGCGCGTGGCAATGCTTCAGTCCACAATGCGCCCAGAATCGGCCCACCAACAGTTCCCAGTCCACCAATGACTGAAGTCGCCATGAGAGTGATCGATTTCTCCGCAGAAAACACCAATTCAGGTTGAACGCTCGACACCGATGTCATGTAGACGGCTCCACCAAGTCCGGAGATTCCACCGGCGGTCGCGAATGCAATCAACTTCATGCGCGTGGGTGAAACAGTTGTACTAGAAGCCATGTCTTCATTTTCACGCACAGCGATGATGTTGCGACCAATTCCGGTCTTGCGAAGATGGGCCACGACCACACATGTGAGCCCAAGAACAGCGAGTGCGACGTAATAGAACTGCCGCTTCTCAACCATGTCAAGACCAAAAAGGTTGAGTTGTGGCTGTAGCTCCGGCACTTGGATTGTCGGCGTTGCTGGACTTCCATCGATGAAGAAATCCTTCTGCAACAACCAGTACCCAGTCGTCACGGCAAACCCAAGCGTCACAACAGTGAGCATCAGACCTTGCACTCGTAATGCCGGCAAGCCGACAATGACCGAAAAGACGACCGACACCAACACACCGATGAGAACGGCGGGTGCCCAATGGAGATTCAGTGTTGCATCAGTGAAAGGAATCGGATGGCCGAGCATGAGACCCACCATGGTGAGGCCACCAATTCCAGCAAAGGCAGCTTGTCCGAGGGACAACAAACCTCCCCATCCGGTGAGAAGTGAGAGGGAGAGCGACATCAGCGCCACCGCCAACACTTGCGTGGTCGCACTGACAAACGAGGTCTTCGTGAACAACGGAATGACAGCAAGGAAAGCGAAAATGAGTGTGTACCCGACAAGTGGCAGACGACGAATCCACCAAATTGACCGCAGATGTTCCGGTACCTCAGACGGCCTCGTGGCAAGTGTCCACTTGCTTTCCACACGCGAGAGTGCGCCAAAGCCCCATCTCTTTGGCATGAGAACGAGCAACAGCGCCGCAAGAAGGAGAACAGCGATGAAACCGTTCGGATTCATTGAGTTCAGTTTGATAACTGACGAGACAACACCGATGATCACCGATGCAACGATGACCCGCACATACGAGCGGAACTTCCCAAATACACACGCAGCCAGCACCTGAAAGAGGAGTACTCCAGAGAGACTGCCCAAGCTGACGATGCCATCAACCGACGTGTTGCTCGCTGGGATATACAGAACGGTTCCAACAGTCGCAAGGAAACCCGTGATTGTCCAAGTGATTGTTGATGCGAGTTTCGGACTCATTCCATAAAGTCGCGCTGTGTCTGCGTTATCAGTCGTTGCGGCCAACAACAGACCAAGCCGAGTGCGATTCAGGATGAGCCAGAGAGCCGCAAGGAGAACTGGCACCACGATGATGACCGCCATGTCCGCCGCACGAAGCCGAATATCGGCACTGACGTCCCACGCTCCCGTCGCAGGCACTGGAAAATCCTCAAGTACCTGAAAGCGCGGCATCTCGACCGCGAACAGTTGAAACAACTGCCCGATTCCGATTGTTGCAATAAAAAGCACCAACCTTGGTGCCTTAAAAATTCGTCGAATTAACAAAAATTCGGTTGCAAGTCCGCAGATGGCACCTGACAACAGGGTGAGGAACAAAGTCAGCCAGTACGGCACGCCATACATTGCGCCAGTCACGGCCATGACGACGCCGTTGAAGGCTCCGATTGCAAGATGTGCGAAGTTGATGACACCGGTAACTCGGTACATGAGTACCAATCCGATTGCAAACAACGCAATCTGCAAGCCGTCGACGGCTCCGATGACAAAGTTGGCTGGGAGGATGTACCACTCGGTGCCAGGGATGAGGAATTCCAAAGCAATCATGTCAGCCTCCATCCGCCCCGAGGAACACTGCACGAACAAGATCCCCGCGTTCAGCAAGTTCCTTTGCCGGACCTTCGAATCGCACATATCCCTTTTCCAAGAACACCGCGCGATCCGCAAAAGCAAGTGCGACGTTGAGCGATTGCTCGACAATCACCATCGTGAGCCCTGCATTCTTCAAGTTGGTGACGATTTCGAGTAGCTCCTGCACAACGATTGGAGCCAAACCGAGAGACAACTCGTCGATAAGCAAGATGCGCGGATCGTGCACCAGTGCCATACCGAGCGCCAGCATCTGCTGCTGACCACCAGACAGAGAGCGCGCTTCCAATTCCTGTTTTTCGCGAAGTATCGGGAAGATCGAATACACGCGTTCGATGCGCTCAGCCTGAAGGTCTGTATCGACAAATGTCATCATTGAGGCCCGCAGGTTTTCTTCAATGGTGAGCGAAGGGAATGTCCCCATACCACCACGAACCTGCACGACGCCCTCCTTGGCGCGCATCTCGGCTTCGGCAAACGTGATCGCTCGTCCGTCAAGGCGGATAAAACCTCGGTCAGGCTGTGTTAATCCGGAGATCGCTCGCAAGAGTGTCGACTTTCCTGCGCCATTGGTGCCCAACAGTGCGAGCACTTCGCCACGCTGCACTTCAAAACTGACGTCGAACAGAATCTGCACAGTTCCATAACTGACATCCACGTTTGAAACCTGAAGCAGCGGAGTCTTGTCTCGATCCATTGCGGCAAGCCTCATGAGCTCGGCATGTTCCCGCTTCACATCCAGAACTGCCATCGCGATGTCGCGACGGATGAAGCGTGCTCCGTACATCATGATGAGCCCACCAAGCAGACCAGCTGGCGGAGCGACGACGGTCAGAGACGTGCGCTCACCAAATGAATCAGAGAGCGATCCGGCTAGCAATCCTCCGAAGAATCCACCAATGAGGAAGATGAAGATTGGAACGAGGGCGAACGCTTGCGCACGCATCTGCGGTGGCGCAACCGACGAGACAATCGGTCCCACACAGGCGAATGCTGACGACGTCAATGCATTTGCACATGCGAGCAGTACGACAAGAATCACCGGGTTTTCAAAGCGCAATGCAAGCAAGGTGAAGCAGCCGTATCCGAACACCAACATGCCGGTGATGTTCATCAACTTGCGTGGGTTCTGTCGGAAGATTTTGTCGAACATTGAACCGATAAACGGAAGTATGAGAAGCGACGGTGTCCACGTGAGTGAAGTGACCCACCCACGTTTGAATGGTCCGTATTCATACGCATTCTCTAGAAGCAACGAGAACTGCACCGGCACTGCAACGAGCGCAAACCCAAGCACGCCAATTCCGACACAGAGGTAATAGAACGTTCGGATCTTCTTCAGACGTTCAAAGGCGGCTCCCATCGAAATGCGCATGTCATCGGGGCGGTCATATGTCGCACCTGCAAACATCTTTTGTTCGTACTGACCACGCGGAGGTTCTTTGACTAAGAACGTAAGGCCAGCTGCAAACGCGATGATCATTGCGATAATCACCATCACCCAGCGCCATGCTGAATCGCCACCGATCCAGTTTGCAAGCGCACCTGCAAGCAGAGGCCCAACGAGAAGCCCAAGAGGTCGTCCTAATCCGTCAATGGCATAGATGCGCGAGCGCGAGGCAATTGGGTATGTGTCGGCGAGCAAAGAGTTGAAGCACGGCAATTGGTACGAGTACGTGGCGCCGACTCCAGCTCGTGCCAAGAACATGAGGAACGGATTGGGCACCAAACCAGTGAGCGCAATCATCAGCGCCGAGGATCCCACGGAGATATTCATGATGCGCGTACGTCGGAACCGGTCGGCAAGCCATGCAAGCGGGATGGCACCCAACACGATGATTACTCCGGCGAAGCTGAGGATGCCGATGAGTGTCGTGTCGGAGATGTTCAATGCTTTCTGAATGTCTGGTGCGAGCACCGCCAGCGCAGTGCGGTCGAACTGCTCGACGATGTGCAAGAGAAGAAGGACGCCAAGGGTGGCCTTACCACCTGCCGCAAATGCCTCTTTCAGTGACACAGCTTCCATAGCGGTGACAACTGACTCGTCGATGGCAGCACTTCGAAGCTGCGCTGCGCGCCGTTCTTCTTCACCCTCGATAATCAAGGACGTCAGAGACTCAACGTCGCCAGCAGGTGCCGTTTCTCCCACAATTTCCCCCTCTTGCCCGGCTATTTGCAGTCAGCAAGTACACCCCGAGCTCGACGCCATATTAGGAGAACGCCCAATGACGTATTGAAAGGGTGCATTAAAACCGTCTAGAGTTTCCTCCGTGGGGCACGGGGGGTGCTGCCTACATTCCTAAGGGGGGAAACACGCATGAAGCGACGGTACGTTGCCGCATTTCTAGCGGCAGCAACAATGGCTACGACGGTGGGAACGTCACTGACTGGAGCGAGCGCCGCTCGTGTTTCAGCAGTTGATCGCACTAATCCGTTCCAGCCAAGTGCAAACAAATTCTGTGTCAAGAAGGGCAATGAGGCCACATCAGTGCTCAAGTCCAATCCGGGCATGGGTTACACCGACAAGGAAATCAAGGTTGGACACCTTCGTTCCGATCTTGACAAATTGGTTCCATTCGGCATCTACGTCGACCACGGAAACATGGTTGAGACCACGCGAGTTTTCACCGACATCATCAACAACGTGTGTGGTGGTATCCGTGGTCGCAAACTTGTCGTCATCGACAAGGGCTACCACCCAGCAGTCGCTTCACAGCGTGACTCAGTAGCGCAGCAATTGTGGGACGACCACAAGCCAGCAGCGGCATACACCACGTCGGGCTGGACCGGACCTGGCGTGCAGTTCCTCGTGAAGGATGTCAAGGTTCCGTTGCTCAGCGGTGAAGGCGGATCGCTCGCACTGATGCGCACTGGTAACTACTTCTCGTTCGGCTCGTACCCGGCAGAAGTCGCTGTCAACGCACTGATGGACTCGCTCGGCAACATGAAGGCACTCAAGAAGACTGACATTGTCGGAGTTGTCTCACCAGAAACTGACGGTATTGCTGCAGGCGTCGAGCCCCTTATCAAGGCGCGTCTCCGCAAGCTCGGAATCAAGCCGCAGAACATTCACTTCGCGCAGATCACGTGCACTGGTAAGGGCACTGGCCAGTGTGCAGGCAAGCCAGAGCTCGCAGCGAAGTTCAAGGCAGCAGGCATGAACGCCACCAATGGCGTGTACATCCCGATTGGTGTTGGATCAGGCGAAATTCTTCCGGTGATGGAAACAATGGCTTCTGCTGGTGTCGACTTCCGCGTGTCCTACTCGACTGGTTTGTCGAATGCCGCCGGTGACACTCAGGCGAACACAATGTGCACAAAGGGTGCAACATCTGCAGGCTGCCTCGGCTGGCTGAAGACTCGCTTCCTCGACTGGACCTTTGCTGGCCCACACAGGACGTTGAAGAAGTTGGATCCATTCACTCAGATGTGCGTCGACGAGTACAACAAGGGTTATGGCGTCGCAACCAACGGTACGGCAACTGTGCTTGCCAACAACCCGGTGCGAATCGGCATGATCGCTTCGGTCTGCCCCGCACTGCGCCTCATCGCTGCCGGAATCTGGGCGGCCGGTGACAACCCGAAGCGCATCGATATCGCCAAGGGAATCCGTAACTTGGGTGACGTTGACTTCCGCTTTGCTCTCCCAGCAACGACTCGCCCAGGCAAGCCATGGTTTGGCAAGGAAATGTTCTGGCAGAGGGGCCAGGCACCTTGCCCGCCAACGAACGGCGTGAACGATCTTGTCGGTGTTCCGGGCAAGCAGACGGTTGCAGCCGGCTGTCTGTTCCTCGATGCCGAGTTGAACAAGATAAAGGGTGCAAAGGTCTCCATCGACTACCAGTTGAAGAACCTCCAGAAGGGCTGATCTCGGCCTAGCCGACTCAAACGAACAGAAGGCCGGTGGCGCAAGCCACCGGCCTTCTTCGTTGTTGAGAGTCGACTACACGGGAACGGTCATCGACCCTTCCACTCTGGTGTGCGTTTCTGGGCGAACGCGGTCGCGCCTTCGCGAGCATCTTCACTTGCAAACACTTGAGCAGTCGCTTCACCATGAGCCTTCGTATTGGCTTCTGGTATCTCCATGTACATCAACTTCTTGGTGGCCCGCACGGCCAAGGGGCCGTTAGCGGTGATGCGAGCGGCCAACGCCGCGGTGGCGGAGACTAACTCGTCTGCCGGCACGACCTGATTTATGAGACCGAGATGAAGGGCGCGTTCAGGCGAAATTGGATCGCCGGTCATCCCCATTTCCAAAGCCACTGTCAATGGAATTCGTGTGGGCAGACGAGTTCCACCACCGGCAGCAAACAACCCTCGCTTCACTTCGGGAATGCCGAACTTTGCGTGACTGACTGCGATCACCAGGTCACACGACATCATCACTTCAAAACCACCAGCCAAGGCGGCTCCGTTCACCGCGGCAATGACTGGCTTCTCGCACGTACGCAATGCCTCGAGTCCACGTGCCACCGGCGCCATGTCCATACCAGCAGCAAAAGCCTTCAGATCCATTCCGGCACAGAAGATCTTCTCCCCCGCTCCGGTCACCACGACAACCCGGATGTCATCGTTCAATGCAGCCTCGGCAAAGGCTGCTGTCAAACCCTCTCCAACTTCAACATTCAAGGCGTTGCCCGCCTCAGGTCTGTTGAGGGTGATCCACATGATGTTGTCACTGATTTGGGTGTCGACTGCCATGCCGTGTTCCTTTGCGTTGGGGTTCTGAAACGTGCTGAGCGTACTCCCCGACCCGTGGCCCTTCTTCTGTCGTGCGATCTGGTTTCGCGAACTACATTGAGAATCGTGGCAACAAACCAAAAAGTCGACCAGGCATGGGAGACCCCCCCACATGCAGATATTCCCGGTCTCACAGCCATGCACGTTCAGGCCATGGAATCTTCAAACGCCGACGTCATCTGGCAACAAGTCGGCATGCACCATGTGCTCCTTCAAACAATCGGTCGCAAATCGGGGAATACTCACAAAGTCGCTCTTCCTGTGTGGTTCGATGCAGACGGTCATCGGATAGTTGTTGCATCGTTTGCTGGTCATCCGAAAGACCCGTCATGGTTCGTGAACCTTCGAGACCGAGAAGCAAACCCTGAAGTTTTCTGTCGCGTGCAAAACGGCACTTATTGGTCACTGGCTGAGATTCTCCACGGTGAGGACTACAGCACCAACTGGGACCAGTTGTGTGACGATCGTGCGTGGTATCGCGACTACCAAGTCCGCGCGGGCGACAGACGCATTCCCCTCGTTCGTCTACCGGAGACTCGGCCGGTTGAGTAGATGGCTTCTCGTCATGGCCCCGCTCCGCGGGGCATCAAAACCCACGAAGCCGTCGCAGACACGCTTCGCCGACAGATTGTTCTTGGCCGTTTCAAGGTGGGCGACCGACTCCCCACCGAGGAAGACCTGACTGAGCAGTTTGAGGTTGCGCGCACAACTCTTCGTGAAGCGTTGCGCGTGCTCGAGTCGCAGGGTCTCATCGAGATTCGCAGAGGTAGAAACGGTGGCCCCGTCGTCACCGAGCCACCTTCGGGTGCGACGGCCGAGTCAATGGCACTACTACTTCAGATGAAAGCCACGACAATCGGTGAGATCGACCAGGTTCGACATCTCATTGAGTCGCAGATTGTTCGAGACCTCACGCGTACACGTAATCGCGATGACATTGCCACCCTTCGATCAATCATTGAAGATGCCCAAGAGGCTGCCAAGGCCGAGGATCACGACGCCTTTGCCGAACACGTCCGTTTGTTCAACATGGCACTCATGAGCCGGAACAAGAATCGTGCACTCACCACCACTGCTCAAGTGTTGCGAGAAATGATTGTCGACTACCTGAACGCGTTCTCGTTCAGAGCCACAACGCCAATGATGCGAAAAACGTGCCGGTCATACACCCGTTTGGTCGACCTCATCGAAGATGGTGATGCGGAAGCTGCAGAGGCTCACTGGCGCGCGCTGAAATCAGTCACCATTGTCGAGCTCGGCCCCGACCAGCCCCTCAACATGTATCAGGGTCGACCGTCACGCTGACACCGTAAACAATTGGCACTCCCAACGGGATTCGAACCCGTGCCGCCACCTTGAGAGGGTGGTGTCCTAGGCCACTAGACGATGGGAGCTAGGTAGGAACTGAGGCTATCGGCGTACCCGGTCGACGACAGCGAATCCGGTCTACGACTGTGTCTCTGGTCTACGACTGTGGCCCATACAGCATGTAGTCGAAGGTCTTCTTCACGAGGGCCATCCACTCTTCATGGAAGATGGGGTCGTCGGCGACATCGACAAGAACTCGACCGAGCCCCATGGAATCAATCCACCCGCCAACTGCACGTGGATTCACGCCTTCATCGAGCCAACCCAGAGTCTTAGCCGAAGCGATGGCTTCTGTGATGCGATCGAGTATCGACCGATAGATGCTCGCAAGTTCAGATTGAAGTGCAGGGTTCCCGTACGCGCGACCAAGCGCATCGATGCGCGCCATTCGGCCGGTAAGTCGATCGGGCGCAAAAATCTGAGCAAACATTGCATCAGTCAGCGCATGAAACTCTGCAATTGTTCTGACGGACTTTAACTTGGACTCGAACTCATCGACATTGCGAGCGCTATTCAATGCAAAACGCTGCACCTGTGCAACGTCAATTAGGCCATCAAGACTTCCGAAGTGGTGATACAGAGAACTTGGAGACACTTCTGCCTCGGCAAGGATTGCTTCAAGTCGCACCGACGGCTCGCCTCCGTGTTCCAACGCAGAAATCATGGCTGAAATCAGCGATTCCCTACTGGAAGGCCTTCGTTCACCAGACTTGGCTACTTCACCAATCTTTGCCTTCACCATGGTGTCCCCTTAAGTGATCACCGCTGACCAACGGTTACACCGTGTCAATTTGTTGGGGAACAAGGACTCGAACCCTGAATAACAGTACCAGAAACTGCTGTGTTGCCAATTACACCATTCCCCAGTGCAGTTGTAGAGGATAGCGAAACGCAGATTGATTTGTCTACGGGCAAGTCGGATGGTTACTGCGGCTACTCAGCCGCCGAGATACGCCTTCGCAAGGAAGTCGCGCGTAAAAATGCTCGGAGCACCCTTCGCACTGACATTGCCCTGTGCCAACACCACCGCTTCGTTACACAGACTCTGGGCGTTCGCCGTGCTCTGCTCTACCAAGAGAACAGTCGTACCCTTCAACACAGTGGCGAGAGCTTCATAGACCGCCTTGATGATGACTGGGGCGAGACCGAGAGATGGCTCATCGAGCAGGAGAAGACGCGGTGCCGCAACAAGCGCACGGCCGATGGCCAACATCTGCTGCTCACCTCCAGACAACATCCAACCTTCGCGCTCTTTCATGCCAGCAAGTGCAGGGAAAATCTCGAACACTCCATCAATGTCGGCCTTCGAGACTCTTCCACCAAGTGCAGTGAGACCGAGCTTGAGGTTCTCAACAACGGTCAAGTCAGCCACGATGCGACGACCTTCGGGTACATGCAACACGCCGGCACGCGCCAGACGTTCAGGTCCAAGTTTCGACACTTCGGTGCCACCAAAAGTGATCGAGCCTGAATACGGCACAAGTCCGGACACTGCACGAAGAAGTGATGTCTTGCCGGCACCATTGGAACCAAGAAGCGCTGTGATGTGGCCCTCTGGCACCTCGAACGACACGTCGTTCAAAGCACGAACCACGCCGTAGTTCACCGACACATTCGAAAGTTTCAACATCACTGCGTCCCCAAGTAAGCATCTACGACTCTTGCGTCGTCCCAAACGGTGCCAGGTGTTCCGATGGTGATCAAATTGCCCACATTTAACACAGCAATACGATCACAAATGGAGTTCAAGAAGTCAACTTTGTGGTCGACAATAAGAATCGACACACCAGCCGCGTGAAGCTTCATGAGATACTCACTGAGAACCTCGGTTTCCGCACCGTTCAAACCAGCAGACGGCTCGTCAAGCAACAGTGTCGACGTCTTTCCAGCGATGGCGCGGGCCAACTCGAGCAATCGACGTTGACCGTAGGTGAGTTGGGCAACCTTCACATCGGCGAGATGTCGCAAGCCCACCCATTCAAGGGCGTCTTCAGCAATCGCCCAGCGCGCACGCTCATGCTTCAAAGTGGCCAACGGGCGCAAGACTGCCGCTGCAATGCCAGTGAACTTGCGATCGGATGTGCTCAATAGAACGTCTTCTAGGCAGGACAACTTCAGATAGGTCTGAGGCGCCTGGTACGTGCGCGAGATTCCTGCCTTCTTCAGAGCATTCGCGTTACCGAGCGGAATCTGTTTCCCATAGATCGACAACTTGCCTTCGGCTGCAACTACGCCGGTAACGGCGTTCAAGAAGGTCGACTTACCAGACCCGTTCGGGCCAACAAGACCGAGAACTTCTCCACTCTTCAGCTCGAGAGAAACATTATTGACAGCGGTATTGCCTCCGAAACGCACTGTCATTCCCTCTGTCGCCAGAATTGTGGTCTCGACAGTGTTCAGTACCGGCTTCAAAGTGTCTGGGAGATCAGTGACGACACGTTCGCTGATTGAGGTCGGTGCATCACCGGAAGCCGCATGTCGGCGCTTGTGCACCCTTGACATCACGACATGCTCAATACCGATGAGCCCCTCAGGTAGTCGGATGATGACAATGAGGAGAATGCCGCCGTACACCATCAACTTGAATTCTTCGACGAAACTAATGAGCTCCGGTACCCACACGAAGAAGGCTGCACCGAGCACGGCTCCCCACTTCGAAGTGAGACCGCCGAGGATGACCATGAGGAAGACACCGAGTCCGAGCTCAAGTCCGAAGGTGTTCGGCGACAGGCCCATTTTCCAGTGGCTATAGACGGCTCCAACGAACCCGGCCATTGCGGAGCCGAGCATGAACATGGTGACTCGAGAACGAAGGTGCGGAATTCCAAGAGTGTCTGCCACGGTCCTTTGATCACGCGTAGCTTTTGACTCGCGAATGACTGGTGATCGCTCGAGCATCGCGCCAACAGTCAAGACACCGCATGCCACAACAAGCATCAACCAAAAGGCACTCTTGTCTGTGGTGAAGTCAATGCCAAAGAGCGAGAGACCCTTGATGCCGTATATCTCGCCACCTTCTCCACCCGTGAACGAGTTCCACTGAATCGCAAGAATGTGATAGGTCTCGGACAGGGCGAGCGTGCCAATACCGAAATAGAAATGACTCGCTTTCCGTAAAGCGAGCACGAACAGTCCACCAATCACAGCAGTGATTACCGTCGCGAAGATGATTGCGGGAATTACTGGTAGATCTCGAGATGCCCAAGCCGAGGTGTACGCACCCACTCCGGTCATTGCAGCTTGCGAAAACGCAAACTGTCCCGATACTCCGAAGAGGTAGTAGAACCCGATGGAGACGCAGGCGTAGAACATCCACAAGTTGACCAAGTTTGCCTGTGTGAGACTGTCCCCAATCAGCAACTCGAGCGCCACTGCAATGACAGCGAAAATACCTATATTCCGGATGTTGTTTTTCGCTCCGGGCGCCGACGTGCGGCGCTCAAATGAACTAGAGACGCCCATAGCTCTCGGCTCCTCGGAAAATGCCGCGCTGACGGACGGCGATGAACAAGAACAAGAACACGAGCGGCAACATCTCCCGGAAATGAGTGAAGTAATAGGCCCCAAAGAGTCGTTCAATGAGCGCAAGCACGAGGCCGCCGACGAAGGCGCCGGCAATCGAACCCCAGCCACCAATGATGGCCGCACAGAACCCCCCGAGCATGATGGCAAAGCCGAGACCGATATCAAATGACGTGAGGCTTCCCACCAAGATTCCAGTCAACCCACAGAGGAACGACGAAATTCCAAAGGCAATGATTGCCAGGCGAGTAGTGCGCACGCCGTGGAGTCGAGCCACTTCCGGGTCTGTGGCGAGTGCTCGAAGTTGAAGACCGAATGCGGTGCGCTGGAACACGTAGTACAAAACCAGAGTGACGACGATTGTGACGCCAATAATCACAAGCCGCTGATACGGAATAGCTGCACCAGCAAACGTGAAAAATTTGCCACGTAGCGGTGACTCAAGACTCTGGGGGTTGGCGCCTCGCCACCGAGAGATGAAACCGCGAATGATAAAGGCCACGCCGAGCGTGGCAATGATGACTTCGTCAACGGGTCGGCCACGCAACGAGCCATGCGTCAGACGCTCGAACACCACACCGGCGCCGAACATGATGATTAAAGTCCCTCCGTATGCAATTGACCAGTTCCAGCCCTTGTCCGTGATGAGCCAAGCACCAATGAAAGCGCTAAGTGAGATGAAGTCGCCCTGGGCAAAGCTCACGATGTTTGTTGCCTTCAGCGGAACCATGAAACTGAACGCTGCAAGGGTAATTGCTGCACCGTAACTGAGCGCGTTGATCAAGTTCTCGATAAAGAAACCCATGTTCATCCCCCTATGAACTGAGGGGTGGTGGCACTCTCGCGCCACCACCCCTACGAATGCTGTGACAGGCCTTCAAGACCCATCACTTCAGGTCACTTAGGCAGCACCACCGTGGACACAATCGTCGGGGTCTTACCCTTATATGACACGATCGACGACTTGTTCACCAAGATGTTGCTGGTCACACCCGTTCCAGAAGCCACTGGTGAGTACTTGTCGTAGCAGACACCCTTGTACTTCTGGGTCTTCATCGCTTTCACGATGTCAGCCGGCTTTGTCGACTGAGCAGTCTCGATGGCCGCCTTCAGCAAGTACATGCCGTCATACGCTTCACCGGCCGAGTATCCGGCTGGGTACTTGTACTTCTTAGTAAAGGCATCCGCAAACTTCTTCGTCGCAGTTCCCTTGGCGGCTGCTGCTGGGTGGCAGTCAACTGCAGCGTAAAGCTTGAAATCTGAAGGTGGAGTGAATGCGCCACTCAGAACGGCGATGTCACCCGAAGCACCTTCCACGATCGGAAGTTTGCAACCACGATTGACCATTTCGTTCATAAATGCGGCAGCTGGGTTGGGGAAGTTCACCGACATGATGGCTTCTGCGCCCGAGTTGCAGATTGATGTGACCTGCGAGGACAAGTCAGTGGCCGTAAACGCGTTTTCCTCGCGTTTCACAATCGTGATGTTTTTCTGGTTTGCAAGGAAGCCGTAGACGTCGCAGCCGGCCTTACCGAAGGGTCCTTGCACACAGACCATTCCGACCTTCGTGAGGTTCTTTCCCGTGTTATTCTTTTATTGTTTGAC
>Ga0169931_10009585_pt1 | contig 13935 bp, 12 predicted proteins | sample Kivu_15m_20L_FD_129675 | JGI IMG/M metagenome (GOLD analysis project Ga0169931, IMG submission 129675) | Freshwater microbial communities from Lake Kivu, Western Province, Rwanda to study Microbial Dark Matter (Phase II) - Kivu_15m_20L... | ecosystem: Environmental > Aquatic > Freshwater > Lake...
CGTCCATCGCGGGCGGCTTGGCCTCGGCGACGGGCGGTCTCGCGTCGGGTGCCGCGCGCAGCGCGAGGGGCGGTCGCTTCAGCTCAGCCATGCGCGCGCTCCCGGGGCAGCGCCAGCGTGACGAGCCAGCAGGCGGCCAGCATCGCGGCCGAGCCCGTCAGCGTCCACGCCAGGCCGCCCCATTGGTACAGCAGGCCCGACAGCAGCGTGCCGCCGAAGCGCCCGGTCGCGTTGGCCGCGTAGTAGAAGCCCACGTCCTCGGCCGCCTTCTCCGAGCCGGCGTAGGCCAGCACCAGGTAGGAGTGGACCGAGGAGTTCACCGCGAAGGCGAAGCCGAAGACCGCGAGCCCGCCGACGACGATCCACTCCAGCGGCTGCACCTGCGCCACGACCAGCACGGCCAGCAGTGCCGGCACCAGCGCCAGCAACGCCGACCAGGCGCGCGCGGCCGGCACCTCGCGGCTCAGCCCGTCCTCGCTGCGGCGCACGATCGCCGGTGCGGCCGCCTGGACGGCGCCGTAGCCGATGGTCCACAAGGCGAGGAAGGCGCCCACCATCGTGAACGTCCAACCGGCCGAGTACAGGAAGACCGGCACGCCGACGACGAACCAGACGTCACGCGCGCCGAACAGCGCCACGCGCGCGGCGGCCAGCAGGTTGACGCCGCGGCTCTTGGCGAAGAGCTCGCGCGCCGACTTCGAGGCCTTGCGCTTGCCCAGCAGCGGCGGCACGAAGGCGAGCACGCCCGCCAGCACCAGCGCCAGCAGCGCAGCCATCGCCCACAGCGCCGCCTGGAAGCCCAAGGCCTGCAGCAGCACCCCGCCAAGGAAGAAGCCCGCGCCCTTCATCGCATTCTTGCTGCCGGTGAAGAAGGCCACCCACTTGAACAGCCGGCCCGACGCCTCGCCCGCGGTGAGCTTGATGGCCGACTTGCTGGCGGTCTTGGTCAGGTCCTTGGCCACGCCGCACACACCCTGGGCCGCCACCACCCAGGCCACCGAGAGCGCGGCCGACCCCTCCGGCGACAGCGCCGACAGCAGCAGGAAGCCGATGATCTGGGTGGCCAGCCCCACCGCGAGCATCCGTGCGATCCCGTAGCGGGTGGCCAGCCAGCCGCCGATCAGGTTGGCCAGCACGCCGGCGGCCTCGTACAGCAGAAACAGGAAGGCCAGTGTGAACGGCGAGTAGCCCAGCCGGAAGAAATGCAGCAGCACCAGCATGCGCAGCGCGCCGTCGGTGAGGGTGAACCCCCAGTACGCGGCGGTGACGATCGCGTAGTTGCGGGCCGCCCCGGCGGCCGGCGCGGGCGCGGTCATCGGGCTCAGAGCCCTTGCGCCTGCATCAGGCAGGCCAGGTCCACCATCCGGCAGGCGTAGCCCATCTCGTTGTCGTACCACGCGTAGACCTTCAGCAGCGTGCCGTTGGTGACCAGGGTGGAGAGGGTGTCGACGATCGCGCTGCGGGTGTCGCCGGCGTAGTCGGCGCTGACCAGCGGGCGCTCCTCCACGCCCAGGATGCCGGCCAGCGGGCCGGCGGCGGCCTGTGCGAACAGCCGGTTGACCTCCGCCGCGCTGCTCGGGCGCTGCAGCTCGAACACGCAGTCGGTCAGCGAGGCGTTGAGCACCGGCGCGCGCACCGCGTGGCCGTCGAGCCGCCCGGCGAGCTCGGGGTAGATCAGCGCGATCGCAGTGGCGCTGCCGGTGGTGGTGGGGGCGAGGCTGAGCATCGCGCTGCGCGCCCGGCGCAGGTCCTTGTGGGGTGCGTCCACCACCAGGTTGGTGTTGGTGGGGTCGTGGATGGTGGTGATCTGGCCATGCCGGATCCCGATGGCCTCGTGGACCACCTTGACCACCGGCGCCAGGCAGTTGGTGGTGCAGGAGGCGGCGGTGACGATGCGGTCACGGGCCGGGTCGTAGCGTTGGTCGTTGACGCCCACCACCACGTTGAGCACGCCGCCGGTCTTCACCGGCGCGGCCACGACCACCCGGCGTGCGCCCCGGTCCAGGTGGCCCTGCAGCGTCTCGGGCGTGAGGAACTTCCCGGTGCACTCCAGCACCAGGTCCACCCCGAGGTCGCCCCAGGGCACCTCGCCCGGTGTAGGGTGCGCTGAGAAACCGAGCGCGCGGTCGTCGATCCGGATCCGGTCGGCGCCGAGGGCCGCGATGTCGGCGCGCCAGCGCCCCTGCACGCTGTCGAAGGCGAGCAGGTGCGCGGTGGCCGCTGCACCGCCCTTGAGCTCGTTCAGGTGCACCACCTCCAGCCGATGGCCGGCCCGCGGGTCGTCGGCCGGCCGCGCGGCGGCGCCGCTCGCCGCCCGCAGCGCCAGCCGGCCGATCCGCCCCATTCCGTTGATGCCCACGCGCATGCCGGACCCCCTGCTTGATCGTGATCTTTCGATGATCTTCGAATCATTCGGGGGTGTCATGACAGGACGATGACAGGGCGATCGATGCGCCGGCCCGACGCCCGGGAAGCGGTATGCTGTGCCGGCACTCCGGAGCTTCCGATGCCGACCGCCCTCCATCCCGGCCTCGCAGCCGCCGTCTTGGCCGCCTGCGCCACGTTCGCCCTGTTGCCCGCACCCGTGCGGGCGGCCCAGCCGGGCCAGCCGGCGCCGGCGTTCACCCTCCAGGACACCGCCGGCAAGACCGTGTCGCTGGCCGACTTCAAGGGCCGCACGGTGGTCCTGGAGTGGACCAACCCCGGCTGCCCGTTCGTGCGCAAGCACTACGTGTCGCGCAACCTGCCGCAGCTGCAGGCGCGCTACGGCGGGCGCGAGCTGGCCTGGGTACTGGTGAACTCGACCCATCCAGGGCATGCCGACTACCTCGCGCCCGGTGCGCTGGCAGCGACGCTCGCCGAGTGGGGCGCGGCGCCCGCGGCGATCCTGATGGACCCCGACGGCGTCGCCGGCCGCGCCTACGGCGCCCGCACCACCCCGCAGATGTGGGTGATCGACCCGGCCGGCGTGGTGCGCTTCGCCGGCGGCATCGACGACAAGCGCTCGGCCGACCCGGCCGACGTGAAGACCGCCCGCAACTTCGTGTCGGCCGCGCTCGACGATCTGCAGGCGGGTCGGTCGGTGGCGGTGGCCTCGGCGCCGCCCTACGGCTGCTCGGTCAAGTACCGCTGAACCGGTGCACCGCTGAACCGGGCGGGCGCGCCGGCGGGCCGCGCGCCCACGGTCAGGGGTCGCCGTGCACCCAGCGCCCGCCGGCCATGGTGGCGAGGCAGCGCAGCTGCAGCAGCGCGTCGCCGGTGGTCTCCAGCGGGTCGCCCGAGAGCACCGCGAGGTCGGCGTAGTGGCCGGCCACCAGCTGCCCCTTGACCCCCTCCTCGAACGACAGGTAGGCGCCGGCGCGGGTCAGCAGCCGCAGGGCGACCTCGTGGGTGACCCGTCCGCCTTCGCCCAGCACGCGCCCGGTGGTCCGCTCGCGCCGCTCGGTCATCGCCCACAGGCAGAACAGCGGATCCCAGGGCACCGCGTCGGTGCCCGCCGACACCGGCACGCCCAGCGCGTGCAGCTGGCGGGCCGGCGACAGATGGTCGAGCTCCTCGGGCGGCAGGCCCAGGAACGGCGTGCCCTGCTTCCAGAGGTAGTGTCCGGGGATCAGCGTGACCGGCACGCCCAGCCGCTGCAGCGCCTGCAAGTCCTGCGGGCGCGAGCGGCTGATGTGTTCGACCACCCAGCGCCGCGCGCCGATCGGGTAGTGCGCCGCGACCCGCTCCAGGATCGGCACCAGCTGGTGCAGCCGGTCGGAGGCGATGGTGTGCAGGCGCACGTCGTGGCGGCCGGCCAGCATGCACAGCGCCTCGAAGTCCTCCGGGGTGTTGGTGGTCTGGACCACCCCCGACCAGCCGACGTGGTCGAGCTCCTTGTGCTGGATCGCGGAGATGCACGGATCGCCGCCGTGGGCCACGAACACGCCGGCGATCCGCAGCCGCGCGTCACCGAAGCCGCGGCCCCGCACCAGCGGCAGCCAGTCGCGCATGACCCGCCCGGCCTCCTCCACGCCGCGCCAGCGCGGGCTCACCACCAGGTGGGCGCGCATCGTGAGGTCGCCGCGCTCCCACACCTCGCGATACGCCGCCAGGATCTCGGGCGCGCTGCCGTGACCCTCGTAGATGCTGGTGGTGCCGCGCTGGTGGTACAGGGCCATCGCGCGCAGGATGCCGTCGCGGCGCTGCTCGTAGCCGAAGCGGGGCACCGCCGGCAGGATGTCGGGCTCGATCAGGTTGACCAGGCTGCGCTCGAGGAACTGGCCGGTGGGCTCGCCCACCGCGTCCTTGACGATCTCGATCGCCGGCGACTGCGGCTTCGTGTGCCGGTCGATGCCGTTCAGGCGCAGGCCCAGCGAGTTCATCGCCGAGTGGCAGGGCAGCGAGCCCCAGTAGCCGTTGGGGCTGCAGACGTAGACCGGGTGCAGGGGCGCCGCCGAATCCAGCTCCTGGCGGGTGGGCATCCGGCCTTCGGCGAGGGTGGCGGGCCCGTCGAAGTAGTAGGGCGGCACGCCCACCGGCATGGTGACCAGCCAGGTGCCGGGGGCGGCGGCGGCGGCCATGTCGCGGATCACCGCCAGCACGTCGGCGATGCAGCGCGCGTGCTCGAGCGAGGGCCGGATCGAGCGCAGCCCGACGCCGTCCAGGTGCGCGTGGGCGTCGTTGAAGCCGGGGATCAGCGTGGCCCGGCCGAGGTCGCGCACCACCGTGGCCCGGCCTCGGGTCTCGAGCACCGCCTCCCGGCTGCCCACCGCCAGAATCCTGCCGCCGGCCACCGCCAGTGCCTCGGCGCGGCTGCCGCGGTCGTCGAGGGTGAGGACGCGGCCGATCAGGATCTCGTCGGCGCGCAAGGGGCTGCGGTTCATGGGCGGGTCCCGGGGCAGGCGGACGGCGCGGGATGCGGGGCGGCGCGGCCCGCCGTCCGAGTCGGCGCCGCGTGGGCCGATGGTAGCGAAGCCGGGGCGGCGCAGGCGAGCGCGCCGCCCTGAATTCCGGCCGTCGCCGCGCCCGCCCGATGCTACTGCAGCACCCCCGCCCTCACGTCGGCCTGGGTCAGCAGCGGGATGGGCACCGGCCGGACCCGCCAGATGTCGCGAGCGTACTCGGCGATCGTACGGTCGGAGGAGAACTCGCCCGAGCGCGCGCAGTTCAGGATCGACATCCGTGCCCAGCGCTCGGGATCGCGGTAGGCCGCGTCCACGCGCTGCTGGCACTCGAGGTAGGAATCGAAGTCGGCCAGCAGCAGGTAGGGGTCGTGGTGGATCAGATTGTCGAGCACCGGCTGGAACAGCCCGGTGTCGCCGCGGCTGAAGTGACCGCTGCCGATCAGGTCGAGCGCCGCGCGCAGCCGCACGTTGCCGTGGTACAGGTCCATCGGCCGGTAGCCGCCGGCCCACAGTGCATCCACTTCCTCCACCGTCTTGCCGAACAGGAAGAAGTTCTCGGCGCCCACCGCATTGCGGATCTCGATGTTGGCGCCGTCGAGCGTGCCCACCGTGAGCGCGCCGTTCATCGTGAACTTCATGTTGCCCGTGCCCGAGGCCTCCTTGCCGGCGGTGGAGATCTGCTCCGAGACGTCGGCGGCCGGGTACACGCTGTGGCCGATGCTGACGTTGAAATTGGGCAGGAACGCCACCTTGACGAGCCCGCGCACCGCCGGGTCGGCATTGACCACCTCGGCCACGCCATTGATCAGCCGGATGATCAGCTTGGCCATCCGGTAGCCCGGGGCGGCCTTGCCGCCGAACACGAAGGTGCGGGGTGCGATCTCGAGCGAGGGGTCCTCGACCACGCGGCGGTACAGGTCGACCACGTGCAGCACGCTCAGGTGCTGGCGCTTGTACTCGTGGATGCGCTTGACCTGGATGTCGAACATCGAGGCCGGGTCGACGATCACGCGGGCGCGCCGGCGCAGGTGCGCCGCCAGCACGCGCTTGTTCTCGAGCTTGATCTCGCGCCACTCGGCGCGGAAGTCGGCGTTCTCGGCCAGCGGCTCGAGCGCGCGCAGCCGCTCCAGGTCCCTGACCCAGCCTTCGCCGATCGCATCGGAGATCAGCGCGGCCAGCCGCGGGTTGCTCAGCGCCACGAAGCGCCGCGGCGTGACCCCGTTGGTCTTGTTGCTGAACTTCTCGGGCCACATCGCGTGGAAGTCCTTGAGGACGTCGCGCCGCAGCAGCTCGGAGTGCAGCCGCGCCACGCCGTTGATCGCGTGGCTGCCCACGCAGGCCAGGTGCGCCATCCGCACGAAACGGCCGTGGTGCTCGTCGATCAGCGACATCCGCGCCACCAGTGCCTCGTCGCCGGGGAAGCGACGGCGCACCTCCGCGAGGAAGGCCTCGTTGATGTCGTAGATGATCTCGAGGTGCCGCGGCAGCACCCGGCCGAACAGGTCGAGCGGCCAGCGCTCGAGCGCCTCGGGCAGCAGCGTGTGATTGGTGTACGACAGCGAGCGGCGGGTGATCTCCCAGGCCTCCTCCCAGGCCAGGCCGTGCTCGTCGACCAGCAGCCGCATCAGCTCGGCGACCGCGATCGCCGGATGCGTGTCGTTGAGCTGGATCGCGAACTTCTCGTGGAATCGCGCCAGCGGCAGCTTCTGCGTGCGCATGATCCGCAGCATGTCCTGCAGCGAGCACGACACGAAGAAGTACTGCTGCTCCAGCCGCAGCTCCTTGCCGGCGACCTGCTCGTCGTTCGGGTACAGCACCTTGGTGAGGTTCTCGGACACGAACTTACGGTTGACCGCGCCGTGGTAGTCGCCGCGGTTGAACTTGTCGACCTCGAATCCCTCCGGTGCCTCGGCGCGCCACAGCCGCAGCGTGTTGGCGGTGTGGGTGCGGTAGCCGAGGATCGGCGTGTCGTAGGGGACCCCGTTGACCAGGCGCTGCGGGACCCAGCGCACCCGCTCGCGGCCCACCGGGTCGCGGTAGCGGTGGGTCCGCCCACCCAGGCCCACCTGCACGGTCCATTCGTGACGGATCAGCTCCCACGGATTGCCGTGGCGCAGCCACTTGTCGGTGGTTTCCACCTGGGCGCCGTCGACGATCTCCTGGTGGAAGATCCCGAACTCGTAGCGGATGCCGTAGCCGAGCGCCGGGATCTCGAGGGTGGCCATCGAATCGAGGAAGCACGCGGCCAGCCGGCCCAGCCCGCCGTTGCCCAGCCCTGGCTCCTCCTCGGCTGCCAGCAGGTCGTCGAGGTCGAGGCCGAGCTCGCTCATCGCCTGCCGGGCCTGGCGATGGATGCCCAGGTTGACCAGGTTGTTGCCCAGATGCGGCCCCATCAGGAATTCGGCCGACAGGTAGGCGACCGTGCGTGCGCCCTGCCGGGTGTAGGCCGCCGCGGTGCTGATCCAGCGCTGCAGCAGGCGGTCGCGGACCACGTGCGCGAGCGCGAGGTGGTAGTCGGTGCGGGTGGCCAGCGCCGGGAATTTGCCCTGCACATAGAACAGGTTGTCGAGGAACGCCCGTTTCAGGGCCTCCTTGCCGAGGCCGGTGCGCTGGTCTTCGGTGTCGGGTTCCGGCGCGATGCTTTCAACGTCGCTGGCTGCTCGCATATCCACGGTTGCCTCTCGATCGGGTCCAACCCGTCACCCTAGCAAGATCCACGCTAGGACGGGGCAGGGCGGGTGCACCCCGGCGGGGCGCGACGCCCGCGCGGGTGCGGTCCGGCGGTGCCCCTGATCCTGCCCTGCTGTCGATGATCGCCTGTGCCGGACGGCCGAAACCGCGGAGGAAGCGGTGGTTTTCCCGCGTTTTCGCCCGGGCCGGGTGACGGGCGGTCGATCGGGGCGGGCGGATGCCGGCGGGCGGGGGCGGCGGCGGCCCGCCAGGCCCATGGACGTGGCTCGTGTATCGTCCACCCCGACCCGCAAGCCCGCGCCGGAGCCGCACCCATGAGCAGTCGATTCATCGAGATGGTCCACTACAGCCGCGACCACGCCGCCTGGCTGCACCTGACCGGCTGGGAGGCGCCGCCCGACGACCGCGACACGCTGAGCGCGCTGCGCGAGATCGAGACCCAGACCGACGCGGTGCTCGCGCAGCGGGGCGAGCCGGACCACACGCCGTTCGTGCTGCTGGCCGGTTCGTTCGGCCCCGCGCAGTCGCCGCACGTGGTGCGCAAGGCCTGGCGGCTCGCGCCCGAGTGGGCCGACCGCCTGCTGCGCCAGCTCGAGCAGCGCGGCACCGACGAGGCGATCGAGGAGGCGCTGGCCGTGTGGGACGACACCCGTGCCCGCCACGGTGACGACGTGCTGAGCCTGGACCTGGACGACTACCTCGGGGTCGACTTCGACGACCTGAGCCGCCGGGCCTACGCGCGCGCGGCCCACTGACGGTGGGTGCCCCGCGCCGCCTGCCGGGGGCTGTCAGCCAGCCGTGAACGAGGTCCTGCAGCCGTTCGCCGACCCGGCCGAGACGGCCCGCGTGGTCGCGGCCACCCGGCGCTGGCTCGAGCGGGCGGTGATCGGACTGAACCTGTGTCCGTTTGCCCGGGCGGTGCACGTGCGCGGCCAGGTCCGCCACGGGGTCACCGCCGCCGCCTCCCCGACGAGCTGCTCGCCGAGCTGTGCCGCGAGCTGGGGTTGCTGGCAGCGGCCGACCCGACCGAGATCGAGACCACGCTGCTGGTGCACCCGCGGGCGCTGACCGACTTCGTCGAGTTCAGCCGGTTCCTGCCGCGGGCCGATTCGGCGCTGCGCCGGCTCGGGTATCGCGGCCGGCTGCAGCTGGCGAGCTTCCACCCGAACTACGAGTTCGCCGACGCCGCGCCCGACGACGTGTCCCACTGCACCAACCGGTCGCCGTATCCCACGCTGCACCTGCTGCGCGAGGACAGCATCGACCGGGCGGTGGCGGCCTTCCCGGACGCTGCGGCCATCTACGGGCGCAACATCGACACCCTGCGGGCCCTGGGCTGGGCGGGCTGGAAACGCCTGCTCGGACCCGATCCGGCCGACTGATCAGCCGGCCCGGCGGGGCGGCGGCAGCGCCACCAGGGTGGTGCAGGCGCCGCCCCGCCGCCGCAGCACCCGCTCGCCCACCTCGCCGTCGCGCCGCACGCGCAGCACGGGGTCGGTGCCGCCGCGCCCGAGCGCGGCGAGGAACGCCGGGCGTGCGCCCGCGCCCGGCGGCACCGGTTCGCCGTCCACCGCCTCGAGGCGATCGCCCGGCCGAAGGCCGGCCTCGTCGGCGGGCGACCCCGCCACCACCGCCACCACCTGCAGCGCGTGGTCGATGCCGAGCCGGCCGGCCGCTGCGGCCCGGTCGGGCCGGCGGAAGTCGTGCAGGGTGGCCACCTCGGCGCCGATCGAGGCGATGCAGCGCTGGGCGAGCCGTGCCTCGAGCACGGCGCCCGGCGGTGCCGTCATCGGTGCGGCGCAGGCGGCGAGCAGGGCGCTCGCCGCAAGGATCGCGGCCAGGGACGTGTCTCGCAGTGGGGTGGATCGGTCCAAGGCGGCCACCGGGTCGGAGTTGCCGACGCGCGGCGGGGTCGCCACCGTTCGCCGTTCCTCAGGGTGGCGCAGTCGCCGGGACCCGTCTGTGAGCGAATCCACGGACGGCTGCGTGCGGCCCAGCATGCCGCGCACCCGGCCGAAGGGTCCGATCCACCCGGCCCGGTCACCGCCGGCGCAGCGTCCGATCCACCCGGCCCGGTCACCGCTAGCGGAGCCGGTCCACCAGCTCGAGCACCGCGTCAGCGAACACCTGCGGCACCTCCTGCGGCATGTTGTGGCCCACGCCGGGCACCACCGCGTGCACGCGCGGGCCGGTGAATCGGTGGCCGTGCAGCGCGGCCGGCGCCGGCGGTCGCACGCCGTCGTCGGCGCCGTCGAAGGTGAGCGCGGGCACGGTGATCGGGGGCTGCGCGGCCAGCCGCCGCTCGACGTCGGTCAGCGCCGGGTCGCCCGGCACCAGCCCGAAGCGGTGGCGGTACGAATGGATCACCACGTCGACGAAGTCGGGGTTGTCGAAGGCCGCCGCGCTGCGCTCGAAGGTGGCCTCGTCGAACGCCCAGGTGGGCGACCAGGTGCGCCACAGCAGGCGGCACACCGCGCGCCGGTCGCGGGCCAGGCCGTTGCGGCCGCGCTCGGAGTGGAAGTAGTACTGGTACCAGAGGCTGCGCTCGTTCTCGGGCGTGTCGGGCGCCATCGCGCCGGCGATGTCCTGGAGGTTGTAGCTGTTGAACGACAGCAGGCCGGCGCAGCGCGCAGGCCAGAGCGCCGCCACCACGCAGGCCGCCCGGCCGCCCCAGTCGTAGCCGGCAAGCACCGCGCGCGGGACGGCCAGCGCGTCCATCAGCGCCAGCAGGTCAGCGCCGAGCGCCGCCTGCTCGCCCGAGCGCGGAGTGGCCGGGTCGAGGAACCGGGTCGGTCCGAAGCCGCGCAGGTAGGGCACGATCACCCGGCAGCCGTGGTCGGCCAGGCGCGGCAGCACCTCGGCGTAGGCGTGGACGTCATAGGGGAAGCCATGCATCAGCAGCACCGGCGGTCCGTCGGGCGGACCGCCGGCGAGATAGGCGACTTCGAGGACGCCGGCGCGGACGGTGTGCAGGGGCGTGGGCAAGGTCATCGGGTGGGCCGGTTCGGCGAGGACGATCCCGATCCTAATGCCCGCCGGGGTGCCCGGCGAGCGGCGGTCGGGGTAGAGTCGCAGACGTCCCGGCTGCCGAACCCGCCATGCCCCGATCCTGCCTCGCCACCGGCGCCTTGCTCGGTGCCGTCCTCGCCGCCACCCAGGCCCACGCCCAGTCGGGGTTCCCCGACCGCCTGACCGGCGAGGTGGGCGTGGGCGCGTTCGCGCGCAGCGGGATCGTGCGCGGCGTGGGCGGATCGGTGACGCCGCTGCCCTATGTGTACGCCGACTTCGGCCGGTTCTTCGCGCGGGTCGACACGCTCGGGGTCAAGAACGTGCCGCTCGGCCGGGGCCACCTGGAAGTGGTGGCGCGGGTGAGCACCGAGGGTTTCGACGCCGACGGGCCCGCGCTGCGCGGTCTGGGCGACCGCCGCAATCCGGTGCCGGTAGGCGTGGGGACGATGCAGCGCACGCCGCTCGGCGCGTTCTTCGTCTACGCCACCCACGACCTGAGCTCGGGCGGCGCGTTCCTCGAAGCCACCTGGGGCGCCCGGGTCGATGCCGGGCCGGTGGCGCTGTTCCCGCTGCTGGGGCTGGAGCATCGCGGCGGCGCCTACGTGCGGCAGCTGTACGGCATCGACGCGGCCGAGTCGGCGGCCAGCGGACGGCCCGCCTATCGCCCCGGTGCCTCCACCGTGGCGATGGCCGGCCTGGCCGCCAGCCTGCCCCTGTCGGGCCCGTGGGCGCTGCAGCTGCAGTGGCGCCACCGCTGGCTCGACGGGGCGATCGGGCGCAGCCCGATCGTGGATCGGCGCTCGCAGCACAGCGGGCACCTCGCGCTCACCTACGAGTTCCGGTAGCCGCACGCGGCGCTGCGGCCTGCGCCGGGCGCCCTGTGCTGCGCGTGACTTCGGGCGGTCAGGCGCGCGGCGCGGTGGCGCGCATGGAGGGGCGCGCATCGAACCGGGCGAACCAGGCGGCGGTGCGAGGGTAGGCGGCGCGCCAGTCGAGCGACGCGAAGCGCAGGTCGAGGTAGCCCAGCACGCAGCCGAAGGTGATCTTGCCGATGTCCACGGTGTCGCCCCAGTCGGCCGCGTGTGCCTCCATCTCGGCGAGCCCCGAGTGCAGCTTCTCGGTCTGGCCGGCGGTCCAGGCGGCCCAGCGCAGCGGCTCGGGACGCATCGCCGCCTCGTAGCGCATCAGTACTGCCGCGTCGAGCATGCCGTCACCCAGCGCCTGCTCGGTCAGCGCGCGCCAGCGCGCCGGGCCCGCTGCCGGGAACAGCCCGCCACCGCCCAGCGCGTCGAGGTACTCGCAGATGACCCGGCTGTCGTAGAGCGCCGGGCCTTCGTCGGTCAGCAGCGTGGGCACCTTGCCCAGCGGGTTGCGGGCCACGATCGTGGCGTCGCGGGTGATGGGGTTGGCCGCACAGTCGAGGGTCTGGATGCGGTCGGCCAGGCCGCGCTCGTGGGCGACCACGAGGCACTTGCGCACGAACGGGGAGGCGGGCGAGTAGAAGAGCTTCATGGGGTGGGGGCGGGTCCGGCAGCAGGTTGAAGGGAAGGGGTGTGCGGGTGCTGGGGGACGGCGGGCGCCAGCACGTGCGCCAGGTGCGCCAGCGCCTCGTCGAACGAATCGAACAGCGGTGCGGCGCGCGAGAGCATCAGGTTCAGCGGCTCGCCGAAGCCCTCGACCCACAGCCCGTGAGTATCGTCCCAGAGGGTGCCGCCGGCGTCGGTGTGGGTGGCGAAGCAGCGCCCGACGCGCTCGGCGTAGGAGAGGCGGCTCTGCGGCAGGTAGCCCGCCACCGGCTTGCCCAGCGCGATCGCCACGCCCACCTCGAACACCGTGCCGCTGTCGGGCTCCACCGCGCCGCGGAAGGGCTGCAGGTTGGCGACCACCGCGTCGCAGCGGCGGATCAGCGCGAGGTTGCCCTCGTAGATGCGCTGCGCGAGCGCCGCGCCGCTGCCCGCCACGCCGGCCGGCGGGCCGCCGTCGGAGGGGCGCAGACCCACCAGGCCCAGCGTCTCGCAGCGATGCTGCATCCGCGCGTAGCAGGCGGCCGCGTCGGGGCGGAAGACGTCGGGTCCGGCGAGGTAGACGCGGCGGGGCGGGGTCATGGAGCGGGCGCGGGCGTGGCGATGGGATCATACCGGGGTGATCGGGCCGCCCCGCTCAGCCCCGCCGGCCGGCCGCGCCCGGCTGCAGCAGCACCACCAGCGGCACCGTCGCCAGGCTGACCCACATCAGCAGCCGGAAGTCCTGCAGGTAGGCGATCACCAGTGCCTGGCGCGACACCTCCTCGGCGATCGCGGCCAGGCCCTCGGGCGTGTCGAGCCGCCAGTGTCCGGCCTCGATCGCCATCCGCAGCGGCAGGCTCGCGGGATCGACGAAGCCGGAGAGCGCCGCGTGGTTGGCCTGGGCCTGGCGGGCGAGCATCGAGACCACCACCGAGATGCCCACGCTGCTGCCGATGTTGCGCACCAGGCTGAACAGGGCAGTGCCCTCGTCGCGGTGGCGCGGCGCGAGCGAGGCGAAGGTGATCGCCGTGAGCGAGGGGAACACCAGACCCACGCCCAGCCCCTGCACGAGGCCGGTGCGCACGATCGCGCCCAGCGGCACGTGCGGGCCGAAGCGCGACATCTCGTGCAGCGCATGCGCGGTGAGCAGCAGTCCGGCCGCGATCAGCCAGCGCCCGTCGATCCGCGATCCGAGGCGGCCCACCACCAGCATGCCCGCCATCGTGCCCACGCCCCGCGGGGCCAGGGCCATGCCGGTGTCGATCACCGGATAGCCCATCAGGCTCTGCAGGTAGGGCGGCAGCAGCGTCATCGTGGCCAGCAGCACCGTGCCGACCGCGAAGGCGATCACCAGGCCGGCGCTGAAGTTGCGGTCGGTGAACAGCACCGGGTCGACGAAGGGCCGGGGGTGGGTGAGCACGTGCGCGACGAACAGGTACAGGCACAGGCCCGCCAGCGCGGCCTGCAGCACGATCTCGGTGCTGGCGAACCAGTCGAGCGAGGCCCCGCGGTCGAGCATCAGCTGCAGCGAGGCCAGCCCGATCGCCAGGAACGCGAAGCCGGCCAGGTCGAAGGGGCGCGGCGGCCCCGGTCGGTCGGGCGGCAGGTAGGCCAGCAGGCCGAGCGTGCACAGCACCCCGACCGGCAGGTTGATGTAGAACACCCAGCGCCAGTCGTGGTGCTCGGTCAGCCATCCGCCCAGGGTCGGGCCCAGGATCGGCCCCACCATCACGCCGATGCCCCAGGCCGCCATCGCCGCGCCGTGGCGCGCCGGCGGCCAGGTGTCGAGCAGGACCGACTGGGCCAGCGGCACCAGGCAGGCCCCGAACGCACCCTGCAGCACA
>Ga0169931_10009586_pt1 | contig 13935 bp, 10 predicted proteins | sample Kivu_15m_20L_FD_129675 | JGI IMG/M metagenome (GOLD analysis project Ga0169931, IMG submission 129675) | Freshwater microbial communities from Lake Kivu, Western Province, Rwanda to study Microbial Dark Matter (Phase II) - Kivu_15m_20L... | ecosystem: Environmental > Aquatic > Freshwater > Lake...
CGGAGTTGAGCTCGCCCGTCGTAGCGCCGGCCGAATCCATCATCGCGTCAGCGACTTTGTCGGTACAGGCCGACCAGGCGTCGACAACCTTGTTGAACTTCTCACCGCGCGTGATGAGACCGTCGGCGTACTGCCGCTCATACTCATTCACGAGCTTGCGGGTATCGGCGACCAGCTTGTCCTTGGCCTTTGGAATGACCATGTCATCCTTGCCGAAGGAGATACCGGCGCGGGCCGCCTCCCGGAAGCCAAGCGCCATGATCCTGTCACAGAAGATGACCGTCGCCTTCTGGCCGCAGTTCCGGTAGACGACGTCGATCAGCTTTCCGACCGCTTTCTTCGTCATCAGCTCGGAGGTGATGCGCGGATCCATGCCTTCCTGACGCGGCAGGCAGTCGGCGATCATCATGCGACCGGGCGTGGTGGAGAACAGCTTGGACACCGGACGGCCGTTCTCATCCGTTGTGATGAACCGGGCCTTGATCTTGGCGTGCAGCGTGACCTTTCCGGCCGCCAGCGCATGCTCGATCTCGGCGAGGTCGGAGAAGACCATCCCCTCGCCCTTCTCCTTGTCGCGCTCGATGGAGAGATAATACAGACCCAGAACAATATCCTGCGACGGCACGATGATCGGACGACCATTGGCGGGCGAGAGAATGTTGTTGGTCGACATCATCAGCACGCGCGCCTCAAGCTGGGCTTCCATGCTCAGCGGCACGTGAACGGCCATCTGGTCGCCATCGAAGTCGGCGTTGAATGCGGCGCAGACCAGCGGGTGCAGCTGAATGGCCTTGCCCTCGATCAGCTTGGGCTCGAACGCCTGGATGCCAAGACGGTGCAGCGTCGGGGCGCGGTTGAGAAGAACGGGATGTTCGCGGATAACCTCTTCGAGGATATCCCAGACCTCCGGCTTTTCCTTCTCAACAAGCTTCTTGGCGGCCTTGACCGTGCCAGCCAGCCCCTTGGCGTCCAGACGGGCGTAGATGAAGGGCTTGAACAGCTCGAGCGCCATTTTCTTGGGCAGGCCGCACTGGTGCAGCTTGAGTTCGGGACCCACGACAATGACCGAACGTCCCGAATAGTCGACGCGCTTGCCAAGCAGGTTCTGACGGAAGCGCCCCTGCTTGCCCTTGAGCATGTCGGAGAGCGATTTCAGGGGGCGCTTGTTGGTGCCGGTGATGACGCGGCCGCGGCGGCCATTGTCGAACAGGGCGTCAACCGATTCCTGCAGCATGCGCTTTTCGTTGCGGATGATAATATCCGGCGCACGCAGCTCCATCAGACGCTTCAGGCGGTTGTTGCGGTTGATGACGCGGCGGTAGAGGTCATTGAGATCGGACGTCGCAAAACGGCCCCCGTCGAGGGGCACCAGCGGACGCAGATCAGGCGGGATAACCGGCACGATGGTCATCACCATCCATTCCGGACGGCAGCCGGAGGTGAGGAAGCTCTCGACCAGCTTGAGACGCTTGGCGATCTTCTTAGGCTTGAGCTCGCCAGTGGCTTCAGCAAGCTCGGCGCGCAGCCGGTCGGCTTCAGCTTCCAGGTCGATCGTCTTGAGCAGTTCGCGAACAGCCTCAGCGCCGATGTGCGCGGTGAAGGAATCCTGTCCGAGCTGCTCCTGGTTCTGCATGTACTCCTCTTCAGTGAGGAGCTGCTTTTCCTTCAGCGGCGTCAGGCCCGGCTCGGTGACGATGTAGCTCTCGAAGTAGAGAACCCGCTCAACATCCTTGAGCGCCATGTCCAGCATCAGGGAGATGCGCGAGGGCAGCGACTTGAGGAACCAGATGTGCGCGACAGGCGCAGCCAGCTCGATGTGACCCATGCGCTCGCGACGCACACGCGCCAGCGTGACTTCCACGCCGCACTTCTCGCACGTCACGCCGCGATACTTGATGCGCTTATACTTGCCGCAGAGGCACTCATAATCCTTGATGGGCCCGAAGATACGGGCGCAGAACAGACCATCACGCTCAGGCTTGAACGTCCGGTAATTGATGGTCTCCGGCTTCTTGATTTCCCCGGACGACCACTTGCGGATCTCCTCCGGGCTGGCGATCGCGATCCGGATCGATTCAAAGCTCGGCGCCGGTGCGTTCGGGCTGAACAGGTTGGTGACTTCCTGGCTCATCCTGTAGTCTCCCTCTTGGGGTGACCGGGGGCCGCAGCCCCCGGATATTCTGTTAAAAGGTCCAGCGGCAGGCGGGGCTTAAACCGCTGCGCCTTCCTCTTCCTGCGCTTCGCCCTCAGCTTCGAGCAGTTCGACGTTCAGGCCGAGGGAGCGCATTTCCTTCACAAGAACGTTGAAGGATTCCGGAATGCCGGCCTCGAAGTTGTCATCGCCCCTGACGATGGCTTCATAGACCTTGGCGCGGCCCGCCGTGTCGTCCGACTTCACGGTCAGCATCTCCTGCAGCGTGTAGGCGGCGCCGTAGGCTTCCAGAGCCCAGACCTCCATCTCGCCGAAGCGCTGTCCGCCGAACTGCGCCTTACCGCCCAGCGGCTGCTGGGTGACCAGCGAGTAAGGACCGGTTGAACGCGCGTGGATCTTCTCGTCGACCAGATGGTGGAGCTTGAGCAGGTATTTGTAGCCCACAGTGACTTTACGGGTGAAACGCTCGCCCGTGCGGCCATCATGCAGGTAGACCTGACCGGAGGAGTCAAGTCCGGCCTGACGCAGCATGGCGGCGATGTCGTCTTCGTCGGCGCCATCAAACACCGGCGTCGCCACCGGCACGCCGCGCGTGAGGTTGGAGGCGAGCTCCTCAAGTTCCTCGGTCGACTTCGGCAACTCTTCGTTCTCGCCATAAGCGTCGCGGATGGCCTTCGTCAGCAGCTTGCCGTCCTTGGAGTGGCGATACTCCCTGAGCGCGCGGTCGATCATCTTGCCGATGCCCGAGCAGGCCCAGCCCAGATGGGTCTCAAGGATCTGACCGACATTCATGCGCGAGGGCACGCCCAGCGGATTGAGAACGATGTCGACGGGCGTGCCGTCATCAAGATACGGCATGTCCTCAAGCGGATTGATCTTGGAGATCACGCCCTTATTGCCATGGCGACCCGCCATCTTGTCGCCCGGCTGCAGCTTGCGCTTGACCGCGACGAACACCTTGACGACCTTCATGACGCCCGGCGGCAGATCATCGCCGCGCTGCACCTTCTCAATCTTGTCGGCGATGCGCGCCTCGATCAGGGCCACACTGTCCTCATATGAGGTGCGCAGGGCCTTGATGGACGCGTCGACCGCATCATCGTCAACGCCGATCTTCCAGAGATCCGCGGGCGACTGTTCGGCAAGATAGTCCTCGGTGATGTCAGTTTTCTTGCCGCCCCGGGCGACAGCCTTCTGCCCTTTCAGCAGGCTGCGCAGGCGCGAGAGCGCGTCACGCTCAATGATTGCGATCTCGTCAGCCTTGTCGGTCATCAGCTGTTCAATCTGCTCACGCTCGATCTGCAGGGCGCGCTGATCCTTTTCCACGCCATGACGGTTGAAGACGCGGACCTCAACCACGGTGCCCGTGGCGCCCGGAGGCATGCGCAGGGAGGTGTCGCGCACATCGGAGGCTTTCTCCCCGAAGATGGCGCGCAGGAGCTTTTCTTCCGGCGTCATGGGGCTTTCGCCTTTCGGCGTCACCTTGCCGACAAGAATATCCCCGGCCTGCACCTCTGCGCCGACGGCGACAATGCCCGCCTCGTCAAGGTTGCGCAGGGCCTCCTCGCCGACATTGGGAATATCGCGGGTGATTTCCTCGGGCCCGAGCTTGGTGTCGCGGGCGGCGATCTCGAACTCCTCGATGTGGATCGAGGTGAACACATCATCCCTGACGATGCGCTCGGATATGAGGATGGAGTCCTCGAAGTTATAGCCATTCCAGGGCATGAACGCGACCAGCACGTTGCGCCCGAGCGCGAGCTCGCCAAGATCGGTCGACGGCCCGTCGGCGATGATATCGCCCCTGGCGACCTTGTCTCCGACCTTCACGATGGGACGCTGGTTGATGCAGGAGTTCTGGTTCGAGCGCTGGTACTTCGACAGACGGTAGATATCGACGCCCGACTTGGAGCCGTCGAGACCCTCCGTCGCACGCACGACGATACGGGTCGCATCGACCTGCTCGACGACGCCGCCGCGGCGGGCCGCCACCGTGGCCCGGCTGTCGCGCGCGACAACGGCCTCAAGTCCCGTTCCCACCAGCGGCGCCTCGGTCTGGATCAGCGGCACAGCCTGACGCTGCATGTTCGATCCCATCAGCGCCCGGTTGGCGTCATCGTTCTCAAGGAACGGAATGAGCGCAGCGGCGACCGACACAACCTGCTTGGGAGAGACGTCGATGTACTCGACCCCGTCCCTTGCCACCAGCATCGCATCGCGCGCCGGCCCGACGCGGGCGTTGACGAAATCATTGGACAGGAGGCCTTTGGCGTCCGTCCTGGCGTTCGCCTGGGCGATAGCATAGCGCTGCTCTTCCATCGCCGAGAGGTACTTGACCTCGCTGGTCAGCTTGCCGTCCTTCACCTTGCGGTACGGGCTCTCGATAAAGCCGTACTTGTTGATGCGGGCGTGCGTGGCCAGCGAATTGATAAGACCGATATTCGGGCCTTCGGGCGTTTCGATCGGGCAGATACGGCCATAGTGCGTCGGGTGCACGTCGCGCACCTCGAAGCCGGCGCGCTCGCGCGTCAGACCGCCCGGCCCGAGCGCCGAAAGACGACGCTTGTGGGTGATCTCGGACAGCGGATTGGTCTGGTCCATGAACTGGGACAGCTGCGAGGATCCGAAGAACTCGCGGACGGCGGCGACCACCGGCTTGGCGTTGATCAGATCGTGGGGCATGACCGTGTCGATATCGACCGAGGACATCCGCTCCTTGATCGCACGCTCCATCCTCACCAGACCGACCCGGAAGGAATTCTCGAGAAGTTCGCCCACCGAACGCACGCGGCGGTTGCCGAGATTGTCGATGTCGTCGACCTCGCCCTTGCCATCCTTGAGATCAAGAACCGTGCGCATGACGGCGACGATGTCTTCCTCGCGCAGCGTGCGCTGCGTGTCCGGGGCGTCGAGGCCCAGACGCATGTTCATTTTCACGCGACCGACGGCCGAGAGGTCATAGCGCTCCCGATCGAAGAACAGCTGGGTGAACAGCGCCTCGCCCGCCTCAAGCGTCGGCGGCTCGCCCGGACGCATGACGCGGTAGATGTCAGACAACGCATCGATGCGGGAGCTGGCCTTGTCCGCCCGCAGCGTGTTGCGCAGCCACGGCCCGCGGGCATTGTCCCCGTCCGTGTCCAGCAGCTGGACCGCCTTGATCTTGGCGTCGCGCAGGGCGGCCACCGTCTCCTCGGTCAGCTCGTCGCCAGCCTCGGCATAGATCTCGCCGGTTGCAGCGTTGACAACGTCTTCTCCGATGAACTTCCCTTCCAGGAAGCTCGAGGGCACGAGAATATCCTGCAGACCATCAGCCTCGGCCTTGCGCGCCCTTACGGGCGTAATCTTCTTGCCCGCCGGGAACACCGGCTTGCCGGTCTTTTTGTCAACAAGATCGAATTCCGGACGCGCGCCTTTCCAGCGCTCCGCCGAGAAGCCGGTGACCCAGCCGGCCTTGTCCAGCTTGTAGGTCACCTTGTTGTAGAAGGTGTCGAGTATCTTCGAGGAGGGATAGCCCAGGGCCTGCAGCAGAACCGTCGCCGGCAGCTTGCGCTTGCGGTCGATACGCACATGCAGAATGTCCTTGGCGTCGAATTCAAAATCGAGCCAGGAGCCGCGATAGGGAATGACGCGGGCGGCGAACAGGAGCTTGCCGGATGCGTGCGTCTTGCCCTTGTCATGGTCGAAGAAGACGCCGGGCGAACGGTGCATCTGTGAGACGATCACGCGCTCGGTGCCATTGATGATGAAGGTGCCCTTGTCCGTCATCAGCGGAATATCGCCCAGATAGACGTCCTGCTCCTTGATGTCCTTGATCGAGCGGGCGCCGGTCTCCTCATCGGTCTCGAACACGATCAGGCGCAGCTTCACCTTCAGGGGCGCTGCATAGTTCAGGTCGCGCTGCATGCACTCCTGAACGTCAAACTTCGGCTGCTCAAACTCGAAAGAAATATATTCCAGCGTGGCGCGGTCGGAGAAATCCTTGATCGGGAAGACCGACTTGAAGACGACCTCAAGGCCATCCGCATCCCGCTTGTCGGCGGGCGTATGCATCTGGAGAAACTGCTCGTAGGAGGCGCGCTGAACCTCGATCAGGTTCGGCATCTGTACCGTTTCAGGGATCTCGCCGTAGGACTTCCGAATACGCTTCTTCGCCGTAAAGGACAGAGCCATGTGCTGGTCAGCTCGCTTTTTTCTGGGCCGCAGCGTCCGCCCCGACTGGCCGGGCGACGCCGCTGGACCGTTAGTATCCGGTAGACATCGTCCGCCCGTCGCCGGGCGAGCGTCTTAACTCTACGCTCTGCCTGCGAGCCTGTCTGACAGGACCGCTGGCGGAACAGGCCGCCGGCCCCGAAGGGCGGCGGCCTGAACCAGAACCTTACTTGATCTCGACCTTTGCGCCGGTCTCTTCCAGCTTCTTCTTGATGGTCTCGGCCTCTTCCTTGCTGACGCCTTCCTTGATGGGCTTGGGCGCGGCTTCGACAAGGTCCTTGGCTTCCTTGAGGCCAAGGCTGGGAACGACTTCGCGAACGACCTTGATCACGTTGATCTTCTTGTCGCCGGCATCCTTCAGGACGACGGTGAACTCGGTCTGGGCTTCAGCAGCCGGAGCGGCGGCGCCGGCGGCCGGAGCAGCGGCCACAGCGACCGGCGCTGCGGCGGAGACGCCCCACTTATCTTCCAGAAGCTTGGCCAGTTCGGCGGCTTCAAGAACTGTGAGCGAGGACAGATCCTCGACGATTTTTTCGAGTTTGGACATTTGGGTTTTTCCTTGAGTTCGGGTGTGTGACGATGAACTGAAGCGTGGTGAGCAGAGGTATCAGGCGGCGTCCTTGTTGGCGTAGGCGCCAACGACGCGGGCGAGCTGGGCAGCCGGGGCTGCAATGACGCCAGCGACCTTCGTCGCCGGGGCCTGGATGAGCCCGATGAGCTTGCCACGGAGCTGGTCCAGGGACGGCAGCGTGGCAAGAGCCTTCACGCCGTTCTGGTCGAGCACCTGTTCGCCCATGAGAGCGCCAACAAGCACGAGCTTCTCGTTGCCCTTGGCAAACTCCGCCACGACCTTCGAAGCCGCAACCGGATCAGCCGAGAAGGCGACCGCCACGGGACCCGTAAACATGGCCCCCGCCGCTTCGCCGCCCTTGCCTTCCAGCGCGATTTTCGCAAGCCGGTTCTTGATAACCTTGAGATTTGCGCCCTGGCTTTTCAGCCGGCCGCGCAGATCCGTGAGCTCCGCCACGGTCAATCCGGAATACTGCGTGACAACAATCACGCCTGCGTCAGCGAAGACCTTCTTATAGGTCTCGAGCGCAGCTGCCTTTCCAGCCTTATCCATATGCGGTCTCCAGGTTGGACGACCGGACTATCCCGATCGCCCCAGGAAGCGCACGCAGGACAAGCAGTCGCTTCACCCTTCCAGCCGGACCACCGCCCCGAAGAGCCGGCTGCCGGTTCGGAGAGGGCTCGCGGTCCGCATGACCAGCGCGCCCCCGTCCCAGGGCGGAAACGAACTTAAGGGCGTCACCGCCAGCGAACACGCCGACAATGCGCCCTGTCCCGTCACACCCCGTCTCATGCAGGAAATTGAGGAGCAAAACCAGTTAGTTAGCTGGTTTGTACGCCTTGCTCCACCTGCAATCTTGGACGAGAAACGGGAGGCCCGAATTAACGAATCTCCCGTTCAGCGGACGCCTATAGCCCCCCTTCCGCCCAGTTGGCAAGCACCCACTTGCTTTTTTCCCGAAAGCTGATCCGGCCGGGCGCCCGACCCGAACGACAAAGGCCGGCGGGTCGCCCCGCCGGCCTTCGGAACGGTCAGTCCTGGCGCCTCTAGGCGGCGGGGGTCTGGGACAGGTCCGTAACGTCAACCGTCACGCCGGGGCCCATGGTCGAGGAGATGGCGATCTTCTTCACATAGGTGCCCTTTGCGCCGGACGGCCGGGCCTTCACCAGCGCCCCGACAAAGGCGCGGACGTTCTTTTCGATATCGGCCTCTGAGAAGGAGGCCTTGCCGACGCCAGCGTGAATAATGCCGGTTTTCTCGGCCCTGAACTCCACCGAGCCGCCCTTGGCGTCCTTGACGGCCTGGGAGACGTTGGGCGTCACCGTGCCAACCTTGGGGTTCGGCATCAGGCCCTTGGGGCCCAGAACCTTACCCAGACGGCCGACCAGGCCCATCATGTCCGGGGTGGCGATGACGCGGTCAAAATCGACCTTGCCGCCATTGACCGTTTCGAAGAGATCTTCCGCGCCGACAATGTCAGCGCCAGCCGCACGGGCCTCATCAGCCTTCTTGTCGCGCGCGAAAACAGCAACGCGGACCAGGCGGCCGGTGCCGGCCGGCAGATTGACGACGCCGCGGACATTCTGGTCCGCCTGCTTGGGGTCAATGCCGAGATTGACGGCGATCTCGATCGTCTCGTCGAACTTGGCGCGGGCGTTGCCCTTAACAAGCCTGACAGCGTCAGCAACCTTGTAGGTGCGGGTCGGATCGACATTCTTGCGCGCCGCAACGGTGCGCTTTCCGATTTTTGCCATGGCTCAGGCTCCTGTGACCTGAAGACCCATCGCACGGGCGGAGCCGGCGATGATCTTTGCGCCCTGATCCACGTCGTCCGTGTTCAGGTCTTTGAGCTTCTTCTTGGCGATCTCACGGCACTGGTCCATCGTCACCGTGCCCGCGCTGTCGCGGCCGGGGGTTTTCGAGCCGGACTGGATCTTAGCCGCCTGCTTGAGGAGATAGGACGCCGGCGGCGTCTTGATCTCAAAGGTAAACGACTTGTCCTGGTAGTAGTGGATCACCACCGGAAGGGGCGTGCCCTTCTGTTCCTGCGCAGTCCTTGCGTTGAAGGCCTTGCAGAATTCCATGATGTTGATGCCGCGCTGACCGAGCGCGGGACCGATGGGCGGAGACGGGTTTGCCGCTCCGGCGGGAACCTGAAGTTTCAGGCTCCCCAGCAGTTTCTTAGCCATGTATCCCTCACTTGTGGCTGCCCGCAGGGTCTTTCACCTGCCGGCGGGCCTCCCCGGACCATCCGGAAAGGCGGGGGGTGCGCGGTGGGGCGGCTTAAGCCTCCCGCGCGGAAGCGGCTCCTTACAGGCTCAGGGGCTGCGTGCAAAGCCCTATCTTCGCCGCCGGGCGGTCTTTCAGGCGCCCACGGGGATGAACCGCGACGCCGGAGCCTTCAGCAGGAGGCATAGCGCCCGTCAGCCGGATACCGATAGCCGCATGCAGAGGCGCCCGGCGCAGGGCCGGACGGTGAGACCCCGATGGTCGGGCCCTGGCGGCCCGGCGTTCGCGCTCAGGCCGTCCGGTTCAGGCTTTAGCGACCTGGCCGTAGTCGAGATCGACAGGCGTGGAGCGACCGAAAATCGTGACCGTCACCTTCAGGCGACCGGTATCCTCATCGATGGAATCTACGGCGCCCTCGAAGGAGGCGAAGGGTCCATCCGTAACCTTGACCTTCTCGCCGATCTCGAACTGCATCTTGGGACGGGCGCGCTCGATGGTCCCGGATTCAACCTTGCCGAGGATGCGATCAACTTCCGACTGGGGCACAGGCAGCGGCCGCTTGCCGCCTTCGGCCCCCAGAAACCCTGTCACCTTCGGGGTGTTCTTGACCAGGTGATAGGCCTCGTCCGACATCTTCATCTTGACGAGCACATAGCCAGGCATGTGGCGGCGCTCAACGGTGCGCTTGCGGCCCCGCACCACCTCAACCACCTCCTCGGTGGGAACCTCGATCTCCTCGATCAGGTCGCCAAGGCCCTGCATGTCCGCCTGTTCGCGGATGCTTGAGGCCACCTTTTTCTCGAAATTGGAGTAGGCGTGGACAATGTACCAGCGTGCGTCAGCCATTGGTCGCGGCTCCATCCGACCAGATCCCCGTCAGGAAGCCGACCAGGAATTTGATAATCGTATCCGACAGGTAGAAGAAAATGGCTGCGACCAGCACCATGATGACGACCATCACGGCCGCCACCCAGGTCTCACGATAGCTCGTCCAGGTCACTTTGCGCGCTTCAGCCCGCACCTGACTGAAAAAAGTGATGGGCCCGACGCGCTTCTTGGGCGGCGGGGCATTGCTTTCGGAGGCGCCGGCAGGGCTTTTCATGACTTTCCGATGTGTTTGAAGCCCGACCGTCTAGGACGGCCGCTGGCAATAGGCAATAGGCGTCCGCCCCGCCGCCGCCCTGCGGCGGCGAGCCGGATCAGATGGGGATCCATTTTGGCCGCACAGCCCGCAGCCACACCGCCATGATCCAGCGGGCGACGATGACGGCGGTAAAGAAGGACGTCAGCACCCCGATGGCCAGCGTCAGGGCGAAGCCCCTCACAGGACCATCGCCCAGATTGAACATGACGAGCGAGGCGACGACATGGGTGACGTTGGCGTCCACAATGGTCGTCATCGCCATCTCATAGCCGGCCTCAACCGATGTGATGGGCGAGCGTCCGGCGCGCTTCTCTTCGCGGATCCTCTCAAAAATGAGGACGTTGTAGTCCACCGCCATGCCCATGGTCAGCAGGATGCCGGCGATCCCCGGAAGCGTCAGGGTCGCCCCAAACAGCGACAGAACGCCCACCAGAAGGATAACGTTAAAGCCCATCGCCACGACCGCGAAAACGCCCAGCAGGCCGTAGACGGCCACCATGAAGATAGCGACCAGGATAACCCCGACGACCGAGGCGGTGACGCCGGCGCGGATGGAATCGGCGCCAAGGCTCGCGTCAACGACGCGGCGCTCGACCACCTGAAGCTTGGCCGGCAGCTGACCCGACTTGAGAACGATGGCGAGCTGCTCGGCCTCCTCAGGCGTAAACGAACCGGTGATCTGGCCGCTGCCGCCCGTGATCGCCGACTGAATGTTCGGGGCGGAGACGATCGTATTGTCCAGCACGATGGCGAAGGGCCTGCCGATATTCTGCGACGTGGCCCGGCCAAACTTCTGCGCGCCCGAACTGTGCAGCTGAAAGGCGATGGAGGGACGTCCATACTCGTCAAAATCTGATCGCGCACCGGAAAGATCGGAACCGGTGATGATCGAATCCAGCAGCACGACCTGCGGGGCGCCGCCCATGCTCTCATTGGGCAGCGCGATACGGTTGTTGCGCGGCACGCCGATCTGGTACTCGGCCGGGTTGGCCTGCGTGTCCACGAGGTTGAAGGTCAGAACACCCGCTGTCGTCAGGGTATCGACCAGCGTGTTGACTTCCGCAGGTTTCAGACCCGGAACCTCAACCAGGACGCGGCTGTCGCCCTGGCGGGTGATGTAAGGCTCAACAAGGCCCGAGCCATCGGCGCGTCTCTGGACGGCCTCGCGCGAGGCCTCGACGGCGTTGGACAGAAGCTCGTCAAAATAGGCTTCGCTGAATCGCATCTCTATGGCGCCGTCAGCGCGCTCGGTAATCTCATAATTCCCCGGCGCGCCCAGCGTTTTCAGGCGTTCCAGCGCTTTGGGGGCATCGGCAGGGTTGGCGACCCTGACCACCACGGCCTCGCCCCGCGGCGCGCGCTCGCGGACCGGGATGAGCGGCGTCTCACGCAGCTTGTCGCCGACCATGCGGTTGACGTTCAGCAGCTCGTTCTGACGCAGCTCCGCCGGATCGATCTGCAGTGAGATCGAGGCGCCGCCGCGAAGATCCAGACCCAGCTTCAGGGGCTGCACGGGCAGCCAGCCCAGATAAGCCGCCCGCTGCTCCTCGGTGAAGAGGTTCGGCAGGGCTGACAGCATGCCCGCCGCCAGCGTCAGCCAGACGAGGGCGACCTTCCAGGCCGGAAAACGCAGAAGCATCGGGGGATCAGCTTTCCTTGACGTCGTTGGCGGGAGCGTCGTTCTTACGCTTGATGTCCATGATCATGCTGCGCACGATCCGAAGCTTGCCGCCCTCGCCCGTGTCGATGGTGACCTCGTCGTCGGCCAGCTTGAACACGCGGCCGATCACGCCGCCCTGGGTGATGACGGTGTCGCCCTTCTTCATGTTGGCGATCATCTCCCTGTGCTTCTTCATCCGGTTGTTCTGGGGGCGGATCAGAAGAAAATAGAAGATCACGATCATGCCCACCGGCAGGATCAGCATCTCAATGAGGCCGCCGCCGGGCGGAGGCGCGGCGCCGACCGGGGCCTGGAACAGCAGAGGTATCGTAATCATCGGGTCTCCGTGGGACGCGTTCGCCTCCCGCCAGGCAGGCGGGCTGTCGGGGGGCGGACTATATCGGGAGCCCCCCCCTTGGCAATGCGTGCTTTTCCCCGCAGGCGCGGCTGTCGTCTAGAGAGGCGGGAGATGCTGCGCCGGATCGACCGGCTCCTTGCCCTTGCGCAGCTCGAAATGGACCTGGGGGGTGCTGACATTGCCCGTGGCGCCGACGGTGGCGATCGCCTGACCCTGCCGGACAAGATCGCCTTCCCTGACAGCCATGGTGTCAGCATGGGCATAAGCCGTCACCCAGCCGCCCGGATGGCGGATCAGGATGAGATTGCCAAAGCCGGCCAGCTCGCTGCCGGCGTAGACAACCTCGCCCCCGCCGGCGGCGCGGATCGGGCTTCCGCGCGCCGCAGCGATGTTCACCCCGTCATTGCGCCCTCCCGCGGCCGGCCCATAGCCTTTCAGGAGCTCGCCGCTGACCGGCCAGATGAAGTCGCCAGGACCTGTGCCAGGCCCCGGTGAGGGACGCGGCGGCGGACGGCCCGGAGCAGAGGCCGCCGCAGCCACGGGGCGCACAGCTGAGGCAGCCGGAGGTGCGGGGCTGCGGACCGCTCCTGCAGCCGGGGCTGCGGCCGCAGATGCAGTCATCGATCCGGTCGGGGATCCGGTCGGGGATCCGGTCGGGGGTACCGAGCGGGATGAGGAACGCACGGCGGGCGGCCTGGATTGGGGGACATCCGGGGTCATTATGGCCGACCGGGGCGAGGCGGATGCAAGGATCGCGGGCGCGCGCGCAAGGTCGCGCGCAAGCGACGGCAGCAGCAGCTCGTCACCCGGATAGACCAGCCAGGGACGCGACAGGCCGTTCAGCAGCGCCAGGGAACGCAGATCGACATTGTAGCGGCGCGATACCGCATACAGCGTCTCACCTGACTGGACCACGTGCACGTTGGGCGGCGGCAGCCGGATCACCACTCCAACCTCCAGCGCGAAGGGCGCAGACAGCTCATTGGCCTCGATGAGCGCGCGCATGTTCACATTGTAACGGCGCGAAATGTCATAAAGCGTATCCCCGCTCATGACCTGCACATCCCGGGCGTCCGGATCATCCGGCGCCACCCGACGCGCCCCGCCCGGGCGCCCGGCGGGCTGCGCCGGCAGCGCCCGCGCCTCCTGCGTCGCCGACAGTCCGACGCTGGGTCCAAGGTCCACAATAAGCTGCAGAGGCGCCGGTTCGCCCGAAGGCCGGGCCGTCAATGGCGCCGGCCGCTCCGCCCCGGAGCCCGAGGGAGAAAATCGGGGCTGTTCGGGTGTGTCGGGCCGGGTCGACGCCAGCACAGCGCCTGTTGTGGAGGCGCGAAGACCATAGGCCGGACTGCGAAAATCGATCGGCGCTGGCGCAACGTCGCGTCCGCTGGCGCAGCCGGCCAGCGACAGGACGATCGCCAGTGACAAACCGGCGCGACGGGCCAGGCTCATCGCATACAACTCCACTGCTGCAGACCGTCCCGCTATGCCACAGGCAGCTTACAGAATGCTGAACCGCCCGGACGCCTAACCCGGATTTCTCAAACATAGGAGGTGCATCGGGGCGCGAACTCTGAGATTTTCGTTTTGCAACAAAGTCAAAGCGCAGAGC
>Ga0169931_10009587_pt1 | contig 13934 bp, 11 predicted proteins | sample Kivu_15m_20L_FD_129675 | JGI IMG/M metagenome (GOLD analysis project Ga0169931, IMG submission 129675) | Freshwater microbial communities from Lake Kivu, Western Province, Rwanda to study Microbial Dark Matter (Phase II) - Kivu_15m_20L... | ecosystem: Environmental > Aquatic > Freshwater > Lake...
AGCTCTGGCCGGTCACGCTCACAAGCGAGGTCCGCGAGCCAATCGAGCGCACGCTCGACGCTGGCACCATCGAAGCCCGCGCGTTCCAAGTCCTGCGCGAGCGCCTCGCGCTCGGGGACTTCCCGGTCGTCGGCCAGCATGTAGCGATCGAACACATAAATAAGGATGTCCAGAACGCTACCGGTGTCGGGGGTTTGGGTCATGAATCCAGGGTCAGGGGTAATTGGGTTAAAGACGAAAATACCGGCCGCGGGCGTCGGATGCGGCACGCCCCTGGAGTTCCAGGGTGAGGAGCAGGGACGCTACAGATGTGCTGGAGAGGCCGGTGCTCGCGATGAGCGCATCGAGGCTCGTAGGCTCGAAGCCGAGCGCATATAACAGGATTTCGGAGGGGTTGTCCAACCGCGGGGCCGTCTCCGAGGGTGTTTCCGAGGGTGTGACAGCATTCTCAGGGCATTGATTTAATTGAATATTTTTAAGTTCGGACAGAACGTCATCAGCGCACTCCACCAGGGTGGCCCCTTGGCGGAGCAGTTGGTGGCAGCCGCGCGACAGCGGGCTGTGGATGGATCCCGGGATGGCGAATACCTCCCGTCCTTGTTCCGCGGCGTAGCGCGCCGTGACCAGAGAGCCGCTGCGGGCAGCCGCTTCGACCACGAGGACGCCCACAGACAACCCGCTGATGAGGCGGTTTCGGCGGGGAAAATGGTTGGCGAGCGGTGGCGTGCCGGGCGGGAACTCGCTGACCAGGGCGCCGGATGCGGCGATATCGACAGCGAGGTCGGCGTGCCGGTCTGGATACGTGCGATCAAGCCCGCAAGCGCAGACCGCGATGGTTTTGCCGCCGGCGAGCAGCGCAGCCCGATGTCCTGCGGCATCGATGCCGAGCGCCAGTCCGCTCGTCACCACCAGTCCCAAGGAAGCGAAGTGGAAGGCAAAGTCGCGCGCCGTTCGCTCACCGAGCGGCGGCTACCGATCACGGCTAGTTGGGCTGCAGAGAGGACGCTCGGGTCGCCCCGTACGAACAAGACGGTCGGGGCGTGATCGATCGCCATTAATAGATGAGGGTAGCGAGGGTCGTCGGCAGCGATCAGCTGCAGGCCGTGTTTTTCGATGGCCGCGAGATCGTCATCGACTTCGACGATGGGCAAGCTCGATAAGGCCTTTTGGGTGGAAGAGGGCCAACCGAGACTGCGCCAAACGGTGGGCGAGGTCCGGCGAGCATCGTCGATGGAGCGGATACCAGCTTCGCGGGCGGCGAGCCAGCGATGGGCATGCATGCCGGGCAGTCGCGCCCAGCGGCAGAGATCAGCGATATCGGGGGAGTGCATGCGGCCGACCTTACGGCGGCTCGCGTGAGGATACCTCGCCGGATTTGGTGCCAATAGGCACTGATATACTGCCGGCATCACGAATAACCTTCAGCGGAGCGACTTGGCATGTCTTTGCTAGCGATATTGGAATTTCCCGACCCACGACTGCGCACGCGCGCGGAGCCCGTCACCACTTTTGATGCCGCGCTTTCGAAGTTGGTCGATGAGATGTTCGAGACCATGTATGCGGCGCCGGGAATTGGTCTTGCGGCCTCACAAGTGAACGTGCACCGCCGTCTTCTGGTGATGGATGTAACCGAAGATCACAGCGAACCTTTGGTGTTCATCAATCCGGAAATTCTCGCTCGCGAGGAAGTGGGCGTGATGCAAGAGGGCTGTCTCTCGGTGCCCGGCTTCTTTGATGACGTCGAGCGCGCACAAAAAATAAAAGTACGTGCGCAGGATCGCCACGGCATCACGTTCGAGCGTGAACTGTCGGGTCTAGCTGCAGTTTGCTTGCAGCACGAGATGGATCATCTCGAGGGTAAGTTGTTCGTCGACTATCTCTCGGTATTGAAGCGCGATCGGATACGACGGAAGCTCGAGAAAACCCAGCGTGATCGTGCCGATCGCACTCGGGCGGAAAAAGTACCGACCGGAGCTGGCGCGCGCTGACGCGCGCCGATTTTCCCTATGCGTATTGCTTTCGCCGGGACACCGGCTTTCGCGTTGCCACCTTTGGCTGCGCTCGCCGACTCTTCTCACGAGATCGTAGGAGTTCTGACCCAGCCGGATCGACCGGCCGGACGCGGCCGCAAGTTGACTCCGAGCGTAGTCAAAGAATTCGCGACGGGTCGTGGCTACGAGATCAGCCAGCCATTGACGCTGCGCACGGAAGAGGGGCGAGAGTCGTTACGACGTTGGCAGCCCGATGTTCTGGTGGTGGTCGCCTATGGCCTCATCCTGCCACCTGAAGCCTTGTCGATTCCAAAATACGGTTGCATCAATATTCACGCTTCTTTGTTGCCGCGTTGGCGCGGAGCGGCGCCCATTCAACGAGCGATACTCGAGGGCGATGCCGAAACTGGCGTCACCATCATGCAGATGGATGCCGGTCTCGATACTGGACCTATGTGGTTGCAACGTCGCGTTCGCATCGACGATCAAGATGACGCCATCTCGCTGCAGGAAAAACTCGGCACGCTCGGCGCTGAGGCTCTGCTTGAGACCCTCGAACTTGTTGCGGCAGGTGTGGTGCAGCCAACCGTTCAACCCTCGCTCGGTGCAACCTACGCTCGCAAGATCGACAAGAGCGAAGCACGTATCGATTGGCACAAGAGCGCGCTTGAGATCGATCGGCGTATTCGTGCCTTCAAAGCGTGGCCTGTTGCAGAGACAGTGTGGCGCGATGAGATCCTGCGTATCCACCGCGCTTATCCGCTCGCAGCCGATAGCAATATCGATGCTTCGGTTGTGCCGGGAACCTGGCTCGCGGCGGTCGATGGCGCGCTACAGATTGCCTGCGGCGAGGGCCGACTTGCGATTACCGAATTGCAACGAGCCGGTAAGCGCAGCGTGACTGCTGCCGAGTTTCTTAATGGCATCTCAGGCGGGTTCACCGCGGCAATGGAGCAGTTTTCATGAAGTCCGAGTTAGCACCGGGAGCAGCGACCCTCGCTGCAGCCGTTCGTGCGGTGAGCGCCGTAGCACACGAGGGTCGATCCGCTGATGTAGCGTTGCTTGAGGCGGAATCTCGGCAGGATCGTGCGGCGGTGCGTGCGATCGCGCTTGGTACGTTGCGCTGGTATCTGCGCCTTGCGCCTGCCATGGCGAGTCTGGTGGCGCGACCCGCCGCCGATGTCGACCCGCAGTTGCGCGCGTTGCTGATTACTGCAGCGCATCAGATCGAGCATTCGCGTGGTGCGCCTGAGGTGAGTGTGCACTTAGCCGTAGATGCGGCGCGGGCGCTCGGCTTGCAGCGCGCGACCGGATTCGTGAACGCGGTGTTGCGACGCTTCGTTCGTGAACGCGAATCTTTGTTGGCTGCAGTTGATGCGGATACGGCTTCGCGTCATGCCCATCCCGAATGGTTCGTGCAGCGAGTCAGCGCTGCTTGGCCGGATGCCGCTGAAGCCATCTTCATCGCCAACAACCAACATCCACCGATGACTCTGCGGGTTGCCCCGTTCACTGCGGATGCGCGCGAGGAATATCGGCGCGAGTTGGCAGGTACCGGCCGTGCAGCGCACTTGGTCGAGTGGTCGACAGAGGCGCTGCAGCTTGAGCACGCAGTCGCGGTATCGACTCTCCCTGGTTTCGTTGAGGGCCGTGTCTCTGTGCAGGATGCGGGCGCGCAGTTGGCAGCGCACTTGCTTGATCTCGCGCCGGGGCAACGCGTTCTCGATGCGTGTGCAGCCCCAGGCGGCAAAACCGCGCACATTCTGCAGTTACAACCTAGAGTCAATTTGCTCGCCATCGATGTCGATGCTGAGCGCCTCGCACTGGTGGGAGACACATTGGAGCGACTTGGTGCTGAGGCGCGCGTCTCGGTGCGCGATCTTTCGCGCAGCGATGCACTCGCTGATGAAGCGGCGTTCGATCGCATCTTGCTCGATGCGCCTTGTTCATCAACCGGGGTGATTCGACGCCATCCGGACATCAAATTATTGAGAAGGCCGGAGGACATCGAACACCTCGCCCGGCTACAGCGCCGTCTGCTCGAGCACTGTATTGCGAAGCTCTCACCCAACGGGCGACTCGTCTACGCAACCTGCTCCGTGCTACCCGACGAAAACGAGCAAGTCATACAGGCGTTTCTCGATAGTCATCCGGAACTCGAGGCGCTGCCTTGGCCGGCCGGCGTCTCGTTGCCGCCAGGCGCCATCCGACAACGCTGTGGCGTGCAGCTATTGCCGGGTAGCGCAGCGGGAACCGATGGATTTTATTATGCTTGCCTCGTTTACAGGGGCTTGCGATGACGATAGGTCACGCCATCTGCCGACATGGGCGCACGGCGTTTGCGCGACTCGCCGTTTTTGTTGCGGTGCTCGTGCTGTCGAGCTCGCTTGTCAGTCAGGGCTTGGCTCAGACCCCAGACGCGCCGATGCTCGTCAACTCGCCGGTCAAGGATGCGCTCGAAATCCAGTCGGGATTCGTCAATGTGATCAACGGCGTCTATCAACTGCAGGTTCGGGTGAGCTATCCGATCAACGAGGAGGATCGGCTCGCGTTGCAGCAAGGCGTCTCGCTTTTCTACGACGTGGATCTCGAGGTCACGCGTGAGCGGCGCTTCTGGACGGCGGCGAGTATCGTCAATCTCAGTCTTCGTCGTGAACTCAGTTATCACTCCGTCAGCAAACGTTATATCGTCAAAGATCCACAGGGTGTCGTCGAACCACGTTCGTTTGCGACTTTCCAAGAGGCACTTGTCGATCTGGGTACGGTCGACGGATGGCCCATACTCGTATCCGCACAAGTAGCTGAGAGCGGTGATTACCTTGTCAACGTTCGCGCTGTCGTGCGGCGTGGACGACTCACCGACGCACTGCGCGCGCTGATGTTCTGGTCAGATGACTGGCAACGCCGGAGCGAGTGGTACTCATGGTCGCTGCCGCGCTGAAGCGCTATCGACCTTTGTTGACAGTGACCTTCTGGTCACTGTTGGTGTTCGGTACACTGACGGCACTGTTTTTATCGGCGCAGAACTCCGCACAGTTTGGTCGATGGCAGCCGTGGATTTTGTTGGCAAGTGCAATCGGCGTGATTGCGCTGCTTGCCATGTTGATTCGTAAAGTCGTGCAGCTGGTGAGGGCATATCGTAGCGGCGTCCCCGGCTCTCGTCTGACGTCACGAACGGTGCTGGTCTTCGGTGCGCTCGTCGCGTTGCCTTTGTTGTCCGTCTACGTATTCTCATTGCAGTTCCTCAATCGCGGTATCGACAGTTGGTTTCAGGTCGAAATTAAGCAGAGCCTCGATGATGCTGTCGTACTCTCGCGTGCTGCGCTCGATTTACGCATGCGCGAACAGTTGGAGCGAACCGAGAGGTTTGCGCAGCGTCTCTCGACGCTGCCTACATCTGGCGCCATGCTCGTTGCCATGGATGAAGAGCTTCGCCGCGCCGATGCCGCAGAGCTCGTCCTGTATGGGGAGTACGAGCGAATCATCGGAGCTAGCAGTCGCTCGGTACCGGATTCTTTACCTGAGCGACCTTCGGCCGAGCTCGTTCGACAGGTTATCGCGGGTCGCAGCTATGTCGGTCTCGAGCCATTGGGCGATGCCGGTTACGTGATCCGAACGGCAGCGTTGTTGCCAGGCGCCGTATCGCTGCCCGGTGGCGCTCGTTTTGTCGTCGCAACGCACGAATTGCCACGACAGTTCGCCGAATTGACCGACGCGGTACAACGCTCATTTTCGCAGTATGGTGATTTGGCTGCCTTGCGCGAACCACTGAAGTACAGCTTCAGTCTCACACTCACGATGGTATTGCTCGTCACGTTGCTCGGTGCGATTTACGGCGCGATCTACTCGGCCGAAGTGTTGTTCAAGCCCGTCCAGGATTTGATGGCGGGTACCCGTGCGGTGGCTAAAGGCGATTTCGCGACGCGTGTGCCCTTGAGCTCGCACGACGAAATGGGTTTTCTCGTGCAGTCGTTCAACGACATGACCAAGCGCCTGCGGCGTGCTCGACAGGAGACTGAAAGTAGCCGTGAAGCGGCGGATCGAGAGCGCGAGCGGCTCGCAGTAATTCTGGCGCGCTTGTCTACTGGCGTCATTACCGTAGATCGAAACCTGGTCTTACAGAGGGCCAACGCCGCCGCAGATGCTATCCTCGGCGTCCATCTGACCGCCATGATCGGGAAATCTTTGACCGAGCTTGTCGGCGAAGAAGGAATCGCCAAGCCCTTCTTCGACGATATCCGCAGTCGTTTCGAGGCGGGCCGCGAGGAGTGGCGCGAACAGATCGAATTACGTGGTAACGGTATTGCCGGATCTCGATTTTTAGCCAGCGCTTGCGTGCGCTTGCCGCAGGCGATCGACGAAGCCGTCAACTACGTGATTGTCTTCGACGATGTGACGCGCTTGCTGCAAGTGCAGCGCGAGGCTGCGTGGGGTGAGGTCGCTCGGCGACTGGCGCACGAAATCAAAAATCCGTTGACACCGATTCAGTTATCCGCGGAACGGCTTCGCCGCAAGGTATTGCCGCAGTTGACGGGTAGTGATGCCGATTTGTTGGAGCGATCGACCCATACGGTCGTCCAGCAGGTCGAGGCCATGAAACAGATGGTCAATGACTTCAGTGAGTATGCGCGCGCGCCCGCGATGAAGTTCGATTTGTTCGATCTTAATCAACTAGCCGGTGAGGTGGTTGACCTGTATCGCGCCGAGGAAGGTCATGTCGACATCCATAGTCAGTTCGATCCGGGGCTCGAGCCCATCCTCGGTGATCGTGCTCGTATTCGGCAGGTGCTCAATAATCTGTTTACCAATGCCATTGAGGCACTCGAAGGGATTGCCGACGCACGTATCGAACTGCAGACGGGTATTGGCGCGCTTGCGGGCGTGCCGGTTGCCCTAATGATCGTGACCGACAATGGTCCCGGCTTTCAGCCGGAGATCCTCGGGCGGATCTTTGACCCTTACGTGTCGAGCAAACCGCGTGGTACGGGGCTCGGACTTGCGATCGTCCGCAAGATCGTTGAAGACCACGGAGGGGCCATCGAGGCCGATAACCGGATTGAGGGTGGCGCCCGAGTCCGTGTTATGTTGCCATTTAGAGACAAATCTCGGTCGACCGCGGCCCGTGAGCGGCGAACCGACACTTGGAGGGAGCGGGCATGAGCTCAGCACGCATACTCGTGGTAGACGACGAGGCCGATATACGAACCCTCGTGAAGGAAATTCTCACCGACGAGGGCTATGACGTCGCCGTCGCCGCCAACGCCAGCGAAGCGCGTCAGCTTCGGGGGCAGTTCTCTCCAGACCTGATTCTGCTCGATATCTGGATGCCCGATGTGGATGGTATCACCTTGCTACGCGAGTGGATGGCGACCGGTAACGGATCCTGCCCCATCGTTATGATGTCCGGGCATGGCACCGTGGAAACGGCGGTCGAGGCAACTCGCTTGGGCGCCCTCGATTTCGTCGAGAAGCCGTTATCTTTGGCCAAGTTGTTGCGTACCGTCGAGCGCGGTCTTGAGAGCGCACGCAAGTCGCGCGGCGCCCAGCGTCTGCTCGGTGGCACTGCTGTACCCGTCGGCAAGAGCCGTGTGGTTCAGCAACTCCGGCACGAGTTGGCGTCGGTGGCTGCGGGCCGTAACTCGGTGTTGTTATTGGGTGAGCGAGGCAGTGGTCGTGGGATGTTTGCGCGCTACCTGCACGAACACGGTTCGAACCCGACCTCGCCATTTGTCGTTCTGGTGGCAAGCAGTTTGCGCGATCTTGATGCGGAAGAGGCTCTGCTCGGACGTCATGATGCCTCGGGGGTCACGGCGGGTGTCTTTGAGCAGGTGGTCGATGGCACTCTGTTCATCAGCGAGCTTGGTGATTTGCCGGCCTCGGCGCAGCGAGTCCTGCTTGGCGTCTTGGAGACAGGACATTACCGGCCGCTCGGTGAGAACCGCGATCGACCCTTCCGCGCGCGTCTAGTCAGCTCTGCTCATCCGGGTATCGAGCAGGCAGCAGATAATGCGGTCGGTTCGACGCGCCGTGATCTGTTGTCTCATCTGGATCAGATCGTCGTACGCGTGCCGCCGCTGCGCGAATACGCAGAAGATGTGCCCGAGTTATTGCGACAACAGGTTGATCGACTAGTCGACACCGAAGGTTTGACCTTCCGTCGTTTCGGCGTGGCGGCCCAGAACCGTCTGCGCAATTACCCTTGGCCCGGTAACGTGCAGGAGTTGCGTAACCTCGTGCGTCGTCTGTTGGTGCGTGGTGGCCCCGAGGAGATCTCGTTGGTCGACATCGAGCATGAACTCGCTCAGTTGGCGCCGCCCGCAGAGCCACTAGTGAAACAAGATTTGCTCGCCTTGAGTTTGCGCGAGGCACGCGAGCATTTCGAGCGTGCCTATTTGCAGCAGCAATTGTTGCTTTGCCACGGGAAAGTCGGCCAGCTCGCCAAGCGCGTCGGAATGGAGCGCACACATCTCTATCGCAAGTTGCGATCTCTAGGCGTGGATTTTCGATCCGTTGGTGATGACGCGGATGGGTGATCGTTAGTCGCTGACGCGGATCACGACCACATCGATATCGGCGGCGCGTAGGCGCGCGCGGGTTTTATTCAGTGATTCCAGGTTGCTGACAGGACCTATTCGTACGCGATAGAAAACATCGGCATCAATGGCGATGCGCTGCAGCGACGCCGAGATACCAAGGCGTGACAGCTTCGTTTGCAACCGCTCGGCTTCGGCGAGTTCGCGATAAGCGCCAAGTTGCAACACGTAATTACCCGGCCGCACGATAGGTGAGTTCGGCAACGGTTCAGCGGGCGTTTCCTTGCCCACTTCCGGTACCACGACCTCCTGCGAGGGCAGCATGGCGTAGAAGTCGTAACTTCGCGCTTCTTCCGTTTCGTCAGCGGCTACCGATTTGACGGCGGCTCGAGGCTCAGGTCGCGCGAGACTCTCGGCGGCCGCTTGAGCCGCGGTCAAGGCTCGCGATTGCCAAAAGAACACGGCGGCCGCGACGGCCAGCCCGATGCCGAGCCCTGCGAAAAACTCTTTGGAAAGCCCAAGTTGGACGCCGCCGCGGCGAGATGTTCGTTTGAAGTCGCGACCGATGGGTGTATTCATCGAGTTGCTCTACATCGTCTCGGGCGCCGACGCGCCAAGGATGCCTAGACCATTGCGTAGGGTTTGCTGCACCGCGAGCAAGGCATAAACCCGTGCTTGCCGCAGGTCATCTTCGGAGACCAGGATGCGCTCAGCGTTGTAGAACGCGTGCAGGGTGGTCGCCAATTCTTTGAGGTAATGCACAAGCGCATGCGGCGCTCGCTGCGCCGAAGCCTGCCGTATGATTTCCGGATAGCGTGAGAGACAAGACAGCATGGCCTCGGCGTACGTGCCTGTCAGCAATGCGGCGCCTCGATTCGCGACGATGTCCGCCGCTGCGATCGGATCGTAGGTCATGGAGCGAGCTGCCAACTCCTTCATGACGCTCGCGACGCGGGCGTGCGCGTATTGGATGTAGAACACCGGATTTTCGTTGGACTTCGACTTGGCGAGTTCCAGATCGAAATCGAGCGACTGATCGTTGCTGCGCATCAGATAGAAGATGCGACAGGCATCGTTGCCGACTTCGGCTCGCAGTTGGCGTAGCGTGACGAAGTTGGCTTCGCGCTTGCCCATCGAGAGTTTCTCGCCATTACGAAACAGTGCCACGAGCTGGATCAGTAACACCTCAAGACAGTCGCCTGGATGCCCGAAAGCCTGCAGTCCGCCTCGCAGACGGGTGATGTAGCCATGATGATCTGCGCCGAAAATATTGATCAGCGTATCGAAGCCCCGCTCGCGCTTTTCGAGGTGATAGGCGATATCGGAGGCGAAATAAGTCGTGACTCTGTTGTCACGTACAACGACACGATCCTCCTCATCTCCAAAGCGCGTGGCGCGAAACCATTGGGCGCCGTCTTTGACGTAGAGCAAGTCGTCCTTGCGCAGGCGGTCGAGCGCTCGATCGATGGCGCCACTGGCATTGAACTCGCGTTCCGAGGTCCAGCGATCAAAGTGCACACCGTAGCCTTCGAGATCGTCACGAATTTCATTGAGCATCGCTTCGATGCTTTGCTGCAAAACAATCTGCCATTGATCGGCGCCGAGTAGTTCTCGGCCGCGGGCGATCAGAGCGTCGATGTATTGATCTTTATCGCCAAGTGGCGCATCGGCTGGCAGGTCGGCGAAGACTGTCGACGCGGGATGATGCCAGCTCGTGCCGAATCGCAGATGGAATTCTTTGGCGACAGGCAGCAGGTAGTCACCGCGATAGCCATTTTGTGGGAATACGAGTTTTTCTCCGCAGGCTTCGAGATAGCGTAGCCAAACGGATACGGCGAGGATCTCGGTTTGTCTGCCCGCATCGTTGATGTAGTACTCACGGGTGACATCGTCGCCCGCAGCGGCAAGCAAGCGACCGAGCGAATCGCCGAAGGCGGCTTGTCTGCCATGGCCCACATGCATCGGACCGGTCGGGTTAGCGGAGACGAACTCCAGCAATACCTTGCGCCGAACCGCTGGCTTGAACCGACCGTACTGCTCGCCCTCGCGATGGACGCGCAGCAGTTCTTTGGCGAATAAATCTTTGGCGAGAAAGAAGTTGATGAAGCCGGCGCCGGCGACTTCTGCCTTGACTACGAGATCGTTCGCCGGCAGCGCGGCTATGATCGCGAGCGCGAGTTCACGCGGGTTGCGTCCAACGCTTTTAGCCAGGCGCATCGCAATGTTCGAGGCGAAGTCACCGTGCTGCGCGTCACGGGTACGATCCACCGTGATCCAGGTCGGATCGACCGGTTGCGGCAACAAGGAGCCTTCGAGGGATTTTAGTGCACCCTGCAGCAGGTGCTGGAGGTCAGTTTTCACGGCAGCGATTCTACAGCCACGTCGCGAGTCCGCCTAAAACAATTCGAGCGGATCCACATCGAGCGCCCAGCGCACGCGTCGGACCTCGGGCAAGGTCTCGACTACAGGTACCCAACGATCTAGAAAGCGATGCAATGCCGCGCGATCAGCGCTTTCCACGAGCAGTTGGGCATGGAAACGACCGGCTCGCTTGGCCATGGCCGCAGGAGCCGGGCCGAGCAAGCGTAGGTGGGCCTTGGGAGCGGCGCGTCGAGCTGCGGCTAGAAAGTCAGTTGCCCAATCTGCCCGCGTTGCCGAAGCGCGAAGCGCGGCCAAGCGCGCGAAGGGTGGCCAAGCGGCGGATTCCCGCTCAGCGAGTGCGGCACTCGCGAAGGCTTCGTAGCCGCCTTCAAGCAATCCGCGCAGCAGAGGGTGTTCTGGATATTCTGTCTGGATCAACACTTCACCGCGACGGTCGCCGCGACCTGCGCGACCCGCAACTTGCACGATGGTTTGTGCGAGACGCTCGGCAGCGCGAAAGTCGGTGCTGAAGAGTCCCTGGTCGGCATTGAGTACCACGACCAGCGTGACGTCGGGAAAGTCGTGACCTTTGGCGATCATCTGAGTGCCGACGAGAATGCGGGCATCACCGCTCGCGATACGCGACACGACTGCTTCGAGCTCATCCTGACGACGTACGACATCGCGATCGAGTCTTGCGATGCCGATGCCATGGAAGGTTTCGGCGAGGCTCTCCTCGATGCGTTCAGTACCCTGGCCTACCGTTTTGACGGCGTAGCCGCATTGAGGGCACTGGCGCGGTAGTTCGCGATCGGCACCGCAGTGATGACAACGTAGGCGTGCTGCTTGTCGATAGACCGTCAGCCTCGCATCGCAAGACAAACAAGGGGCTACCCAGCCGCAGGCGGTGCAAGCAAGCGTGGGCGCGTAGCCGCGGCGGTTGATGTAGACGAGCACCTGCCCTTGATCGGCCAGATGCTTCTCGATGGTTGTCGCCGCTGTCGTCGAGAGACCCGCATGCACATGTTCAGCGCGCAGGTCGATCAATTTCAGGGTGGGCGGCTGCGCGTTGCCGGCTCGTCGCGGCAGGCTGAGATGTTGGAATCGGCCGAGCGTCACGTTGTGTAGCGACTCGAGCGATGGCGTGGCCGACCCGAGCAGGATGGGGATGTCGAGTTGCTGGGCGCGAACCAAGGCCAGGTCTCGAGCCGAGTAGCGAAACCCGCCTTCTTGCTGCTTGAACGAGGCATCGTGCTCTTCGTCGACAACAATCAACCCGAGATCGGGAATCGGCGCGAACACGGCTGAGCGCGTTCCGAGTACGAGACGGGCCGAGCCGTCCTGCGTGCGGCGCCAAGCTTCCAGTCGTTGGGTATCGGTGAGTCCGGAGTGCAGCACGGCGAGGGGAGTCCTGGCGAAGCGTTTCGCGAACCGCCCGACGAGTTGGGGGGTCAGACCTATTTCCGGAACGAGGATCAGAACGCGACGCCCCGCCTGCAGTTGTCGCTCGGCGAGTCGCAGATACACCTCGGTTTTACCGCTGCCTGTGATGCCCTGCAGCAGCCAAGCTCGATAGCCCTGATCGCCACTCGCGATAACCGCATCAAGCGCCGCTTGTTGATCGGCGGTCGGCTGCGGCACGGTTATCGCCGGCGTGTCCGAACCTGGATGCGCGAGCGCCTCGCGCGGTTCGCTGGACGGGTTGGTGGCGCGAAGCGGCGGCAGTTCTCGACGTTCGATCCAGCCACGGTCGCGCAAGGATCGCGCGTGATCTCGCCAGCGCGGCCAGTCGGCTAGGTCGTCTTCAGGGGCGCCGGACGGATCTCGCGCCAAGCGCTCCAGTAGGGCGCGTTGCTGAGGCGCCCGCTTGGGCTCCCCGTCGCGAAGCGCGGCCTCACCAGTCGTCGTCAATCCCCATGCGAATCGGCTCTCGTGCAGCGCCGCACCTTCGCGCAGGAGCTTGGGCAGGGCCGTTGCGATGACCTCACCCAAGGGATGGTGGTAGTAGTCAGCGGCCCAGCGTAGCAAGGCCAGGAGCGCGGAATCGAGAGTGGGTTGCTCGTCGATATAGGACGAAATTCGCTTTAATTTTGATTTTTCAAGTTCCGAATGACTCTCTATAGAGACAATCAGGCCAATTTTTTCTTGACGTCCGAAGGGTACCCGCACGCGTTGTCCGGCTATGCCAGCGGCTGCATCGGGATCGCGCAGGTAGTCGAAGGTTCGCCTTAGAGGGGTGTCGAGGGCGACCCGAATGATCTCGTCGGTCATCGCCGCATTTTTCCACAGAGAGTGTGGATAACGTTGTGGATGACGCGAAATTCCAGCGAAAAAACTCGGGAAAACAGCCAGTAATGCGCGGGGCTGGTCAAAAAATGATCAATCTCAGCAAATCTTAATAAAATCAGAAACTTATATTCACAGCGAGCCCGACTCAATGATTTTTACGACAGTTTTGTGACTTGGTTTCTTCGCGACTGTGCGTAAGTGACTGATTTTCCAATCCTACTCATGTTTGGCGCGGGCTCCAGTTGGTGAGACTGACGCCAAGCAGCGCGATCAGCCCGCCAACCACCATCGACGCCAGCAGAGGCTCATCGAGCAGCCAAGTGCCGAAGAGCACACCGAAAACCGGTACGAGGTTGTTGAAGACGGAGGCGCGAGCCGGTCCGAGCTTCGCGAGACCTTGGGCGTACCAGACGAAGGCGAGGGCGGTTCCACCGGCACCGAGATAGAGGATCGAGACCCACGCATCGAGGGTCACTGCCGCCAGGCTCCATTCGGACCATTCGAGTGGAATACCGGCCGAGAGCAGGACGGCGCCCCAGAGCGTGGTGACGGTCGTCAGGGCTAGGGCTGAGGGCGCCCGCTCGCCGGCGAGTGCGTAGCGACTGATGATCGTGTAGACCGCCCAGCATAGTGCGCCGCCGAGCATCAGCGCCTCGCCGCGACCGACCCGCTGGAACAAGACGCTGAGATCGCCCTTGGCGAGCACGGTGCAGACACCGGTCAGCGCAAGGAGGATACCGAGCCAGCGGTGCCAGGCGAG
>Ga0169931_10009590_pt1 | contig 13932 bp, 8 predicted proteins | sample Kivu_15m_20L_FD_129675 | JGI IMG/M metagenome (GOLD analysis project Ga0169931, IMG submission 129675) | Freshwater microbial communities from Lake Kivu, Western Province, Rwanda to study Microbial Dark Matter (Phase II) - Kivu_15m_20L... | ecosystem: Environmental > Aquatic > Freshwater > Lake ...
ATGTGACGTCGCCGGCTCGCGCTCGCTGCCGCGGAAGGTGTCGTTGACCTCGGCTCGCGTGACGTTGTTGAAGCCCGGTGCCACGTCGCCGGCCGGTGCTGCCGCGAAGGAGCCCGTCACCAGCTCACCGGCGGCGGTGCGGGTGACGGGTGCGATCTCGATGTCGAAGAAGCCAGAAGCCGGGGCGCGGTCGATGCGCATGAGCACCGACTTAGGGCCCTTGGGCAGCCCGGTGATCGTGCACACGCCCATCTGGTCGGCCACGCACGGCATGCCGGAGACCACGAACTGCCCGCGGGTGCCCCCCGCGGTCGACACGCGGAAGGCCCAGCCGGCCCACTCCTGACGATCGACGTCTTTCTCTCCAGCAGAGGGGGTCCACACCGCGGACGCGGTGGCCGCCCAGTCGTCGCCGATCCCGCGCCACATCGCCGAGAGCCCGCTGGATGCGCGCACGGGCCAGAACTCCGCACCATCGCGCCCCGGCTGGCGCACCGCGACCCGCCAGCCATTGATCGGCGTGTCCTTGCCGCGCACCTGTGCGGTGTCGTAGGAGGTCTGTGTCTCCAGCCCACCCGTGCCGGCAGCCGTGACGGGTCCCTTCACGGTGACCGGCAGGCCGAGGTCGTTGGTCTCCACGCGAGTGATGAGGCCCTGGGCATTGCGCGTCGAGGTCACCGCGCCCGTGCGCGGGTCGGTGTTGAGTCGGGTCGAGAGATTGGCCGCGTCCTTGGATTGCAGCACGCGCCAGGAAATGGGATCGATGCTCGACGTCAGACGCAGGCTCGCACCCTGCCCTGCAGCGAGGCCCACGGAGGTGTCGACGGCCTTGCCGGCGTCGGGATCCGCGAGGAATGCGCGCACCGCAGCCTCGGTAATCGCCGGGAAGGCGACGGTGCGCACGACAGGCACGCCGCCCACGGTCGCCGGATGCGAGATCAGGCGGGCTGCACGGCCCTGACCGTCGTACTCCACTCGATCCACCAGTTGAGGCAGCGCCGCCCGCACCGCGGGGTCGGCCACGGCGGTGCGCGCGACCAGTGACGATCGCGTCGACACCAGGCGCCCGGAGGTGTCCCAGCCCAGCGCCGTGCCCCGATTGCCGGGATCCTTGATCAGGCCGATCTGGGCACCACCGGATGCACCCGCGACGTAGCCGATGTCACTGGCGAACTGCCCGGGATAGCGGACCTGGCAGAGCATCCCCTCCGGCACGGCCGCGAAGCCGCTGGCGGTCCACGCCGTCGATCGGCATGCCGGCTCGCCGGCGTAGACGAGATCGATCATGCGGTCGGTCTCGCCCCCCACCTTGGTCACGCGTCCCTGCGCATCCCACATGACGGTGGCGATCGCTTGGCCGTCGACGGCCACCTTGGACACGCGACCGTCGGTGAAGGTCGTCGCAACCCCGCGGATGTCCGTGAAGACCCATTCGCCGTTCGCCTTGCGCGTCAGGGAGTTGTCATAGCCCGGGGCGCCCCCCGTGATCTGCTCGTAGGCACCGAGGTCATTGCGCTGGAAGGCCAGGACGGAGCCGTCCCAGCCGATGAGCCGCACGGCTGCGGGCAGGGACTCGCGCGGTGTCACGGCGGGCTGAGTCGACGAGCGCGCGGAACGCACGGTGGTGCCGTCGGGCCCCACAGGGTCGCCCCACAGCACCTGGCCATCAGCGATCGCACCGACCTGGATCGCGCGCACGCTGCCGTCGAGGTCGACATTGAGGCCACCGCGCGAGACCACAGTTGCGGCATCCTCAACCCGCGCATCCGTCCACGTGCCGTCTGCGGCCTGGGTGCGCACGGCGAACTCCTCCGCCTGCGGGGTGGCAGCCGCGTCGAAGCCGATGAGCGCAGCACCGTCGGGCTGACCGTCTTGCTGCTGCACCTCGATACCTCGCGGAGCCCGCGCCGGCCGGCTCACCTGCGCACTGGTGACGATGCTGCGCCACGGGGATCCCGTCTCCACACCCAGGCTCCAGCCGGCCGGCAGGCCCTGTGCGCCGGAGAGGTCGCCGGTCAGGCCCTGTCCGGGGAGGTAGCCCAGGTTGATCGACAGTCCGCCGCTGGGGCCGACGAGTTCGCGCGAGGACCAGCCCCACGACACTGTGCCGAGCACCTGCGAGACCGAGAGCGACCCCACGGAGGTCTGCGGACCACCCGCGTCGCGCGGGCTGCGCGCGGTGATCGTGCCGACGGCTGACCAGCCCTGCGGGCCCTGCACCTGGGTGACGTAGGTGCGACCCGCGACCAGGCGCGCGTCGATGCGGCCCCAGCCGTCCGTCAACCTCCCCGACCACATGGCGTTGGGGTTGGGGTCGCCCGCGGTGGCGATGGCGTCGACGAGGCGCACCGGGATGCTCGGCACAGCGCGCAGCTCGCGAGAGTAGATGCGAATGTCGGAGCCGGCGAGCACCGACCCCGAGGGCAGCGTGGCGACCTGGACGGGCTGAGGCGGCGTGGTCGCGCCACTGCCTGTGACGGTGGCGATGGGCCCGATGGTCTCGATGCCGGCGAGCACTCCCTCGGTCAGCGCCGGAGCCACCTCGTCTGCGGCTCCCGGTGGGACAGCCGCCACCGGCGCCACTCCCCCGGCGAGCAGTCCCGCCACCACGGCCCCACACGACGCCGCAATCACACCGGACTTGAGCAGACGCTGTCCCATGAGAGGAGAGCCTAGGTGTCGCGGTGGCGACGTAGCAACGCGGACGCCCGCCACGCGACGCGTCAGCCGGCCGCCGGGGCGGCCTGCGCCTGCATCGCGTCCTTCCAGCTGTCCGGCACCCACTCGGTGGCCCAGGACTGGAACTTGTAGGCACCCACGACCGATCCCCACTTGCCCGTCAACTTGCCGAGCGAGACGAGGTAGGCGCGACGGCCCGTCTTGCCCGCCCAGGCAGGGTCGAAGGGACTGGCCCGCTTGACCCAGTTGGCAAAGCGCGTCCACTTGCCCGCCTGCACCGCCTGGCTGACGGCCGACTCCGACAGCGAGGAGCTGACTGAGGCGAAGGATGCGCGCGCGCTGGCACGCGCTGTGGCGTCAGTGGACTTGCTCGCCAAACTGCGACCCGCACCGGCGAGCAGCTTCACGACACTGTTGTTGGCCCCCCATTTGCTGAGCATCGCCAAGGAAGCACCGATGGTCACCACGGTGGCGGCGATCTGACCCCAGAACATCACCGTGCGGAAGGTGTCCAGGCCCGGGCTGGGCTCGGTCTGCATCTTCATCGCCACCATCGACAGGCCCGCGGCCGCCATCCCCAGGGCCATCGGGATGAGGAATCCGCCACTCACTGCGCCGACGACGAAGGAGGCAACGACGAGGGCAGCCCCGACAATCTCGAAGAACCACGACCATCCATTGGCCTCGCCCGTGCCATCGGATCCGTTGATGGGGTCGCCGGGCGTGAAGGAGTAGAGGTTGTCGGCAGCATCCAGGCGCGGGTCGGGCGCGAGGAAGGTGCCGGTGCCGGGGAGGTAAGGTCGCGCACCGGCCAGGGTGATCGACGACGGGCCGCCGAGTGTCTCGAGCTGGCCGGCCGCCTGCCAGGAGTAGTCCGGCATTGCCGGGGAGGCCACCGCGGGGGGCGCGTCGAGCGGCTCACCGTAGGGGCCGAAGCGCGGACTCGGTCCCAGCGGCGATCCGGGCTGACCACCGGAGGCCCCGGCCAGGCGGAGGTCGGGTGCCACGACAGTGACAAGCGCCGAGCCGTCGATGCCGCTGAAGCTCATGGTCGCGACGCCGTCCACGGGGATGACGACGTTGACCGCGCCGGGCAGGCTGAAGTGATAGGTCAGCGGCGCTCCCGTGACGGAGTCGCGCGCGGCGTAGATCACCGCGGGCGAGCCATCGACACCCGAGCCGTAGCCGTAGTGCACCTCCTGGCTGCCCGTCGGTCCCGTGACCTGCTTGCCCACGATGCGTCCGCCGTAGGTGCTCATGGTCGTGGTCACCGCATCCGGGCCGAGCCCGTCGACGAGCTTGGCCAGCGTGGTGTCACCGGCCCAGGTGAGCACCGCGGGCCGGGTGCCTCCGGTGATCGCCTTCACGCGGCCGAAGTCGTCGTAGGCGAACGCCGCTGTCTCCTTGCCCGTGGCATCGCCGGTCACCTGGGGATCGGTCGTCGAGGTCAGCCGGCCACGCGCGTCGAAGCAGGTTGTGTAGTCGACGCCATCGCGCGAACCTCCCGTGCGCAGTGCGTCAGCGGAGGCCTTGGGATAGGCGCTGCCGCATCGCGCCGCCTGTCGATCGTCGAAGGCATAGCCGAGCACCCGACGCCCGTCACCGGTCTCGATGGCTGCGCGCGTGAGTCGGCGGGCATCGTCGTAGGAGTAGTCGCGCTTGTCCGAGACGGTGTCGAAGCCCTTCATGGCCACACTCGTCGTCGATCGTGTCGCGCGCCCGAACTCGGTGTAGACGACCTCCTGGGTGGCGCGTGTGTCCTGGGCCAGGACACTGACCTTGGTCGGTCGGCCCGTGGGCCCGTACTCCAGGTCTGCGGTCGCGGCGTCACCGTAGGAAATCCTGCTGACACGTCCGCCCTTGCTCGCGGCGTAGGTCACCCGAGCAGCGGTCTTGCCATTGACGGTGATCTGCTCGAGGGCCGCGTCGTCCGTGCGGTAGCGCATCTGGGTCGTGAGCGCGGGCACGTCGGCCCCCGTGGGGGTGAGTGTCACCGATGCGACGTCATCGAGGGGGGTGTACGTCGTACGCGTGATCGTGCCGACCTCGTCAATGTATTCGACCGGCATGCCATGCAGATTGATGGTCGTCTGCGTGGTCACCGAGGTGTCCGGGCGCACCGGGGCTCCCGGGCCGTGGGTGATGGTGACCCGCGAGACCAGGGGATTGCCGTCGACGGCGTCCTCCGTCGTCGACGACTCGATGATCGTGCGCTGCGCGCCAAAGGTGGTCGTCGTCGCGAGCGAGCCACCCGGGGCATAGGTGACGCAGCGGGTCTCTGTCGCCCCGCCCGCGCCGGTGCTCACCTGCGCGACGAGCCGCCCCATGACGTCGTAGTAGCCGGTGACCGAGCTGCCATCCTGCAGGGTCCGCGTGCGCGGCTGACCCGAGGCGACCGCACGGGCGCCCGTGCACAGTGCCGGTGCATCGACCGAGCCCGCAGTGGGCCAATAGGTCGTGCGCCGGACGAGGTCACCGGGTGTGGTGTACGTGACGGGTCGGCCGTAGTCCTCCGACGCCGGATCGACCCGCTCGTAGACGACCTCGGACTCCAGGCCGCCGGGCTGGGTGATCGTGGTCGGGGCATCGAGCGCAGGGTTGGCGTAGGCAAGCTCGGTGATCTTGTCACCCGTCGCGCCGGCGTAGGAGTCGTTCGTCGTCATGCGCGTGACCCGCTGGAAGCCCGGCACGACCTGGTCGCCGGGCACCGGCTTGGTGTCCTTGCTCGCGTCCTTGTCCTTCACCGTGCTCGTCGGCGCCGCCTTGATGACGAAGGAGCCGTTGCCCCCGGTCTTGCGCACCTCGATGGTCACCTGCTTGACACCGTCGGGCAAGCCGGTGACCTGACAGCCCTGCGACGACAGGAGCTGCTCGGCCGCGCACGCGAAGGGCCCGACGATCAAGCCCACGGTGGCGTTGGCGGACTCCGCCGTGAAGGTCCAGCCGGGCGACTTCTCGTCTGCTGCGAGTCGATCGTCCTTGGCGTCCGGGGTCCACAGGCCGGTGAGGCGCACGGAGAAGGGCGCCTTGGCGGTCCAGCGCTGCTCCATGCCGGAGCGCGTCGGCTCACGCTTCCAGAAGGCGGCCTCCTCCATCCGGCCGCGGAAGCCTGGCTCGGCGAAGATATCGGCGCGGAACCCCTCGAGCTTGTCCCCGGCGGTGCGACGCGGGGGGTAGGTCTCGTCGTACTCCGTCTTCTGCTCCACGCCTTGGGAGTTGCGTCCCGGCTCGTAGGGACCCGCCTGTCGTTTGAGCGCTCCCGTGGCATCGGTCGTCATGTCGGTGCGCCGGCCGAGGGAGTCGATGGTGCCGATCGGGCGACCTGAGCTGTCGAAGAGTCGCTTCGTCGTCAGCTTGGTCGCATCGGTCGTCTCGCGAATGTCGAAGGTCACCGGGTCGAGGGTGTAGGTGATGCTGCCGGCGACACCTGTCGCCGACGTCGCATTGCGCGCCTCCACGGTCCTGCCCTCGCGCAGCGTGGCCGCGGTGACGTCACCCATCGTGAGCGTCTGCGTGACGCGCGGGCCGCCAACCTCACTGGGCGCTCCCACGAGCCGTGTCACGCGACCGGTGCGGGGTTCGTAGACGACCTCCGTGACCGCGCGCGCGGCCGCCGGATCGCGCGTCGCCGCGAGATTGACCAGCGGGCTGCGCACCGCGACGAGGCGACCGACGGTGTCCCAGCCGAGGGTCGTGCCCTGATTGCCGGGGTCCTTGATGAGGGCGATCCGCGCGGCCGCACCGCTGCCCTGGTAGCCGATATCGGTCGACGTGCCGTCTGGATACGAGATGCCGCAGAGCATGCCGGCCGCCGGGGCGTCGAAGCCGCTCCACGATGCGGCGGCACACGACGCTGACCCGGCGTACGCCGCGGTGATCGACCGGCCCGTCGCCGACTCGATGGCGACTAGTCGGCCATCGGCCCATCTCAGCCGGGCCCGCAGCACATCGCGGGCAAAGACGGCGACGGCACGGCCGTCACGGAAGACGGTGGTCAGTCCATCGGGGTCGATGAAGCGCCACGAGTTGATGACCGGCCGATCCTTGTCGTCGCGACCTTCGCACGGGGTGAGCAGGTTGCCGTAGCCCGGCACCCGCAGGCCGCCCGCGACCTGCTCATAAGCCCCGGAGGAATTGCGCTGGAAGGAGAGGGATGCACCATTCCAGCCTCGCAGCACCACGAGCCGCGGGGCACTCGCGCGGGTGTCCGTGTCGCAGACCTCGGCCTGCGATGTGGCGCTCCCGGTCCTGATGACGTCGTCAGCGCCGTACGCCGAGAGCGTGGCCCAGGCCGACGCACCGACCGGGTCCAGGCGCCAGCCCTGCGGCAGCCCGGGCCGTGCCGTGGTGCTGGGGTTCCAGGCGAGGCCGAGCCCCACGTCGACGGCTGGGCCCGGCAGAGCAGCTGACTGCCACTGCCACTGTGCCTCGCCCGTGGGCAGGGAGACGCTGACACCGCCTGCCTGCGCGACGGGGCCACCGCGGCTGCCCGCGGGGCTGACACTGAAGGTGCCGAGCATCTTCCACTCGGCTCCGTCGCGACCGGTGAGCGCGTAGTTGCGCCCGGCGCGAAGGGTCTCCGTGACCCGGCCCCAACCGCGCTCGAGCTTGCCCTCCCACAGGTATCCCGAAGAGGCGCTGACGTCGGCACCCGCCGTGAGATCCCACAGCCGGACCGCCACGGCGTCCAGCTCCTTGGCGGCGTCGACTCGCAGATAGGGCTGCACCGGGTTGACCACGCGCCCATCAGGCACCACCGCGAGCGAGGGCGGGCCCAGGGCGACGAGCGGTCCCGTGCTCGTGGTGACGGCGATGGGGCCAACCGTCTCCACCCCGGGCAACTGAGCGCGAGGCTCCGATGCCGACACCGAGGCCGACGCGAAGGCGGAAGTGCCCTGGCGAGGCTCAGGCGCACCGGTCTGCGCCGATGCTGCGGATGTCGGGACGAAGCCTAGGCACAGTGCCCCGACGGTGACGGGCACGACCAGGCGCGCTCGCACCATCGAAGTCACTCCTTGGTCGCGTGAGGGCTCAGGCATCGACTACCGGATCGGGGTGATCACTCCGGTGAGTTGGATGTCCCATCGCACATTGGCTCCCACCGTGCCGGCGCCTTCCTTCTCAACAGTCGGGCTGCTCTGCTGGAACCCTAGGTCGGTGGTGGTCCAGAACTGGTTCTTGATCGGCATGAACTTCACCTCGCCGATTTCCATGGGCAGCGGCCGGCCCTTGTCATCATTTTTGGGCCGGAACTGCTCGTTATCTCGCACGTTGTCGCCCACGGGATAGAGCGTGGGCACCATCCCGATGATGATGGGTGCCGTCCGCGTGTAGTACTTGCTGGTCCGCCACAGGCCGTCGTCGCTGCTGATCTTGCCGAGCCTGTCGAAGTTGTCGAGATCGTAGCTGAAGACGATGTTGACCACTGGCCGGGCCATCTGCTCGCCCATGGTGCACGCGTCCCCGTCCTGGCACGTGGGCCACTCCCAGGTGCCATCCGTGACGCCTGTGAGTCGCAGTTTCATCTGCTTCTTGCCCGGGGTCGTGTCGATCCATCCCCCGAACTTGAAGGCTCGGTTCTGCTCGCCCGGAGTCGCGCCCGGCACGGTGTACTTCGACACCTCACCCGCCTTGGTCGGCACCCGTGCCTCCTTCGGGTTGAACCCATCGGGCCAGGCGCCATCGATGAAGACGTCGGAAATGGCCCACGACAACTTCACCTTCTTCGGATCGCCGAAGCCCCGGTAGGCGGCGGGCACCTCCATCTCAGCGACCGATTCGAAGTTGGCGACCATGGATGCCGCAAAGACGTTGGTCTCGGTGCGCCACGAGCGGTTCCATGGGCCGGCGTAGATGCGCTGCCAGCAGCCGACGATGTTATTCGTCGAGCTGACCTGGCAGTCGTTGCTGGAGCGGACGTCGTCGGGCAGGCTGCCGTAGAAGGTCTGCCGGAAGTTGGGCTTGACCTCCATGTCCTCGAAGGCCGAGTTCTCGCACGCCGGCGCACGGCCCGCGTCCCTGTTAGTGCGGTCGGTGTCGTTGTCACCGAAGAAGCCCGAGCCTTGGCTCACCTTGGCCCAATAGACCGAGTCCGTCTTCCACCTTGTGGGGTTCGCCGCGTCATCCACCTCGACGTCGCCGCGACACGTCCAGGTGCTGAAGCCTCCGACGAAGTCCTGCTCGTAGCGCTTGGGGACCCCCCACCACTTCGCCTTGCCCCGCCAGCTGTCGTTGCGTCCGAAGAGTCTGCCGTCGTAGTCGATCAAGCGCGGCTTGTCCTCGCCGGGGCCGATGACGAACGGGTAGTTCGTCGCGCAGCCCACATGGTGTCGCGCATAGCTGGAGTCCCACCAGTGGTCGGCGGGCCAACCCTCATTGGAGTGGCGCTGATTCCACTTCTTCCAGTCCAGCGTGTTGCGGCCGTCCATAAAGGGGGTCTTCTGGCCGAGCCACACCGGCTTCGGGCGCGTGAGCACCTCCGACGCCTTGTCGGGCGTGCCCGCCTTCAGCGTGCTGACCGTCACTCCCTGGGGGATGTGGTTGATGATCCGCTGGAACATGATGGGGGTGTTGCCGACCACGGCGCTGTCGTACTTCTCGTCGCAACCCGTCTCGCCGTCGTCGGCCGCCACGGCCACCGGAGCCGGAGCCGCCACGAGGGCGACCCCGGTGAGCAGACCCGCGAGCAACGCTCCCGAGGAAGCCATCGACGTGAATGTGCGACCAGCGATGCCCATCGAGCACTCCCCAGATCCAGGGCCTGCGGCGTCCTCCGCGTGCCTCGTGATTTGGGACACTATCTACCGCCAACAGACCGAAGCAAGCCAGGACGAGGCGCAATCGACCCCCAGGCGCATCGACCCGGCCCACCAGTGGGGCCCTCGTGGTCTGAGTACCCAACGCCTCGAACCTCGGGCGGAAAGTGCCGTCTAGGGTCACCTTCCGCCCGAAGTTCGGCGCAGGCACCGCAGGTCAGGCGGCGGGGAACTCGGTCCCGGGGACGGGCTCGAAGGGCGCGGGCTCGAAGGGCGCGGGCTCGAAGGGCGCGGGCTCAAAGGGTGAAGGTGCAAAGGGGCTGTCGTTGTCGGCCACGGCGAGCGCCTCGGCGACGGCAGCCTCCTCCTGCCGCTCCACTGCAGCGGACTTGATGTGGAGGGCCTGGGTCGCGCCACGAGTGAGATCGGGTCCGATGGCCTGCGCCTCGATCTCGAAGAACGTGCGCTTCTCCTCGCGTCCATCGACGGTGAATTCAACGTCGCGGGACTTCAGCCGTCCGGTGACGATCACGGCAGAGCCCTTGCCGATCGACTCGGTCACGTTGTCGGCCAGACTGCGCCAGCACGTGACATCGATGTACGTCGTACCCTTGTCGACCCAGTCCCCCGTGCCTGCGTCCCGGTAGGAGTGGTTGTGGGCGAGACGGAATTTCGTGACGCGCGTGGTGCCGTAGACGCGCAGGACCGGCGAGTTGACGAGGTTGCCGGTGATCGTGATCTCATTCATGTCATTCCCCTTCATGGCTTCTTCGCTTCCGGGGGCCAGTCGGCCCCGACCCGCCGACGCTGCTCCGCCTTGACGGCACAAGGCCACGGGTCATGGCACGGCTGGGGATAGTCGCTTGCGGCGGATCCTGTGGATCACGGCCGGGTGCGAGAATGACACCCGGCGCTCCGGCGCCCAAGCGCCCGTAGCTCAACGGATAGAGCAACCGGTTTCTACCCGGTCGGTTGGGGGTTCGAGTCCCTCCGGGCGCGCAATTGCTCAGGGCTCGAGCGTGGCGCAAGGAACCACAGGAATGCCGCCCACGTCAGCAGCAGCCAGCCGCCCGCGAGGAGCCACGACCCGACGACGTCCGAGATCCAGTGCTTGCCCAGGAGCAATCGACTCGGGCCGTTCATCAGGCCGATCACGAGGGGCACGCAACCGAGGACGGTCGACCACGGCCGCGGCAGGAGATAGAAGAGCAGTAGAGAGATTGACACCCAGACGGTAATGCCCGAGAACGTGTGACCGCTCGGGAACGACGTGTAGAGGGCATCGCCCGTGAAGTCCAAGAACGGTGGCCTCTCGCGGCCGACCAGGTGCTTGATGACATTGGAGAGCAGGAAGCCACCCTCCGAAGCGACCACGAAGAAGATCGCCCAGCGCCACTGGCGGAAAGCCAGCAGTGTGACGATCACAATCGGAATCGTGAAGAAGTTGCGGTCAGAGTCGGCGAACCAGGAGAAGACGTTGCCCAGGGTATCCAGGAACGGCCACTGGATCGCGAGGTCGCGAATCCAGGTGTTGATGACGAGGTCGCGAGCGTTCATCGCGGATTCGCCCGCGGCGACCGCCCAGGTGAGGAGTAGTCCCGCAAAGAGAAGGACGGCGCCCACCGACGCCAGAGGGATAGCAGTGCGGCGCGCGGGCAGTGGGCGCATGCGGGGGGCTGCCACGCGCCCTGTGTAGCACAACACCCGCGTGAGCCCTGGACCTGCGCCAAAGCAAAGGCCCCGGCAGGCGCCTCTTGGACGCCTGCCGGGGCACTGAACTCGATGGACTACTCGCCAGCGACGTTGACCGCCTTGTCGAGACCCTTCTCCAGGTCGGCGATCGCGTCGGACACATCGCCCTTGTCGATCGCCTTCGAGGCCTTCTTGGTCGCGCGGGAGAGCGCGGTGTAGACATCGGTGGCCACCTTGTCGATGGCGACGGCGGCGTAGGGCGCCATCAACACGGCAAAAACAAAAATGAAAGACCACTGTCCCACGAGGAGCAGGCTGACACTCAGGAACGCGACCGACCCGGCGGTCGTGATGATCATCGGCCAGCCTGCGCGCGCCGGCATGGACCGTCCAAGCGCCACGAGTGGGATCAGCGCCGCGATGAGCACGAGCGCGACCATGACGACGAGCGCGGGGTACGCCGCCTGCGGGCGCACGAGCGCGAGCGCACACAGCAGAGCGGGCACCGCCAGCCAGGCCAGCACCAGGCCCAGTCCGACAAGACCACCCGGATCGGCGAGTATCTCGCCGCCGATGAAGAGGACGATGAGTGCGCTGAACGCCGCCCCGCAGATGACACCGAGGGTGACGAGCACGTGAGCACGCTGCGGCACCTCGTCCGCGACGAACGGATTCATGATGTGCGCTCCAGGTCGGGTCCGGACGAGGAGACGCGCACAGCTCCGCCGATGCGCACGAGATAGACCACCATCCCGGCCAGGGTGGCGAGCACACCCAGCCGATAGACCCACACCAGGATCCGCACGGACCCGCTGAGGGGATGGGGTGCGCTGGCCTCGGGACCCACCTCCTGGCCCACATCACTGGGCATCCCGATGATCGCGAGCAGGAACGCGAGCGCACCGACGGCCACCGTCGCGACCAGGGGGATCCAGGTCATGCGCGGCACGGCGACACCGGAGATCAACCGCACGGCCACGCCGAGAGCGACGGCGATCAGCAGGGCTGATGACGATGCGCGGCCGCATGCCGCCATTGTCACCCGGTGCGCTCGTGCGACTCGAACGCCCAGAGGTCATAGTCGTCGAGCGTGACTCCGCCGTGACCGGTCACCTCGAGCGCGCACGCGATCTGCGCACGATGCTCCGTGGAGTGCAGGGTCGCCTGGGAGAGAATCGTCGAGCGCAGTGCGCTGCGCGGGCCGTCTTCGTCGATGAACTCCACGACCTCATCCGGGAGCGTTGCCTGCTCGAGCAGCAGGGCATCGAGCGTCGCGAGACGAGCAGCCAGGGCACGCAGGTCCGCAGCATTGCCGGGGATCGACAGGTCTGTCCACGGCGTACCGGCGAGGCAATAGCAGTACCACTCTGCTCCCCCGACGATATGCATCGCGAGGTGCCCGACGGTCCACGCATCGGGCGCGTATCTCGCCTGCAGTGCCTCGGGAGGCAGCGCGGCAAGGTCGGAGAAGAGACGGGCGTCGGCCCAGGCGAGGTGGCGCAGTGAGCCCGTGAGGTCGATCACGGGCGCATGGTGCCACACGCATCACCTGCCAGGGCGCCTGGAGGCATAGCCTGCGCGCATGACCTTTTCCATCGTGGCCCGTAGCGCCGACGGCGAACGCTGGGGAGTGGCCGTGGCGAGCAAGTTCCTCGCTGCCGGAGCTGTCGTGCCGGGTGTGCGCGCCGGTCTGGGTGCCATCGCGACGCAGTCCTTCGCCAATCTCCGCTACCTCCCCGATGGATTCGCACTCCTCGGTGAAGGGCGCACCGCTCAGGAAACACTCGACGCTCTCGTTGCCAGCGACGATGCGCGTGCGCAGCGCCAGGCCGGCGTCGTCGATGGGCTCGGGCACGCCGCGACCTTCACGGGCGACGACTGCCTGCCGTGGGCCGGGGGCGTCACCGGACCGGACTATGCCATCCAGGGCAACATCCTCACCGGGCCCGAGGTGGTTGCTGAGATGGAGCGAGCCTTCCTCGCCAGCGACCCGGCACAGCCGCTCGCGCTTCGACTCCACGCGGCGCTCCTCGCCGGTGACCGTGCGGGCGGTGATGCGCGCGGCCGACAGAGCGCCGCGATCCTCGTCGGTGGGCTCGGAGCGGGCTATGGCGGCGGCAGCGACATCGCGGTCGACCTGCGCGTCGACGATCACCCCGATCCGGTCGTCGAGCTCGCGCGACTGCTGCGCATCCACGACCTGCTCTTCGGCGCGCCGGAGGAGACGTGGCCCCTGGAGGGGGAGACGGTGCAGCGCCTGCGTCGGGCGCTGGATGCGCTGGGATACGACGACCCCGATCTCGAGCGAGCCCTCGAGCGCGCGGCGGGCATCGAGAATCTCGAGGAGCGCCTGGTGGCCGGGGCTATCGACCCGGTGGTGCTGACCTACCTCGAGGAGCGCGCTGCGGGCCCGTGACTCGCTCGTTGACTACGGCGATGTGAAGAAGTCGACGATGAGCCGGCTCGCACGCTCGGGCTCGTCATGCAGCACCCAGTGTGTCGCGTCGTCGAAGAACTCAACGCGCACGTCGTCGCACAGCGCAGCGCTTGGCTCGACCATGGTGTCGCTCAGGGCCACGTCGCGCCGACCCCAGATGATGAGCGTGGGCACGTGCACGCGCTTGTCGGCGAGGCGCTCAGGGCGCCGTCGCACAGACGCGCGGTACCAGTTCATCATGCCCGTGCCGGCACCCGGCTCGCTCCAGGCATCCACCAGTTGCGCGAGGTAGCGCGCGTCGAAGGATCCGGGATTGCCGGTCTTGGCGATGGTGCGCGCGAAGCGGGAGCGCGTGCGCTTGCCGAAGGC
>Ga0169931_10009591_pt1 | contig 13931 bp, 13 predicted proteins | sample Kivu_15m_20L_FD_129675 | JGI IMG/M metagenome (GOLD analysis project Ga0169931, IMG submission 129675) | Freshwater microbial communities from Lake Kivu, Western Province, Rwanda to study Microbial Dark Matter (Phase II) - Kivu_15m_20L... | ecosystem: Environmental > Aquatic > Freshwater > Lake...
AAAAAAATAATTTATAAATGAAGGTAAGAATATTTTAAATAACGTTTTAATTGTTTTTTTGTTTAATTTAAGGGGAGTGGGGAGTGGGGAGGGGGGATTGGGGATTGGGCCCAATCCCCAATCCCAATCCCCAATCCCCAATCCCCAATCCCCCTTTCTTTTAAAATAATAGTTTTTTACTTGTGTAATTATTATTAAATTTTAAAATAAAAAATCATAACGCTATCTTCGATTATCATCATAATTATATAAATATATAATAGATAGTCAAAACCTTATTTATGTTTAATCTTAAATATTAAATTTGATTAAATTTAATAATTTCTTATTAAAATTAAATTAGCAATAAAACATGACTAATTTAAATGAAGATAACCAAAAACCTTCAGAAGGACGAAATTTTACAAACATGGAAGAGAAATTAATTCTTAAAAACGACAATACAAATAATGTTGATTACTCAACTTTACCAAAAGCTGAGGAAAATTCTTTTGATTATAACGAAAATACGACAAATTTTGATTTATGGCGAGGATTATTTTTTATGTTCCTTTCTTGTGTTTTTAAGAGTCTTTTTTCAATATTAACTAAATCCTTTTTAAAAGGAAAATCGGATTTATCGTCGTTTCAGTTATTAACATATAGGACATACTTTATGCTATGGATTTCAATTTTTATTCTTTCTATTTATCCAATCAACGTTTTTAGTGAGGAATTCGTAAAAAAGGGAAAATTATTAAATGTAATTGCAAGGACAGTTTTTGGAATAATCTCAATGAGTCTTGTTGTGTTTGCTATAAAATTTATGCATATATCTGATGTTTATTCAGTCTATTACATCTATCCAGGGTTTATCATCATTTTATCATTTTTCTTTTTAAAAAATGAACGATTGAGTGTGCTCGATTATCTGTGTCTATTTGCTTGCTTTGTTGGTGTTACTCTAATTATAAAACCTGAATTTATTTTTAGACAAAAAACCGATTCAGGCTCTGAGGTATATTTCTATATGCTTGTAATTCTTGCAGCTTTCTTAAAATCTATTGAAGATGTAATTGTGAGAAACACTGGGAGGGATGCTCATTATTTGATTTTTCCTGTGATGTATTCAGTTTTAGGTATCATCTTGTTCCCAATACCTATGATTCTCATAGATGTTAAATATCCTACTTTTAATTTTACAGAAGTTGTGATTGTTTTTTTGATTGGTGTATGCACATTCCTTTATCAGGCTTTTATGGCTCTCGGTCTACAAAATGAAAGTGCGAGTCGAGTTTCTATCGTAAATTATGTACAAATTGCTTTGATGTATATTTGTGACCTCACCTTGTTTGATAAGGATTTTAATATAATTGACTTCTTCGCAACACTGTTAATTTTTGGGTGTAATTTTGTGAATGGACTCTATAAGACCTTAAAGAGAATGAATGATCTCAATAAATTCAAAAAAGCTGATAAAAATTCGAGTTTAGATAATAAATTATAAAAATTCAATTTAATTATGTAAAACATAATCTATAAGTTTATTTCAATCTACTCTTTATCACGGTAATATGGCTTTTTAAAACATTTTGGTAAAAACTTATCTCATTTATAAATTCTCTTTTTGAATTTAATTTCTTTTATTTAGGAATTTAGAAAATTATATACTTTACCCAAGAATAACTTAAAATTTTAATCTGTTTTTAATTATAATTTTTATATATTTGATACAAGTATAATTTTCCATGAAATAATTATTTTACATTTTACGCTAAATAAATTAATATTTCATGCCATCTGATTTATTTAAGGAACATTTTCATATAATATTATAAATACGTAATAACAAATATGAGTATAAAATTCTTTAATCTATTGCTTTACTTATACTTGATAAATTCCATTTATTTGACCTCTACAAATAATGAGGATTTATTTGCCACATGTAATCATTCCAGCATGTCAGAGTGTCCTTTCTCAGATCCTGAATATGATGGAGTTAAAGATCCATTTGGAATGAATCATAATAAAGGTATTATAAATTTTACTTATGAATAAGAAAATTCAATGAAATGTACAGAATGCGAAGCCATAGATCCTGTGTTTGACCCTGCATATAATATGAAAGAAATCTGCAAGCAGTCGATTTTGCTTGAAGAGCACCTCATTCATCGCAGTAAAAGATGCAGGGACTGTATTACTAAGCACTTTTTGCATATTATAGGTCTTGCTGAAGAAGCTGCTACTTTATGTACAGTTTCTATTAAAAATTATCCTTTCCTTATTGAAAGTATCGAGTTGTATAGACAATTATTTAACGACTGGCTGAGTGCCTTTAAGAGTAGAGGTATTGAGAGCGATGGGGACTATTGTTCTATTTCTGGAAAATTGAGAAAACATAGGAAGATTCTAATCGATATTTATTTTTATAGAGAAAACTATGGAGCAAAATTTAATACTAAATAAATAATGAAAGTTATTATTAATTTGGCAATTCTTATATAAATGATTAATTTATTCACATTCAAACTTTTACCTATCATAATTTTGTCTCGAAATGAATATAGTATGATATTTATTATATATACATTTTTAAATCTCTATTTTCAATCTAAATTTCAATTTAATATTAAGTAATAAAGTGATAAAAAATTTTAGTTAGTAATTTAGTGATTATTTATTAGAAAGATAATTCAAGGGGTTTAATTTCTTTGCTAAAAATGAATAAAATAAAATTTGGTTATTTTATTAATTTATGCATAATTTCGAGAGTTTTTTATTAATAAATACAAATATCAGAATTTAATATTTTCTAAAATTTTAAATGGAAGGAAAAGATGATGCCTCTAATAAACACCCTCTAAGAAGAGAAGAATCAGAATTTCGCAAAGCTGAATTGACTGACAGTAACGGAAATTATCACATAGAATACACTTTATTGATGGTTTTAAGGAAATCCACTGACATTAACAAATCTAATGAAAATAATAATTTCGAAGGAAAATTGTCAATTGATTTTTCCTATTTTGGGAAATCCAGCACAAACGATATATTCCTAAATTTTTACGGGGATGTTCATTCTGTAGAAATTAATGGACAAAAAGTAGAGATTAATTATAAAGATCGAAGATTGTACTTGGACCGAACAAAATTAAGACAAGGAGTAGATGCTAGACAAGATGAAGATTTTAATCATGTGACTATTTTATTCTCTGGTAAATACGGAAGAGCAGGACAAGGATTACATCATTTTATAGATCCAATTGATAAGAAAGAGTATCTATACACACAGTTTGAACCATATTCTTGCAACTTAGTTTTTCCTGTATTTGATCAACCAGATTTAAAAGCAACTATCCAGTTTACTTTGGCAGGACATAATGATTGGGTGTTACTCACGAATGAAAATGAAAGATGGATAAAAGAATTAGATTCAGAAGCAATTGAAGTCAAGGATTTGTTGGAAAATGAATTAAAAATAACTGCTGAAGAATCTTCTTTTATGTTTAATTCAGTGAAGGGATTGAAATACAATCTGGTTCCTTTTGGAAGGACTCACAAAATCAGTAGTTATTTGTATGCAATTTGTGCTGGACCATTCTATTGCCACACTGATCCTTCAAATTACAAAGTACCTCTTAGAGTTTTCATGAGAGAAAGCTTAAAAGATTATGGAGAAGTTCAAGAATTTTTCAGAATTACAAAAACTGGAATGGAATGGTACAAAGATTTCTTTGGATTACCGTATCCATTCAATAAATATGATCAAATCTATTGTCCAGAATATAATTGGGGAGCAATGGAAAATGTTGGGTTAGTGACTTATAATGAAATTTACTGTTGGAAAGAACCACCAACACAGCAAGTCCGTTCCAGATTCTGTATAACAGTTTTGCATGAATTGGCTCATATGTGGTTTGGAAATTTAGTTACTATGGAATGGTGGGATGATTTATGGCTTAACGAATCTTTTGCGACATTTATTTCATTCCTATGCCAAGATCAAACCCTTTCTCAGGATTATCCAACCACATGGTTAAGTTTCAACAACTACAAAGGAGTTGCATTCAGAGAAGATCAAAAGTCAACTACACATCCTGTATTTGGAGAGATCACAGACACTGAAAAGGCTGAATCCAATTTCGATGCAATTGTCTATTATAAAGGTAGTTCTCTTCTAAAACAGATGTTTTATTTTATTGGACAAGAAAACTTTTCCAACGGCTTAAAATCTTATTTCAAAAAATACGCTTGGACTAACACTAAATTTGACGATTTCGTAGACAAGATGGTTGAAGCTCTTCTAGAGAGCAAACAAAAACTAAATTTCGATTTGAAGACTTTATCTAACAAATGGTTACAAAAAGCTGGGCTTAATCAGATCGAAGTTGTAATGGAAGAAGACCATGAAGGAAGATTAAAGAAATTTGATCTTAAACAAACACCTACATTATCTCAACATCCAAATTTACAAAGTCACATGATAGATATTCTTTTCGTTTACGAAAATGAAAATAAGATTTTCCAAAAAATTTTAGTCAACCCTGAAGAAATTACAAGTGTTTCAGATATAATAGGAGAGGTTGCTCCTAAAGCAGTTATACTAAATTACAACGACTGGGGATATCTCAAATGGATAGTTGATAAGAAATCATTTGATTATCTAAAAGATAATCTTCTTGAACGTATTCCAGATATTCTAACAAGGCAATTATTTTACAGAAGTATTTTAGAATTAACAAGAGACGCCAAAATATCAAGTCCTGAATATCTAGACATCATAATAAAGATGATTAGACACGAAACAAATGAAGACATCATCTCAAATTCAATTAAAAACATTGCTCCTTTAATTGCAAATTACCTTCCTTTGAGAGTGTACCAATACTATTCCTCTCAAATGTTTGATCTAACATGCGAACTTTTAGCTAAAAACGTCAACAACAAGGAAATAGTTCTCAACCTTATAGAGGCTCTTCTTTCTTTTGCTTACTTGCCGGAACATGCCGAATTTCTTAAGGATTGGTTAATTAATGGTCCCTCAGTTAAACTGACAGGAAATACAGTTACAATCCCTTCAAATCTTTTAACACAAGATCACAGATTTAGCATAGTTGCATTCATTCATAAAATCAGAACAATCAGCCTTGATGAAAAATCAAAACTTTTAGAGGCTGAAATTGAGAGAGACAAAAATTCAGACAGAAGTGTAAGAGCTAGATGCAGCTGTAGATCGTCACTCCCAGATCCTTCAGTTAAAGCAGAAATTTGGGACAAGTTAATCAATAAGCCAACCTCAGAATCTTTATATAACATGAAGCATTACATGGCACACTTTGCACCAATCAATCAATTGGATATCGTAGATGACTATATCAGAAATAAATTTTTCGAGGATGTTTTGAAGATTGGAAATCAGGATTACTTTTATCTAACTCCTTTTATGATGTACTGCTCTCCGGTACTTCTTGTTGAAAATGAAATTATTGAAAAATTAGAGGCACTCACCGAAAAGGCCAAAGAGTTGGAAACTCTTCATAAGATGTTGCTAGAGTTAATCGATGATATGAAGAGATTTAGAAAGGCTCAATCCATGGCTGAAATCTATCTTTCTATTTTGAACAAATGGGATGATAATCAAGATTACAAAAATAATTTAAAATCATAATTTAATTTAATTTAGAATTTAGAAATAAATTTAATTACTAGATTTTAATATTTTTTTAATTTCTTACAATTAAAGGCAGACTTTCTTTGCTGATCTTAAAATTTGGAAAAATTCGGTCTAAATATTTATTTAATTATAATTTCTAAATTTCTCCCAAAAAAATATTTATTTCTCTTATTAAAATATTATTTCAAATGATATAATTAGCATTTTATTATATTACAAAATTTTTAATTACAAAAATTTTTCACCAAAAATGCTAAAATCAAAATGGTCAGGCTTGAAAATGTATTAGATATAATTTTACGTACATTCCACTCAACTGAACCACATTCTAAATTGCATCTTGAATCAAATACTTTTTTAGTTATAATAAGAAAATATAAAAAATTAAAAATTTTTCTATCCATAAAAATAATTTTAAATTTATAATAAATAATATGAGTCTTAGTCAAATTCAAAATATGTGATGATCATCGGGTAATTTACATCTGAACATTGATGGAAATTTTTTTTTAACTGACATTTAAATATAAAATATTGATTTATTATAAAATTTACATTAAAATAAAATTTTATGATGATATAAAAAATTTATCCATAGGTAAAAGTTAATAAATCATACTTTAATCTTAATATAAATTGTAATATTTAATTATAATTGTAATTAATCGATTATATCTGTTAAATTTTTAACTAATCTCAAATTTGACACTAGCAAACCAATTGGAACAACACCCAAAATGATAGCTATTAGTATATAATTATCAACAAAGTATAGATATATCACAAAGCTCATGGTTCCGAATATTGTTCGAATAAAAAGAGAAAAATAATTGTGAAGATTGTTTATCTTTTCTTTAAATTGTGACTGTGAAATTTTAAGAACAAGCACATTGTAGCATATCAAAGCAACAGTCATTGATAAATTTCTTATAACCAGCACACTCATCAATACAATTACGTATGTTAAACCATTTTTACTTAAAAGATAATCCAGAACTAGGAAGGCAGAGTAAATTCCTATCGAAATCAATATAAATATTTTAAAAAACAGCACTGCCTTCTTATTTGAACGCATACCCATTTTGAGAACTTGTGTATTAACAGCTGGTAATAACAATGTGTAAATTAGATGATATAAACCCAAAGCAGTAGATATTTGAAAGATATTATATGAGCTGTTTTTTGGGTTTAATTTAAAGGCTAGGTTTATAAAGAACACATTGTAAAGGATTATATCTGATACTTGTAAAATTGTAAAAATTGATGAAATTTTGAATAATTTAATCCAACCTATTTTCATCTTATTATTAATATCATTATTTGTGCTTTGTGCTCTTACAATCTCACTGCCACTACTTACAATAATGTCATTGTGTTTTTCTGAAGACCCTTTTTTTTGAAATGGGAAATCCTTTTTTATTTTTTCAAATTTAACTTTCTTAGCGAAATCTTCATTTTTTAAGTTTATTAGAGATTTATCAGTGGTCTGTGTCAATCTGTGTGAATGTTTTAGCCCAATCGTATTTTTTGTAAGATCAGAATTGTCTCTGTTATTGCTACTATCATGAGGCTCGTCGTTAAATTGAAAGAAACCATCTTTATTATTTTCATTTATATTAGGGCTACTTAATGCAGGTTCTAAGTGCTTTTTACCTTGAGACAGAGAGCTAAGATTGTTATCCGCAGTTTCATAGTAGTTATTAATAACACCTGAAATTTCATGAAGCTTTTCTGGGCTATGATCGATATTCATTTCAGCACTTATCTCCTTTTGAGAATTGCTTTCTTTTTCATCAACATTTATTATCTCACCAGGTTTTTTTGTTTGCAGTTCGATCATTTTGTTGAAGCCTTTATCATCATTCCCTGTTTTATTTGAATTAAGTGTACCGAATGAATTATACTTTTCAACAGCTGCTGTTTTATTTGGATTATGTAGGTTCGATTTATCCATAACATGAATGCTGTATTCTTTATAGCCACTATTAGAATATCTCTTCCTTCCAGAAGAGTCTGTCGAATCAGAGGATTTTTGCCTTTTTATAATATTTTCTTTCCTTTGGCTAAGATCTAAATTGAGGTCGCACTGTTCATAAAACTGTGTTCTTCTTTTAGGAATAAGAATCTTAAACCTGTACTTGATCAAATTCAGAATAAATGCACAAAAGTTGATTGCAGCAACTAAAAAGGCAATTAGCAAATACTTGTTTATTTTAGCCTCGGATTGATTTATTTGATCATAATCTAAGTTTATTCTCATTAGTAAACCTGATAGCATCGCTAAAGCTACTGCCAAATTTTGAAAGAACGTAAATAGCTGAATCACAGTCTTGTGCTTATTTGAAGGGAATATTTCGAGTAAATATGATTGCATGAAAGTAGAGAGATTGTTAATTAACCCAGTAAAGAATCTGATTAAAAGCAAATAATAAAAATTTGTGATAAAAGAAAAAGAGAAATTTAGAAAAGTTATTATAAACAATGAGAGACTTATACACATTGGTGTTCCTACAATATTAGAAAATTTTTTCCACATAAAAGAGCCGATTATTTTCCCAACTTCATAGATTGCGAATATCAACTAATTTTAAATGTGAATATTAAATTTTATAATACTCCCATGTATAATCCCATTATGTAAAGTTCTGACTCCTGTTCGTATGTTCTTAGATAGTCAGCAATTATCGGATATATGAAATATATTGTTAGCGAGTTCGAAAGAATCAATGATGTAGAAAGTATATAATCTAGCAGAATACAATTACCGAACATTTTGTAATTTATATTAATTATTTATTATAATACAAATTTTAAGTAATTCTAAGAAAATTTATGGAAATATTGTATTGTTATAAATTTTAATTATTGAAATTCTAGTTTAACTCGGCAAATAAATATTTTTCTCAATGCCTAAATTTAAATAAAATTAAAATAAATTTCATTATACTTAAAATATAATAATAATGGGACAACAAAATTCTAAACAAGAACCTAAGAAAAGCGATGAAGATTTAATGAGAGAACGCTGGGCGAATTTAACACAAAGCAGCAAAAAACCAGAATCAGAAAAAAATGAGAACTCAATACAAAATAAACAAAATCCATCTGTGATAACAAATAAAGATGAGAAACCAAATAAGATTCAAAGTAATTCACAAGAAATCAAACAAGATTCACCCAAAACAGTAAATATTCAGGAAAATGTCAACATGGATAAAATAAAAATCAGTCAACCTGTAATTAACCAAGTATTACCTACAGAAATATCTAGTATTAATCCAGGATCTTCTCCTAAAATCACAACAGATAGTCAAATAAAAATACAGTCGAACTTGATTGAGCCCAAAAAACTTGACAAAGAACATTCTACGATAGAGAAAATTTTTAGAATTTCCCTCATCCCCTCAGAGAAATTCAATCATCTTCAAATTTATCAAGCGCAATTAATTTCAGAAAATAAAGAAGAGGTCTTTAGGCTAAATGATTTAGATAATATAATCTTAGCTATAATTAACGAAGGAAATAAGAAAGAAAATATAATTACATACCTTCTAGAAACATACCATCGGGCGATTGAAATGATTGAGAAGAGATACAGAAACGAATATGATGATAATTATTTACAAGTAAGGCGAATGATTGCTTCGTATATGGCTTTAATTATGTATGCACCTGAAAATTTTGAATTTAATTTAGACTATAATGATACTCTTAAAAGATTGTCAGAGTATTTTGATGAAACAGACCCTTACGAATTACAAAATCTGATTTCAGACATAGTTCAAACCACATTAGAAGATTTTTCCTTTTTAAATCAAGTATTGTCCTACATTATAACAGTAATTCATACAGACAATACCAATCCCAAAAACAATTTTTTTAACTGCGATAAAATGAAAAAAAATTTGAACATTCTTTTAAAAATATTCAACGACTATCCAATTACTAGGGAGGTTTATGTGCGTGGATTGAATTTCCTTCCGAAAGGTGCAAACGCTAAAATGTTACAGAGTATGAGCCTTCTTGGAGCCTATTTAAGCTTATCAAGTTTTGAAGCTGATGTGAATTCTATAAAAGTCTCTTTCTCTTCAATGGTTAATAGTGATTCAGATGTGAATATAAGAAATTTTACATTTAAATTGAATTCTTTATTAAATGAAATTACAACTCTATTTTATTTACTTATCACGGATGCTAAGAGTAAAAGTTTCCTTTTGAATTATCTATGTGATGTCGGGAATTTAAATCTGGAAAGGAAAAAAATGTATTCTAACCCTTATCTTGTTTCTACTATTGGTTTTCTTTTGAATACTTCTATTGTTCTTTTGAAAATTTTGTTTGATCATGAGCACAAGAACAGTTCAGTGTTTGAAATAGTCGCAGAAATAGATATCTTATACACTTCAACGGCAAGTGAAATCCAGTTCAACAAACATGATCGAATAAACGACGATGCTTCAAAGGATTCGATAAACTCTGATAAATTATCATCAGAAAATTTCAATATGACAACAAAATTATTTTTTATTATTCATAATATTCTGTCGTATTTCATTAAAAATTTAGATGATGAATATACAAAATTAGCACAACAACTTTCTAATATGTTCAAAATGAATGCAATTAACGATCCAAGATTTAAGGAGTTGCTTGGAATGTTGAAGGCAGTAGACGTTTATTTACGAAATCCAGAATTCACTAAAAATATCATGAAATTAAACCAGGTTACTTGTTTGCTTATATTCAGTCTTAACAATAAAAAATATTTCATAGATAAATCAAATCTTCAAAATTTTAAAAATTTGGAACTCTGTTCTTTCATCGAAGATTTTTACGAGAATATTGACACTAGCAATCTTTATAAGCTCTCAATTCTTCCAAATTTTATAGTGAAAAATATAATAAGTTCTTCTTTATTACTCAGAAAATTCTACAGCGAAGCCATCATTTCTGACATGATTCCAACGAAGATTATTACATACTTCTCTATTATTTACTCTTCTCAAGTTAATTTGATTGTCAATCCACATTTGAGATCAGAAATATTTGATGTTCTATTTTATTTCTTTGATACTAGTCAGCAAGAAAGGAACTCCAAACAAATTGCAAATTTATATAAGTTATTAAATGAAGAATTCATAAAAAATAACATGATATATTCACTGATTCGTGTATTTGTTGATGCCGAACGCCTTGGGACAAATAATCAATTTTATGAAAAATTCGCGATAAGACATAAAATTTTAACCTTGCTTGATAACATTATGAAGTCCGGATATCGTAGTATTTACACAGATAAATTCATCGAAGTTTCTAATAGAGAAAAATTCGATACGACTAAAATGGTAAATCTCTTGATGAATGATGTTACTTATCTTATTGATGAAAGTATTGAAAGATTGATGGCTATTAAGAAATATCAAGACCTAAGGGATGATTTGGCTACCTACAATCAATTAGATCAAGAAACTAGGCAAATGGAAGAGGAAAGATTTCGAGAAAACGATAATAGAGTAAAGCCTGGGTTGCAGCTTTTAAATTCTTCTATAAATTTCATGGTTACCATTGCAAGCTTCGCTCAAGAGAGTTTTATGAGTTATAAGCTTTCTGAAAGATTAGCAAATCTATTGAATTATTCTCTTGACGTCTTTACCTCAAAGAAGAACTTGAAACTGAAGGTAATTATAATTGTTTTCATTTTTAACAGATTAAAAATATGACTGAATACGGATTCGATCCTCGATTTATACTTAAATCACTTATCTCAATTTACATTTCTTTCAAATCATTTAAAGAATTTCTTGAATTCGTAGTTAAAGATGAGAGATCATTTAAAATAGAAAACTTTGAACGTGTCATAGCACTAAAAGAGAATGAAAAGATTTCTATCGCATATGATGAATACATGGATTTTGTAGAATTGGTAGATAAATTAAAATTAGTTGAAAACGAAATAAAATCTAAATTTGTAAAATATTTATGATAATAATCATAGGTGAATTATGACGATGCCCCTGAAGAATTTTTGGATCCTATTACCACTCTATTGATGGAAGATCCAGTAAAACTTCCTTCATCAAACATTGTAGTCGACAGAAATACAATAGAAAAGCATCTTCTCTCTGATCCTACTGATCCATTTAATAGATCAAAACTTTCTAAGGAGATGTTAATCCCTTGTGATGAATTGAGGGCTAATATAAATGAATACAAAAAAACAAAAGAAAATAAATAGTTATATATTAAAATTAATAGAACTTAATTATATTAAGATTACCTGAATCGAAAAAGATATATTTTATGAAAATAATATGAAAAAAATTAAATTTTATAGGAAAATTTATAATTTAATATTATGGAAAATGGTGATTACTCTAAAAATTCAAATTTAACTCTTATTAATGAGTTTTATTCAAAATGCTTCAAACAGAAACAAGACATAGCCGACGGGATCAATGAAATTTTAAAAGGGATGCATAAAATAGGTGCTATAGAAAAAGTAAAAGACAAAATCAGAGAAAAATTAGAAAATTTTGAAGAATCATTACGCACTATCGATAGGATAGCTTCCGACCTTAATAATATAAAAGATAATCAGATTTGGAAGAAGTAAGTGGATAATTTTTTTAATATTAGGAAAATAGAAAATTTACGAATTTCTCTAAGTGATCTCAATAGAAGTTTAGAAGATGCAATCGCTCATCAGAGAAGGAAATTCAAAGGGGAGAATATATTCCTTAAAGTATAATTAATTTTAAATTTTGAATGGAGATAACTTATCAGACATTAACAATCTAAGTCTACTTCATGAGGAAAACACATCATTAAAAATTTCTTTGAAATTAGGATCTGATATGGAAAGACAAGCCAGCATGATTAATTCAGAACTAGGCTCACAAAAAACTCATTTAGAGAAGATAAGAGACAATGTAAATAGGATGTACAATAGATTAGAAATTTCAAATACAATAACAAATTTTCTAATAAGAAGAGGAAAGGGTGACACCTACTTATGTTTATTTTTGGGAGTTTTAACCTTTATTATAATCTATTTTATGTATTACTATGTAAAGCCTTGGATTAGAGGAGACAAAACTTATAATTAAATTATTTTATGTTAATTTATATATATTAGTCTAATTATGTCCAAAAAAATGAACGACAAAATAGAAAAAATTCAATCAAATAGAAATGGGCTTATTGAAGTTTGTTTTTTTCTTGAAAGTAAGGGACTTGAATATCGAGAAAGTAGTATAGGAATGGACAGAGTTCAATATTACAGAGGAAGAGATTTAAAGCAAATATTTGAAGCTAATAAGCCCACGGTAGCAGAAATGATAAACAAAATATTAAATAAAGATATAGGTCCTAAAGGAAAAGAATCACTAGAAAATTTTTATCAAATGTAAATGTATAATTTTTTATATTAATAGATTTCTTGAACATTTAATTTTAATTAAGGCAGATAAGTATGAAGAAGACATAAAGAAAAAATTTCCAAAAAAATTAAAGCCTCTCCGACCAGACGAGATACCAAAATTTGATGAAAATAAACTTTATATAGTAAAGGTTGAAAGGCCTATTCGAAAATCAAGCTACATTTATTTGATTTTGTGTATATTCCTAGTGCTATTTTTTTGCACATTTCCAATTTGGCCTATGTCAATGAAATTTGGAGTGTGGTGGATATGCATTATATTTTTGAGCCTAATGGTATCATATATTAACCTAATTTATTAAAACATTCTATAGCTTTTATTATTTATTACCAGATTAATTATTATCTTAATTTCATATATCTTCGGATATGAAGTGTGGCTACTCCCAAATTTATTTGATCTCAATCTACCGTTCATACAGACATTTTCTCCTGTTTTCGGATATTGCAGGGTAGACAATGATTGGCGATTAATTTTATTTAGATTGATTTTGTTTATATCCTTCGTTTTCTTTTGTTATCAGTTATATTTAAATCCGCAGATTGCCACTAAAATATCTGAAATGACCAGTTTCGCATTTAATGAATCGCTTTCTTGGGGTTATAATAAACTTATCGCTAGATATGTATCATATATTATATATTTATATTTATTTTAGAATAACACAGCTCAAGTTAATGTTTATGCTAGACATCGAAATATTCTGGATAGACTTGAAATGGAATTGTAAGGAATTAAAATATATTTGTTTAAAAATAATAAAAAAAATGTATCGAGAAAATCAATTTAATTTTGAAAATAAATAAATCGAATAAAAATTATAAAATTTGTAAAAT
>Ga0169931_10009592_pt1 | contig 13931 bp, 13 predicted proteins | sample Kivu_15m_20L_FD_129675 | JGI IMG/M metagenome (GOLD analysis project Ga0169931, IMG submission 129675) | Freshwater microbial communities from Lake Kivu, Western Province, Rwanda to study Microbial Dark Matter (Phase II) - Kivu_15m_20L... | ecosystem: Environmental > Aquatic > Freshwater > Lake...
AAATGTAGGGGCGACCTTTCAGTCGCCTGTATTTGGTACTACAATTCCCCTCTTGAGGGGTGGATTCCTGCTATGTTTACATAGCGGGGAGACGGGGTGGAGTGTTTTTATATTATTTATAAATACTTTATTCCACCCCGTCAGGCAAGCCTGCCACCCCTCAAGAGGGGAATTTAGCTCAGTCCACATCGGCCATAAAGGTACTCCCTCCAAAGGGAGACAGAAATACAATCCACCCCATCAGGCAAAACCTAACACCCACCTCCTAAAATTGTCATCCTTTGGAGGAGCTTTAAGTACCTCCCATACTTCAGTTTGGGAGGTACTTAAAGCCCTACGAAGTGTAAAGAGTAAAACCTATTCCAAATTCTCTTGTACTTGTCTGTAAACTTGTTCCAAGATTATCTTATCCTCCTCACTAATAGCTCTCAATACAAATTCTTGGGCTTTTTGTCCTATGAATCGCTCGGCTCTAATGCCAATTCTAATTCTTGTGATAGCTAGGGAAATATGCTCAAAGATTGAGTTTATACCATGATGGCCTCCACTACCTCGATTGGCTTGAATTTTATACTCACCGAGAGTTATATCTGAGTCATCGTGTATTATGGTAATTTTATCATCTGGTATATTATAATATTGCTTGACGGCTAAGACAGCTTGTCCTGAATTATTCATATAGGTATGAGGTTTAAGATAAATTTTATCCACATTGTTATAAACTGCTCCCAAAAATTGCTTTTTATAACTAAATTCAGTTTGATTGGTAAGAAAATCTAAACATTCAAAACCTATATTATGATAGGTGTTTTTATATTTATCTCCAATATTACCAAGTCCTACGATTAGTTGCATAATTTAGAATTTTAAGGGTTTGGCGATATATAAAATCGGGATATTTTTATTTAAAATAAGTTGTGTGTCAAGATTTGGTTTGAATATAGATTGAATATAATCTTTCGATATATTTGAGTTTAATGTCTCTGAGTAAGTATCAGCTTGTGTCTGTTGATATGGGTTATCCCCTAGATATAGAGTATTTGCTGTTGGAATAGTGTCTAATTTATTACCTTCAATTACTTTGATTATATATCCTCTTGCTTGTAAAAATTCTTGAATATGGACTTGCTCTGCTTTAGTCAAAGTTTCTGCCAAAATTATATCTAATTCAAATTTATTTTTTCTTAAATTAGCTAATCTCTCTTCATACTTGGCTATATCAAAGATATTGGCTATCTCCTCTTGTATTTCCAGATAATTTTGCTCGCTTATTCTTGGCTCTAGAATAGATCCTCTTGCTGTACCAAATTGTCTATAACCTTCTTTGAGATTTCCTGTTAATAGATTATTACCTATTACAAGTGATTTCATTGTATAATCTTTGCTATCCTGATAAGTATCATATAAGCTCTTCATATCGGTCAGGGATAAATCCGTCTTAATTGTCTCTCTTGCAATACCTAATAGAGATACTATTTTGGTAGCATCTAAAATGGGGTTGAGACTAAAGACTTTATCTTTTAGATTACCCAAAATTTGTTGCTGTCTTCTAGATCGGTCTAAATCTCCCCCGACTGAGGTATATCTTGTACGAGCATATTTGAGAGCTGTTTCACCGTTTAATGTTTGTAGTCCTGCTGGCAATGTAAATCTCTGATAACTATAATTAGGCCCTGGATAGTACGGATCATCAATTGCCTCAGTTACATCTACCTCTACTCCACCCACTTTATCTACTACTTTTACAAAGCCAGTAAAATCAACTTCAGCATAATAATCAAAATTTATCCCTGTGATTTCGGTTATTTTATCTTGGAGGGATTTGACCGCCTCGGCTTCTGTTTTACCAATACTTAGATCTCTTGCATATATACTATTAATTTTGCTATAATACCCTTCCTCATCGAATACTAAAAAGTCTCTGGGTATTGAGATTAAATGAATTTGTTTTTCTGAATTTAGAATCTGAGCAATCATAATAGTATCAGTAAGATTCCCACCATCTGCTTGAGACTCACCACCTTTACCTAATAATAAAATAGTTTCTTTATCTGATTTATTTATATTTTTTTCTTGTTTGATTGGACTTAAACTTCGAATAATTGGGATATTCTGAGAATTTTGTGATAAAACCAAAGCTCCTGCTCCAACAATTCCAGCTGAGAGTAGGAAAGAAATAAAAGCTAAACCTATATTTGACTTAATGATGCTCATTCTTCTTGGGTTACTTTATATAGTAATCCATTTTGCTGATCTGTGATAATCATATTACTATTATTATCAAAAGCTACTCCCTTAGGACTACCCCAAGCACTCCCATCTTCCAATAACCAACCTGTAATAAAGTTCTTAGCAGTAGAGTCTTTATTTATATCTTTAATCACTACTTTATAACCTTTTGGGATATATTTATTTTGACCCCCCTGATAAATAAAAGCATATTGATTAGCAAAATTATTAGAAAATTTATCCGGTATCAAGGCAAATCCAGCTAAACCATTTCCCTTTGCTAGCTCAGTTATTGATGACTCTGCTTTGTTCTTACAAAAATCTGTTTGTTCAGTATACTTAGGGTCGGTATTAGCATCTCCATAACAATATGGCCAACCATAATCCTTACCTTCTACAATTTTATTAATCTCAACCGCTGGTAATTGACTACTAATACCGGTTCTGCCGATATCTGCTACTATCAAATTATCTGCTTCTAAAACCATATCTGTAATTTGTTTCAAACCTTGTGCAAAAAGTTTTTCATCACTACCGTCCATTGCATACGATATAATACTAGCCAATTTTTTGTCTTTAGGCTTACAAGTCTCACAATTAGCTGGGATTGCTATATAAATTCTATTGTTTTTGATAGCTATGGCATTGTATGTATTATTTTTGGGTCTTGGCAAATTAGAAATCAAAGTTTTTCTCTCTTTATAACTACCGTCTGATTGTATATCTATATATTGTATTAATTTTGTATCAGTTAATACAAAAGCTGAATTTTCATACCAGTATAATGTCATTATTCCTTTTAATTTATCATCGACTATTTGGGGTTCTTCTGGATTCTCTATTGGGACTATCCAAAGGGAATTAGCTTTATTATCAGTTACAAACAAATTGCCTTTATCATCGGATTTGACAAATTGAGGAGACTTGAAGCCTTGACTTAAAACACTTATCTTGAATTTATCGGGTAAATATAAAGTTTGTTTTTTATCTTGAATATTAATAATTTGTGGTTTTAAACCATCTAATACAGGCTCTTCCACGAATTCTTTGGATATCAAATTATTCCTCTGAATTTGCTCCTGCTCGAATTGTCTGATTTGTTGTGCCCAAGACCAAAGTATCCAAACAAGACTAATCAGTACAATACCTATGATAATAAGATATCTGTATTTTGATTGTATATGTAATTTCATAACTTTAATATGTATGAATTATATTATACTATAAATTATACTAAATTTCCAATTTTAATTATAGTATTCACAAAACACCTTAAATATACTATAATTTATAATATATTTAAAGTTTAAAATTATGAGTAAGGGAAAGAAAAGTAAATCAGCATCCAAACAACCTATTATCCATATTCCTGATTTAGTCCCAGATATTGATCCTAATAAAATTAAAGAGACTGGATTTAATTTTATTAGGGAGTTTAAGGCTTTTGCTATACAAGGGAATATGATTGATTTAGCTGTTGGTATTATAGTTGGAGCTGCCTTTAACTCTCTTGTGCAATCATTAGTAAAAGACTTAATTATGCCAATTTTTGGTTGGATAATTGGAGGAACTGACTTTTCTAGCCTTTATATTTCTCTTAATGGCTCATTTAACTCTCTAGCTGATGCTCAAGCGGCTAAAGCCCCTCTGATTATGTATGGTTTATTTATGAATCAAATTATTAATTTCACCATAGTTTCATTCTCAATTTTTATAGTGTTAAAAGTATTTTTGAGAAGAAAAGCTGAGGATTTAATAGCCAAGAAAAAATAACTATATTTATAAATTTATATATACAAAAGACCCCTCTTAATAAAGAGCTCTTTTGTATAATTTTAGATAAACCCTAATCTAGAATCCCATCTAGATTGACATCATAGAGTATTCTCTCATTAGCTAAATTATATTTAATAATTTCTGATTCCTTGAACCAAAGAGATATTTCTCTTTCAGCTTCTGAGACTTTATCTGAACAATGTATCAAATTTCTAACAGCTCTTGAGGAAGAGTTAGCTAGAGAATAGGTATCAACCGTATAGTCGCCTCTAATTGTACCTACATCAGAAGTAAGGGGCTCAGTCCCCCCAACTAATTTTTTGACTATTCCTACTGACTGATTACCCTGAACAATAAAAGCTATCACTGGACCTGACATCATAAATTGAATATTGGCTCTTAGAATATCTTTCCCATATTCAATTGCCTCTTTTTCTACTGAGAGTCCTTGAGCTTTTCTTGATTCTATAGCAATTGTACCCTTTTCAATAAACCAAGCATCATCTTTATTATAATGTTTCCAGAGTGTATCCTCATTAGCTAGTATCATTTTGAGGGCTACAATTTTAAGTCCAGTTCTCTCAATTCGTGAGATAATATCTCCTACTAAAGTTCTCTGTACTCCATCTGGCTTGATGATGACTAATGTCTTTTCCTTAATCATAAATATATCTTATTATTTAATAATTTTATTATACCTTGCATTTGAATTTTTGACAATATGATATAAGCGATATGGTTTTAGCATAACAATTGTCCTCCCTTGGGGAGGTATCACCATAGGTGACGGAGGAGGACAAGAGTAAATATCATTTATGAAGGGTGAGGTTAGATAAAACACAAACTAGAATTCTATCCACCTCCGGCCTTACGGCCACCTCCTCCAAAGGAGGATAATTTATCTATTTTGTCTAAAATGTGTATAATCTTATTCATATAAGCAAAATTAGGAGGTTATCATAACTCTCCTAACTTTGCTTGCTTTATACTATTACATCATTCCGGGCATTCCCATTCCTCCCATTGGGGGCAGACCTTTATTATCATCTGACTTTGGTAATTCTGTGATCACCGCTTCAGTTGTAAGTAAGGTAGCCGCAGCTGAGGCAGCATTTTGTAAAGCGGTTCTTGTCACCTTAGTAGGGTCAATAATTCCTGCCTTGACCATATCTTCATATACTCCAGTAGCAGCATTATAGCCGATATTATCCTTATTTTCTTTGACCTTCTCGACCACTACTGAACCTTCTACTCCTGCATTATTAGCAATCATTTTAACTGGTTCTTCCATAGCAACTTTTAAGATTTCAAGACCAACTTTCTGGTCTCCAGTCAATTTTAATGAATTCAAAGAGTTGATAGCTCGAATAAGAGCTGTGCCTCCTCCAGGTACAATACCCTCTTCTACAGCAGCTCTGGTAGCTGCAAGAGCATCTTCTATTCTATCTTGTACTTCTTTTTGCTCTACCTCACTAGCAGCACCCACTTTGATTACAGCTACTCCACCAGCTAATTTACCTAATCTTTTCTTGAGATTATCTCTATCATATTCAGAATCAGTCTGCTCAATCTGTACTTTGATTTGCTCTACTCTGTCTTGAATCGCCTGCTCATTATTATCTCCAGCCACTATAATTGTTTTCTCTTTTTCTGAAATAACTTTTTTAGCTTTTCCTAGATATGATAATTCAGTATTGTCTAATTTAAGACCAATTTCCTCAGAGATTACTTGTCCTCCAGTTAGAATTGCAATATCTTTTAATAATTCTTTTCTATTATCCCCGAATCCTGGTGCTTTAATAGCTAAAGCTGAGAATCCACCTCGCATTTTATTCAGTACCAGAGTGGTTAAGGCTTCTCCATCTACATCCTCAGCAATAATTACAATTTCTTTTCGCCCAGCTTGAGTTACTTTTTCTAAAATTGGTAATATATCTTGAATTGATGAAATCTTTTTATCAGTAATTAAAAGATAAGCATCATTCATCTCTGCAATCATTTTCTCAGTATTAGTTACCATATATGGAGAAATATAACCTTTTTCAAATTGCATTCCTTCTACTATTTCACTAGTAATACCAAAGGTTTGTCCTTCCTCAACTGTAATAACTCCATTGGCCCCTACTTTTTCCATAGCATCAGCAATCTCTTTCCCAATTACCTCATCTCCATTAGCTGAAATTGTAGCTACTTGTTGTATTCTTGCTTTATCATCTTTGACCTGCTCAGAAGAAGATACCAAAGATTCTACCACTTTTTTGACTCCCTTTTCAATACCCTTTTTAATTTCCATTGGATTAGCTCCCGCTGTTACATTTTTGAATCCCTCAGCAATCATTCTTCTTGATAAAATAGTAGCTGTTGTGGTTCCATCTCCTGCAATATCTGCAGTTTTGGAGGCTATGTCTCTAACAATAGAGGCTCCAATATTCTCTAATTTATCTTCTAATTCAACTTCTTTAGCTACACTTACCCCATCTTTAGTAATTACAGGAACCCCAAATCCTTTGTCTAAAACTACATTGCGTCCTTTTGGACCTAAGGTAATTTTGACAACATCAGCTATTTTATCTACTCCTACTAACAGTTTTCTTCTAGCTTCTTCACTGTATGAAATTAATTTTGCAGACATATATTTATAAGTTAATGTTAATTATAATTAATAATTGATTTTATAGAGTAGCCAATATATCTTCCTCTTTGACAATTAGATAATCCTCTCCTTCAATACTAATTTCGGTTGGACCATATTTTGCAAAGACTACTTTTTGATCTACTTCTACTATCTTGACATCTCTACCTACAGATATAACCTCACCAAATTGTGGTTTGTCTTGTTTGGCAGTATCTGGGATATATATACCACTAGCAGTTTTTTCTTCGGTCTTTTGAGGTTTGATTAATACTTTATCAAATAATGGCTGTATATTCATATCTTTATATCTTTACTTAATATCGAAATTATTTTAGCAGTTAAATAAATAGACTGCTAATGAAATTATTATACTGCAAATATAAAGATATGTCAATAAAAATAGTTATATCTATAAAAGACTATATTGAGATTTTTGACTATTTTGCTCGATAAAGTTATCCAAATCATATTTCATATCAACTTTTAATCTCAGCCAACCATCTTTGGATGGATAAATAAGATATTGTTTTGTAATACAATATTCAAAGATTTCTTTAGTTAATTTGACATCATTAAGACAATATTCTGCTAATTCTTGTAATTTACCTGTCTGATATAATGTCATTGCATTAGCTCCTGTACCTGATTTATGAAAACCCAGAGTCATCCCTGCAATAGCATCTAGACCTAATCTTTTACCAGTATTTGCCCTAAATTCTCTCAAAATATCAAAAGAGGCTATGCTAAAGAGATCAAATGGATAGTATTTATTTAGAATTGGGGTATCAAAATGATCATTATTAAATCCAACTAATAAATCAGCTTGTTTTAAATCTGCTTCTAATTCTGATAACTCTTCGATAAAATAGTTTTGGTATTCATCTCTAGCATAGTTATATACTCCCACTACAGTGACTTGCATCTCATCTACAAAATTGGGTGATGAAATATTTCCAATTGTCTCAATATCAAATACAAGTATATTAGAAAATTTATTACTTATCATAAAAAATTAATATCTTTATATACAATACGAGCTAGAGAAACAACCGGCATAGCAATAATTACGCCTAATGCCCCAGCTAATACACCTCCTATCATTAAGGCAAATACTACTAAAAGTGGATTTATAGTTTTCAATGATTTAAAGATGATTGGTAATAATAAAAACTGTTTAATTAATTGTATAGTTATAATTAAAGTTAATGTGATTAGCCCTAATATTGGGGACTCCACAAATGCAATTAATATAATAATTAAATATATAAGTGCAGGTCCCAAAATTGGCATTAGCTGTGATATACCAGCTAATATAGATAAAACTACTACATACTGAAAATCTAATATAGATAAAATGGTATATATAAATATAACCATAGTAAGGGCAAAGCTAGCCTCTATAAAAGCCCATTTACCTATATGATATTGTAGCTTTTGTATTTTATCAGGAATTTTATCTTTTAACTCCATAGGGAAAAATAACTTGACAAAAGCCTGTAGGCCATTATCATTAATTGCTATGTAAAAGGACAGTATAAAAATCAAAAATGTATATGTTAATATTTCTCTTAATATTGACAAAATACTGAGAGTTAATTGACCTAAATTTGGTATTAAATTAGTAAATTGACTTAATTTTAAATTTTCTATAGGAAGACCTGTGAATATTAGACTTGATTCTATTTGCTTTAATAAAATATTAATAATCTCAATGAGAGCATAGCTTTCTTTTACCAATAATGGTAGAAGTAAAACAAAACTAGATATGAAAAGAATTAATAAAATTATGAATATAAATATTAACCCATATTTATAAGCTATTTTATATTTATCTTGCACTATATGAGCAAAGTATTTGGTAAATGATGCCAATATAAAGGCTATTATAAGAGTCAATATCAAATATCGTACATATACTAAAAATAAAACTAAACTTGAGAAAAAAATCAAACCTAAAAATGATTTTTTTGATATTGATATTTTATTTTGTTGATTAAACATATATTATTCTGGCCTTTCTTCCAGAGTTAAAGATATCTTTTTTTCCCCACCATCTCTAATTACTAAAAGCTCAATTTTATCACCTACTTTATATTGTGAGACTATTTCTACCAATGGTTGTTTGATAGACAAACTTTTATCATTAATTTTAGTTATAATGTCTCCTGTTTGGAGCCCTGCCTTGGATGCTGGTGAATTAGGTACTATAGCAGGAGCTTGAGCATCTCCAATAATCAGAGCTCCATTTTCTACTCCATACTCTTTAGCTTGGTCAGATCCTGGAATAATCATATTATATCTAACTCCAATAAAAGGTACTTTGACTTTACCAAATTTCTTATAATCCTCAATCATCCGAACTACCACATTAGAAGGGATGGCAAAACCAATACTTTGCGCCCCCTGTGCTGTGGCTACATTAACTCCAATTACTTTAGCATTAATATCTAATAATGGACCTCCTGAATTACCTTGATTAATAGCAGCATCGGTTTGTATAACTTGAGATAATTGCTCTGAGTTACCTTGTGTATCTGAGGCTATAATCGACCTTCTCAAGCCTGAAATGACTCCCCTACTAACGGTATTATCAAATTCATTCAAAGCATTACCAATAGCTACTGCAGTTTGTCCTACTTTTAATTGCTCCGAATCTGCAAATTCAACTGGTTTTAGATTATCTCTATCTACTTTGATAATAGCTAAATCTTTAGTAGGATGCAAGACTTTGACTTCAGCCTTAACTTCTGAACCATCATTAAATAATACTTTATATGTTGCTGTAGAGTCTGATACAACATGTTTATTAGTAATTATAAGGCCATCTGAGGATACAATAAAACCTGTTCCACCTCCTATAGTCTGTGTATCCTCTGATCCTTGATTGGAATTATCTTGTAAAGGTATTCCAAAAAAATAATCTATCGGAGACTGTCTTCTGACTTGGATTTTTTTTGAAATAGATATACTCACAACTGATTGATTAGACTTCTCCACTAAGTCAATAATAGCAGATTGCTCTTCTGATATATTAAGATTACTAGTTTGAGTAGTATTATGCTGTACTCTATCTATATAAGAAAATGCTATCCCTCCTCCTAAAAATCCAGTTAGAGATGAAGCTAAAACACTTATTAGAACTATATTAGCTATTTTTTGTTGATTTAGTTCTGTAGACATATGATTAAGTATATTATCTATTAATTTATAATTTTATTATAGCATATTTTTATATATTTCAAAATTATCTGTACGAGATGAGGTTATCGTCGATAAAAGGGATTATATACATTACTAGACTAATAACAGTAAATTGGATTGTAATTGTCCTCCTTTGGAGGAGGTAGCACGAAGTGCCGGAGGTGGATTGAGTTCTGGTTTGTGTTTTATCCACCCCCGCCTTTCAGGCTTCCCCCTCCAAAGGGGGACAAAATTAAGAACTCTTTTTTATAACTATATAAACTACTTTCATGTATCACCTACAAAACTCTCAACTTGTCTACAATATTACTCATCTTATTAATCAGCCAAATATATCCTGATTATCTCTCATAAATATAGTGCCTGGAGATAATTTATGTTTTTGTATTGATAAGACTAGTCCTATTAGAATCCAATATGCAAGCATTGCACTACCTCCATAACTCATAAATGGCAGAGGCACACCAGTAATTGGTAAAAGCCCTATATTCATACCTATATTAATTATTAACTGAATCAATATAGACAAAATCACTCCTAATATAATCATTCTAGGGAAACTATCCTGAACTTTAAATCCTATATACATTATTCTAGCTATAATTAATATTATAATAAAAAAATAAATCGACACCCCTACCAATCCCCATTGCTGGGCAAATCCTGAAAAAATAAAATCTGTTTGAATTTCTGGGACAAATACAATTTGCTCTTTTACCCCCATTAGTCCTCCTGCACTAATAGATTTCATAGACTGTAATGTATTATATCCACTTCCCAAAGGATCAGCAGTCGGGTCAAAAAGAATTAAAATTCTCTGCTTCTGATAGTCTTTAAAAAACCAAAGCCAAAGAGTAGCAAAGCTAGCCATACCAAGAGTAAATAAACCTAAAATATACTGTAATTTCATACCTCCAAAAATTAACATTCCAAGCCAAATAAATATAAGGATTACTGCTGTTCCAAAGTCTGGTTGTAATAAGATTAAAGATACAATAATTAATACTGGCAATAATGACAATAAAATTAAAAAAAAGTTATTAAGTTTATGATAATATCTTGATACATAATGTGCTACTATCAGTACTATCACGATTTTTGCAAATTCTCCTGGCTGTAAATTTAATTGACCAAGAGCAAACCAACTTTTTGACCCATTAATTTTAACCCCAAAGATTAAGACTAATATTAATAAACTACTAATACCAAAAAAGAAAGGTTGTATTAATGTCGCAAATACACGATAATCAATTTGTGAAATAATAATAGCTATAATAAGTCCAATAAAAATAGATATAATATGTTTTATAATTAGAGCTTGGTTCACATCAGGGACTCCATTTATATTAAAACTAATTAGAATAATTAGCCCCATAATTGTAATGGCCAGTACTGGAAATATTGTTAACCAGTCTATATCTAATAGAAACTTTCTCATATCTTATCTATCAAAAATGGGAGTTTGTTGTAATTCAATTAATAGAGCTCTATCACTTAAAATATTACTTTGAGCATATATTTTAGTTGCAGATGCCCCAATAACCTCATTCGGCCAAGTCATCTCAAAATCTCTGGATTCTGAAGTCAAGACATCTCTAATTAAAGTTTGATTCACTCCTATTATATTATCTTTATCATCTACAATAACAGCTATTACTTGGATGTTTTTTAGATTGACTGGACTGGCATTAGTCAAAGTACCAAAAGCTGTGAAATCATTACCTGCTTTTGATGAATCACCCAAACTAGTATTTCTAATTACCAATTCTGGCAAATTAAATTTTGATGATTCAATCCAATTTGGTTCTTTAATTATATCAAATTGCTGTAAATCATATTCAGATGATACATTTAATAATAGTACATATCTTTTCTTATCTCCTGGCAAAATAAATGTATCTCCATTTCTTCTAGCCTCCTCTCCATTAGAATTTTTTAAAATAAAACTATATTCTATTTTAGAAGCTCCAAAACCATTATTAGGATTATTAATCTCAACCCAGAAATCAGCAAATCCATTATTCAAATCAATTTTACCAGACTGTGTCACTTGTAATGCTTGAATTAAAGGCTTATCTTCAGTCACTACTGGGACGATTGGGAATAAAGTAATTACTATCAAGAATATAATTGTAGCCGTAATCAATAAATATACTGAAGCAATTATAGTTTGTTTTATTTGTCTTTCTGACTTCGTCATATTAATTTATAAATATTATATAATTTTAGTATAGCAGAAATTTTATTTTTATGATAATATATATATATTGTAATTAATAAATATTAAAATAATGTATAAATCTGGCTATAGTGTATTATTATTAACCATTATTATCTCAACTATAGGAGTAGCTCTGGCTGTAAATGATCTCAGTAATAGCACTCAAGTTGCTAGGACTAATATAAATATTACTGATGTAGTCTTCGACCAGTCCCAAGCTAAGAGTTGTGTGGAAAAAGTTTTTGCTAAACTAAGAGCTTATGAATTTTATGGAGGGGATGAGACATTTACAGATGGATGTCGAGTATATACCATATCCATACTTAATGATGGGACAAGAACTATTCATACCAAAGTCGACTCTACTATATTAGAAACCAAAATCAAACAAATCAACCCTAGTATAGTAATTGATTATCAAAAACCAATTACAATAGCTGAACTGAATCAAAGCCAAGTGAATAACCCATATCTAATAGCCCCATCGGCACTAAGATTGTGGCTCAAAGCAGATAGAGCTGAGGCTAATAATGGACAACCTGTATTGAGTGTCAAGAATGCCACTGATGACTTAATAGACTTTGCACAATTAACCACTCAATCTAGCCTTGCTCCAAAACTAATCACAAATGCTATCAATAATCGCCCAGCTTTGAGATTTGATGGAATAGATGATTTCTTAACCAGTACCACAACCTCTATACATACCACTAATGGTCTTAGTATAATTGTCGTAGGTAAAACATCCAATACAGCAAGTGCTAACCAAACTTATATATCCAAATTCAATATTATCAATAAAGAATGGCGATTACAAAATGATGAATTTAATATAGTAGATAATACCCTAAGTTTTTCCAATAATAATACAAATTTTAATATATTATCTGCTCTATGGTCACCAACTAACCCGCAGCTTAGTATATCTATCAATAATAACACAACCTCCTCAGCTACTGGAGCTACTACCATTGCCACTACTAATGAGCCTATTATAGTTGGAGCTAATAATCAGGGAAGTACTGGATTTTTGAACGGAGATATAGCTGAAATTTTGGTCTATAATAAAAAGTTAAGCGATACTGAGCTAAATAAAGTTAGAACTTATATGAATAATAAATATAATCTTTACCAATAAAATATGACAAAATACTCTGGATTTACATTATTAGAAATATTATTATATGTAGTTATAGGAGGTATTACTTTGGTAATTGCTGTTTTCTCATTCACACAATTAAATAGATTGTCTACCTCTTTTAGAGTAAATAATGAATTGAATCAAACTGCCAATTCTATTATTAGTCAAATTCAAAATATAGTAAATGAGGCAGATACTATTATAAGTCCTAAAATGGGGACAAGTGCTGATGATGAGATCATCTTGAGAAAAGATAATTTAGAGACTACTATCAAACAGGAATCTAATAATATTACTGTTAGCTATAGTAATGGAGATCCCTCTTATAATCTTAATACTACTGGGATATTAGTGGTCAATACACCAGCTAATACTTTGTCTTTCGAGCAAATTAATGCTCAGAATAATACTAATAATACTAGTATCTCTCAATCTATCAAATTAAAATTTACTCTTAAATATAATAAACCTGCTTTGAGTAGCTATGAATATGAAGCTGAGAAACCTTTTGAGACCACAATTAGTTTATCTAATCAAAACCAAGCCTTTGAACCAATACTCAATACTTATTCATATGGACCTTTTGCAACAGGAGGAAATACTACAACAGATATAACAGTAGGCACTGATACATATAGAGTACATACATTTACTACAGTAGGAGCATCAAGTTTGAATGTAATACAGGGGGGGGAATTTGAGTATTTGGTAGTTGCTGGAGGTGGAGG
>Ga0169931_10009593_pt1 | contig 13930 bp, 8 predicted proteins | sample Kivu_15m_20L_FD_129675 | JGI IMG/M metagenome (GOLD analysis project Ga0169931, IMG submission 129675) | Freshwater microbial communities from Lake Kivu, Western Province, Rwanda to study Microbial Dark Matter (Phase II) - Kivu_15m_20L... | ecosystem: Environmental > Aquatic > Freshwater > Lake ...
ATTCTCCTCCCCGGCGCTCTGGCCAAGGTCGCAGCCAAAAGCATCCAAAGCGCCCAGGAGCTGGCCGCCTTCTGCAAGAACATTCAGATCGCCCAAGACACCTTGCTCGTCGAGGCCGCAGCGGGAATCGGCAGCAGTGTGAAGATAGGAGAAATCATTCAGGCGGGCCAGAGAACTATAGGGATGGCCGAGGAATTAGGGTTTTCGACCTACGAAATGCGGCAGTTAAAGCAGGCAGGGAATTTAGAGGCCGCTGTTGCGAAAAGCTATGACGGGCTAAGCGGTGCATTGCAAGAATCTTATGCCCTGTACGACAAAGCGCAAGAGGCTTTAAAGCCGTTCACAAAGAAACCTTTGCCGGAATTCACCGTCAGAGAACTGATTCATGAAGCGGGCCTACCGACATTTCCAAGGCCGAAGGGGATTCCTGAAAATTATCTAGTGATGATTTCACGCGCTGGGGCAGGAATGGAGTACGTTCATCCAAAAAATGCTAATATTCGAGTTAGAGTTATGCCAGGCAAACCTCATAGTCCAAATCCATATCAGCAAAAACCATATGTGATTCATCAAAAAAATGGACAATTTTTAGATAAAAACGGAGGTTCTTTAAATGTAAATGGAATGCAATTTACGAGAAACTCTCCAGAAGTGCATATATCTATTGAAGATTTTCTGTATGTGGAGTAATGCATTGTTGACGAATGATGAAAAAAAATGTATACTTGGTAGCTATCTAGACACCATTAGAGGTCTTTCTGACAAGGTATACCAGAAGAGAATCTGGATTTGCGGAGAAGGACCTGAATGCGATGACTTTACTGAAACCTGCTGCCATTTCTCTGATTTCGAGGGTATTGTATTAAATGAATACAAAGAATTTGGAATTACGGACTCTCAATATGTTTTGCTGAAAAAGTTTGTTGATGTATTTGATGGTTTTTCCGACCTGAATAATCATCCAGAAGAATTCATAGATACGCCTGAATGGAATCGAATCACAGAAATGGCGAAAGAGGTTTTAAAGGCTTTTAACACCCTCTAAGATTTCTTCTCTTCTTCGATTTCGTGTTGGAGGTCTTCCTCCTTGTCGGATTCGTCTTCGGGGTCCGGGGTCATGAATTCACGGCAAAGGACGTAGATCGCGCCGATCGTAAAGAGGATGGGGAGAAAGACCTGCCACGTGATGTCGAATTGCACCGTAACGAAGGTTCCGACGAAGACGAGCAGGCTAATGCACATGTCATAGGTGCGGCCTAAAAGATACTGGCGGATTGCGAGAGGAATACCTGCGGCGAGCATGATTCCAGGCCACCAGTTTCCCATAAAGGCAAGGACTGCAAGCCCGATGAGAAAAAGGGCCGTGCTGAGTGCGTGAGCCCTCTTCTTTGATGTGTGCGCAGTTGCCATTTTCCCTATCCTCCGGTTGTTTTGCATTGTACACATGCCCGATTTCCTGAACTCGACTTTGTGTATTTTTCAGCGCAAATTTTACAACCTTTTGACCTTTAGCCGGTTGTTTCTCCATGCAATCGGCCGGAAAACGCGTTGCAGGGAAAAACCAACCGGCTAAAGGCCAAAAGGTTGTACACCTTGCTCTGAAAAATGCGCAAAGTCGAGTTGAAGATTAACAAAAACTTCTGCTATACCGAACGAAATTCAGGGCGCACGGCGGGATGCTTTAATCCCGTTGGGATCTCTGCTCCCCCTCAACCCCGGACCCCGATGAAGCGTTTTTTGTATTCTATCGTTCTCTTCTGCACTGCCGCCTTGAATAGCTCCGGAAAAGAAACCACGCTGACGATTTTCAGCATAAACGACGTGTATGAAATCGTTCCCCGCGACGGCCATGGGGGGTTGGCGCAGATGATGACAATCTTGAAGGGAGAGCGGGAACAAGCGGATCACTACTTGACGACCGTCAACGGCGATTTCCTTTCCCCTTCGGTCATCTCGGGGATTTTCCAAGGTGCGCAAATGATCGACCTCATGAATATGCTAGAGGTCGACGTCGTCGTGTTCGGGAACCACGAATTCGATTTCGGGACGAACGTCTTGTCGCAGAGAATGAAGGAATCGAAATTCTGCTGGCTTGGGACGAACGTTTTATCTCTCCTGAAAGAAAAGCCCTTGGATAAAGCCCAAGGGAGCGTCGTTTTCGAGGTGGACGGGATCAAAGTGGGGATGATCGGCCTTTGCACAACGGAAACGAATACGCTCGTTCATGACCTCCATGAGGTGACTGTCACCCCGCCGATATTGACGGCGCAGGCGGCCGTCCACAAATTAAAGAAAGAAGGGGTGGACGTCATCGTCGCGCTGACCCATTTGAATTTCGAGGACGATCTTATTTTGGCTGCGCAAGTTCCCGAAATCGATGTGATCCTCGGCGGCCACGATCACGAAGTGATGACGTGGTACAACGGCCGCACCTTCGTTCATAAATCCGGTCATGACGCGATGTTTTTAGCTCGGATCGACCTGAGGATCGAAAAGAAAGAGGTCGGGCAGAAGACTAAAATCTCGGTGTTCCCCACTTGGAAAATGATCCACAATTACGGGTTTTCCGAAGACCCGGAAGCGGCGAAAAAAATCGCCTATTATTCCCAAACCGTGGACAAAGAACTCTCCCACCAGATCGCTGTCTGCTCGACCCCTTTGGACAGCACGGACGTCCGGTTTTCCGAGACGACCATGGGGAATCTGGTCGCCGATGCGATGCGCTCCTATTTCCAAGCGGATCTGGCCATCATGAACGGAGGAGGAATCCGCGGATCGAAACTCTACCTTCCCGGAACCGCGATTACGAAGCGGGACATTCAAGAAGAACTTCCGTTTGCCGACATCTGCGTCCTCTTAGAGGTGACCGGAGAGCAGATTTTGAAGACGTTCGAATACGCTCTCAGCAAGATCGACGTGAAGGGAGGGAGTTTTCCCCAAGTATCGGGAGTCCGCGTCATCTACGATCCGAACAATCATCCCCTGGGAGAAAGAATCTGCGAGGGTTACGTGGACGGAAAGCCGATCGATAAGACGAAGACGTATCGTCTTGCAACAAACGATTACGTGCTGCGCGGCGGCGACGGGAATTTCGGACTCAAAGGCGCTAAAACCGTCATCGGCCCGGGGATCGGGCCGCTTCTAACCAAAGTGGTGTGCGATTATCTGAAAGAAATGGGCGTCGTTTCGGCGGCATTGGAAGGGAGGATGTTCGACGGGAGCATCGCCAAGGAAGTCAAAACCGGCGATACCACAGGCAAAAGGATCCATTTCAATTGAAACGGCTGTTCTCTTGCCTGCTTGCCTATTCTGTTCATTTGGGCGGTTTCGAATGGGAACCGGAAAAATACGCTTCGTCTTCCGCGCCCCAAAAAGCGTGGAGCATGGAGTCGATTTCGCTTTTCCCTTTCGGGGGCAATGAACGAATCCTCGATATCGGCTCCGGCGATGGAGTGATCAGCTCGCTTTTGGCCAAACGGGCGCATAAAGGGAGCGTGCTGGGGATCGACATCGATCCCGAAATGGTCGCGTATGCCAGGGCTACGTCGAACCGCGCAAATCTTGCGTTCGAGGTGGCGGACGCGGAGGAGATGGCGTTCGAGAGCGAATTCGACCTCGCTACCATCTTTTTCACCTACGAATGGCTGAGTCATAGGGAACCGGTGATCCGGGGCTGTTACCGGAGTCTTGTGCCCGGGGGACGTCTTTGGATCGTCGTCCCGGTCGACATGCCTAAAGAGCTTAAAGAGTCGGCTGAATTGATCGCCGGGCAAGATAAATGGAGAGAGTTTTTCGATGGGTTCGTCTCTTCGGCGACATTCCCCTCGATGCGGGAGACGGAAGAGCTCTTGCTTCACTCCGGCTTTGGGCCGATTGCCTCCCGAGTGCGAAAAAAAGAAATGCTTTTTCCGACGCGGGAAGCCTTCCATAGAACTCTTTTAGCCACGTTTCCTTACTTAGATCCTCTTCCCGACGAACGGAAAGAGGAGTTCATAACCGATCTTTTGGATCGATATGTCGTTTATCACCCGATCGATCCGCAGGGGAGGCTCCTTTGCCCTCTCGAAATCGCCCAATGGATCGCGGTCAAAAGAGATCCTTTGAACCTATTGCATCAATAAGGCGTGTCAGTTATACCAGAGAGCGCAGAACATCTTTTGGCAAATCCATGAACTATTCAGAAATCCAAACTCTTCTTGGGACCGAGGCCGAATCGCTCCTGAAACACACCTGCAAAACCGTGCCGAAAGAAAAGCTCCACCATCCGGGGCCCGACTGGGTCGACCGGATCTTCGGGCCGAGCGACCGGAGCGTTCGCGTTTTAAAAAGCCTCCAGTCGATCTTTTCGCATGGACGTCTTGGAGACACCGGCTATCTTTCGATCCTTCCCGTGGATCAAGGGATCGAGCACAGCGCAGGCGCTTCGTTTGCGCCGAACCCCGCTTATTTCGATCCGGAAGAGATCGTCCGCCTTGCTATCGAAGGGGGCTGCAACGCTGTCGCTTCGACCTTAGGAGTGCTCGGCGCCGTCGCGCGCAAATACGCCCACAAAATCCCTTTCATCCTCAAATTCAACCACAACGAGCTCCTCTCATACCCCAATTCCTACGACCAGACTCTTTTCGCATCGATTAAGCAAGCCCATGACATGGGCTGCGCCGCCGTCGGGGCGACGATCTATTTCGGCTCGGCCGAAAGCCGCCGGCAGATCCAAGAGGTGGGGCAGGCGTTCGCCGCCGCTCATGATTTCGGCATGGCGACGGTTCTTTGGTGCTATCTGAGAAATGGCGCCTTCAAAGCGGACAAAGACTATCATGAAGCCGCCGACCTGACGGGGCAAGCCGACCACCTCGGGGCAACCCTCGGCGCAGACATCGTCAAGCAAAAGCTGCCGTCTTGCGACGGCGGGTTCAAAGCGCTTAAATTCGGGAAATTTTCCGACAAGATGTACACCCAGCTCTCCGGCCCCCATCCGATCGACCTCACCCGCTATCAGGTGGTGAACGGCTACATGGGCCGGATCGGCCTCATCAATTCCGGGGGAGCTTCGGGGCAAAACGACCTTCAGGAAGCGGCGATGACCGCCGTGATCAATAAAAGGGCAGGGGGCATCGGATTGATTTCAGGGCGCAAAGCCTTCCAAAAGCCGATGAAAGAAGGGATCCAGCTCCTCCACGCGATCCAAGACGTCTATCTCTTGAAAGAGATCGGCCTAGCGTAGAACCTATTTTTTCTTGCCGGTCACTTGATTGAAAATCGACTGGAGCGTTCCCCGTTTAATCGAGGGGTGGTTCGGAACGACTGTTTGGGCCTTCGTCTCCGGATGTTCGTAGACAATGTGGCTTCCTCGTTGGCGGATTGGCGCGAGGCCGAGCTGTTCTAAAATCGCGATCACGTGCCGTGTTTTAGTTGCATTGAGGAGGTCTCTTGCTTCGGCCCGGGCTTTTCGTTCCCTAGAGCTAGGCGGGGCGCTGTGGACGACCGGAGAAGGCGTCTCCCTCTTCGGAGATGGGGGGGGATTTGGGGCGGGTATAATCACGCATTTTTCGACAGCCGAGGCGCCTTTATTTTCAACCTCGAGCGCAGGCTGGGCGGCATCGAGCGAGACTTTGTGATCGGCAACATGTGTAGGCGAAGGCGGGCGGATTGGCTGGAGTTCCGGATGCGGTGGAAGGAGGGGAGGAGGGGGAGAAGAAGATTGGACCGTGTCGTCTTCGGAAAGGTCGCTGTCTGAGTGGGGAGACGCCGGAAGGCCGGAGAGAAAATCGAGAAATTCTTGAGGCAGCAACTCGTCGCGGCAGTCTTTTTTACCCAAAATGACTGAAATATCGTTGTAGAGGACAAGGATCCGGCTGAACCAGAGCGTAGCTTGGAGGGCTGATCCGGGATCGGTCAAGCCGGACGGGTGGGCCGACGCGAGGGTGTGCAGCGTTTGCCCGACAAGCGGGGTGAGCGCCGCGTGGAGCTCTTCGAGATGAGACGTCATCAAGAAATAGGGAGGGCATGCGTATTTTTGGTTTAGATCCATAAGTTGTTGGATCGCTAAAAGCGCCGGCTGCGAACAAAAATACCCGTTGAATGCGGCGTGCAGAGCTTGGAGCTGGGTTTCCAAAGGGGATCCTTCAGAGGCCGGCGGATCTTGGCTGACCGTCCCGAGAAGCGTCACTAAATTCATATACATCCGATTGGAATAGGCGAGCGTATTCACGTAGCGGGGATCTAGATGAGTCAGAAGGGAGTGTTCCAAAATCGTCCGGAGGTCTAAGATCCAGACCCGCATGAGGCTGGAGAGGGTAAGTTCTTGGATCGCCATTTCCATGGCGGCTTCAAGCTCTTTTAATTTGCTCTTTGAAGCAGACGGACTTTTTGCGATCAGTTTGGATTGATTGTCCCATTGGGTTGCAATCCGCTCGATTCGCGCCGAGATCTCAGCGGATGCGACGTTGACCGCTTCTTCGGCTTGGATGATCCGCTTGAGATATTCGGTGCAATCCTCGGCGATCGACGGGCTTTTGGGGTTTAGGCTTCGAGCGGCTTTTTGCAAATCTTCAACGAGCGCGTAAAACGGCCCTACGTTGACCCCCTGGCCGGCTGCGGCGCGGACCGACCGGGACATGAGGCTGAGATAGCGCTCTAGGTTGGGCAGCGCTTCCAATGCTTGTTCTCGGCCCGCAGGCTGGGCCTGATTGGATCCTGGGCAATGGAGGGTTGTTTCAGTGAGGAGCGCTTTGGCTTCTTTATGAATCAGGAAACGGTTTAAAAGGCCGGTCGAAGTATCCCAGCGGGCGAGGATCGGGGCAAGTCCCTCATAACGCCGATTTTCGGCTTCAAGAACCGATGGGGATAGCTCCTTTGCCCGCTCGGCCCGTCTCCCTTCAATTCCTTTTTTCAGCTTTTCGGTAAACGCGTTCAGCGCTCTGATGGTGTTTCTGCACGATTCATTGATTGGTTCCGTGGAAGGGGGAATTCCCGAATCGGCTTCTTCGGACATGGCGGCGCGGAGCATTTGCAAATAGAGTTTGGCATAGATTGCGCTCCACTCGTTACAGAATTGGTCCTTCGCTTTTGGCGGCATGAAACCATCGAGCGAATGCAACGTCCGCTGCATTTCTAAGCCGAAGAGGTCGTATAAGGTAAGGGTGTTGGAAAGCCGGTGCCGGGGAAAGATTCTGAGCAGCTCTTCGACGTCGGCAGGCCTGAAAACGCCCCTCCTGTCTTTCACATTGAACGATGCGAAGAACTCTTCCGGCTCTGTCGTCCTCGGCGGGGCTTGATGGGGAGCCAGCTCCAAGCTCATTACTTGGGTGGCCTTCGGGTGATTCATCTCGCTCAATACGCCTGCCACTACCTGGGTGAGGGGAGGAGGGGGCGAACCCCGGTTTTCCTTTTCGTCAAGTTCCAAGGATGGAGCTTCCTGGATTCCTCTAGTTGCGTCTGTAATTACTGGGGTTGACATCCTTTATCTCGATTAGTTTTTTTTGTGAAATTATATCACAAATGCAAGTTTATGTGCTGTAATTAATTAATGGGATTGATTTGGAATTCGACTGGTTGTATCATTTTGGGATGGAAAAATTGCGCATCGATACACCCCTTGGCTGCATGATTGCCGTTTCCGGAGGGGAAAAGCTTTGTTATTTGGGATTCGAGGACCGGTTTGACCCGAGGTGGGATGCGCCTTGGGGGCAATCTTCCGCGCTCGCTTCGATCGAGGAGGAATTATCCCGGTATTTTTTCGGGGAATTAACCGAATTCCGAACGCCGCTTTCGATGCAGGGGGGGACCGAATTTCAGCAGCGCGTCTGGAGAGAGCTGAGCAACATTCCCTATGGCGCTGTCCGCTCCTACAAAGAGATCGCGGAGAGAATCGGGCGCCCGAAAGCGGTTCGCGCCGGGGCGTTGGCTAATGGAGCGAATCCCCTGTCGCTCGTCATCCCCTGCCATCGCGTGATCCGGACAGGCGGCGAAATCGGCGGCTATGGAGGAAAGGTCGAAAGAAAAGAGTGGCTCCTTGCATTCGAGAAAAAGAGGTCAATCTGAGCCAATTGCAAAACTCCCTGCACCAGCAAAATCGATGATTTTGCTGGTGCAGGGAGTTAACTGGCTCAGTCCTTCAATCGGGCGGCGAGGTAGGGAGCGGTTCGGGACTCTTTGGAGCGGCAAACCTCTTCGGGCGTCCCGGCGGCTAGGACTTTGCCGCCCTGCTCTCCCGCATCAGGGCCAAGATCGATGATGTAGTCGGCGTTTGCGATGAGATCGAGGTTGTGCTCGATGATGACGAGGGTGTTTTTCTTATCGGCCAGGCGATGGAAGATGGGGAGGAGCCGGGCGATATCTTCGCTATGGAGGCCGACTGTCGGCTCGTCGATGAGATACAACGTTTTCCCGCTTTCCCGTTTCGCAAGCTCTCTCGAAAGGCGGAGCCTCTGCGCCTCGCCTCCGGAGAGCGATGCGAGTTCCTGGCCGAGCTGCAAATAGGCAAGACCCACTTCTTCCAGGAGTTTGAGCCGTTTACAGAGTTTGGGGATTTCGGAAAAATAGCGCATCGCCTCTTCGATCGTGATCTGCAAAATTTCTCCGAGATGTTTTCCTTTGTAGCGCACTTCGAGCGAAATCGGATTCAGGCGGAAACCCCGGCACGATTCGCAGACGACCTTTGCCGAAGGGAGGAATTGCAGGTCGACCGTTTTGTAGCCCATGCCCCAGCAGGTGCGGCACATGCCTCGGAGGTGATTCGGGCTGAAATGGCGCGGCTGGAGCCCTTTCGCTTTGGCTAAGGGAAGCTGCGCGAAATGGCCCCGGATGAGCGGCATGATTTCGGCATAGGTTCCGACGTCTGCGCGGGCCGTCTGCCCGATCGGGCTTTGGTCGACCGAGACCACTTTTTCAAAGCCGGAAAGATTCCATAATTTCGCCCCCTCGTAGTCGACCGGCTCCAGTTTTTTCCTTGAGTTCACAGCGATTTCCGCAGCGGGTTTCAGAAGATGGCGCAGCAGGCTCGATTTTCCCGAGCCGGAAACTCCGGTGAGGCACGTGATCGCCCCTTGCGGGATCTCTACTGACACCCCTTTTAAGTTATGGAGCGCCGCTCCCTCGATCCGGATCGTTGATTGGAACGGGCGTCTTTTTTTAGGAATGGGAATGCTCTTCCGCCCGCTCAAATAGGCGCCGGTGAGGGAATTCGGATCTTTTGCAATTTCTTTGAGAGTTCCTTCCGCGGTGAGCCTCCCCCCTTCTTTGCCCGCTTTCGGCCCGAAATCATAAAGGCGGTCCGCGATTTGGATGGTCATCGGGTCGTGCTCCACCAAGACGAGCGTGTTGCCGAGGGAGGCCAAGTCTTTGAGCGCCCTATTTAAAAGCTCGTTATTATACGGATGGAGGCCGATCGTCGGCTCGTCGAGAAGATACAAACAGGAGGTCAGCCCCGATCCGAGCTGCCGGGCCAGCCGGATTCGCTGCAGCTCCCCGCCGCTCAAAGTGGGCGCGGATCTCTCGAGCGTCAAATAGCCGAGGCCGATCGAGAGGAGAAATTCGAACTGCTTGCAGATTTGAGATTTCGTTTCTTCCAAAAAGGATTCGCCTTTCAGCGATACGTTTTGGATGAAAGCGTAAGCTTTTTCAAGCTCCAGGCGGCAAAAATCGGGAAGCGTCAGCCCTTGGATTTTGACGTTTCTTGCGAGCGGGTTGAGGCGGGTTCCCCCGCAAGAGGAGCAGGTGGAGGCGCGCATGTTCGGCAGCAGCGCTTCGCGGATCTCTTTCCCTCCCATCCGGACCGCTGCGGCAAAGACAGGCTGAAGCCCAAGCCATCTCATCGCGCCGAATTTTTTGACCGCCTTTTCCGGGCCGCCGTTGAAAATGAGAGATAGCTGCGCTTCGGGAAGGTTTTTCAGCGGCTCGTCGCAATCGATCCCAAGCAGGCCGAAATACTGCTCGAGTTTTTTCAAAGCTCCATCGGTCGCCTTGTCTTTGAAAAGGCGCCATGCCAAATCCGAAAGAGAGAGGCGCATGACACTAGGCTGGCTTGCGAATTGGACGCCGTACGTCAGCCCAAGCCCTTGGCATTCTAAGCACATCCCTGAGTCGTGGTTGAACGAAAAGGTTTGGGGGGTTACCGGCGGGTACGATTTTCCGGAACTTTCGCAGGCAAACGAGAGGTTGAAATAGAGATCTTGCCCCGGTCTTGCGATCAGGACGATCCCATCGGATAGGGCTGTTGCCTTTTCAATCGCCTCGAAAAGCCGCTTTTCGCTTTTTTTATCCACCGAGAGCCGGTCGACGACGAGATAGAGTTCGTTCTTTTGGTGCTTTTCAAAAGGGATCGGCTGGTCGAGCTCATAGGTCGTTTGATTGAGCCGGATCCGGAGGAAACCGGAGCGGTTGAGCCGCTCGACCATTTCTTCGAACGACTCCTTTTTTTGGAGGGCGAGCGGGGAGAGCACCTGGATTTTTTCCCCCTCGGTGAGCGAGAGCGCTTTTTGGACCACGAAGTCTTTGCTGATGTGGCGGATCCTTTCTCCCGTTTCAGGGCAAAAGGCCTTGCCGATACGGGCATAGAGGACGCGGAGAAGGTCGTACACCTCGGTGATCGTCCCGATGGTGCTTCGCGGATTGAGCCCCCCTGTTTTCTGCTCGAGAGCGATCGAGGGGGCAAGCCCTTCGATCCGGTCGACGATTGGTTTCGGGAGCTGCTTGACCATCGCCCGCGAATAGGCGGGCAGCGTTTCGGTGTAGCGGCGCTGCCCTTCGGCATAAAGCGTCTCGAAGGCCAAAGACGATTTGCCTGATCCGGAAGGGCCTGTAAAAACGCTAATTTTTCCGCGCGGGATCGAAAGAGAGACCGATTTTAGGTTGTTTTGCCGGGCGTTCACCACCTCGATCGCATCGATCCGTTCGGACAGAGGGATGGGCGGCCGTTTGTAGAGAGGCAACCCCTTTAGCGCTTTTCCGGTCGGGGTATTGAGTTTTGCGATTTTTTCCGGAGGGCCGGCCCCAACGAGCGTCCCGCCGTAAACCCCGGCGCCGGGTCCTAGGTCGATGAGCCAATCGGCCGTTTTAATCAGCTCAAGGTTGTGCTCGATGACGAGGACGGTGTTGCCTTGGTCGACAAGGCGCTGCAAAATGGCGATGAGTTTTTTGATGTCGTGGAAATGGAGTCCCGTCGTCGGTTCGTCCAAGATATAGAGCGTATTGCCTGACCCGGGCCGGACGAGTTCTTTCGCAAGCTTGATCCGCTGCGCTTCGCCGCCCGAGACGGTCGTCGACGACTGGCCGAGAGATAGATAATCGAGGCCCACTTCGCTCAAAACTTCGAGTTTTCTCCGGATCGAGGGAAACGCCTCGAAAAGGGGCAGCGCCCGTTCGACGTCCATTGCGAGGATGTCCGCGATGCTTTTCCCTTTGAACTCCACCGCGAGGATCTCAGGATCGAAGCGGCGCCCTTTGCACTGGGGGCATTCGACCCAGGCGTCTTCCATAAAGTCCATGTCGATCCGAACGCTTCCCATCCCGCTGCAATACGAGCATGATCCTTCCTTCACGTTGAAGCTGAAATGGCCCGCGTCAAAGCCCCGGAGTTTGCTTTCGGGCAGTTCCGCGTAGAGGTCGCGGATTTCGTCAAAGAGCTTGATGTAGGTCGCGGCGTTCGAGCGGGGAGTGCGCCCGATCGGAGACTGGTCGACCGCGATCACTTTGTCGATCCTCTCGATCCCGGCGATTTCCCCCACTTTGCCGACAGGCATCTGGGCATTATGGAGCCGGTTGGCGAGCGCCGGGTGGAGGATGTCGGAAATGAGCGACGACTTGCCCGATCCTGAAACGCCGGTCACGCAGATGAGGCCGCCAAGCGGGATTGAGACGTCCAAATCCTTCAAGTTGTGATGGCGCGCCCCGCGGATTTCGATCCCCTCGGAAAGGGTCCGCTTCTTCCTCGGCTCCTCGACTTGGAGTTTGCCGGACAAATAAGCGCCGGTCAGCGAGCGCGGCTCTTTCATCAGGTCTTCAGGGGAGCCGTGAAAAAGGATTTCGCCGCCGTGCTGCCCGGCAAGCGGCCCGACGTCGACGACGGCGTCGGCAGCGAGAATCGTGTCGGCGTCGTGTTCGACGACGAGGACGGTGTTGCCGAGATCGCGGAGCAAAAAGAGCGTTTCGATGAGTTTATGATGGTCGGTCGGGTGGAGGCCGATCGACGGCTCGTCGAGGACGTAGATCGCCCCCGCGAGCGGCGCGCCGATCTGCGAAGCGAGCCGGACCCGCTGCGACTCTCCGCCGCTCAACGTCGGCGAGGTTCTGTCGAGCGAAAGGTAGCCGAGACCCACGTTGATCAAAAAACGGAGCCGACTCTTGATTTCTTTCAAAAGTTCCGCCGCAATCTGCGCTTCGAGAGCGGAAAGTTTCAGCTCCTCGAAAAAGGCGAGTGCGTCCAGCAGCGGAAGGGAGGTGATCTCGGCGATTTTTTTTCCGCCGAGCCGAGCTTCCGCCGGATAGGGTTTGATCCGAGCGCCTTGGCAAGCAGGGCAAATGCCTTCCACCATGAGCGCCCCGAGTTTTTTCCGGTAGACGTCGCTTGTCGCCGCGTTCAGCCGTTCCCTTGCCTCATGGAGCACTCCCTGCCAGCGGACGAATTCGATCCATTTCGTCTTTTTTTCGGGATGGGTAAATTGCATCCGCGTCCATTTTTGCTCGAGGCCGTGCAAAAACGCGTGCTTCCCCTTCTCCGGAACCTTTTTCCATGGGGTGTCGATGTCGAACTTGAACATCTTGGCCAAGTTGTCGTAGATGTTGCCGTAGCGGATCGTCTTGTAGGAGCTTCCGATCGCGCAGCAATCTTCCGAAATGCTCTTTTCCGGGTCGATGATCTTTTCGAGGTCGAATTCGGCCGCAAGGCCTAAGCCGTGGCAGCCCGGGCACATCCCGCCCGGATGGTTGAAGGAAAAGTCGTGCGGCTCCAGCGGGCCGTAGGAGAGTCCCGATTTTTTCGAGTAGGCGGTTTGGGAAAAGAGAGTCTCTTCGCCCGTATCGGCATTGAACACGCTCATCATCCCCCGTCCGGCTTCCAGGGCAAGCGTCGCCGCTTCCGCTGCCCGCGAGTGGGAGCTTTCGTCCAGTTTGAGCCGGTCGATCACGAGATCCACGTCGTGCGCCGTCCGTCCGTCGAGGCGGATGGGTTCCGAGAGGTCGACTTCGGCCCCGTCGATCCGGAGGCGGGTGAACCCCTTGCTCAAAAGCTCGGCGAACTCGTCCTCGAACGCCCCCTTTTTCCCCCGCGCAAACGGCGCTAAAATGAGAATCTTCGCCCCCTTGGGGAGGGATTGGACTTGGGCGATGATTTTTTCTTTGCTCAGCGAGCCGACCGGTTCCTTACTCACGGGGCAGTGGGGAGTGGCTACCTTCGCGAATAACACCCTGAGGAAATCGTAAATCCCGGTCAGCGTGCCGACCGTGGAGCGGGGGGTTCTGGCCGAGAGTTTTTGCTCAATCGCGACCGTCGGCGCTATCCCGGTAATGCTCTCCGCCTCGGGCTTGGGCAGCTCGGCCAAATGCCTTCTCGCCTGATGCGAGAGCGATTCGATGTACCGCCTCTGCCCTTCGACGTAGATCGTGTCGAAAGCGAGCGACGATTTGCCCGACCCCGAAACCCCCGTGAATACAACGAGCTGGCCCGGCTCAAGGGTCAGGTCGACCCCTTTCAGGTTGTGCACCGTTACGTTTTTGAGTACGATTTGCCGGCTCATTTCCAAACAGTTTATCGGGATTCGAGACGCTTTGCAATATACCGAACGTGACTCAAGAATCGGTTTTTGGCTGCGCTGGCATCCCAGCCTTTTCATCCGCGCTCAAGGCCCCCTATTAGTCAATAGGGAGCCATTCGCGCACCGGCCTACGGCCTGATGAAAATTCTGGGCGCCAGCCTTGCCAAATTCCCGATTCTTGA